>Ga0307505_10000138_pt1 | contig 90484 bp, 104 predicted proteins | sample 23_S_MG_FD_202183 | JGI IMG/M metagenome (GOLD analysis project Ga0307505, IMG submission 202183) | Soil microbial communities from Populus trichocarpa stands in riparian zone in the Pacific Northwest, United States - 23_S | ecosystem: Environmental > Terrestrial > Soil > Riparian zone > Trees... | reverse complement strand
CGTTGTGCCACACGGTGAACAGCGTCTCGGGCAGCGCCGCGGCCTCGGCCAGCGAGAGCGCCTCGGGCACCGGCAGGCAATGGTCGGCGACCGCCAGGCAATAGGGCGCATAGCCGCCACCGGTAACCAGCACGCAGACCCGCTGGCCGATCAGCGCCTCGGCGCCCTCGCCTGCCGCGACGACAGTCCCGGCAATCTCCAGCCCGGGAATGTCCGACGCCCCGGGCGGCGGCGGATAACGCCCGAGCCGCTGCAGCACGTCGGGCCGGTTGACCCCGGCAAAGGCGACTTCGATCAGCACCTGGCCCGGCCCCGGCTGCGGCACGGGGCGCTCGGCCAGCCGCAGCACCTCGGGACCGCCGGGCGCAGCGATTTCAATTGCCTGCATGGTCGCCGGAAGGTCCATTTGCCCGTGTCACCCCCCCCCTGTAGCTCTTGGGCCACGGTCCCCAGCCGTAATGCCCGGCCCCATTGACAGCAAGCGGGCCCAGAATCATCCTTCCCGGCGCGATGGACGACGACGATCTTCCGCGCCCGCGCGGCGATGCCGCGAGCCTGCTGGCCCGCGAGCCGCTCGACACCTATTCTCAAGGTGAGCTGATCGAGCGCGTGGCGCAGCTCGAGGCCGAGATCGCCCGGGTCAAGGCGCACCACGCGCAGGCCGCCGACAAGCGCAAGCTCGCCGACCAGCTGTTCAAGCCGCGAGAGCCGGGCTGATGGGGCCGGTGCCGGCCTCGCTCCCCTCGCAATCGGGTCGCCCACGGCCCATATCGTCGATGATGGAGGGCCGGCGCCCGTTTCTGGCGCGTTCAGACGGCTCTTCGCAGATTGGCAACCTATGGATCGTATCTTCCGCCCTGTTGGACACCTGACACATGCCTAGCTTCGCCCAGAGCCTCGAAAAGACCCTGCACACCGCGCTGCAGCACGCGACCGACCGGACGCACGAATACGCGACGCTCGAGCACCTGCTGCTGGCGCTGGTCGACGATCCCGAAGCGGCCGAGGTAATGACCGCCTGCGGGGTGGACCTGGCCGAGCTGTCGACCGTGGTGCGCCAGTACCTCGACCAGGAATACCAGTCATTGAAGACCGAGGAGGAAGCCGATCCGCAGCCGACCGCGGGCTTCCAGCGGGTGATCCAGCGCGCGATCCTGCATGTTCAGTCGAGCGGCAAGGACACCGTCACCGGCGCCAACGTGCTGGTCGCGCTGTTCTCCGAGCGCGACAGCTATGCGGTCTATTTCCTCCAGCAGCAGGACATGAGCCGGCTCGATGCGGTCAGCTACATCAGCCACGGCATCGGCAAGGGCGGCCGCCAGATCGAAAACCGCTCGCCGCAGGGCTCCGACGAGACCGAGAGCAGGGGCGAGGACAAGCCGGACAAGGGCACCAAGAAGGATTCGGCGCTCGACCAGTTCTGCGTCAACCTCAACCAGAAGGCCTTGGACGGCAAGGTCGACCCGCTGATCGGCCGCGGGCCCGAGGTCGACCGGACGATCCAGATCCTGTGCCGCCGGTCGAAGAACAACCCGCTCTATGTCGGCGATCCGGGCGTCGGCAAGACCGCCATCGCCGAGGGGCTGGCTCGCAAGATCGTCGAGGGCGACGTGCCCGACGTGCTGACCGACGCGGTGATCTATTCGCTCGACATGGGCGCGCTGCTCGCCGGCACGCGTTATCGCGGCGACTTCGAGGAACGCCTCAAGCAGGTCGTCTCCGAACTCGAGAAGCTGCCCGAGGCGGTGCTGTTCATCGACGAGATCCACACCGTGATCGGCGCCGGCGCGACCAGCGGCGGAGCGATGGATGCCTCCAACCTGCTCAAGCCGGCGCTCTCCAACGGCGCGATCCGCTGCATCGGCTCGACCACCTACAAGGAATTCCGCAACCACTTCGAGAAGGACCGCGCGCTGTTGCGCCGGTTCCAGAAGATCGACGTCAACGAGCCCACCATCGAGGATACGATCAAGATCCTGCGCGGGCTGCGCTCGGCGTTCGAGGAGCACCACAAGGTCAAGTACACGCCCGACGCGATCAAGGCGGCGGTCGAGATGAGCGCGCGCTACATCAACGACCGCAAGCTGCCCGACAAGGCCATCGACGTGATCGACGAGGTCGGCGCGATGCAAATGCTGGTGCCGCCATCGAAGCGGAAGAAGAAGATCACCGCCAAGGAAATCGAGCAGGTCATCGCGACCATGGCGCGGATCCCGGCCAAGACCGTCAGCAGCGACGACAAGGCCGCGCTCGCCAGCCTCGAAAAGGACCTGAAGCGCGTGGTGTTCGGCCAGGACAACGCGATCGAGAAGCTCGCGACCGCGATGAAGCTTTCCCGCGCCGGCCTGCGCGATCCGGACAAGCCCATCGGCAGCTTCCTGTTCTCGGGCCCGACCGGCGTCGGCAAGACCGAGGTCGCGCGCCAGCTCGCCAGCATCATGGGCATCGAGCTGAAGCGCTTCGACATGTCCGAATACATGGAGCGCCATTCGGTCAGCCGGCTGATCGGCGCGCCTCCGGGCTATGTCGGCTATGATCAGGGCGGCCTGCTGACCGACGCGATCGACCAGCACCCGCATTGCGTGCTGCTGCTCGACGAGATCGAGAAGGCGCACCCGGACCTGTTCAACATCCTGTTGCAGATCATGGATCACGGCAAGCTGACCGACCACCACGGCAAATCGGTCGATTTCCGCAACGTGGTGCTGATCATGACCACCAATGCCGGCGCGGCGGACGCGGCCAAGCAGGGGATCGGCTTCGGCTCGACCACCAAGATGGAAGCGAGCGAGGAGGCGGTGAAGAAGATGTTCGCCCCTGAATTCCGCAACCGCCTCGATGCGATCGTACCGTTCGATTACCTCGGCACCGAAACCGTCAGCCGGGTGGTCGACAAGTTCATCCTCGAGCTCGAGCTGCAGCTGGCCGACCAGAATGTGCATATCCAGTTCGATTCCGAAGCCCGCACCTGGCTCGGCAAGCGCGGCTACGACAAGCTGATGGGGGCCCGGCCGATGGCCCGGCTGATCCAGGACAAGATCAAGCAGCCGCTCGCCGAGGAGCTGCTGTTCGGCCAGCTGTCGCACGGCGGCGAGGTCCACGTCAGCATCAAGGACGACGCGGCGGCCTTCGAACTGACCCCGGCGGCGCCGAAAGAGCCCAGGCCGCGGCCGAAGAAAGCCAGGGCCAAGGCCAAGCCGCAAACCGAGGAATAGGCGACGTCACGACGCCAACTCGGCGAGTGATGCTATTGATTTATCGGGCAAAAATTTCCGCAATCGAGCGAATTGCCGCGACCCCGGCGGTGGCGTAGAGCCCGCTGATGAAACCCAAGCTGCTGACGACAATGCGCGACTACACGCCGAGGCTGTTCCTCAGCGACTTGTTTGCCGGGGTCAGCGTGGCGTTGGTGGCGATTCCGCTCTCGATCGCCATAGCCATAGCCTCTGGCGCACCGCCCGAGGCCGGCCTCGTCACCGCGATCGTCGCCGGTTTCCTCATTTCCGCGCTCGGCGGCAGCAGAGTGCAGATCGGCGGGCCGACCGGCGCCTTCATCGTCGTGGTCTACTCCGTGATCGCCGAGCACGGCTACGACGGGCTGGTGCTGGCGACATTGATGGCGGGGATCATTCTGGTCGTCGCCGGACTTCTCAGGGCGGGTACCCTGATCGCCCATGTGCCCGAGGCGGTGGTCAACGGCTTCACCATCGGCATCGCAATCGTGATTGCCGCCAGCCAGCTGAGGGACTTGACCGGCATCGAGGCGCCCGGACTGCCGGCCGATTTCCTGCCCAAGATGGCCGCGCTGTGGTCGGCGAGGGAGTCGGCCAACTGGATGGCGGTGGCCGTCGGTGGCGCAACGCTGCTGACGATCGCTGCGTGTCGCAAGTGGCTCCCGCGCGTGCCCGACCGGCTGGCGGGGACGGTCCTGGTCTCGGTCGTCGCCGCGCTGGCGCTGCTGCCGGTCGCGACGATCGCCACGCAATACGGCGCGCTGCCGCATGGCCTGCCCACGCCCTCGCTGCCCGAGGTTACCGGCTCACGCCTTGTCGAGCTGCTGCCTTCGGCGTTCGTGATCGCGTTCCTCGCGGCGGTCGAATCGCTGCTCTCGGCGATGGTCGCCGACCGGATGATCGGCGGCAGCCATCGCCCCAACGCCGAAGTGATGGCGCAAGGCTGGGGAAACATCGGCTCGGCCCTGTTCGGTGGGTTGCCGGCGACGGGGGCAATCGCCCGCACCGCGACCAATGTCCGCGCCGGAGGCAAGACGCCCGTCGCCGGGATGATCCACGCTGTCGTGATCCTGCTCGTGCTGCTGACGGCCGCGCCGCTAGCCGGCTGCCTTGCCATGCCGGCGCTGGCCGCGCTGCTGATGATGACCGCCTGGAACATGAGCGAGCCGCACAAGTGGAGGGGCTACTGGGCGGCACCGAACGAGGAACGGCTGCTGCTGCTGCTCACGCTCCTGCTGACCGTGCTCGCCGACCTTACGGTGGCCATCGGGGTGGGGGTCGGCGTCGGCCTGGCGATCCGCTTGCGGGCGAGCAAGCTCAAAGCCGAGGAATGGCGCACGCCCGAGCCCTAAGTTGCGCTACGCGACATGCGCTGCCTTGGCGTCACAGGCCCCACTGCTCCCTGAGCGCGACCAGGTGCCGCTGTGCCAATCGACAGTACCGCTCGGTCTGGAAGCGGATTTTCTCCATTTGCGCTTCGTCCTGGGTGCGCAGGAACTTCGCCGGCCGACCGACCCAGATTTCGCACGGCGGGATCGCCTTGCCGGGGCTGAGCAGCGCGCCAGCCGCCAGCAGCCCGCCCTCGCCGATCCGGCAATCGTCCATCGCCACTGCGCCCATGCCGACGAACGCGCGGTCCTCGAGCACGGCGCCATGCACCACCGCCATATGCCCGATCACGCAGTCCGCGCCGACGATCGTGGGCGATCCATCGGTATCGGGCCGCGGGCCCTCAACGTGAAAGACGCTGCCGTCCTGGACGTTCGAACGCGCGCCGACCTCGATCCGGTGGATGTCGCCGCGCAGCACGCAGTTGTACCAGATGCTGGCTTCCGCCCCGATCTTCACGTCGCCGATGATCCTGGCACCCGGAGCTATGAAGGCGGTTTCGTGGATCTGCGGCTCGATGCCCTCGAACGGCAAGATCGTCGCCCACGGGAATCGTTCCGAACTCATCAGGCCCGCCAATGCTCGCGATTGAGTGAGTAGACCATCGTCGGATTGTCCTGTGGCGGATAGTCCGGATCGGGATAATCGAGGTCCTCGCGCCGCATCATGCCGAGCCGCTCCATCAGGCGCCACGACGCGACGTTGCGCTCCGAGGTCTGGGCGTAGACCCGCGAGACACCCAGCCGCTCGAAGGCCAGCACCAGCGCCGCTTCGCCGGCCTCGCGCGCGTAGCCCTTACCCCAGTAGTCCGCGCGCAGGGTCCAGCCAACTTGGACGGCTTGCCTGAGCTCGTCGGGCGCTATCGGGGTTTCGATGCGTGACAGCCCCGCCTTCCCGACCAGCGTGCCGTCGGCCTTGAGCGCGAGAAAATAGAAGGACAGCAAGCCATCGGCATCCGCGGCCATCTTCGCGAAATTCCCGGCGACCTTCTCGGGCGGTTGCACGCCGCCGGTCTTTTCCATCACCAGCGGCGTGTTCATGTGCTCGAGCCAGATCGCGAGATCGCCGGGCCGTTCGCGGCGAAAAACCAGCCTCTCGGTCTCGAAGGCGACTTCATCCATCGAGCAGGCGAGCGGCGAGAGGGGCGTGGTAGGTCAGCACGCCCGCACAGCCTGCGCGCTTGAACGCCATCAGCGTCTCCAGCACCAGTGCGTCACGTTCGCCCGCGCCGGCGGCCGCGGCGGCCTCGATCATCACATATTCGCCGCTCACCTGGTAGGCGAACACCGGCACGCCGAACCGTTCCTTCACCCGGCGGACGATGTCGAGATAGGGCAAGCCAGGCTTGACGATCACGCTGTCGGCTCCTTCGGCCAGGTCGAGCGCGACTTCGCGCAGCGCCTCGTCGCCGTTGGCCGGGTCCATCTGGTAGCTCGCCTTGTCGCCCTTGAGCAGCCCGGCAGAGCCGACCGCGTCGCGGAACGGCCCGTAGAAGGCGCTCGCGTACTTGGCGGCGTAGCTCATGATCTGGACGTTGACGTGCCCGCCCATTTCGAGCGCCATGCGGATCGCTTTCACCCGGCCGTCCATCATGTCGGACGGGGCGATGATGTCGGCCCCGGCCTCGGCCTGGTTGATCGCCTGATCGACCAGCACCGCGACCGTATCGTCATTGAGCACGTAGCCCGCGCCGTCGACCAGCCCGTCTTGCCCGTGGCTGGTGTAGGGATCGAGCGCGACATCGGTAAGCACGCCGATGTCCTGGCCGCAGGCGTCGCGGATCGCCTTGATCGCTCGGCACATCAGGTTGTCGGGATTGAGCGCTTCCTGACCGTCCATGCTGCGACGATCGGGTGGCGTGTTGGGAAACAGCGCGACGCAGGGAATGCTGAGCGCCACCGCCTCCTTCGCCCGCGCCGCGATCCCGTCGAGCGACCAGCGCGACACGCCGGGCAGGCTGGCGACCGGCTCCTCGACGCCCGCGCCTTCAGTCACGAACAGCGGCCAGATCAGGTCGGCGGGCGTCAGCACCGTCTCGCGGTGCATCGCGCGGCTCCAGGCGCTGGCGCGGCTGCGGCGCAGGCGGCTGGCAGGATAGGAACCGATTGCCATGGCGCGGCGACGCTTAGCGCCTCGCTCGAGAGCTGGAAAGCACTGCATTCCTTGCACCGTGCGACCGCAGGTGGCAGCTTGTTGGTCATGGGGACGGCATGGGGGAGAGTCGCAATGACCAGATGCAATTGGAGCTGGGGCCTGGTGCTCGCATTACTGGCAATCGGTGGGCCGGGAGCGGCGCAATCGACGCCTCCCAACCCGATCCTCTATCTGACCGGCACCGAGTTCTACACCGTGAACGGGAACAACTTCATCCGTTACCGCTACGATGTGTTCAACAAGGACCAATACCCGGCGGCGATGTTTGCGCCAGCGCCGGGCCTGCCGCCGTGCGGCAACAACACGAACTCCGCGCGCGCCTGGGTGGATTTCTTCCGTTCGACCGGCCAGCGGATTTACGGCTTCTGCGCGCTCGGCAATCCCAGCGATCTGGGCCAGATCTGGTTCGCCCTTCCGGAAGGCGAAATGCCGCCGAGCTATGTCTACATCGAAATTAACGACCGGCAGACCAACACCAGGTACCGCTCGAACCTCGCCGACACGGTGATGTAGCCGCTAGCCGATGCGGCGGGCTTCGAGCCTGTCGATCTCGCGCACCGGCTCGCGCGCCGCCGAGGGATCGGGGGCGAGCGTGGCGAGTGCCGCGCCGGGCTCAACCTTCTGCAATTCCACCAGGCGGGCGCGGAAACTGGCCAGCTCGCGGCCCGACAGCGTGGCGCGGGTGACGAAGCTGACGCTCATCGGGTTCACCGTCGCGCCATTGCGGTACATCTCGTAGTGCAGATGCGGCCCGGTCGAGAGTCCGGTCGAGCCGACATAGCCGATCACCTGGCCGCGGCGCACGCGGCTGCCGTTCGACACGGCAATGCGGCTCATGTGGCCGTAACCGGTGGCGAGCCCGCCGCCGTGCGAGAGCTTGACGTAGTTGCCGTGGCCGCCGTGGCGGCCGGCGAATTGCACGGTGCCGTCGGTCACTGCGTAAATCGGGGTACCGTAAGCGGCCTTGAAGTCGACCCCGGCATGCATCCGGCGATAGCCGAGGATCGGGTGGCGGCGCTGGCCATAGCCCGAGGTGATCCGGCCCGGGACGGGGGCGAGCAGGCCCGAGCGAGTCTCGCCGACACCCGAGGCCTCGTAGAACGTACCGTCGGCACCCCAGCGCAGCAATTGTTTGCGCGGCTTCCCGTCGCGCAGCAGCGCGGCGTAGAGCAGCCTGCCGGCCTCGACCTCGCCGGTCGCGGCGCGCTTGTATTCAACCACCAGGTCGAACTCGTCGCCGCTGGCAATGCCGCTGTCGAGGTCGATTTCTACCCCGAGCGCACGCAGGTATTGCTGAACCGCGCTGGCCGGCGCGCCGGCCGCGCGGGCCGACCGGTACAGGCTCGGACCCGTGACACCGCGAATCCGCAGCGGCGTGGCATCAACCTTGATCGGGCGCGGATCGAGCGCCAGGCGCCCGGCTTTGCGCTCGACTGCGAGCTGCAGATCGAAGCGGGCGCGGAACGACAGCGCTTCGAGCGGCCTGTTGGCATCGGCAGCAGGGCGGCGGCCGAGAGTGATATCGACCTTGGTGCCGGGCGCAATTTGGCCGAGCGGCATCTCGGCGGCGATCATCGAGGCGATCAGATCAGCCTCGGCGGCGGCGACGCCCGCGCGCTCGAGCATGCGGCCGAAGCTGTCGCCGCGCGCCAGCGTCGCCTCGAGATCGAGGCGCGGGCGCTCGGGCGCGCTCTTGAGCGGCGTGACCGCCTGGGTCGCGCCCATGTGACGCCCGCTGTCGGCGCCGAGCGCCAGCGGCATGATCATCTGGCTGCGGAATTCATCGCGTACCGGGTCGTCGATCGCCATCTGCGGCGCGGCCTCGACGGGCGCAAAGCCCGGCCAGCTGCCCAGCGCGACGGCGGTCAGGCCGATCAGCGTACCCGCGCCGCGCAGCCAGCGGCGCGAGCCGATGTCCTGGGCGAGGTCGGGCACCAGGTCGAGCGATGCGACCCTGAGCGAGGCCCGCTGGCGCCACTCGGCGTAGCGTTCGGCCAGGCTGGTTACGCGCTTGAGCCGCATGCCTGTCGCCGGGGCGGCTCCGGCGTGCGCGTAGACCTGCGACGACGACAGGTAGGCGGCCGGGAAGTCACCCCCGTCCGCGAACTCGTCGCTGCTGCTGTCCTTGAACAAACGCGCCCTCCTTGGCGGTCGCGCAACCAACCCCGCCGATCCATGCGGGGGTGGCGCGACCCGATCCCGGCCGTCTCACTGACAAATGGCTGTGCCCGGATAAAGTTAAATTCAGCTAAACCGCGACCAGGCGAGTCCGCTTTGCGGCAGGGCGTGGAACCGGGGGTGCATGGCGGCACAGAGCTTGCGCTCAACGCCGCACAACCCCACACTCTCGGCATCGTGCCGACCCGTCATTCCGACAGCCGCCTGCGCGCCGTGCTCGGCCCGACAAACACCGGCAAGACGCACCTCGCGATCGAGCGCATGTGCGGCCATTCGAGCGGTGCGATCGGCTTTCCGCTGCGGCTGCTGGCGCGCGAGGTCTACGATCGGGTGCGGGTGATCAAGGGTGACAGCCGGGTCGCGCTGATCACCGGCGAGGAGCGGATCGAGCCACCCGACGCGCGTTATTTCCTGTGCACGGCCGAAGCGATGCCGAGGGATGGGGGAAGCTTGGCCTTTGTGGCGCTCGACGAGGCGCAACTCGCCGCCGACCGCGAGCGCGGGCACGTGTTCACCGACCGGCTGCTCCATGCCCGTGGACGTGAGGAGACCCTGCTGCTCGGCTCAGCGACTCTCGCACCGATGGTCAGGGCGCTGCTGCCCGAATGCTCGGTCGAGCAGCGGCCGCGCTTCTCGACGCTGACTCACGCCGGGTCCAGGAAGCTGTCGCGCCTGCCGCCGCGCTCGGCAGTGGTCGCGTTCTCGGTCGAGCAGGTCTACGCGGTCGCCGAGATGCTGCGGCGTTTTCGTGGCGGCGCGGCGGTGGTGATGGGCGGCCTCAGCCCCGAGACGCGCAACCGCCAGGTCCAGCTGTTCCAGTCGGGCGAGGTCGACTACATCGTCGCCACCGACGCGATCGGCATGGGCCTCAACCTCGACGTTACCCACGTCGCCTTCGCCTCGCTCTCCAAGTTCGACGGGCAGCGCCAGCGGCGGCTGACTCCGGCCGAGATGGCGCAGATCGCCGGCCGCGCCGGACGTCACCAGCAGGACGGCACATTCGGCACGCTCGGCGGCGGGCGCGAGGCGGGCGAAGTCGAGTTCACCGACGACGAGGTCTATGCGATTGAGCAGCACCGCTTTGCCCCGCTTACAAAGTTATTCTGGCGCGAGGCGGAGCCGCGCTTCGACGATATCGGTACCGTGCTGGCCGACCTCGAGACGAAGCCGGAGGAATCCCAGCTCGCCCTGGCGCCAGAGGCTATCGACCTCGCGGTGCTGAAGCGCCTCGCGGAAGACCCGGCGATTGCCGATGGCGTCACGACGCCGGGCCTCGTGCGCCGGTTCTGGGAAGCCTGCCAGTTGCCAGATTTCCGCCAGCAAGGGCCTGATACCCATGCGCGGTTCGTGGCGCGGCTGTGGCAGGACTTGCGCCAGGGGCACCTCGGCGCCGATTATGTCGCCGCGCGGGTCGCCGAGCTTGGCCGCACCGAAGGCGACATCGACACGCTGCAGGGGCGTATCGCCGCGATCCGCAGTTGGGCCTATATCTGCCAACGGCCCGACTGGGTGCTGGCGCGCGACGAGATGGGCGCCCGGGCACGCGATGCCGAGCGGCGCCTGTCGGACGCGCTGCACCAGCGGCTTACCGAACGCTTCGTCAACCGCCGGACCACGGTGCTGATGAAGACCATGGGCAAGGACGCGGCGCTGCTTCGCGTGGCGCTCGACGACAATGGCCGCGTGCTGGTCGAGGACCAGCCGATCGGGCATCTCGACGGATTCCGCTTCGTGGTCGATGCCCAGGCCAGCCACGAGGACCGCAAGCTGATGCTCGCTGCGGCCGAAAAGCATTTGCCGCAACTCTTGGCACTGAAGGCCCAGGCGCTGGTCAGGGACGAGCTGGGCGAACTGACGATAGAAGCGGGCGAAGTGCGCCGCGCCGGGCGGGCCATCGCGCGGCTCGAACGCGGCAAGTCGCCGAGCCGCCCGCGCCTGATGCTGGGCAAGGAGCTCGGTGTCCTCAACCCGGCGCACAAGGCCCGCCTCGGCGAAGCGCTAGCGCTGTGGCTCGAAGGCGAGCTCATGCCGTTGGCCCCGCTGCGGGCGCTCGAAACGGGCGCGCAGGAGCCTGACGTGGGGAGCGAAGTGCGCGCCCTGCTGCTGACGCTCGCCGTCGGCAATGGCGCGATCGCCCGCGAGGCAGCGGGCTTGGCCCAGGTGCCCAAGGACAAGCGTCCGCTGCTGCGCAGGCTCGGGGTCACCATCGGCGCGCTCGACGTGTTCGTGTCCGCGCTACTCAAGCCCGCACCCCGGCATCTGCTCAACGCGATCGGCGCCGACCCACGTCCGCTACGCGAGGGGATGGAAGCGGTGATCGAAGGCGACCGCGCCCTCCCCGCCGGGTATCGCCGCGCCGGCAGCCAGGCGATCAGGGTCGACATGGCGGAGAAGCTGTTCCGCGCCGCGCACGAGCAGCGCGTCGCGGCGGCGGGTCGCGGCCTCCGGGTCGATCCGGCGCTCGCCACCTCGATGGGTCTCGCACCCGACAACTTCCGCCTGCTGATGCGCGATGCCGGTTTTCGCCCCGGCCAGAGCCGGACATTGCCTGAAGGCGCGCTCGGACCGCCCACGCCCGTCTTGTGGAGCTGGCACCCGCCGCGCAAGGACCAGCTGCCGGAGAAACGCCTGCCGATGCCTTCGCGCGAGGGCAGCGCCTTTGCCGCGCTTGCCGGGTTGGTTCGCTGAATGCGGATCGACCGCCTGCTCCACGCGCTGCGCTTCGCCAAGAGCCGGACACTGGCCCAGCGCTGGATCGGCGAGAGCCATATCCGCTGCAATGGCGAGCGGGTCGTGGACCAGGATCTCGAGGTCGCCATCGGCGACATTCTCACCTTGCCGCTTCGCTCCAAAGTGCTGGTGATCGAGCTCACCGCACTGCCCGCGCGGCGCGGACCGGGGAGCGAGGCGCGGGCCTGCTATCGCCCGCTTGACGCTGGCGGCGCAAAGCGGATAGCGGACGCAATTGCCGAAGGGAAAGTGCAGCCATGACCTACGTCGTCACCGACGCCTGCATCAAGTGCAAGTACACCGATTGCGTCGAGGTCTGCCCGGTCGATTGCTTCTATGAAGGCGAGACGATGCTCGTCATCAACCCCTCCGAGTGCATCGACTGCGGGGTGTGCGAGCCCGAATGCCCGGCCGAGGCGATCCTGCCCGACACCGAAGGTGGCCTCGAGCGCTGGCTCGAGCTGAACACGCGCTTTTCAGCCGAATGGCCCAACATCACCCAGAAGAAGGACCCGCCCGAAGACGCCGACGAGCACAAGGGCGAGGATGGCAAGTACGAGAAATTCTTTACCCCGGAGCCCGGCGAAGGCGACTAGATAGCTAGCTAACGGTCTGGCGGAGTGCCAGCTGGGGAGCGCTAGCCTTGACTTTTGTCGTCACCGACGCCTGCATCCGCTGCAAACACATGGACTGCGTCGAGGTTTGCCCGACCGACGCCTTCCGCGAGGGCGAGAACATGCTGGTGATCGACCCTGGCTCCTGCATCGACTGCAACCTCTGCCCGCCGGAGTGCCCGGTCGACGCAATCCGCCGGATATCGAGCCGGGGGCCGAGCAATGGCTGGAACTCAACGCTCGGTTCGCCAGGGGATGGCCCGAGATCACGATCAAGCGCGACGCGCCGCCGGATGCCGACGAGCACAAGGGTGAGATCGGCAAATTCGAGAAGTATTTCTCTCCGGAGCCCGGCGAAGGCGACTGATTCCCGCACCGGTAACGCGTTACATCGCGCCTCGGCTGCCCCAAAATTGGCCAGCTCTGCCCGCGCTTTAGGCGGGGCTGGTAATTTTGTTGCGAATCTGCTATATAATCCATCGCACCGCGGCGTTTGGCCCCGAAAAGGCCTGATGGCGCGGGTTCGATCAAGGAAGGCAGGCTTCCGCCAATAGCGTCGAAAATCAGGCAAGCCAGGCCGCCGACGGGTCGTGCGGTCGGACATTGCCGACGCCTCAGAGAAGCCTGCCCGTGAGAAAGGATTTTTGATGGCTGTGAATGCCCCCGCATTCGATGTCGGTGATTACGTGGTCTATCCCAAGCATGGGGTCGGCCGGGTGGTCGAGCTGCAGAGCGAAGAAATCGCCGGCATGAAGCTCGAGCTCTATGTGCTGCGTTTCGAGAAGGAGCGCATGACGCTTCGCGTTCCCGTCAACAAGGTCGAGGCGATCGGCATGCGCAAGCTGTCGAGCGACAAGACGCTTAAGGAAGCGATGGAAACCTTGAAGGGCAAGCCCAAGGTCAAGCGCACCATGTGGTCGCGCCGGGCGCAGGAATACGAAGCCAAGATCAACTCGGGCGACCTGGTATCGATCGCCGAGGTGACTCGCGACTTGTTCCGCCCCGAGGACCAGCCCGAGCAGTCCTATTCCGAACGGCAGATCTTCGAGGCCGCCTCGAGCCGCCTCGCGCGCGAGCTGGCGGCGATGGAAAAGACCGACGAGCCGGCTGCGCTGGGCAAGATCCTCGACGTGCTCAAGACTTACGCACCGCGCTATTACGAAACCGCCGCCGAAGACGCCTGATCGGGCACCGATGGTGAGCGAAAGGCCGTCCGGGGCAACCCGGGCGGCTTTTTCGTATCTGCGATATATCGCCGAACCGGTCTTGGCGCTCGACAAACGCGATTGAGAATGGCTGACTCCTGTATTATTGTCTTAACACACGACAACAGGGGATTCGCGACATGCGGCTCGACCAACTTTTCAAGAACCTGGGATACCTGGCCGGCACGATCGGCGCGCAAGTGCGCGACGGCGCCTTCCAGGGCGTTCCTCTGGAGGAGCTCGACCTGACCGGCCCTGTTCCTCACGAAGTTTCATTGCTCGGGCCGGCGCAAGTCGTGCTGAGCAAGGGAAAGGTGCTGCGCATCGACGTCGAGGCGGGTGCCACCGGCGAGCCGGTGCGCTTCAACCTCGGCGAGGAGCGGCTGGCGATCATGGGCGGCGACAAGGACACCGTCGTGCGCGTGACGATGCCCGCGCCGCGTAAGCTCGCGGTGGCGGGCTCCGGCCGGATGACGGTCGCCAAGCTGGCCAAGGACGGCGAAGTCTCGGTCGCCGGCTCGGGCCGGGCCGAGCTGGCCAAGGTTGACGGCGGCAAGCTGGCGGTCAGCATCGCCGGCAGCGGGCGCCTGATGGCCGACGGCAAGGCCGACGAATTCGAGCTGTCGATCGCCGGCAGCGGCAGCTGCGATGCCGAAGGGCTGGTGGTCGAGAAGGCCGCCGTCCACATCGCCGGGTCGGGCGACGCGATCTTCACCTGCAACGGCGAAGTCGCGGCGCACCTGATGGGTTCGGGCAACGTGATCGTGCGCGGCTCGGCGCGGTGCAGCGTCCACTCGATGGGCTCGGGCACCGTCACTTGCGAGCGCGAGAAGGAAACCACCGATTAGCCCCCCAGGCACGGCCCGCCCCCGGCTGTGCCGACCGGCCCGCCGTCGCGACGGCGGGCCGGCTCGCATCGGCCGTCGATTGCCGTTATAGGCCATGGCCATGCCGCAACGGACGGGCCTGAGAGTGCGCGAGATTGTGTTCGCGGTCGCCATGGGTGGGCTGGCCGCGGGCGGTGCCGCGCTGATCCTCGACGAGAGCAATGACGGTGGCGCCCCCATGATTGTCGTCAACACGGGCCCCGTCAGCCGGACCTATGAGCTTGCGACGTTCGACCAGATCGCGACTGTCGGCCCGCAGGACATCGTGATCACCTACGGGGAGACGCAATCGGTCCGCGCCGAGGGCTCGGGGCAGGCGCTCGCAGAACTTGAGGTCGTTGTCGAGGACGGTGAGCTGACGATCCGCCCGAAGGACCAGTCCGCGTTCGGATTCGACTGGGACCGCTTCCGCTCGACAACCTTCCACATCACCGTGCCGCAGTTGCAGCGAGTCTCGCTCGCGGGGTCGGGTGACATTACGGTCGACCGGATCGAGGGCGACAGTTTCGAAGGAACGATCGCCGGACCCGGTAAGCTGTCCATCGCGGACCTGAAGGTGGATGAGGCGGACTTCTCGATTGCCGGCTCGGGCGATCTCGTCGTGGCTGGCACCGCTCGGGAGGCCGACGTGCGCATCGGCGGCTCGGGCAAGATCCAGGCGGGCGGGTTGCGGAGCGAAAACGCCTCGATCGCGATCGGCGGCTCGGGCGATGTCGCGCTGACGGTGCAGGACCAGGCGCGGATCTCGATCGCGGGCAGCGGGGATGTCGACATCTCCGGCCCGGCGCGGTGTTCGCTCACGCGCATGGGCAGCGGCGACGTGCGCTGCAACGGGCAAGCAGTCGACTAGGTTCACTTGCCGGCAATCCCGCCGTACTAAGGGGGTGCGCCCCCAAGGAGCACGGCACATGACCCACGCGGCACGGCTGATCATCGTCACTCTGGCGGCGCTGGCGCTGCAGGGCTGCCTGGCCAAGACCGTGGTCGACGTCGCCACGTTGCCGGTCAAGGTCGCCAGCCGGGGCGTCGACCTGGCCACCACCAGCCAGTCCGAAGCCGACGAGGCGCGAGGGCGCGAGATTCGCCGGCGCGAGGAACGGCTCGCCAGGCTCGAGCGCGACTACAACCGGCAGATCGACCGCTGTGGCGACGGCGACCGCCGCGCCTGCGACCAGGCGCGGCAGACCTATGCCGAGATGCAAGTGCTGATGCCGTCGATCCCGGTCGAGCCGGAAGAGGATTAGGCCGCGGCGCGGCGCAGGCGATCGTTGATCGCGACGCCGATTCCGTTCTCAGGCACCGGGGCGACCGCGATGCGCGGCTTGGCCGCGGCTGCGGCCCGGTGCAGGCAGGCGTAGAGCCGCGCCGCAGCCATCGCGAGATCGCCGGTTTCGGACAACGAGCAATCCCCGCCGACCGGCCCGAACCCGATAAGGAATTCGTCGGCCGCCGCATCGTGCGCATCGAGCCGCAACGGCTTGCCCGGCGCATAGTGCCGCGCGAGCTGGCCGGGCGCTTCGATGCCGGCGTCGTTCAAGGCACTCGGTGGGCCGAGCCTCTCCGCCAGCTCCGCTTCCGCGATCAGACCCGGGCGTAGCAGTTGCCAGCTGCCGTCCTCACGCAGTGCCACGATGGTCGATTCGAGGCCGCGCGGACACGGTCCGCCGTCGAGAATCGCCGCCACGGCATCGCCAAGCGATCGCGCGACGTGCTCGGGCTCGGTCGGGCTCACTGCCCCGCTGGGGTTGGCCGAAGGCGCCGCCAGCGGAAGATCGAGTGCGTCGAGCAGGTGCCGCAGCGCCGGATGATCGGGCATGCGTAGCGCCAGGGTCGGGAGGCCCGCCGTCACCGCCGGGACCACCGCGCTCTCCCGCGCCGGCAGTACCAGCGTCAGCGGCCCCGGCCAGTAGCGCGCCGCGAGCGCCTCGGCGCGCTCATCGAACCGTGCCAGAGCCTGCGCCATGGCCAGCGAGGCGACGTGCACGATCAGCGGATTGAAGTCGGGGCGTCCTTTGGCACGAAAGATCGACGCCACCGACGCCTCGCTGTCGGCGCGTGCAGCGAGGCCGTAGACCGTCTCGGTTGGCACCGCGACCAGCTCGCCGGCACGCAGCAATTGCGCCGCGCGCGCGATCCCGCCCGCGTCGGCCGCTAGCCATTCGGGTGCCTTGCCGCCCATCGCGGCGGGCTATAGGCGTGCACACGATGAAAGACCAAGCCGACTGGCAGGCCGCTCCCGCCTACGTCTGGGACCACGGCGCCGCCCGCCCGGTGCCGAGGATCGAGGCGCCGCGGCTCGAGTTGCTGCGCGGGATCGACCAGCAGAAAGCAGCCGCGGCCGAGAACCTGCTGCGCCACGCGCGCGGCCATGCGGCGCACGACATGCTGCTGTGGGGAGCCAGGGGCATGGGCAAGTCGGCGCTGGTCCGTTCGGCGGTGCTCGCGGCGCAAGCGGCCGAGCCGGGACGGATTGCGCTGGTCCAGGTGGCGACCGACGCCGTGGCGTCACTTTCGGCGCTGTTCGCCGCGCTCGGGGCCGTGGAGCGGCGTTTCGTGGTGTACATCGACGATCTCGGGTTCGCGCCAGGCGATGCGGCCGGCCCGCGCCACTTGCGCTCGTGGCTCGATGGCGGGGTCGAGGCGCGGCCGGACAACGTGCGACTGGCGGTGACCTCGAACCGCCGCGCGATCCTGGCGCGCGAGGCCAGTGAGCAAGATGACCCGCTCAATCCGCGCGACGCCGTGGACGACCAGCTGGCGCTGGCCGACCGTTTCGGGCTCTCGCTCGGCTTCCACGCCTGTTCGCAGGACGAGTACCTGGCAATCGTGCGCGGCTATGCCGCCGAACACGGCCTTGCCTGGGACGAGGCCGAAGCGCTCGAATGGGCCAAGCGCCGCGGCGCTCGCTCGGGGCGAGTCGCCTGGCATTTCATCACCGAGCTGGCCGGGCGGGCCGGGCAGGCCCTAACCACCTAGTTGGCGGGCTCGTCGAAGGCGCGCCGCGGATCGCCGGTCAGCTGGCGCTGCGGCGGCATGCTGGCCGCGCGCACCCGCGTCTGGGCCCCCGCCGGGCGGGCGCCGGGCGCGGTGACCCGCCAGATGATGTTGGCGGTGTCGTCGCTGACCAGGAGCGCGCCGGTGCTGTCCCACGCCACCCAGGTCGGGCGGCCGTGCGTCTGGCCGTTGCCGGCGAGGAAGCTCTTGAGCACCTGGACCGGCTTGCCGAGCGGATTGCCGCGCGCATCGAATCGCACGAACACCACGTCGTAGCCGGACGGCGGCTTGCGGTTCCACGAGCCGTGGCGCGCGACGAACGCGCCGCGGCCGAAATTCGCCCCCATGGTCGAGCCTTCGCGGGTAAAAGCGAGCCCGAGCGCGGCGACGTGCGGCCCGAGCGCAAATTCGGGCGTGCGGCTGTATTCGACCCAGTAATTGGGCATCGGGTGCTCGACTCGCTCGTCGACTTCCTCGCCCCAGTAAAGCCAGGGCCAGCCGTAAGTGACGCCGATCGGCACGTTGGTCAGGTAATCGGGCACCAGGTCGGAGCCGAGCATGTCGCGCTCGTTGACCGTGGTCCACAACTCGCCGCTCCACGGGTTCCAGGCGAGGCCGTTGGGATTGCGCAGACCGCTGCCGAAAACGCGCGAGCTGCCACTTTCGAGGTCGAGCTCGTGGATCGCGGCGCGGCCTTCCTCGGCCTCCATGCCCGTCTCACCGATATTCGAGGCCGAGCCGACCGCGACGTAGAGCTTGCTGCCGTCCTCGTTGAGCACGAGGTTGCGCATCCAGTGGTTGCCGGCCGCCGGCAGGTCCATCAGCTTCTCGGGCTCGCCGGCGAGGGTAGTGGCGCCTTCGGCGTAGTCGAAGCGCAGCACCGCATCGTGGTTGGCGACGTAGAGATTGCCGTCGTGCCAGGCGATGCCGGAAGGCGAGGCAAGGTCGTCGCGCAGCACATGACGCGCCTCGGCGACGCCATCGCCGTCGGAATCGCGCAACAACACCAGCTTGTTCGGTGACGGCACGGCGGCGCCGGCGCGGCGGAACAGGAAGCCGGCGACGAGATTGGTCAGCGCGCCGCCGGCGAGTGGGCGTTCGGGCGCATTGCTTTCGGCAACCAGGATATCGCCGCCCGGCATGGCGTAAATCACCCGCGGATGCTCGAGCCCTTCGGCGAAGCGATTGACCGCCAGGCCCTCGGCCGCCTCGGGCGCGGCGCCGTCGGGCCAGCCGATCGGCTCGGCGACCTCAACGGTCGGAATGGTCTGCGGGTCGGGCTCGGCAAGCAGCGGATCCTCGCCGGTGACCTGGGCCACGGTGTACTCGGCCGGCGAGCCGCGCAGCACCCACCAGCCGGTGATAACCAGCAGCAGGATCACGACGACGAGGCCGATGGCGATTTTCTTGAGCAGGCGCATGGACGGCTGGATAAGCGATGGGCGGCTTTGCGGCAACGGATTTGGCCGCTAGGCCCCTTCGCGATGCACGCTTTCGCCGCCGATCCCGCGCTGCCCAAGCCCGCGCTCTACCGCGAGTTGCTCGCTGCCGCCGATGGCTTGACGGCGGACGAGCCCGATGGGGTCGCCAACATGGCCAACCTGGCCGCGCTGGTCTTCCACTGGGTGCCCGACCTCAACTGGGCGGGCTTTTATCGCCTGATCGGGGGCGAGCTAGTGCTCGGGCCATTCTGTGGCAAGCCCGCCTGCATCCGCATTCCGCTCGGCCAGGGCGTATGCGGCACGGCGGCGGCCACCGGCGAGACGCAACGGGTCGTCGACGTCCACGCCTTCCCGGGCCACATCGCCTGCGACGCGGACAGCCGCTCCGAACTGGTCGTTCCGGTCAGGCGCGACGGCGCCGTCATTGCGGTGATCGACCTCGACAGCCCGTCGCGCGCGCGTTTCGATGCCGACGACCAGGCCGGGATCGAGGCACTCGCCACGCTCGTCGCCGCGCGGATCTGAATCCTGCGTCTCAGCGCTACGGGGGCCCGCGCGCCTGCGCGACGACGGTCGCCGGGCGCAGCCGGATAGTGCCGAGCCGTCCGACCGTCATTTCGGGCCCGAGTTCGATCGAGGTCGCCAGGTCCGGCACAACGCCGAGCACCGCGCTGCTGTCTTCGGACAATTGCAGCCGATAACGGCCGTAGACCACCCGGTCGAACAGGAAGAACCCGTCGTATTCGGTCATCGCGCGGGCCACGACTTGTCCGCCCGTGTCGACCAGCTCGAGCCCGGCACCCGCCAGCGGGGTGCCCTCGGGCCCGTTGAGCACGCCCTCGACTTCGCCGGTCGGTGCGACCGCAAGTTCGACCACCGCGGCAACACCCGGCCTCGGGGTGACCACCATGCCGCGGCCCCGCGGAGTCAGGAACGGATCGGGCAGGGTCGATTCGTCGACCGAGAGCAGCACTTTCTCGTACGGCTGCAGCCCCTCGACGAAAGTATGGCCCTGCTCGTCGGTCGGCAGGCCGGTGCCACCGCGGCCGGCGGTCACCGCGACGCCGGACAGGGCTTGTTCGCCGGCGGAGCGGCGCCCATCGCCATTCTCGTCGAGGAAAACCGATACCGCGGCGTGGCCGCGCTGGGCGAGCTTCTCGCTCGACATCCGCCAGCCGCCGTCGAGCGGGTCGGGGCCAAAACTGAAACTGACTGCCAGGCTGGCGCCGATGCCGCCCCGCGTGTCGGCCTGGGCGCCCGCGCGCACGGCCAGCTGGCGGAAATGGCGGACGTACCCGAGGTCGAACTCGGTGTAGCCGCGGTGCTGGCGGTGCTCGATCTCGAGCCGCAGGTCCGAGCGGTCACTGAGCGCCCGTTCGAGTGTCAGGTTGACCGCGTCGAGGCCTCGCCGCGGGCCGGTCAGGCGGTAGGATGCTTCGCCGCGGGCGGTCACACCGAGGAAGCGCGTGTTGGCGAGCAGGCCGATCCGGGTGCCGTCCTCGAGATCGTCAAAGCCTTCGGTGTCGCGGTAAAGCACGAACCCGGTCAGCGAGACGCGCGGCAGAAACAGCGACGCGCGCCCTGAGAATTCGTTGACTTCGCGGCCGTTGCGCCGCGTGGTCCGGCGGAAACCGCCGGACATCAGCAGCGGCCTGCGCCCGAGATTGAGCAGCGTGTCGAACGACAGGCTGTGGGCGCTCTTGTCGTCCTCGTTGATCAGACCGCTGGTAAAACGGCCATCGACGAAGAAACTCTGCGCCTGAACGTTGAATTTTCCAAATTTGGCAAGCATATCAGCACTATAGGCGCGGCCACGGCCGAATTCCTGGGCCGCGCTGAGGTTGAACAGCATCGGCCCGAGCGAGCGTTGCAGATTGAGCTCGGCATAATCGCGGCGCTCGTTGTCCAGGAACAGCGAATGCGCGTTCGCCCCGATCACAGTGCGGCGATCGAGACCATATTGCGCGCCGGCGGCGAATTGCCAGCCGTTGTCGAGCCTGGCGCTCGGCGGCGGCCGCCCGAACGAGATCAAATCGTGGTTTCGCTCGATCACCCCGGCCCAATATTGGATTTTGCCGGGTGGAAGCGCGTCGTGACCGACCGGGATCGACTGGCTTTCCCGCCGGATCTGGCCCTGTGGCCCGTACAGGATCACCTCGAGCTCATTATTGCCGAGCAGCAGGTTGACCTCGAACTCGTAGCGGCCATCCGGGGAATTGCTCTGGAAGGCCAGCAGCTGGCCGTTGCGGTACAGTTCCGCGTCCCAGCCAAGCGGAAGCGTGCCGCGCAGCACGGTAGTGCCGAAGCGGTCCGACTGCCGGAGGTCGCGATTGCTCAGGAAAACTCCGCGGCCGACGCCGGAGGCGCCCGCCAGGTTGCCGGACAGCATGTCGACGTCGCCGACAACTATCTGCGTGGCCCGCAGCGGCCCGAGCATGCGGCCTTCCGGGTCCATCCGGTAGGCGCGCATGCGCAGGCTGTCGGGGACGCCATTCTCATCGGAGGCGAGGCGCATGTCGACGCTGGCCCGCGCCACTTCGCCGCTGGCGAATATCTCGTACCGGGCATTGAGCCTGGTGCGACCGGAATCGGCGCGAAAATCGCTCTGCGCGACCACGTCGACCGAGGGCAGGCGCCACATGGCATAGGGCTGCCGCGCCTGCGGATAGCCACTAAGATCCTGCTCACCGCGCTCCGGCCGAAGTCGCGCCGCGCGACTTTGCCGTTCGATGGCCTGCATGAAGGGAAGCGGCCTGTCGCTGGCGAGGACAAGCGACGAATTGCGCAGGTTAGTGGTCAGCGAGACACCGAGCCAGCCGGCCAGCGTGCGCGTGTCGATACACCAGCCTTCGGGCGTGTCGTGCAGCTCGCCTGGCTGGATGGCACGACTGTTGTTCACGATTTGTACCGTATTTGAATCGCGATCGAGAACGAACTTCTGGCTCTCCGCGAAGGTCCAGCCGGTTGCGCGGCGCGACTTCTTGTCGAGCCGGATCGGCAGGTCGAGTGACTGAATGACGTCGGCAAGATCTACGCACACGCCACCCGGCGTCTGGTAGCCGCGCAATTCGTTGCTCAGGCGGTAGCCATTGACCTGCAGCTGGAGCAGCAGCGAATCTTCCTCGACCGCCGTGTAGCCGCCGGTCTGGGCGGCGGCCGTTCCGCTCGCCAGCAACGCAAAGGCCGCCGCGATCGTCGCGACGGCTCTCTGGCGCAAGGTGCGGGACCTGGACATGATGGTCAGCCGGCCGTGGAGGCCGTGCCAGGCCTCAGCGCAGAACCGTGTCGACGGCGGCGATCAGGGCGCCGCCGAACTGCACCGGCTCGCGCAGCTCGACCCGCACCGGACCGCGCATCGCCGCGGCCTGCTCGGGCGAGACGACGAACGAGGAATGACGGCTGTCGATTTCGGGATAGACGCCGAGGCCGCGGGCCAGAAACACCGGTTCGTCGCTGCCGCGTCCGTAAACCAGCAGGTCGCCGTAGAGCGAGGCCTGGCCCGTGCGCGAGATGTCGACCGCGAAGATCGGGCCGTCGACCGATTCCTCGAGCCTGGGGTTGGCCAGGCCGCCGGCCACCTCGAGCTGGCCCTTGCGAATGATGATCGGCATGGTGATGCCGTAGATGGGCGTGATCCTGACCGAAAAGCCTTCAGCCGAGGCGTCGTCCCCGGGCGCAGCGACCGGTCGAACTTTCGGCAAGGCGGCGAACGACATGTGAACCCGGTATTCGCCGTCCGGCAGCTCTGCGCCGGGGCGCGCACTGATGCGAATCGCCTGCGGCTCGCCCGGCGGCAGGATGACCCGTCGCGGAGCGTAGCGGATCATCTCGAGCGCGGCCTGCTCGGTCACGTTGGCCGCGCCTTCGTCGACAGGCTCGAGCTCGCCCTCGGGCGTCATGCGGCGCAATTCCAGCTTTACCCGATAGGTCGCTTCCTCGTCGCCGATGTTCGAAAGGATCACTTCGCCGCCGCGCCGGCCATCGAGGATGATGCGCGTCGGGGCGATCAGCAGGTCCCCCTGGGCGGCGAGCGGGGCAGGCAGGGCCATGCCGAGGCCGACGCCGACGCCGATTCCGACGATGGCCAGGAAAGGGCCGGCAAGCCGGCGAGCTCCGGTAAACAGCATATGTCTCTTCCCTAAGGAGTTCTGCGTAGTCCCTCAGTTCCCTAGGAGAGCAGGGTTAATTCGGCGTAAACCTTACGCCGCCGGGCAAAAGGAAAGGCCGCTCCGCACGGGTCGGAACGGCCTTTGCCAAGGAGCAGGCGCCAAGGGCGCCAGCGGATCAGTTGTAAACGACGTTGACCTCAAGCTGTCCGGTGTACACGCCGACAGCCTGGTTGGCGCCCACGGTCAGCGTGCCGCCGACGTCGAAGGTGCCCACGCCGCTGCCGTTAAGCACAAGCGTGGCCGCGCTGGTGGTCAGCGCCACCGGCATCGAGTTGGCGCCGCTGGTCAGCGTGATGTTCGCGCTGGTCAGCGAGATGTTGACCGCCGCTCCGGCTTCGCCATCGATGTCGAAGTTCGGCGTCTCGGTGGTGCCGCTGCAAACCAGGCCCGACCCGCAGGTCGCGGCGCCGGCCGGGGTCAGCGCCAGCGTACCGCCGCTGCCGCTCTCGGCGATGGTGCCGAAATCGAGCGTGTTGCGGGTGGTGTCGAGCGTGACGTCGAGAGCAGCGATGATCTCGGCTTCGGCGTTAGCCGTGTCGGTGGCGGCCGAAGCGGCCGAAGCGATGCCGAGGCTGGCGATCGCCACGCCCGCAGCAGCGGTACGGAGAATGGACTTCATGGTTTTACCCCTTCCAAGCAAGAACAGTGCCCGCGGACGATCCCATTTGTTGCGTCCGCACAACGGGAACCTTCCCCGTCGAATGGGGCCATTACCCGCCAGCGTGTTCAAGCTTGGTCGTTAAAACTGGTTAACGGCTAGGGGGCTTTCCTTAAGGGTTGACCCCTAGATCCCGCCGCCAGTGAGCCGCTGGCAGATCAGGTCGAGCTGATCGAGCGTGCGGTAGCGGATCGTCACCGCGCCCGAGCGTGGATCGGTGTCGGCGGCGATGCGCACCGGCAGGCCGAGAAATTCCTCGAGGTGGTTCTGCACCGCCGCGATGTCGGCGTCCTTGGCCGGATCGCTGGCGACCCGCGGTTGCCGCCGGGCGGTCTCGGGCACACGGCGGGCCAGCTTCTCGACCTCGCGCACCGACAGCCCGCGGTCGACCGCGCGCTGGGCCAGCGCCTCGGCGTCCTCGCGCCCGACCAACGCGCGGCCGTGGCCCATGTCGAGCCGACCCGCCTCGAGGTGGTCGAGCACGGCCTGCGGCAGCGTCAGCAGGCGCTGCATGTTGGCGACGTGGCTGCGCGACTTGCCGACCATGCGCGCTATCTCGACCTGCGGCAGGTCGTCACGCTCGCTGAGCCGGCTGTAGGCGCGGGCTTCCTCGACCGGGTTCAAGTCCTCGCGCTGGATGTTCTCGATCAGCGCCAGCGCCATCACGTCGTGATCGGCGAGATCGCGAACTAATGCCGGGATTTCATGGAGTTGTGCCAGTTGCGCAGCACGCCAGCGGCGCTCGCCGGCGACCAGCTGATAGCGTCCGTCAGCGAGTGGCCGGACGATCACCGGCTGGATCACCCCGCGCTCGCCAATCGAGGCCGCGAGCTCCTGCAACGAACCTTCGTCGAACTGGCGCCGCGGCTGGTCGGGGTGCGGCTCGATCGCCGCAACGCGCAGACGGGCCAGGCCGTCGGTTTGCCGCGCCACCGGCACGTCCGCCTCACCAGCCGCCGGATCGCGCCCAGCGGTGACCAGCGGCTCCTCGCGCCGCGCCTCGCCCATCAGCGCGCCCAGACCTCGGCCCAGCCCGCGCTTGGGCGGATGGCGCGATTCGATGCGGTGTTCTGTGCTCATGCGGCTACCTTTTCCTTCGGCAAGCGGCCGATCAGCTCGCGTGCGAGCGCCATGTAGGCGCGGCTGCCGGCGCAGGCGTGATCGTAGACCAGTGCCGGCAGCCCATGGCTCGGCGCTTCGGACAGGCGGACGTTGCGCGGGATGACCGCGTCGAACACCAGCTTGCCGAGGCATTCGCGCACATCCTCGGCGACCTGGTCGGTCAGGCGGTTGCGGCGGTCGAACATGGTCAACGCGATGCCGACGATGCCAAGATCAGGGTTAAACCGCTGCTGGACCTGGTCGACGGTCTGCAGCAGCTGGCTGAGCCCTTCCAGAGCAAAGAACTCGCACTGCAGCGGGACCAGCAAGGTGTCGGCCGCCGACAGGGCGTTGAGCGTCAGCAGGCCGAGCGAAGGCGGGCAGTCGATGAAGCACACTTCGTGCGCTTGATGCCCGGCGAGCGCCTCGCTTAGCCGCGCTGTCCGCCGCTCGACCCCGACCAGCTCGATTTCCGCACCGCTCAGGTCAACCGTCGCGGGAACGATATCGAGGCTGGGAATGCGGGTAGCGACCACGCATTCGGCGAGCGGGACCTGCTCGACGACCAGATCGTAGCTCGAGCGTTCGCGCTCGGCCGCGGATATTCCCAGACCGGTCGAGGCATTGCCCTGCGGATCGAGGTCGATCAGCAGCGTCTTCCATCCGCTCGCGGCCATCGCCGTGGCGATGTTGATCGCGGTGGTGGTCTTGCCCACCCCGCCTTTCTGATTGGCTATCGCGATCCGGATCATCGGCCCCTGGGCGTCCCTTTGCCTACGAGAATTCCGCCTCCAGAGTCGGTGCAGGATTGTTCCACGTGGAACATTTGCCGCACCTGGAGGGGTTGCTCGGCCAATTCTTGCGCCGCCGAACGCCCCTTCGGCAACAGCCAGAGGGTAGTCCGTGTGGAAAAACGGGCGGATAAGGCGAGAAGTTTACCAAGCGGAGCGAAGGCCCGCGCCGTAATCACGTCTGCCGGAAAACTTTCGATATTTTCGACCCGACTGCCCAAAACGCGGCAATTTTCCAGCGAAAGCTCCATTTTGGCGTGCTCGAGCCATTCGACTCGTCGCTTACGCGATTCGACAAGCACGATCTCGGCTCCCGGCCTGGCGAAAGCCAGTGCCAGGCCGGGAAAACCGGCGCCGCTGCCCAAATCGAGCCATTTCCCGCCTGTTTCACGTGGAACATGGTCGAGAAGTTGCAGGCTGTCGGCGAAATGGCGCTGCCAGACCGATTCGAGGCTGGCGGCCGAAACCAGGTTCTGGCGGCCGTTCTCCTCAGCCAGCAGCGCGGCGAAGCGCTCCAGCTTCTCCATCGCGGCTTCGTCGGTGTGTTCGGCGCAGAATCGTCGCGCCTCAGCCTCGCCGGCGATCATGCCGCCCGGCGCCGGGCAAAGACCAGCAGTGCCGCCAGCGCCGCCGGTGTGATCCCGCGCACACGGCCGGCCGCGGCCAAATTAGCGGGGCGCGCGGCGGCCAGCCGCTCGACCATCTCGTTCGACAGGCCCGGGACCCGCGCATAGGCGAAATCGGGCGCCAGCGGCACTGCCTCGCTGGCACGCAAGTCGCGCAATTCACCCTCTTGCCGCTCGAGATAGGGCGCATAGGCCGCGTCCTCGGCCATTTCGCCCGCCAGCTCGCTTGCCGGGTCGAGCGAGGTATCCAACAAAGCCGCCAGGTCGGCGAGATCGATTTCCGGATAACGCAGCCACTTGCCCAGCGCCTTGCGTCCCGCGTCGCGCCGCACAGGAAGCCCGCATTCAGCCAGCTCCGCGGCCGCGACCTCGCGCGCCAGTGCTTCGCTCCACCGCTCGCGCGCCGTCTCGCGCATCTCGAACCACGCCCGGCGCTCCTCGCCGACACAGCCCGCGGAGATCGCCAACGGCGTCAGCCGGGTGGCGGCGTTGTTAGCCCGCAGGCGCAACCGGTATTCGGCGCGCGCGGTGAGCATGCGATAGGGCTCGCTGACCCCGTGCAGCGTCAGGTCGTCGATCATCACTGCAAGGTAGCTGTTGCCGCGGTCGAGCGCCGCCGGTTCGCGCCCGAGCACCGCGGCGGTGGCGTGCATTCCAGCGTAGAGCCCCTGGGCGGCGGCCTCCTCGTAGCCGGTGGTGCCGTTGATCTGCCCGGCGCAAAAGAGCCCACGAATCGCCTGCAACTGCAGGTCAGGACCTAGCGCGCGCGGATCGATATGGTCGTATTCGACCGCGTAGCCCGGCACTTCCATCGTCACCCGCTCGAGCCCATCCATCGTGCGCAGCATGGCAAGCTGGACCTCGGTCGGCAGCGAAGTGCTGATGCCGTTAGGATAGACGACGTGCGTCGCCAGGCCCTCGGGCTCGAGGAACACCTGGTGCCCCTCGCGGTCGGCGAAGCGGTGGATCTTGTCCTCGATCGACGGGCAATAGCGCGGGCCGGTGGCGTCGATCGCGCCGGTGAACAGCGGCGAACGGTGCAGGTTGTCGCGAATCAGCGCGTGGCTGCACTCGTTGGTGCGGGTGATTGCGCAAAACACCTGCGGATTGGCCCGAGCGCGCGTCAGCGGCGACATCGTCCATGGCTCGGCGTCCGACGGCTGCTCCTCGAGCCGCGCCCAGTCGATCGTCCGCCCGTCGAGCCGCGGCGGGGTGCCGGTCTTGAGCCGCGCCATCGGCAGCTCCGCCTCGCGCAACTGGGCCGCGAGCCGCCGCGCCGAGGACTCGCCGATCCGGCCGCCGGTCATGCGTTCCTCGCCGCGAAACAGCGTGCCGCCAAGGAAAGTGCCGGTGCAAAGTACCACCGCCGGCGCCTCCAGACGGGTGCCGTCGGCCAATTCGAGCCCGGCAACACGTCCGCCCTCGATCACCAGCGCGGCTGCCTCGCCTTCGATCAACTCAAGGTTGTCCTGCGCGGCCAGCATCCGCTGGATCGCCGCCTTGAACAGCGCCCGGTCGGCCTGCACCCGCGGACCCCACACCGCGCTGCCCTTCGAGCGATTGAGCATGCGATAGTGGATCGCCGCCGCGTCGGCCGCGCGGCCGATCAGCCCGTCGAACGCATCAACCTCGCGCACCAAATGGCCCTTGCCGAGCCCGCCGATCGCCGGGTTGCAGCTCATCGCGCCTATGGCTGCGAGATCGAACGAGACCAGCCCGGTACGCGCGCCCATCCGCGCAGCCACCGCCGCCGCCTCGCAGCCGGCATGGCCGCCGCCAATCACCAGAACATCGAACGAACTCATGGGGCGCCCCTAATCCCGAGGCGCGCTGCGGTCAAAGTTGCCAGTAGCTCCGGGGCGTGTTTCACGTGAAACAGGCGCTCACTTGCCGATGCAAAAACGGCCGAACAATGCATCGAGCACGTCCTCGGTCGAGGTCCGGCCCACGAGGCGGTCGAAGGCCGGTCGCGCCTGGCGCAGCGATTCGGCCAGCAGCAGAGGGTCGCTTTCGCCTTGAGCCTCTTGAAGTGCCGCCAGCGCCTGGCCCAACAAGTTGCGCTGGCGCCGGTTGAGCGCGGTTTCGCCGGGCTTGGGCATGACACCGGATGCTGCCTCGATCAGGCCCTGCTTCAGCGCCGCGAGGTTCTCGCCGGTCAGCGCCGAAACCCGATAGCGCGACTCGGCCTTGGCCGGATGGTCGGATCGATCGCTTTGTGGCTGGATTTCCCATGCCCCTTCGGGTCCATCTCCCTCGCCGCCGAGCCACAGCACGAGGTCGGCGCGCGCGATCTCGGCCTGGGCACGCTCGATGCCCACCGCTTCGACGGGGTCGGCGCTGTCCTCGCGCAGGCCCGCCATGTCGACGAGGGTAAACGGCACCCCACCGAGCGCCACCGTGCGGACCAGGACATCGCGCGTCGTGCCGGCCAGCGGCGCGGTGATAGCCGCCTCATTTTCAAGCAATGCATTGAATAAGGTTGATTTTCCGACGTTTGGTGGTCCCGCCAACGCTACCCGGAACCCTTCGCGCAACATTTCCGCGACCGGAGACTGCAGGGCCTCTTCCAGGTCCCCGGCCAGCACCTTGATCTCATCCTGAAATTGAGCGGGCAACCGCGCGCCATCGGCTTCGTCCTCGAAATCGAGCGCCGCCTCGAGCTGCGCGGACAGCCCCAGCAGCCGCTCGCGCCAGGCTTCGACCCGCAGCGATAGCGCGCCGCCGGCCATTCCGATCGCCGCCCGTCGCTGGAGCTCGGTCTCGGCCGCCAGCAGGTCGGCCAGCCCCTCGGCTTCGACCAGGTCGATCCGCCCGTTGGCAAAGGCCCGCCGGGTGAACTCGCCCGCCTCGGCGCGGCGCAGGCCCGGCAGGGCCGCCAGCGCCGCCTCGATCGCGCCCACGACCGCCCGCCCGCCATGGAGATGAAATTCGGCGAGGTCCTCGCCGGTTACCGTGTTCGGCCCCGGGAACCACAGCACCAGGCCCTGATCGAGCAAGTCACCGGCCGGATCGCGCAACGAAGCCCGCCGTGCTTGCCGCTCGGGCGGAAGCGCGCCGCTCAGCGCCTCGAGCGCCGGCGCCGCCTGTGGCCCGCTTACCCGGACAATCGCGATCCCCGCGGGCGGCGCACCGCTCGACAGTGCGAAGATCGTATCCATCGGGTGCGGCTATTCGGGCTCGGAGGCCTTCTCGGGCGCCTCGCCACCTGCTCCTTGGCCGGCCTTGCGCGCGCCTTCGACGAAGCTCTGGAACATCTTCAGCCCCATTTGCCCCATCGGTGCCAGCTGCTGGGCGTACTCCTGCACCTTCTCGATGTTGCCAGCGCCCTGCATCGCCTTGGCGAAGGCGTCGATGTAGACCGCGTTGGCCTTCTCGACGTCGGGCAGACCCATGAAACGACGTGCTTCCTCGGGCGTACAATCGATCTCAACCTGGACCTTCATCGGGCGGCCTTTCATTGCGGCGCGCCGCTGGGCGGAATCGCGCTTGGGAAAACGGCGGATCGGCGGCATAAGAGCCGCAACACGCCGGGAGAGCTTATATGAGCGCGAAAGTCACCTTTTCCAGCCTCGTCCTGCTGGCCGGCCTCGCCGCCCAGCCCGCCGCGGCCCTCGAGCCGACCATCCAGGCAGGCGAGCAAGTCGAGTCGCGGCTCGACGCCGACCTCAACGGCGACGGCCGGGCCGACCTTGCCTACATCGTCGCCACCGACGAGTGGCGCGAGCTGCGCGTCGCCGTCGCCGGCCGCACCCAGGTCGAGGCGCTCGACCTCAGCATCGACGCGCTCGGCGCGGGCACACTCGCGCTCGATGGTGGCGTGCTCACCTTCGTCGACCTCACGGGCGGGACCACCGCCTATTCCACGACCCGCCGCTTCCGCTACGACGGCACGCGCAATCGCATGCGGCTGATCGGGATGGACGTCACGCTCTACAGCCGCACCTTCGCGCACAACGGCTACGAGGGAAGCTGGAACCTCATTACCGGCGAGGGCAAGGGCCATGAGCTGCGCCTGACCGACGGCATCGACGGCAATCGGGCGTACAATGAAGCCCGCAGGCACAGCTTCCGGCGGCGCGCGCGCCCGATCTGGCTGGCAGACGCACCCGCTCCCGAAGACTTGCTCGAGGAATTTCGCGAGGGCTGAGCGCCGCCGCTACTGGTTCATCGTCGCGAAGAAGTCCTCGTTGCTCTTGGAATCCTTCATCTTGTCGAGGAGGAATTCCATCGCGTCGACGGTGCCCATCTGCATCAGGATGCGGCGCAGCACCCACATCTTCGACAGCGCGTCCTTGCTGACCAGCAGCTCTTCCTTGCGGGTGCCGGACTTGCCGACGTCGAGCGAGGGGAAGATGCGCTTGTCGGAAACCTTGCGGTCGAGGACGATCTCGGAGTTGCCGGTACCCTTGAACTCCTCGAAGATGACCTCGTCCATGCGGCTGCCGGTGTCGATGAGCGCCGTGGCGATGATCGACAGGCTGCCGCCTTCCTCGATGTTGCGCGCGGCGCCGAAGAAGCGCTTAGGCCTTTGCAGGGCATTCGCGTCGACGCCGCCGGTCAGCACCTTGCCCGAACTCGGCACCACGGTGTTGTAGGCACGGCCGAGGCGCGTGATCGAATCGAGAAGGATCACCACGTCTTTCTTGTGCTCGACCAGGCGCTTGGCCTTCTCGATCACCATCTCGGCGACCTGGACGTGGCGGCTGGCGGGCTCGTCGAAAGTCGAGGAGATGACCTCGCCCTTTACCGAACGCTGCATGTCGGTGACTTCCTCGGGCCGCTCGTCGACCAGGAGGACGATCAGGAACACCTCGGGGTGGTTGTCGGTGATCGCCTTGGCGATGTTCTGGAGCAGCACGGTTTTGCCGGTGCGCGGCGGGGCGACGATCAGCGCGCGCTGACCCTTGCCCTGCGGCGAGATGAGATCGATCACACGAGCCGACTTGTCCTTCACCGTCGGATCGTCGGTGTCGAGGTTCAGGCGCTCGTCGGGATAGAGCGGGGTCAGGTTGTCAAAGTTGGTGCGGTGGCGGACCGCTTCGGGATCGTCGAAGTTGACCGTGGTGATCTTGGTCAGGGCGAAATAGCGTTCGCCATCTTTAGGCGCGCGGATCTCGCCTTCGACCGTGTCGCCGGTCCTCAGGCCCCATTTGCGCACCTGGTTAGGCGAGACGTAAATATCGTCGGGGCCGGCCAGGTAGTTCGCCTCGGGGCTGCGCAGGAAGCCGAAGCCGTCCTGGAGCACTTCGATGGTGCCCTGGCCGACAATTTCCTCGCCTTCCTCGGCGACTTCCTTGAGGATGGCGAACATCAGATCCTGGCGGCGCATCGTCGAGGCGCCTTCGATCTCGTATTCCTCGGCTTGCTCGACCAGTTCGGCTGGCGCCCTTTTCTTCAGTTCTTTCAAATGCATGACGATATTCCAGTGTATTCCTGAGGGTGCCGACGGGTCGATGGGCTTGGAGAAAGCAGACCCGGCCGCTCGAAGGGCGGCCTCAGCCGGAATGGCGACAGATATGGCTTCGCCGCCGGGGCGTCAATTCGGGAATGGGTGCGCGAGCTTCGCTTCGTCGCGATTCAGAACGGCTTGATCACCACCAGGATCACGATCAGCGCCACCGCCACGCCGGGGACTTCGTTGAGTAGCCGCAGCCGCTTTCCGGACAGCCGCCGCTCGCCTTTCGCCAGCTGTTCGCCGTACCAGGTCAGATAGGACTGGTAGATCGACAGGCCGATCACCAGCGCAAGCTTGGCGTAGAACCAGCCCTGGCTCCAGGCATCGACCGCCAGGCTGAGTGCCAGGCCCAGCCCCCAGACCATGCCGATCGAGGGCAACAGGATAATCCTGATGAGCTTGCGCTCACGCTCGATCCATTGCTCGTTCTCGGGCGCGTCGGGCTCGCACTCCTGGTGATAGACAAACATCCGCGGCAGCATGAACAACCCGGCCATCCAGAAGACCACGAAGATAATGTGGCCGGCCTTGAGCCAGTAGTAGGTCATGGCCAGGACTTCCTGCATTGCCTCACCCCTGCCAGCCGCGCACCGCCGCGAGCAAGCGCTCGACATGCGGGATCGGGGTTTCCTTGTCGATGCCATGGCCCAGGTTGAACACATGCGGGCGACCGGAGAAGGCGTCGAGGATGCGGCGCGCCGCGGCATCGAGTTCGTCGCCACCTGTGAGCAACAGCAACGGGTCGAGGTTGCCTTGAACCGGCATCCCCGCGGGCAGCTCGCGCGCCGCCCAGAGCGGATCGATCGTCTCGTCGATCCCGAGCGCATCCACGCCGGTCTCGCGGGCGTAGGCCGGCAGCTTTTCGCCCGCGCCCTTGGGGAAACCGATCAATGGCACCTCGGGATGGCGGGCCTTGAGCGCCGCCACGATCGCCGCGTTGGGGGCGATCACCCAGCGCTCGAACTCGGCCGGGGCGAGGCTGCCCGCCCAGCTATCGAACAGCTGGATTGCCTCGGCACCCGCCTCGATCTGGCCCGACAGGTACTCGACGGTCAGCGCGCAGATCGCCTCGACGATCGCCTGTAGCGCCGCCGGATCGCGATAGGCCATCACCCGCGCCGCCTGCTGGTCGCGGCTTCCTTGGCCGGCGATCATGTAGGTCGCGACGGTCCACGGGCTGCCGGCAAAACCGAGCAAGGTGGTTTCGGGTCCGAGCTGCTCCGCTACTCGCCTGACCGTCCGGTAGATCGGCTCGAGCCGATCGGCGGCCGCTTGCAACGAGGCGAGCGTCGCATCGACCAGCGGCGGCGAGAGATGCGGCCCTTCGCCCTCGAGAAACGCCAGGTCCTGCCCCAGTGCATGGGGAATCACCAGGATATCCGAAAACAGGATCGCCCCGTCGAAGCCGAAGCGGCGGATCGGCTGCAAGGTGATTTCGGCCGCGGCCTCACTGTCGTGGACCAGCTCGAGGAATCCGCCCCTCTCGGCCCTCAGCGCGCGGTACTCGGGCAAGTAGCGCCCGGCCTGGCGCATCAACCAGATCGGCCGCCGGGAACCTGATTTCCCGCGCAGGGTTTCGAGAAGAAGGCCGGGCATCGCGCGCTCTATTCTACTAAATTATTATATTTAAATAGGATTCTGTAGACAGTAGGCCCTGTGGATACTGGGGAGAGCGGCTCCCTGCCCGATTTCTCCCATACTGAACAGGCCTCGCACACTGTGCGAATCCGCACGAACCCGCGTCAAGCAATCGTTCTCCCCGTAATTCCCAGCCTGTCGATAGATCGGCGTGCCTGTTGGTTAACGAAGTCCTAACGCGCCGCTAGTGGGGGCGGAATCGGGCGTCGAACTTGTCGGCCTTCTCCTCCCGTGGTTTATGCCGGTCGTTGTCCACATGACCCGCCTGCATCTCCACTTGCTGTCGGACTCGACCGGCGAAACGCTCGAGACCCTTGCCAACGCCGCGCTGGCGCAGTTCGACCACGTCGAGGTGATCCGCCACTTCTGGCCGATGGTCCGCTCGTTGCACCATCTCGACCGCATCGTCGAGGATCTCGCCTCCCATCCGGGCCTGGTGCTCTACACGCTGGTCAACGACGAGACTCGCCGCCGGCTCGAGGAACGCTGCCGTGCCCTCGGCCTGCCGCATGTCGCGCCGCTCGATGCCGTCACCGTCGCGCTCGAGGACCGGCTCGGTGAGCAGGCCAAGGCCCGTCCCGGCCGCCAGCACGTGATGGACGAGGCCTATTTCGCCCGCGTCGACGCGATCCATTTCACCATCGCCCACGACGACGGGATCGCGTCCGAGAACTGGGAGGAGGCCGATATCGTGCTCGCCGGCGTTTCGCGCAGCTCGAAGACGCCGACCAGCATCTACCTCGCCAACCGAGGCTACAAGGTGGCCAATATCCCGCTGGTGATAGAAGGCCCGCCGCCAGCTTCGCTGTTCGAGTTGCAACGCCCGATGGTCGTCGGCCTGACCACCGCGCCGCGCCGGCTGGTCGAGATCCGCCGCAACCGGCTGCTGGCATTGAACGAGAAGGCCGAAACCGCCTATGTCGACGAGGAGCGGGTCGAGCAGGAAGTGGCTTTCGCACGGCGCATCTTCTCGGATAACGGCTGGCCGGTGATCGACGTCACCCGTCGCTCGATTGAGGAGACCGCAGCGGCGGTCATCAAGCTCTATGCCGAGCGGCAGGAACGGGCGGAAGCGGGGGCACAACGAACATGATCGTACTCGCTTCAAAGAGCGCTTCGCGGCGCACGATGCTTGGAGCCGCCGGCGTCGAGTTCGAGGTACGGCCCGCCGCGATCGACGAGCGCGCGCTCGAAGCTCGGCTCGAAGGCGCTGGTCCAGGCGAGATCGCGCTGGCGCTGGCCGAGGCCAAGGCGCTCTCGGTCGAGGGCGGCGGGCGGCCGGTGCTCGGCAGCGATTCGGTTGTCGCGGTGGGCGGCCGCCGGTTCGACAAGCCGGCCAGCCGCGCCCAGGCCGCCGAGCATCTGCGGTTCTTCTCCGGGCGGTCGATGGAACTGCACTCAGCTGCGGCGATCGCGCTGGGCGGACGGATCGAATGGAGCCATGTCGCTCTGGCCACTCTCAAGGTGCGCGAATTGTCGGACGACTTCATCGAAGCCTACCTCGCCGCCGAATGGCCCGAGGTCAGCCAGTGCGTCGGCGTGTTCCGCATCGAGGCGCTCGGCCCACAGTTGTTCGAGAGCATCGAAGGCGACGTGTTCACCGTGCTCGGCATGCCGCTGCTGCCGGTGCTCGGCGCGCTGCGCGAATTCGGGAAACTGCCGGCATGAGCAGGCCCTACGCGGAGGTGATTGGTGATCCGATTGCCCAGTCGAAGTCGCCGCTGATCCATAATTTCTGGCTGGCCAAGCTCGGCATCGATGCCGAATACCGCGCTTGCCATGTGCGGCCCGAGGAGCGGGGCGACTATTTCGCTCAGCGCGGCGCCGATACCGCTTGGCGCGGTTGCAATGTGACCATACCGCACAAGGAGCGGGTGGCATCGTTTCTCGATCAAGTGGACGACCGAGCCCAGGCCATCGGCGCGATCAACACCGTTTTTCGGACGACGGAAGGCGGTCTGACCGGTACCAACACCGACGTCGATGGAATTGCCGAAGCGGTCGGCCACGTCGATCTTGTCGGACAGGAAGTCTGCGTAATCGGTGCTGGCGGAGCCGCGCGAGCCGCCTTTTACTTCCTGTCGAACATGCGCTGCGCCGCGGTCCTTGTCATGGCTCGCGATCCCGAAAAGGCGCTGCGCGTGGCAAGCGAATTTCCGATCTTCGCCGTGGGCGTCAAGCTGCAGGCCGGCTCTGGCGCCCTGTGCGAAGCGAGGCTTCTGATCAATGCTACCCAGCTCGGCATGACAGGGCAGGAATCCATGCCAAGTTTCGTTCTCGACGAGCTTTCGGAACTCGATTCGGGAGGCCTCGTCTTCGATATGGTCTATGCCCCTCTGCAAACCTCGCTGCTCGATACAGCTCGACGGGTTGGCTTGCGGGCATCTGACGGACTCTCAATGCTGATCGGCCAAGCGGCCGTCGCGTTCGAGAAGTTCTTCGGCCAGCCGCCTCCTCGCGACGACGGCGACCGCGAGCTGCGCGCCTTGCTGACGGCATGAGCAAGCCCTTCACCCTCGGGCTGACCGGCTCGATCGGCGTGGGCAAGTCGACGGTGGCGGGCATGTTCGAGGAGCTCGGCGTGCCAGTGTTCGATGCCGACCACGAAGTGCGGCGGATGCAGGGGGCGGGCGGGGCCTTGCTCGAGGAGATCGAGGCGGCCTTTCCGGGCAGCACCGGCCCTGGCGGCGTCGAACGGGAGAAGCTCGGCGCGGCGGTGTTTGGCGACGAGGCGGCGCTCGCCCGGCTCGAAGTGATCGTCCATCCGGCGGTGCGGGCGGCCCGCGAGGCCTTCCTGCGCGAGCATGCCGGCGCCAAGCTGGTGGTGTTCGATATCCCGCTCCTGTTCGAGAAGGGCGGTGCCGAAGAGGTCGATGCGGTCGCCGTGGTCTCAGCTCCGCCCGAGGTGCAACGTGCCCGCGTCCTTGCCCGCCCCGGCATGACTGCTGCGCGTTTCAAGCGCATCTTCGCGCTGCAGCTGCCCGATGCGGAGAAGCGCGCCCGCGCCGACTACGTCATCGACACCGGCACTACGCTCGCCGAAACCCGCGCCGAGGTCGCCTGGCTGGTGGAGAAGCTCGCCGGCTGAACTTGCCAGCCGCGGTGCGGCACCCGATAACCTGCCGATGCGCGAAATCGTGTTCGACACCGAGACCACCGGGCTCGATCCGCAAAGCGGTGACCGGATAGTCGAGATCGGCTGCCTCGAGCTGGTCAACCGCGTGCCGACCGGGCGCACCTTTCACGCCTATTTCAACCCCGACCGGTCGATGCCGTCCGCCGCCGAGCAGGTCCACGGACTCAGCGATGCCTTCCTGGCCGACAAGAGCCGCTTCCACGAGCATGTTGACGATCTGCTCGAGTTCCTCGGCGACGCGCCGCTGGTGGCGCACAACGCGCAGTTCGACTTCGGCTTCCTTAACTACGAGCTCGGCGTCTGCGGCCATCCCGACATCGCGCATGAACGGATGATCGATACCCTCGTGCTCGCGCGCCGCCGGCACCCCGGGGCCAAGCATTCGCTCGACGCGCTGTGCACGCGCTACGGCATCGACCGCAGCCATCGCGTCCGCCACGGCGCGCTGCTCGACGCCGAGTTGCTGGCGCAAGTCTATGTCGAGCTGACCGGCGGGCGCCAGATCGGCCTCGAGTTGGCGACCGAGACCGGTGCGGCGGCGATTGACCTTGCCGTGTTCCGCCCGCGCCACCGCGAATTCCGCCCGCCCCGCCCGCATTCGGCCAGTGCCGAAGAGCTGGCGCGGCACAAAGCCTTTCTGGAATCGTTTGACTCTCCGCTCTGGGCGCAGTGAATCTCTCGTTCGAGGGGGCGCCCCAGAGGGAACGATAACCGCAAAGGAGCACCCATGGATATTCGCGTGTCGGGCCACCAGATCGACACCGGTGCGGCCTTACAGGATCACGCCTCTGACCGCCTTGCCGGGATGAGCGAGAAGTACTTCAGCCGCGCGATCTCCTCCCAGGTCACCTTCAACAAGGCCCCCGCTAACGGCTTCGGCTGCGATATCGTGCTGCATGCCAACCAGGGCCTGGTGATGAAGAGCCACGGCATCGCCCAGGACGCGCACCAGGCGTTCGACCAGGCCGCCGACAAGATCGAGAAACAGCTGCGGCGCTACAAGCGCCGCCTCACCGACCGCCACGAGCAGGCGCAACACGTCGTCGCCGAGGAACAAGCCGCCTACACGATCTTCGCCGCCGACGAGCCGGAGGCCGAGGAAGTCAGCGATGCACCGCCGGTTATCGCCGAGACCCGCATCGATATTCCAGAGGTCAGCGTGGCCGACGCGGTCATGCTGCTCGACTTGCGCCACACCACCGCGCTGTTCTTCAAAAACGCTGGCACCGGGCGGCACAATATGGTCTACCGCCGCGCCGATGGCTCGATAGGCTGGGTCGAGCCCTCCTGAAGGCCGAATAACTTGGACGGACCGGCCGCCTGCCACACCAGTCATCTTGTTGGAATCGTTGGTAGCCGTGCAAGAGGCCGGCCAAGCGCATGGGCTTCACCCGTCTCAATGAAGCCGCAATTGTGAGTCAGAGAATCAAGACCATGAGTCCCCTGTTTTCGATCAAGCCGGAAGCCGTCGCGATTGTCGACGCCGCCGACAAGCAAGCCATCCTCGAACAGCTGAGCCGGATTTTCGCCGCGAGCTACGAGCTCGAGGCGGGCGAAGTGCTCGAATACCTCGAGGAGCGCGAGCGGCTCGGCAGCACCGGGTTCGGCCGCGGCGTTGCCATCCCGCACGCGCGCATCCCGGGAATCGCGCGGCCCGTGGCGGCGCTGCTCAAGCTGCGCCACCCGGCCGAGTTCGCCGCCGCCGACGGGCTGCCGGTCGACCTGGTGTTCGGCCTGCTATCGCCCGAGAACAGCGGCGCCACGCACTTGCACGCGCTGGCCGCGATCTCGCGGCTGATGCGCGATGATCGCGTCCACGAGGCGCTGAGCGATGCGCCCAACCAGGAAGCGCTCTACGGCCTCCTCACCAATGCCACGGACCGCGACGCTGCCTGACGGCCACGCCGCGCTCGGCGCGGCGGTGCATTTCCGGGCGCTCGAAGCGCTCTATGCCTCCGCCCCGGTCAACGCGTTGTTTGAATCGCGGCTCGAAATCGTCGCCGAGGGCCACGCCCGGATCCGCTTCAAGGTCGATCGGCAGTTCCACCATGCCGCCGCGGCGGCGCACGGCACGATCTACTTCAAGATGCTCGACGACGCGGCGTTCTATGCCGCCAATTCGCTGGTCTCCGACCGTTTCCTGCTGACCACCGCCTTCAACCTGCACTTCACCAAGCCGATCCGCACCGGCGAAGTCATCGCCGAGGGGCGCTGGATCAGCGGCCGGCGGCGGGTGTTCATCGCCGAAGCCCACCTGACTGATGCCGAGGGCGACGAGATCGGCCGCGGCACCGGCACGTTCATGCGCTCGCACATCGCGCTGTCCGGGCTCGCCGGATACCGCGCGAATGGCTGATTCGCCGGAAGCGCGGCTCCCCGCCCATATCGAAGTGCAGGGCTTGATTCGCGCCGTTGCGACCGCGGGCGGCTTCGCGACCGTGATCGCCAAAGGCGAACGCGACGCCGGCACCCTGCTTATCGTTTGTTGCGGCAAGGATCGCTGCGCTGCAGCATACGAACGCATGCCGCAGCCGGACGGAAGCCGGGCATGGGCTCTTTCCCGCAATCAAGACACTGAAAAACCACAGGAGTTCTGGGACTATTGCGACCGTCGCAAGAACCAGGACGGCGATCTATGGATCGTCGAACTGGATATCCCGGATGCGGAACGGTTCATCGCTTTGCCGGGAACCCGCGGTTGACCCTATGCTGCAACTGCGTAAAGGCGCGGCCAACTTCCAGCAGCGCAGGTAGTTCGACGCCCGGCAATCAAGCCGCGCGCGCCGCCGCGCAGACGGGGAGAGGCCGGCAGGCCGTGAACGGATCGCGATAAGACGGTCCCCACCCTGCGCCAGGCGCTCACCGCCTTGAGCAAAGCAATCGATGAAATTTCGCTTACCCCGCACCGGAGCGGTTGCTCCGGTCGCCATGCTGTTCTTTACCGTCATCGGCGCTGAGGCTTCCGCCTGGGCCGAGGACCTGGCCCCTGTCGAAGCGATCGAGATCGTTGAGGCTGACCCCGCAGCCCCGCGCTTTGTCGCCGAGGCAGTCGTCCAGCCGCTGCCGAGCGAACAAATGCTCGAAGCGCGTGCGCGCGAGACCGCTTCGCTGCACGGTCTGGTCGGCGACATGCCGGTCGAGGCCGAGCTTTCGGCCGACCTGCGGTGCCTGGCTCAAGCCGTCTATTTCGAGTCCCGCGGCGAGGCGCTGACCGGCCAGCTGGCGGTCGCGCGCGTGGTCATCAACCGCGCCGCCTCGGGCCTATACCCGCGCGATTACTGCTCGGTGGTCACCCAGCGTTCGCAGTTCTCGTTCGTGCGCAACGGGCGCATTCCGCAGGCTGATGAGACGACGAGCGCCTGGCACCGCGCCAGGGCGATCGCGCAGATCGCGCACCAGGACCTGTGGGACAGCGAGGCCGGCGACGCACTCTATTTCCACGCCAGCTACGTCAGGCCAGGTTGGTCGCGTCGCAAGATCCAGGTCGCGCGCATCGACACCCACGTATTTTACAGGTGACCTGAGCGGCCCTCAGTCCAGCTCGACCCACACCGGGGCGTGGTCGCTGGCCTTCTCGCGGCCGCGGTAGTCCTTGTCGACGCCGGCCGCGACCAGCCGGTCGGCGGCTTGCGGTGAGAGCAGCAGGTGGTCGATGCGAAAGCCGTGGTCGCGCTGCCAGGCGCCGGCCTGGTAGTCCCAGAACGTCCACACCCCGCCGCGCGGATTGAGCGTGTCGATGGCGTCGGTCCAGCCATCGTTGAGGATGCGGGCGTAGGCGTCGCGCGAAGCCGGCTGCATCAGCGCGTCGTTGGCCATCGCCCGCACCGAGAATACGTCCTTGTCCTCGGGTATCACGTTGAAATCGCCGACCACCACCGTGGGTTGCTCGCTTTCGAGCAGCTCCAGCAGCCGCGCGCGCAATCGGGCCATCCAGGCGAGCTTGTAGTCGAACTTGGGCCCCGGCTGCGGGTTGCCGTTGGGGAGGTAGAGGTTGACCACCCGCACGCCATTGACGTCGGCCTCGATGTAGCGCGCCTGCTCGTCCTCGGGATCGCCGGGCAGCCCGCGTCCGGCTTCGATCGGCGCCACGCCGTCGGCGAGGATGGCGACACCGTTGAAGCCCTTCTGACCGTGCCAGATCGCCTTGTAGCCGATCTTCTCGAACTCCGCGGCCGGAAAGCCCTCGTCCTGGCTTTTAACTTCTTGCAGGCAGGCGACCGTCGGCCGGCGCTCCTCGAGCCACTCGAGCAAACGCGGCAAACGCGCCTTGACCCCGTTGATGTTGAAGGACGCAATACGCATCCTGAGCGTTCTAAATCCCGAAGCTGGAACCGCAACCGCAACCGGCGGCGGCGTTGGGGTTCTCGACCTTGAACGCCGCGCCGCCGAGCGATTCGACGAAATCGACCGTGCTGCCGGCGACCAGTTCGAGGCTGACGGGATCGATCACCAGCTTGACCCCATCGGTTTCGCTCACCGCGTCCTCGGCCTCGGCCTGCTCGGTGAGATCGAACTTGTACTGGAAGCCCGAGCATCCGCCGCCCTCGACCGACAGGCGCAGGATCGCCGGCTTGCCCTGCTTGCGGGCGATCGTGCCGACCCGGTTGGCGGCGGATTCGGTGAGAGTCAGCGCTGAGGCCATGCCGGCGATGTAGGGCGTGCGATGCCCCGGCTCAAGCGGTGCGGATATAATCGCGCATCGCCTGCGCCTCGTTTTCGACCAGCTCGAGCCGGTACTTGACCAGATCGCCGATCGAAACGAACGCCACCAGTCGGTCGCCGTCGAGCACCGGCAAGTGGCGAATCCGCCGTAGGGTCATCACCTCGAGCGCGTCGCCCACGGTAGAAACCGGATCCGCGGTGATCGGCGGCGAGGTCATCACGTTGCCGATCAAGAGGTCGAGCGCGCCGTCGCCGTGCTTGGCGATGCAGTACAGAAGGTCGCGCTCCGAGAAGATGCCGACCACTCGCCCGTCGGCAATCACCGGCATGGCGCCGATGCGGTGCGTGGCGAGGCGCGCCGAGGCCTCGCGCACGGTTTCACCGGTGGTGCAATGGACGATCTGCTGCTCGCGGCCGGCGATCAGGCGGGCGATAGTCATCGCGACTCTCCCTATCTCGTCTCGGCAACATGCCATGAAACAAGAAGTTGGCCAAATCCGAGCGGGTGGGACGTTGCCAGCATGGGCCCAGATCGCCATGTCGCTGTCATGGCCAGACGTTCCCCGCTCGACGATCCCCGGACCTCAGCTCATGCCTGGGCACGCTACAAACGGCTAATGAAGGGCATGGGCGCGTTCACGCTAGCGGTGGTGATCGTGACGCTCGGGATGTTCTACTGGTTCAGCGACGGCATCCCGGTTCATTTCTTCATCGCTACCGCGCTCGGCATCGGCGCGATGATGATGTTGACTGCTGCGCTGATGGGGCTGGTGTTCCTGTCGAGCGGGACCGGCCACGACGAAACCGTGGCCGACCTCACGGAAGATCAGGCAGGAGAGGGTCGCAACCGGTAATCCTCGACGGGCGTGCCGCCGATCAGGTGCTCCTGGATGATCCGTTCGAGTACCTCTTCGGTGCATGAGTGATACCAGACGCCGTCGGGCCAGACGACCGCGATAGGGCCACCGGCGCAGATCTGCAGGCAGTCGGCCTTGGTGCGTTGCACACCGCCGGCCCCGGCCAGACGGAGCTCGCGAAGGCGCTGCTTGAGGAACTTCCACGATTGCTCGCCGACCTCGCGCGAGCAGCAGCTCTGCTTGTCGGACATGGCGCAGAGGAAAATCTGCCGCTCGATTGCGTCGCCACCGATCAGCGCCAGCGCTTCACGTGCCTGGGCAAGGCCTTCATCGCTCATGGTGGGACGGTAGGCGCCCGCAGGCGCGGCGTCAGCCCTTCTTGCCGGCGATTCGCGCGATCTCGGCCGTGACCAGCCGCTCGACGATCTCGGGCAGGTTGCGCTCGAGCCATTCGGCCAGCATCGGCCGCAGCAGGTCGCGGACCAGCCCTTCGAGCGAGGTTTCGCCCGAACGGACGATCTGCGGCTGCGCGCCCGGCTCGGCAATCATCGCCAGCGCGGCGAGCGATTCGCGCATCGAGCGGGCGGCGCTCTCGGTAGTCAGGCTGTCGTCGCGGCTCTCCGCCGGCTCGCTCTCGATCAGCTCCTCGCCGAGGTCGAGGATCTCGTCGTCCTCGTCGGACAGCTCGGCGCGGTCGAACACAACGCCCGCGTTCTCGCGCCGGCGGCGCTCGACCTGCTGGGTCTCGCGGTTGTCGCGCGCGATCACTTTCTTGATCGAATCGAGGATTTCCTCGACCGAAGGTTCACCCTCATGTCGCATCTTGTCCCCCAAGAAACCGAACTAATACTACGCTACTCAACCGTTTGCAGCTCGGGAATGTCCGCGCCTTGGGCCGGGATGTCAACGGTGCGGGTCGATTGCGTTACCGGGTTGGGGTCGCTCGACCAGTCCCAGATGTCGTTGCGGATGCGATCGTAGTTCTCGGTCGGGTCGTAGAGCGGGCCGAATTCGTCGAGCCCCAGATCGCGCGCCTCGGCATGGCCCATCGCCGCCAGCAGGTTGAAGCCGGCGACGTAGGCGTTGCGCCGCGCGGTGACGAGCTGGACCTGGGCCCGGAACAGTTCCTGCTGGGCGTCGAGAATGTCGAGGATCGTGCGATTGCCGACGGTGTTTTCGGCGCGCACGCCTTCGAGGCTCAGTTCGGCGGCCGCGACGGCCCCCTGGTTCGATTCGATGATCTCGACCGAGGCGCGCCAGCTGGCGAATCCGGAGCGGACGGTGGAAATCACGTCGCGCTCGGTGGCGACCACGGTTTCTAGTGCGGCTGACGAGCGCGCCTGCGCCTGGCGTTCCTGCGCCAGCGGTCGCCCGCCCTGGTACAGCGGGATCGTCGCGCGCACACCGGCCTGGGCCGAGACCTGCCGCTGTTCGGGTGCGGCGGCGCCGGGGACCGAGCCGAGCGTGCCGAGATAGTCGGTGACGCCGCTGGTGGTGAACAGTTCGAGCCGGGGCAATCGCCCTGAGCCCGAGACGCGGATGTCGAAGCCAGCGGCGCGGGCGCGTTCCTGCGCGCCGAGCAGGTCGGGATTGTCGAGCAAGGCGACCCTGACCGCGCTGTCGACGTCGTCGGGGAGGCCGGGCAGCGGCGGCGGCGGCTGCAGCTCGCCCGGCGCGGCGCCCACCAGCGCGACGAAGTTCTCGCGCGCCCGGATGAGGTTGGCCTGGGCCGTGCGCAAGTCGCCGCGCGCCAGCGCCAGCCGGGATTCGGATTGCGCGACGTCGGTGCGCGTCAGGTCACCGATCTCGAAGCGGTCGCCGGTCGCCTGGAAGTTGGTCGTCAGCACCTGCACGTTGTTCGCCGCCAATCCGACCAGCGCCTCGTTCTGGATCACGTCCATGTAAGCGGCGACCACCTGGCTGAACAAAGCGCTCTCGCTGCCGCGCAAATCGGCGCGCCCGGCCATCACGCGCGTCTCGGCCCCACGCAAGCCGGCGCGAGCCCCGGGGACATAGACTGGGATGGTCAGGTTGAGCTGGCCGCTAAGTGAGCGCTGGGGCGAGGTGAACGAGGCCTGGGCCTGCTTGAGAAACTCGGTCAGCGTCGCCTGGCCGTTAAGGGTCGGTAACAGGTCGGCGCGCTCGAGCGGCACGCCGGCGTCGGTCGCGCGCAGGTTCGCCCGCGCGGTCCCGAGCGTCGGGTTGCTGTCGTAAGCCTGAGCGAGCGCTTCCTTGAGCGTTTCGGCCTCGCCATCGTCGATGGTCTGCGCCAGCGCCGGGGCCAACGCGGAGGTCGCCGCGAGGCAGGCGATGGCGGTGAGCAGCAGGCGCGACCCGGTTCGCGTCATGTCAGAAGCTCCAGCCCTTGGGCGCGGCGAACTCGGGCAACGCGGGGATGCCGAGCTCGGCTAGCGGCAACAGCGCGAGGGCGCCGGCCGTCTTGCGCCCGATTGCCAAGCGCGTCACGCCGTTCTCGATCATGCCGGTGACCACGCGGGCATCGGCCGCCAGGCGGCGCACCAGCGATTCGGGCAGTTGCTCGGCCGCGCCGTCGATCACCAGTAGCGTGAAGTCGCCCTTGCTCGTCCCTGCCAGTGCATCGACCGGCGTAACGACATCGAGCGAGCCCACCATAGGCCGCAGCAGCTCGGCTAGGTAGCCGCTGCCGCCGTCGACCAGCAACGCCTTGTCGGCGGGCGTCGGACCTGCTTCCTGCAGCATCATCCCGTGGACCACCGGTGCCGCCAGATAACGCCCACCCCCGAGCGCGATCGCGCGGTCGATGTAGGCGGATCCTTGCGCGCTTTCGGGAAGGAACCGCTCGCGCGCGATTTCGCCCATCCGGCGCAGCACGAATTCGGCGTTGACGCCGCTGGTGCGCAGCTGGCTGTCGATCATCGCCTTGCGGGCCTTGTCGTGCCCGCTCAGCGGCCGGTCCTCAACGATCGTCACTTGGCAAATCTCTTGTCGGTTGGGCGGGGCGAGCCTTAGGGCTTGGAATTGCACCGGGCAATGGTGCGCATTGTCGCAACTCGTCGCCGCGCCTATGGCCTTTTCGACCGGGGGGAGGGCGGCTTTCGATGAACGACATGGTCACCATCCGCGAGGAGGACCTGATCGAGAGCGTGGCCGACGCTCTGCAGTACATCAGCTACTACCATCCGCTGGATTACATCACCGCGCTGGGCACCGCCTACGAGGCCGAACAGGGTCCGGCGGCCAAGGACGCGATCGCGCAGATCCTGACCAACAGCCGGATGTGCGCCGAAGGGCACCGGCCGATCTGCCAGGACACCGGCATCGTCAACGTGTTCGTGAAGTGGGGGCAGGACTGCCGCCTCACGTCGGCGCTTGCCTTGCAGGACGTGGTCGATGAGGGCGTGCGCCGCGCCTACAACCATCCCGACAACAAGCTGCGCGCCTCGATCCTGGCCGATCCCGCGTTCACCCGCCGCAATACCCGTGACAACACCCCGTGCGTGCTGTCGGTCGAGATTGTGCCGGGCGGCACGGTTTCCGTCGATGTCGCGGCCAAGGGCGGGGGTAGCGAGAACAAGTCCAAGTTCAAGATGATGAACCCGAGCGACAACGTGGTCGACTGGGTGCTTGAAATGCTCCCGCAGATGGGCGCCGGCTGGTGCCCGCCGGGGATGCTCGGGATCGGCATCGGCGGCACGGCCGAACACGCGATGAAGCTCGCCAAGCTGAGCCTGATGGAGCCGATCGACATGGCCCAGCTCAAGCTGCGCGGGCCGCAGACCGATATCGAGCGGATGCGCGTGGAGATTCACGACAAGGTCAATGCCCTCGGCATCGGCGCGCAGGGGCTGGGCGGGTTGGCGACCGTGCTCGACGTCAAGATCCTCGACTGGCCGTGCCACGCGGCGGGCAAGCCGGTGGCGATGATCCCCAACTGCGCCGCCACCCGCCACGCGCATTTCACGCTCGATGGTTCGGGGCCTAGCTACCTGCCGCCACCTGACCTGGACCAATGGCCCACGGTCGAGTGGCAGCCCGACAGCGCCGCCAAAAAGGTCGATCTCGACCAACTCACATCCGCCGAAGTGCGCAGCTGGAAGGCGGGCGACCGTCTGCTCCTGAACGGCGCGATGCTGACCGGGCGCGACGCGGCGCACAAGCGCATCCAGGACATGCTGGCCAAGGGCGAGGAACTGCCGGTCAGCTTCCGCGGCCGGGCGATCTACTACGTCGGCCCGGTCGACCCGGTGCTGGGCGAAGCGGTCGGCCCGGCGGGTCCGACCACCGCCACTCGGATGGACAAGTTTACCGACATGATGCTCGAGCTCGGGCTCCTCGCCATGATCGGCAAGGCCGAACGCGGACAGGGCGCAGTGCAGGAGATCGCCAAACACAAGGTCGCCTACCTGATGGCGGTCGGCGGCGCGGCCTACCTCGTCTCCCGCGCGATCAAGGAGGCCAAAGTCGTTGGCTTCGAGGATCTCGGGATGGAGGCGATCTACGAATTCACCGTCAAGGACATGCCGGTGACCGTGGCGGTCGATAGCGAGGGCAACAACGTCCACACCCTCGCGCCGGCGCACTGGCGCGAGAAAATCGCCCGCGAGGGGCTGCTCGAAGGCGCTTGATTCGCCTCAAGGCCTATTCGACCAAGGAATTACCGCGCTCGACCGCCGGGCTGGCGTTGCAGGGCCTGCGGTGGCTACAGGCAAGCTGATGGAAGCCGATCTGCCCGAGGACTATTCCGCGCGCGTGCCGTTTGGCACGGTGCTGGCGTCGGTCGTCGGCCTGTGGCTGACCTATTTCCTGCTCACCACGCTGCGCTGGCAGCTGCTTGGGCTGGGCCTGTCGCAGGAACTGCTGTGGCCACGCGCGCTGGCGACGCTGGCCGGCGTGGGTATCACCCTGGCGCTGTGGCTGGTGCTGCGGATGGTCGATGCGCGACCGCTGTGGGTCAAGATTACTGCCGCACTGATCCTCTCGCTGCCGGTCGCGGTGGCTAGTGCTCAGGCCAACCAGATGATCATGGCCGACCTCGGGGCACAGTTGGTGCAGCAAATCACCGTCGATCAGGCCACCACCGGCGGGAGCGACGGGGACGTATTCGGCGACGTGCCCGGCCTCAACACTCCCGAGGCGACGATTGACGACGGCCCGCAGGCAGTGTCGGCCAGCGCCTGGCAGGACCTCACCGATCTCGTCTTCGGCCGCTACTTCATGATGCTGGCCTGGTGCGCGCTCTATCTGGCGCTGCTGACCGGCGAGAAGGCGCGCGCGGCCGAACGGCGCGAAGGCGCCTATCGCCGGGCCGCCAAGGCGGCCGAGCTGCGTTCCTTGCGTTACCAGGTCAATCCGCACTTCCTGTTCAACACCCTCAACTCGTTGTCGGCGCTGGTGCTGACCGGCAAGACCCAGGCGGCCGAGAAGGTGATCCAGACGCTGTCGACTTTCTACCGCCGCAGCCTGGCCAACGACCCGACCGCCGACGTGCCGCTGCGCGAGGAGCTGGCGCTGCAGAGGCTCTACCTCGACATCGAGGCGATCCGGTTCCCGCGTCGCCTGCGCGCGAAATACGAGCTGCCCGGCGAACTCGAGGATGCCAAGGTGCCGGGCATGATCCTGCAGCCGCTGGTCGAGAATTCGGTCAAGCACGCGGTCGCGCCTTCGTCGGGCACGGTCACGATCACGCTCGCAGCACGCGAGGAATATGGCCGGCTGGTGCTGACCGTGTCCGACGACGGTCAGGCCAGCGACGCCGAGGGCGACCGGGGCGAGGCGCGGGCCGGCTACGGCATCGGCCTGGTCAACGTGCGCGACCGGCTCGAAGCCCGTTTCGGCGCCGAGGCGACGATCGTTTCCGGCCCGGTGCCGGGCGGCTATTTCACCCAGCTGCGCCTGCCGATGCTGCATGAGGTGGACGAGGCGTGACCAGGGAAGAATGGGCATGACCAAGGAGGACGGCGCACTGCGCACGATGATCGTCGACGACGAGCCGCTGGCGATCGAGCGGATGCAAGTGCTGTGCGCCGAGCTCGCACAGCTCGAGGTGGTCGGCACCGCCAGCGACGGCGAGGCCGCAATACGCCTGGCCGACAAGCTGAGGCCCGATCTGCTGCTGCTCGACATGACCATGCCGGGCATGGACGGGCTCGCGGTCGCCCGTCTGCTCGGCAAGCGCGAGCAACCGCCGGCGGTGATCTTCGTCACCGCGCACGAGGATTTCGCGGTCGAGGCGTTCGATCTCGAGGCAGTCGACTATGTGCTGAAGCCGGTCGCCGCCGAGCGGCTCGAGCGCGCCATCGACCGCGCCATCGCCCGGCGCGAGCGGGTCCGCTCGGACGGCGGCGAATGGCTGAGCGAATTCTGGGTCCCGCACCGTTCCGAACTGCTGCGCATCGACGCCGCCCAGGTCGAGCGAATCGATGCCGAGCGCGACTATGTCCGCCTCCACGTCGGAGCGAGCGATGGCGGCGGGCGCAGCTACCTGCTGTTGCAGACCATCGCCGGGCTCGAAGGACGGCTCGATCCATCGCGCTTCATCCGCATCCATCGCTCGACGATCCTGCGCCGCGACCGCATCCGCGGCCTCAGGCATGAAGGGCTCGGCGTGTGGTCGGTGGAGCTCGGCAACGGCGAGGCGCTCAGGATCGGCCGCACCTACTTGCGCAAGGTCAAGGCGATGGCGGGCCGCTGAAACGAAACGGGGCGCCCGCGAGGGGCGCCCCAACGGCCGGGAACTCGGCTGGGGTCAGCCGCGGCCGTTTTCGCGAGCGATCGTCGCCGCGACCTGATCGTGGAGGCGGGTCTTGGTCTCGGCAAGGCAGCGCTGCGAGGCGGTCGAGTTGAGGCGCGTGCCGACCGTGACTTCGTTCATCCCGCAAACTTCGCGCGCGGCGTTGTGGATGCGGCGCTCGAGCTGGGCCTGGCCCGCGGTGGTCGACAGGTCGAGGTCGGAATATCTGACCGCCACCGCCGATTGGGCGGCGGCTGGGGCGGCGACGGCCAAGGCGGCAAGCGCGGCGGCCAGGATCGGGGGGTACGATTTCATCGGAACTATCTCCTCCAGTTGCGTCACGGACCGCTCGGGACTGCTGTGGCGGCGCCGTGACGCAAGTGCAGAATAGGCGCTTCCCCGTTGTTTTCATTCGCCATTCGACCGTGGCGACGGCGGACCCGACAAACGACTACAAATGTGGATGAACGGTGCGAACCGTCCGCCGAAAGGTGTTTGGCAACCGACGAAAGGCTCCCCACATTGCAGGGGATGGTCGTGGTTCTCACCTTCCTGCTCGGGATCGGCAATTTCGCCATGCACAAGGCGGTGCTCGAGAGCCGCCACCCGATGCTTGCGCAGATGCCGTGGTTCGGGTTGCTCGGCGGCCGCTTCAGCCAGGCCGTCGAGCTGCTGCTGCTGATCGGAGCGCTGCTGCTGGCGGCAAGCGGCCATTCGGTCTGGGGCTGGGCCTACCTCGCCTACAGCGCGCTCAACGCGCTCGCCGCCTGGCTGATCCTGTCGCGGCGGGTTTGATCGCAGCTTGAAACCGCCCACTCCGATCTGGCTGGTCACCAACGCTTCGAGCGGCAGCAACGACGATGTCGCGCTGGCCGCGCTCGAGGCGAGCTGCGAGGAACACGGCTTTCATGTCGCGCGGCACACGGTGTTCCCGGATCAGGAACTGCCGACGCCGGCGATGCTCGAGGCCGCGGATCTCGACCGGGTGGCCGTGTTCGCCGGCGACGGGACCATCAACACGCTCATTGCGGGCCTCGCCGGCTGGGGCGGGGCGGTGCTGGTGCTGGCCGGCGGAACCATGAACCTGCTCTACCGCAGGTTGCACGGCGAACGGACAGTGGCGCAAGTCATCGAGGCATGCGCGCGAGGAGACTCGACGATGCGCCGCCCCGGCGTGGTTCGCAGCCCGTATGGCGATGCGTTTGCCGGCATGCTCGCCGGGCCGGGCACAAGCTGGGGGCAGGTGCGCGAGGCGATGCGTGAGGCCAACGTCGGCGCGCTGGCGACCGGGGCCGTCGAGGCGATCGAGCAGACGCTGGCCGGCGAAATGATCGCCTGCATCGAGCCGCCGCTCGGCCGTCCCGAGGGCTATCCGCTGGTCATGCTCACCCCGACCGACGGCGGTATCGAGATCGAGGCCTATCACGCCGAGACCGCCGCCGAGTATCTCGAGCAGGCCTGGGCGCTGCTCAAGCGCAACTTCCGCGAGGGGCCGCACGATGTCCTCGGTCGCGCGCGCAAGGTTTGCCTCGAGAGCGCCGATGGCAACCCGTTCGGCCTCCTGGTCGACGGCGAACAAGCCGAAGCGGCGGGCCACGTCGAGTTCGTGCTGGCGGCCTGCGAGGTCGACCTGCTAGCCACTGAACGCGATGGCCGTTAGCACGCTGCTCTTCCACCTCAGCGACATCCATTTCGGGCTCGAGGACCAACAGGCGCTCGATTGGGTCAAGCAGGAGATCGCCGATCGGCGCCCGCAGGCGGTGGCTATAACCGGCGATCTGACGATGCGCGCGCGCCACCGCGAATTCGCCGCCGCGACCCGCTGGATCCAGTCGCTCGACGTGCCGGTCACGGTCGAGGTCGGCAACCACGACATGCCCTACTTCAACCTGATCGAGCGGTTCGTCGCGCCCTATCGCCGGTTCCGCGCCATCGAGGGGCTGATCGAGCGCGAGATCGACTTGCCGGGGATCGCCATCGTCCCGCTCAAGACCGCGGTCCGCGCCCAGCCACGGCTGAACTGGTCGAAGGGCTGGGTCAGCCGTTCGGCGCTGAAGAAATGCCTCGCCGCGATCGATGCCCTGCCGGCCGGAGTGAAGGCGCTGGTCGCGGTGCATCACCCGCTGCGCGAAGTCGGCACCAAGGGCACCGCGTTGACCGCCAACGGCACCCGGGCGCTGCGCGAACTGGCCCGGCGGCCCGTGCTGGCGGTGCTGAGCGGCCACGTCCATGACCCGTTCGACATTGTCGAGAATACCAGCGACGGGCCGGTGCGGATGATTGGCGCGGGCACGCTTTCGCAGCGCCTGCGCTCGACTCCGCCGAGCTTCAACGAGCTGACCTGGGATGGCGCCACGCTCACGGTCCGCGCCCGCAACCTCGAGGAGGTCCCCACCCGGGACATGCAGATCGACGACGTGCCCGAGGACGCCCTGCCGCCTCGCGAGCCCGGCGAACCGGTCGCGCCGGTCAATCAGGTCCCGCCCACCGACCCGCCGGTCCACTAGCCGCTGCCAACGGAAAAGGGCGGCCCTTCGCGCGAAGGACCGCCCTTGTTGTGTCCGGAATGCCGGTGAGCGTTAGCGTTTCGAAAACTGGAAGCTCTTGCGGGCCTTGGCGCGGCCGTACTTCTTGCGCTCGACCACGCGGCTGTCGCGGGTCAGGAACCCGGCGGCCTTGACGGCAACGCGCAGCGCCGGCTCGAACTTGGCGAGCGCCTGGCTGATGCCGTGCTTGACCGCGCCGGCCTGGCCCGAAAGGCCCCCGCCCTTGACGGTGGCGACGACGTCATACTGGCCTTCGCGCTCGGCGAGCTGGAATGGCTGGTTGATCACCAGGCGCAGCGTCGGCCGGGCGAAGTAGACTTCCTGCTCGCGGCCGTTGACCACGACCTTGCCGGTGCCTGGCTTGATCCAGACGCGAGCGACGGCGTCCTTGCGGCGGCCGGTGGCATAAGCGCGGCCCTGGGCGTCGAGTTCCTGTTCGCGGAGCACGGCGAGAGTGGACTTGACCGGAGCTTGCTCGACGGGGACGACAGGAACCTCGGCACCGGACAGCGCGCCGAGATCGGCAAGGTCGGTGACGGTGATCGCCTCCGGGAGCGCTTCCGGGAAGTCTTCGATCTCAACTTCGTCCTCGACCTCGACTTCGGCTTCGGGCGCGGCATCGGCAACGAGCTCCGGCTTGATTGCTCCCTCAGCCTCGACCTCGGGTTCCGGAGCTGCTTCGGCGACGGGCTCAGGCTCGCGCGCGGCTTCTGCCACAACCTCTGGAGCGGCCTCGGCCTCGGCCTCGGCCTCGGCTTCGACTTCGGCTTCGGCTTCCGGAGCGGCTTCGACTTCGGGGATCTCGACTTCGGGCGCGGCCACTGCTTCGGCCGGAACCTCGGCTTCGGTTTCGGGGGTCTTCTTCTTAGCCATTATGCGGCCGCCTTGTTCTTGCGGTTGAGCGAGGCAACGTCGAGCGGCTGGGGCTGGGTGCCGCCATGCGGATGCTCGGTGCCGGCGTAGAGGTGGAGCGCCTTCATCTGCTGGCGACCAAGGGGCCCGCGCGGGATCATCCGCTCGACCGCCTTTTCCAGCACGCGCTCGGGGAAGCGGCCGTCGAGCACCTTGTCGGCGGTGATTTCCTTGATGCCGCCGGCATAGCCGGTGTGCCGGTAGTAAGTCTTGGCATCGCGCTTGTTGCCGGTGAAGCGAACCTTCTCGACGTTGACGACAACGACGTGGTCGCCGCAATCGACGTGCGGGGTGAAGCTCGGCTTGTGCTTGCCGCGCAAGTGGTTGGCGACGATCACCGCGAGACGGCCGACGACCAGCCCCTCGGCATCGATCAGGTGCCACTTCTTTTCGACCTCGGCCGGCTTGATCGACCGGGTGGTCTTGCTGAGCGCCTTCATGGCTTGCGTGTATCCTCGTCAGATGTGGTCTGCCGCGGGAGCCCGATCGTTTCAGGCGGTCCGCGAAGAGGGCGCGCTTTGTCGGCGCAAGCCCCGCAAGTCAAGCATTTCCGCGCCTTTGCGGGGAGGTAAAATAATACCTTAGCTTTCGCGAACCAGCGACCGCAGCCATTCGGCGGTCGGTTTTGCCGCGGTGCCCGTGCGCCAGCCGAGCACCGCCGGAGTGTCGTGGGGATGGATTTCGGCCAGCCGCGCGGTCGCCCGGTCGAGCAGTGAGGCGTCGGTCTTGAACAGCACGCCGACCTCGACGGCTTCGCTGCGCTCGCCCTGCCAGGTGTAGAGCGAGCGCATCGGCGCGAGAATGTTGGCGCAAGCGATCAATCCTTCGTCGAGCAGCTGGTTCGCCGCCAGCGCCGCGCTCTCTTCGTCGGCGAACGGGCACCAGATCAGCGCGCTCACGCTTGCGCCTCCCGTTCCTGGCCCAGGCCATGTGCGCCCCAGGCCGTTGCGCCGACCAGCAGCGCGCCGACCAGCTGGTGCAGCACTGCCAGCCACAGCGACACGCCCGTCATCACCGTGGCGATCCCGAGCAGGATCTGCGTCCCGAACATCGAATGGATCGCGATCGAGGCAGTCCGCGAGCCGGCGCTCCGCACCTTGCGGGCGAGCACGACCAATGCCGCGACCGCGACCCAGGCCCACCAGCGGTGCAGGAAGTGGAGCAGGAACGGCTCGTTGGCGAAGGCCCAGGCGGCGCCCTTCGACCAGTCCACCTCGGGGAACAGGCGCCCCTGCATCAGCGGCCAGCTGTCCGAGGCGAGCCCGGCATTGAGCCCCGCGACCCAGGCGCCGAGCAGGAGCTGGACGAACAGGACCGCGCCTGCGATGGCGGCAAGCCCGGTCAGCCGCGCCCGGCGGGTGGCCGGGTCGCGCTCGAGCGCCCGCAGGTCGAGCGCGGCCCACACCAGCAGCGCTAGCGTCAGCAACGCGGTCAGGAGATGGATCGAAAGCCAGAAATGGCTGACGTCGGTCTGCGTGCCCGACAGGCCCGAGCGGACCATGTACCAGCCGAACACCCCTTGCAGCCCGCCGAGCGCGAGCAGCGCCAGAAGCCGCGGCTTGTAGCCCGCAGGGATTGCGCGCTTGGCCCAGAACCACACCAGCGGCAGCGCGAAGGCCAGCCCGATCAGTCGCCCGAGCAGACGGTGCAGCCATTCCCAGAAGTAGATGAACTTGTAATCGGCCAATGTCATGCCGGCCGGCCCGTTGACCTCGACGTATTCGGGGATCCGCTGGTAGGCGGCGAACTCGGCCTGCCATTGCGCGTCGGAGAGCGGCGGAATCGCGCCCGTCACCGGCTTCCATTCGGTGATCGACAGCCCGCTTTCGGTAAGCCGGGTTATCCCGCCGACCACGACCATCAGCATGACCAGCGCGGCGACCGCGAGCAGCCACCGGGCGAGCATGAGCGGGCGCGCAGTTGTCGCGCGCGACACTGGCTCTCCCGCCAAGATCCCCGCCTGTGCGACCATCGGCCGCCCACTGCGCCGGGCGGTGGCAAAGCGCAAGTGGCCGCATAAGGCTTGCGCAACGTTATATGGTTACATAGATGGGCGCGGCAATGGAGACGGTTTTCCCTCAGATTCGCGGCCGGCTGGACCGCGTTGGCATGCTCCTGTCGAGCCTGTGCGCGGTGCATTGCGTGCTCGGCATCGTCATCGTCGCCGGGCTCGGCCTGGGCGGCGGGCTGCTGCTCGATCCCGACATTCACCGCTATGGCTTGCTGCTGGCGACGCTGATCGCGGGCGTCGCAATCGGCATCGGCGCCGTTCAGCACCGCCGTGCCGCTCCGTTCGTGGTGGCAATGATGGGCCTCAGTTTCATGGGCGGCGGTCTGGCGGTCGAGCACGGCATCAAAGAGGCGGTGCTGACCATCATCGGCGTCAGCCTGGTTGCCGCCGGCCACCTGCTCAACTTGCGCCGGGCGTAACAGCCGCTATCTGGCGGCGGTCATGACCGCGCCTCTCAACCTCACCGTCAATGGCGAGCCGCGCAGCTCTTCCGCGGCCACGATCGCCGCGCTCGTGACCGAGTTGGGCCTCAGGCCGGCCAAAGTCGCGGTCGAGCGCAACGGCACGATCGTCCCGCGCTCGACGCTTGGCGAAGCGACGTTGGCCGATGGCGACGTGCTGGAAATCGTACACTTTGTCGGCGGCGGGTCAGCTGACGACACCTGGACCGTCGCCGGGCGCACCTTCCGTTCGCGGCTGATCGTCGGCACCGGCAAGTACAAGGACTTTGCCCAAAACGCCGCCGCGCTGGAAGCGAGCGGTGCCGAGATCGTCACCGTCGCGGTGCGGCGGGTGAACGTCTCGGACCCGTCGGCGCCCATGCTGACCGATTTCATCGATCCCAAGAAGGTCACCTACCTGCCCAACACCGCCGGGTGCTTCACCGCCGAGGAGGCGATCCGCACCCTCAGGCTGGCGCGCGAGGCGGGCGGCTGGGACCTGGTCAAGCTCGAGGTGCTCGGCGAGGCGCGCACGCTCTATCCCGACATGCGCGAGACGCTGAAGGCGACCGAAGTACTGGCCGGGGAGGGCTTCCTGCCGATGGTCTATTGCGTCGACGATCCGATCGCTGCGAAACAGCTCGAGGAAGCGGGCGCGGTGGCGGTGATGCCCTTGGGCGCGCCGATCGGCTCGGGCCTCGGCATCCAGAACCGGGTCACTATCCGGCTGATTGTCGAAGGCGCCAGCGTGCCGGTGCTGGTCGATGCCGGGGTCGGAACCGCCAGCGACGCCGCGGTAGCGATGGAGCTCGGCTGCGACGGCGTGCTGATGAACACCGCCATCGCCGAGGCGAAAGACCCGATCAAGATGGCCCGGGCGATGAAGCTCGCGGTCGAGGCCGGCCGCGAAGCCTATCTCGCCGGGCGCATGGCGACGCGGAAGTATGCCGATCCTAGCAGTCCGCTGGCGGGATTGATTTAGTTTCCTCCGCTTACCTGACGTTAACCAAACTCGGCCACTCTCCCCCCATCGAAATTAGGGGGCTGTAGTGGCCAAGTTTGGAACCGCATCGCTGACCATCGCCGAGCTGCGCGAGTTCGCCAGCTTCAGCGAGGACGAGCAGCTGTTTATCGAGCGCGGGCTCGATATCGGGCTCGGCCGTGGCGACGCGTTCAAGGCGTGGTCCCGCGGCGCCGGCGACACCGCCGCGATCCGCCAGCAATACCTCGCCTACCGCGAGCTGCGCGCCTTGTGCGACACGGTGCCGTGCGAATCGTCGCTCGACGGGATCCAGGACTTCATGGGCACGCTGCTCAGGATTACTGCGCAGGACCTGGCGCAGGAGCAGCTCGACAGCTTTTCCGCCTACCGCTTCCTCTACGAGCGGCTGCTCGGCGCCAAGGCCCGCCCGTGGCTGCCGGCCGCGTTCTGCGGCGCCGCGGCGCTGCCGCAAATCCGCCCGGCCCGCCGCAAGATGCTGCTGCAATCGCTCAGCGAAGCCGCCGCCACCGCGCCCGGCTGGTCCGAGCGCGAACCGTGCTTCTATCCCGAGAAGGTCGAAGCCGAGGCCGCCTGACGCTACCTTAGGTGAGCTAGGAAGCTGGTTGGGGTAAGCTCTGCATACGCTTCCAATGGCGGTCGTAATGCAAACGCCTTTGGCTCTCGGGCAAAATTCCAGATTCTCAGCAAGTGCCACGTTTCTCGTTTGGCATCTGCAGCCGCCAACTCGTTTCGGCTGATGTGGAATGGGGTGCGCTGCCAACCATTGGTTGTCTTGACTTCAATCAGCCGCTCGCGACCATCCGGCTCATAACTTGAAATATCAAAGCCGAAGCCGTCGCCGTCTTCCACTGAAGTCCAGCGGACGCGTTCCGCGAGGTCTTGTCTGCCGCATTGCTGCAAGTTTCGGCGCTCATGGTGAAGGGCAATTTCCTCACCAGCCCTGCCCAACGCTGAATTGCGCGCGTCACGCGCGGCCACGTCGAAATGCAACCCGACGGCTGCAATGAAATCTGGATCGACTGGCGGCGGTTCGTTCAGCTGCGTTGGGGGCGGCCCAATCCATAGCGTTGGAGTTTCCCGCACGCCCGACGCCTGAAGACGTTCCATCTGAGGAGTCAGCCACGAAGGCTGCTCTTCCAATTGGCGCAGGACACCGTCCACCAGTGCTTTTTGGTAGTGGAAGGCTGGCTTGTACCCAATGATCCACGGCTGTCCCAGGCTCGCCAAGACCGCGCTGATGTTGAGGTGCTTGAACTCGATCGACTTTCGGCTTCGCGGGAGTTGTTGCTGCAAATTGCTGTTACGCTGAGCTTTGTTGAAGGCGCGATCAGCCAGTTCGTCCTCGAGCATCGCGAAGTAATCCGCGACGATTAGGTCGATTTCGTTATCGCTCCAGACGTCCGCCAAGACGCCTCAGCTCCTGTACAGCGCATCGATCCGCGCGCCATAGCGTTCGCGGATCTTGTGGCGGCGGATTTTCATGGTCGGGGTCATTTCGTCGTTGTCGATGGTGAACGGTTCGTCGGCGAACGCAAACTGCCGGACCTTCTCGATCACCGACAGCTCGCCGTTGACCCGGTCGATGGCCGCGCGCACCGCACTGCGGAACGCGGGCAAGCCCTGCAGTTCGGCTAGATCGCATTTCTCGCCGTTGGCCTGGGCCCAGTCGAACGCCCAGCCGGTGTCGGGCACGATCAGCGTCACCAGGTAGGGCCGCTTGTCGCCGCTGACCATCGCCTGGGCGATCTCGCGCTGCAGGGTCAGCATGCCTTCGAGCTTCTGCGGGGCGATGTTGTCGCCCTTGTCGTTGACGATGATGTCCTTCTTGCGGTCGGTGATCATGATCCGGCCGCGCTCGTCCAAGTGCCCGATGTCGCCGGTGTGCAGCCAGCCGTCGATGACGGTCTTGGCGGTCTCGACCGGGTTGTTCCAGTAACCGAGCATGACCAGCTCGCCGCGCACCAGGATCTCGCCGTCCGCGGCGATCCTGACCTCGACGCCGCGCAACGGCGGGCCGACCGTGTCGAGCTTGATGCCCGACGAGGGGTAGCTGCAAGAGACCACCGGCGCGCTCTCGGTCTGGCCGTAGCCCTGCAGCATCACCAGCCCCATCGATTCGAAGAACGCCCCGACTTCCGGGTTGAGCGGCGCCCCGCCAGAGACCAGCGCCTTGATCCGCCCGCCGAAGCGCGCCTTGACCTTTGGGCGCAGCGTTACGTCGAGCAGCCGCTCGATCGGCCAGTCGGACAGGCGGCGGTGGTTGGCGCCGCGACGCTCGGCGAGCGCGAGTGCCTGGTCGAGGAGAAAGTTGGCGAACCGGCCCTGCTTCTCGACCTGGCTGATGATCTTTCCGCGCAGGACCTCGAACAGCCGCGGCACCACGATCATGAAGGTCGGCCGGCACTCCTCGATGTTGGTGGCCAGCTTGTCGAAGCCCTCGGCGAACCAGATGTCGGCGCCGAGGCCGATCGGCAGATAGAGCCCCGCGGTGTGCTCGAGCGCATGGCTCAGCGGCAGGAACGAGAGGAAGCGGTCGTCGCCCCAGCCGAAGTCGCCCGCCAGCACTTCGGCGGCGCCGTCGACATTGAGCAGGATCGCGCCGTGCGGCAGCAGCACCCCCTTTGGACTACCGCTGGTGCCGCTGGTGTAGATGATGACGGCCGGGTCGCTGCGCTTGATCCCGGCGATGCGCGCATCGACCGCCTTGCGGGCCGCCGCGGCATCTCCTTGCACCAGGTCGTGCCACAGGTGGCGGGCGAAGGTCTCGCTTTGTCCGGCGCGGATCGGGTCGATCCCGATCAGGTGCTCGGCGATGCCCGAACGAACCATCGCCGGCAGCAGCGTCGCGGCCAGCTTCTGGGTCGAGACGATGACCGCCCGGGCGCCCGAATCCTGCAGGATGTGCAGGTGATCGCGCTCGGTATTGGTGGTGTAGGCGGGCGTGGTGATGCAGCCCGCGGCCATTATCGCGAGGTCGGCGATGGCCCACTTGGGGCGGTTCTCGGACACCAACACGACCCGGTCGCCATCCTGGAGGCCAAGGCCGCGCAGGGCTTCGGCGAGCAGGCAGACTTCCTCGGCCGCTTCGCGCCAGCTTTGCGAGCGCCATTCCCCTCCCTGCTTCGCGGTCAGGAACGGTCGCTCGCCGAGCTCGTCGGCGCGGCGCAGGAACAGCTCGACGAGATTGTTCGAGGATTCGAAATCCGTAAGCTGCAAGGGCAGCGCCTCCATCCCATGAGCGCCGGCTTTCCGGCCGGTCGCGGCTCTAGTCGTTAAGGCTCACGGCGTAGCGCGGCAAGCGGCCAAGGACTACGACCCAAGTGCCTTCGCTGCGCGGATCGGCCGCTCCGCCCCAACCGCTGGCGGTGCGCTGGGCGCCATTGGTCTTGAGCGGCAGACCGCGCGCCGTGACCTGGCGGTGGCCGAGGGCCTGGAGTTGCGGGATGAGGGCTTCGAGCCAGGTGCCCTGCTCGATGGTCAGCGCGTCGCCCGGCGCGAACAGCATCGGCAGCGCGATTGCATCGCCAAGCGGCAGGCCGAAGTCGATCACCCCGATCAATGCGCGCGCGACCTGCACCGGGATGGTCGAGCCGCCCGCCGCGCCGACCGCCATGACGAGCTTGCCATCGGGATCATAGACCAGCGTCGGCGCCATCGAGCTGCGCGGCCGCTTGCCGGCCTCGACGCGGTTGGCGACCGGGCGGCCGTCGGCTCCTGCAGGGGCAAAGCTGAAATCGGTCAGCTCGTTGTTGAGATAGTAGCCGCCGACCATGATGCCCGAGCCGTACGAGCCCTCTATGGTCGAGGTGTAGCTGACGGCATTGCCCTCGCGGTCGACGGCGACGAAGTGCGAGGTGCCATTCTCTTCGGGCTCGTCGCCATCGGGCGGGGCCATGGCGAGACCTTGCGGTATTCCGGCCGTGGCGGAGGCCAGCGTGCTCGCCGGGTCGATCAGCGCGCTGCGCCCGGCGAGGTAGCTTTCGTCCATCAGCCCGGCGGCGGGCACCGAAACGAAATCGCCGTCGGCCAGGTACCGTTCGCGGTCGGCGAAGGCGAGCCGCTGCGATTCGGCGAACAGGTGCCAGAACACCGGCGAATCCTTGCCCAGCGCGGCCAGGTCGAAGCGTTCGAGCTGCTTGAGGATGGCAAAGACCGTGGTCGCGCCCGACGAGGGCGGCCCCATCCCGCAAATCCGATAGCCACGATAAGCGCCGCACAGCTCGGGCCGCTCTCGGGCCTGGTAGGCGGCGATGTCGGCCACGGTCATTGCCCCCGCACGCGGCGTTTCGGCGGCGACTTCGGCGGCGATCCGGGCGGCGTTGGCGCCGGTGTAGAACCATTCGGGGCCGCCCTGCGCCAGTTGCTCGAGCGTGTCGGCCAGCGCCGGGTTGCGCAGCACGGTGCCGACCGGAAGCGCCTCGCCCGCGGCGTCGTAGTAGATCGCCAGCGCCTCGCTCTGGTGCGCCGCGCGGTTCTTGGACTGGACCAGGTATGAGCGTCCGCGCTCGGTCAGCACCCAGCCGTCTCGGGCCAGTTTGATGGCGGGCTCGAACAGGGCCGCCCAAGGCAGCTTGCCCCAGCGGCGGTGGGCCTCAGCGGCGAGGCGGACGTTGCCGGGCACGCCGACGCTGCGGCCTGAGATCACCGCTTGCATGAACGGCAGCGGCCGGCCCTCGGCGTCGAGGAACCACTGCGGGTCTGCCCCGCCCGGCGCGGCTTCGCGGCCGTCGAGGGTTTCGATCTCGCCATCCGGCGTTCCGCGCAGCAGGAACCCGCCGCCGCCGATGCCCGAGCTCTGCGGCTCGACCACGGTCAGCGCCACCATCGTCGCGATCGCCGCGTCGGTCGAGCTGCCTCCCTGGCCGAACATCGCGCCCCCCGCATCGGCCGCGCGCGGATCGGCCGCGCTGACCACGCCTGTCCCGAGCGAAGTCGAGGGGCCCCTGGCGTTAAACGTCGGCGTTTCGCCCGGGGCGGCAACGGTGGCGCAAGCGCCGAGCGCAAGCGGGGCGAGGCAGAGCAGGGAGCGGCGAAGCATTGGTGCGCTGCTATTCGCTTCCCACCGCCTCGGCAACCGAGGTGAAGCCGTCACGCCGCATCAGCACCTCCAGCCCGCGCACGATCCGGCGGGCCAAGCCGGGCCCCTCGTAGACCATCGCGGTGTACAGCTGGACCAGGCTCGCCCCGGCACGGATGCGCTGCCAGGCATGTTCGGCGCAGGCGATTCCACCGACCCCGACCAGCGGCAACGCCCCGCCAGTGGCCGTGCGGAAGTCGCGCAGCCGCTGCAGCGCCAGCTCCCGGAGCGGCACGCCGGACAGGCCGCCGGCCTCGTCGGCATGGCGCGAGCGCAACGGCGGACGGCTGATCGTGGTGTTGGCGACGATCAGCGCGCCGAGCTTCCTGTCGAGCGCGATGCGGGCGATGGCGTCGATGTCGGCCGGTTCGAGATCGGGTGCGACCTTGAGGAACACCGGCGGGCCCGCAACTCCGCGTGCTTCAAGCACCGCATCGAGCAGTGCGGTCAGCGCGCCTTCGTCCTGCAGCGCGCGCAGGCCGGGGGTATTGGGGCTCGACACGTTGACCGCGAGGTACGAGGCCAGCGGCGCCATGACCTGCGTCATCTGCACATAGTCGGCGATCCGGTCGGCCGAATCCTTGTTCGCCCCGATGTTGATGCCGACGATGCCCGTCCCGAGCGTAGGTGAGGGGCCCTGCCCCCCTCTCGCCGCCAGCCGCGCCGCTACGGCCGGCGCCCCGCCATTGTTGAAGCCCATCCGGTTGATCACCGCGCGGTCCTCGGCGAGGCGGAACAGCCGCGGCCGGGGATTGCCTGCTTGCGGTCGTGGGGTGATCGAGCCGACCTCGACGAAGCCGAAGCCCTGCCCGAGCATGGCGTCGGGCACTTCGCCGTTCTTGTCGAACCCGGCCGCCATGCCGAGTGGATTGGGGAAGGCCAGTCCGGCGACCTCGGTTTCGAGCGGCCCGCCGAGCGACGCGGGCCTGCCCGGCAGCAAGCGCAAGGCGGCAATCGCCAGGTCGTGCGCTCGCTCGGGGTCAAGCGCGAACAGGCCGGGGCGGGCGAGGCGATAGAGCACGGCACCAGCCTATGACAGCGCCCTTCGTTGCTGTCGATTGGCGCGATTTCGGCGCATTCTTGCGCGCTTTTCGCTCCGGCCTGTCGCCTTTCTACAAGTCCCGCACCCCAACCTGGGTTAGCAGGAACACGCGACCCGAAGGGCTCGGAGCAGCGATGCATCGAGTTCTCGACTTTCAAGGGCGGCCCCGTTCGCGGGGCCGCCCCTTTTTTGTCCCCCTGAAAGCGGCGCTTGTTTGAATTTGTAAGTCATGCGCCCTAAATGAAATCAGAGCGAATCACTCTGATTCGAGAACGGATCGCAATATGCGCCTGTCCAGCATGGCCGATTACGCCGTCGTGACGATGTGCGCCGCCGCGCGCCATTGCGGGTCTGCATCGCTTGTCGATGCCGACGGACATAAGCACGCGCGCATTTCGGCGGCCGATCTGGCGGCGGAAACCGGTGTGCCGGCGCCGACCGTGCAGAAGGTCGTCAGCCTGTTGTCGCGCGCCGGATTGCTGCGTTCGACTCGCGGTTCGGGCGGCGGGCTCAAGCTGGCGCGGCCGGCGGCGGCGATCACGCTCGCCGATATCGTCGAGGCCGTGGAAGGCCCGATCGCGCTAACCTCGTGCGTCGAGCAGGGGCGCCACGATTGTGCGCTTGAAGCCTGCTGCAGCGTGCGTCCGCACTGGGGCGTGGTGAACGAGGCAGTGCGTGGCGCGCTCGCCGACGTGCCGCTGACGCGGCTGGCACAGTCCAAGGTGACGGCATGAGCGACGAAATTCACCTCAAGGACCAGGATGCCCGCGACGCCGCCGCGCGCGCGGCCGATTACGAGCATGGCTGGTCGGCGGATATTGCCACCGAGTTCGCGCCCAAGGGGCTCGACGAGAGCACCGTGCGGTTCATCAGCGCCAAGAAGAGCGAGCCCGAATGGATGCTCGACTGGCGCCTGAAGGCCTTCCGCCTGTGGCTGGAGATGGAAGCGCCCGACTGGGCCAAGCTCGAGATCGCCCCGATCGATTACCAGGACGCGTTCTACTACGCCGCGCCCAAGGCCAAGCCCAAGCTCGCCAGCCTCGACGAGGTCGATCCCGAGATTCTCGAGGTCTATCGCAAGCTCGGCATCCCGCTCGAGGAGCAGAAAGTGCTCGCAGGCGTCGAAGGTGCGCGCAAGGTGGCGGTCGACGCGGTGTTCGACAGCGTCAGCGTCGCCACCACCTTCCGCGAGGAGCTGAAGCGCGCCGGCGTCGTGTTCCTCTCGATCAGCGAGGCGATCCGCGAATATCCGGAACTGGTCAAAAAGTGGCTCGGCAAGGTCGTGCCGCAGCGCGACAACTTCTTCGCCACGTTGAACAGCGCGGTCTTCTCCGACGGCACCTTCGTCTACATCCCCGAAGGCGTGCGCTGCCCGATGGAGCTCTCCACCTATTTCCGCATCAACGCCGAGAATACGGGGCAGTTCGAGCGGACGCTGATCATCGCCGAGAAAGGCAGCTACGTCTCCTACCTCGAAGGCTGCACCGCGCCGATGCGCGACGAGAACCAGCTCCACGCCGCAGTGGTCGAGCTGGTCGCGATGGACGATGCCGAGATCAAGTATTCGACGGTGCAGAACTGGTACCCGGGCGACGCCGAGGGCAAGGGCGGGATCTACAACTTCGTCACCAAGCGCGGCCTGTGCCAGGGCGCGCGCAGCAAGATCAGCTGGACCCAGGTCGAGACCGGCAGCGCGGTGACCTGGAAGTACCCGAGCTGTGTCCTGAATGGCGAGGACAGCGTCGGCGAGTTTTACTCGGTGGCGGTGACCAACAACCGCCAGCAGGCCGACACCGGCACCAAGATGATCCACAACGGCAAGGGCAGCCGCTCGACGATCGTGTCCAAGGGGATCAGCGCGGGGCGCAGCAGCAATACCTATCGCGGGCTGGTGCGGGTTGCCGCCAATGCCGATGGAGTGCGCAACTTCACCCAGTGCGATAGCCTGCTGCTCGGTTCCGAGTGCGGTGCGCACACCGTGCCCTACATCGAGGTCAAGAACCCGACCGCGCAGATCGAGCACGAGGCGACCACCAGCAAAATCAGCGACGACCAGCTGTTCTACGCCATGCAGCGCGGGCTCGGGCAGGAAGAGGCGGTGGCGCTGATCGTCAACGGCTTCGCCCGCGAAGTGCTCAAGCAGCTGCCGATGGAATTCGCGGTCGAGGCGCAGAAGCTGCTCGGGATCAGCCTTGAAGGATCGGTCGGATGAGCGAACGTCGCACCCTGTCGCTGCGCGGCACGACCGAGCGCAAGGACGTTGCGCCGCGGCAAAGCTGGAACGTCTCGGAGACGCGGCGCGCCCGGCTCAAGGAGACCGCGCGCATCAACCGCCGCAACCCGTCGGACGCTGAAAAGGCGCTGTGGGCGCGGCTGGCGGGCCAGAAGCTCGCCGGGTTCAAGTTCCACCGCCAGGTCGTGGTCGGCTCGACCATCGTCGATTTCGCCTGCCCGGCGCGCTGGCTGGTGGTCGAGATCGCCGGCGACACCAACGCCCAGGTCGTGGCGATCCAGGACAAGAAGCTGACCGACGTCGGCATCCGCGTGCTGCGCTTCACCGCCGAGCAGGTGCTGAACGACAACGAGCCGATAGTGGCCGCGATCCTCGAAGAGCTGAAGAAGCCCTTCGACCGCCGCGCCGAACGCGCCGCCAATGCGGCGGGCCGGCCGAAGGAGGCGGCGGAAATCGAGGCCGACCAGGCCGAGGACGAGGAGTTGTTTGTCACCGAAGCCGAGGAGGGGGCTGAGTGAAAGCCGCCGAAATCCAACAGGTGTGGACCCAAGAAGGCACCTTTGCTGATGCCAATGGTGTCGAGGTTCGCTGCTACGACGATGTGGCACTGCTCGAAGCCACCAGTTCCGAACAGGACAGTGCTGGTTCCGTCATCATGCTTCCGGCTGGAACGGCAGGTACGGTGCTCTTTTTCTCAACGGGCGAGCCGTGCTGGCTGGAACTTGAATACGAAACAGATGGAGCCGTTTTCGGCGTCGTCGAGGCCGGAAAAACCACCCTCCACGTCCGCAATGAAGAAAAGTACCCACGCTAATGCTCCAGATCAATAACCTCCACGCCACTGTCGGCGGCATGCCGATCCTCGACGGCCTCACGCTCGCCGTGAAGGCGGGCGAGGTGCATGCGATCATGGGGCCGAACGGGTCGGGCAAGTCGACGTTGGCCTATGTGCTCGGCGGCCGGCCGGGATACGAGGTCACCGAAGGCTCGGTGACGTTCGCCGGCAAGGACCTGCTCGCGCACGAGCCGCACGAGCGCGCGGCGCTGGGGCTGTTCCTCGGCTTCCAGTATCCGGTGGAGATTCCGGGCGTATCGAACGTCCAGTTCCTGCGCGAAGCCTTGAACGCGCAGCGCAAGGCGCGCGGGGAGGAGCCGCTGTCGGGCGGCGATTTCCTCAAGCTGGCGCGCGAGAAGGCCGGGCTCCTCAGGTTCGACATGGAAATGCTCAAGCGGCCGGTCAATGTCGGCTTCTCGGGCGGCGAGAAGAAGCGCGCCGAGATGGTCCAGATGGGCATTCTCGACCCCGCGTTCGCGGTGCTCGACGAGACCGACAGCGGCCTCGACATCGATGCGTTGAGGATCGTCGGCGAGGGCATCAATTCGATCATGCGCAAGCCCGACAAGGGCGTGCTGCTGATCACCCACTACCAGCGGCTTCTCGATTACGTCGTGCCCGATGTGGTGCACGTGCTGGTCAAGGGCCGCATCGTCAGGAGCGGCGGGCCCGAGCTGGCGCACCAGCTCGAAAGCGAAGGCTACGAGGCGGTGGCTGCGTGAACGCACTCGCTCTTCCGACCTCCAGGGACGAGGAATGGCGCTACGCCGACTTCGCGGCGCTGGCGACGCTCGCGCCCGAGCGGTTCGGCGAGTGGAAGGAGATCGAGCTGGCTCCCGGCGAGGTCCGGCGCAAGTGCCTGGTGCTCGACGGCTCGGAGCCCGAGCTGCACCGCGTCCGCCTGACCGTCGGTGAGGGCGCGCGGGCCGAGCTGTTCGCGGTCAATGCGGGCAGCGACTACACACGGCTGGAAGTCGAGGTGCGGCTGGCCAAGGGCGCGCATTTCCAGTTCGGCGGTGTCACCATCGGCGGCGGAGATGCGACGCGCGAGTTCGTCACCCGCACCGTTCACGCCGAGCCGGAAGCCACTTCGCACCAGGTCGTGCGCGCGGTCCACTGGGGCACCGCGACCGGCAACTTCCTCGGCCGGATTGATGTCGCGCGCGGCGCGCAGCAGACCGACGCAGCGCAGGACTTCAAGGGCCTGCTGCTCGAACGCGGCGCCTCGGCCAACGCCAAGCCCGAGCTCGAGATCTTCGCCGACGACGTGAAATGCGCCCACGGTGCCGCAATCGGCCAGATGGACGAGATGGCGGGCTACTACATGGCCGCGCGCGGCATCCCGCCCGAAACCGCGCGCAATCTGCTGGTGCGGGCGTTTATCGCCGACGCCTTCAAGGCGCTTGAGGACGAGGCCGAGCAGGAAAAGCTGCTCGCCGCCGCGCTCGACGCGCTCGGGGACGCGGTATGAGCGAGGTCGCCGCCATGAGCCGCCCAGCGGACCTCAGGCCCGATTTCCCGGGCCTGGTGAATGCCGATGGCTCACCGTGGCATTACCTCGATTCCGCCGCCACCGCGCAGAAGCCGCAAGTCGTGATCGATGCGGTGACCAAGGCGATCGGCGCCGACTACGCCACCGTTCATCGCGGCGTTTACACCCGTTCGGCCGAGATGACGCTCGGCTACGAGGCGGCGCGGCGGCGGGTGGCGGCGTTCATCGGCGGGCGAGAGGACGAGGTGGTGTTCACCCGCGGCGCCACCGAGGCGATCAATCTCGTCGCCTATTCGTGGCCGGATAAGGGCCGGGTCCTGCTCAGCGAACTCGAGCATCACTCGAACATCGTCCCCTGGCAGCTCGCCGGGTGGCAGGTCGACGTCTGCCCGCTTACCCATGACGGCAAGATCGATCTCGATGCGGCCGAACGCCTGCTGACCCGCGAGCACACCATGGTCGCCTTTGCGCATGTCTCGAACGTGCTCGGCTCGGTACTCGATGCAAAGCGGGCAGCGGACCTGGCGCACTCGGTCGGCGCCAGGCTTTTGCTCGACGGCTGCCAGGCGGTGCCGCGCCTCAAGGTCGATGTCACCGCGCTGGGCTGCGATTTCTACGCCTTCTCGGGCCACAAGCTCTACGGCCCGACCGGGATCGGGGTGCTGTGGGCGAGGGCCGAGCATCTCGCCGCGATGCCGCCGTGGCAAGGCGGCGGGGCGATGATCGAGAAGGTGACCTTCGCGAAGACCACATATGCGCCGCCGCCGCAGCGGTTCGAGGCCGGCACACCGGCAATCGTCGAGGCGATCGGGCTGGGCGTCGCGGTCGATTATGTCGACAAGGTCGGGCTCGCCACAATCCAAACCCACGAAGCACGGCTGGTCACCCAGTTGCGCGAGGGGCTGCGCGGCATGAACGACGTCACCGTGTTCGGCCCCGAGGACAGCGCCGGCATCGTCAGCTTTGCGCTCCATGGCATTCATCCGCACGATCTCGGCACCATCCTCGACGAGGAGAACGTCGCAATCCGCGCCGGGCATCATTGCGCGCAGCCGCTGATGGATCGGCTTGGCGTGCCGGCCACCGCGCGCGCCAGTTTCGGGCTCTACAGCGACGAGGACGACCTGGCCGCGCTGCTACGCGGGATCGAGCGGGCCAAGAGGATTTTCGGATGAACGAGGAAAAGACCTTCCGCGTTGAGAAAGTCGATGGCGTCGAGACCCCTCCGCGCGCCCGTGTTGACGAAAGCGCGACCGAAAAGCTGGAACGCAAGAAGGACTACCTCGAAGGCTTTCTTTCGCAGATGCCGCAGACCGAGGACCCGGTGGCCCCCGGCGGCGCGCTCTACGAGAGCGTGGTCGCGGCGCTGCGCGAGATTTTCGACCCCGAGATCCCGGTCAACATCTACGATCTCGGGCTGATCTACGGCGTCGATGTGTCGCCCGATGCCCAGGTCACGATCACCATGACGCTGACCACGCCGCATTGCCCGGTTGCCGAATCGATGCCCGCCGAAGTCGAGCTGCGCGCCTCCTCGGTGCCCGGCGTACGCGATGCCGAGGTGAATCTGGTGTGGGACCCGCCGTGGGACCCCTCGAAGATGAGCGACGAGGCCCGGCTCGAATTGGGGATGCTGTGAACGTCTCGCTCCCCACCCTGACCGTCGAGTTGGCCGTTTACGCCGACCCGCGCGACGCGGCCGATCTGGTCGCGCTGCTCGACGAATATGCCCGCGACCCGATGGGCGGCGGCGTGCCGCTGTCGGCCGAGGCGCGCGAGCGGCTGGTGCCGGGACTGGCGGCGATGCCCGGCGCGTTCTCGCTGATCGCGCGCGTCGATGGCGAGGCGATCGGCGTGGCCAACTGTTTCACCGGCTTTTCGACTTTCGCCGCCGCGCCGCTGGTCAATGTCCACGACATGGCGGTCCATCCCGACCATCGCGGGCGCGGCATCGGCAAGGCGCTGCTCGGCGCGATCGAGGCCGAGGCGCGGGCGCGCGGCGCCTGCAAGATCACGCTCGAAGTGCTGAGCGGCAACGACCGGGCGAAGGCGCTCTACCTTGCGCTCGGCTACGGCGATTACCAACTCGACCCGGCAGCCGGGCACGCGCTGTTCTGGCAGAAGGCACTATGACCGAAACCAAGCTCCGAGCCCGCCCTGCGGCCGTGACACTCACCCCCGGTGCCGAGGCTCGCATCGCCGAGCTGATGGCGCGCGCTCCGGCGGATGCGATCGGGGTCAAGCTGTCGACGCCGCGGCGCGGCTGCTCGGGGCTCGCTTACTCGGTCGACTACGTCACCGGAGAGCAGGCCTTTGACGAGAAGATCGTCACGCCGGGCGGCACGTTCTACATCGACGGGGCCAGCGTGCTCTACCTGATCGGTTCGACGATGGGCTGGCAGGAGGACGATTTCGCCGCCGGGTTCGTGTTCGCCAATCCCAACGCCAAGGGCGCCTGTGGCTGCGGCGAGAGCTTTACGGTATAGCGGCGGCGATGAACTGGCGCTTCGACAACTTGCGAGATTTCTCCAAAGCAACGCGGATCGCACTTCAGATCCGCGGCCGTCGTCGCCCACCGAGGGGCAGCGCCCCTGCGCTGGTCGAACCGCCGCGCGGGCCTTTGCCGCTCTCGGGCGGTGCCGAAGCCCCGCTCGAATACGACTAGCGCCCACTGAGCGCCTGCACGCAGGCCGCCTGGTCCACTTCCTGCCCGTCGCTCGGCCGCCGCGCCTCGACGTAGGTCGCGACCGGCTCCGCCCCGGTGCGCAGCGGATAAAGGAACACGTCGAGTACGCAGGCAGTGCCGTCGAACTGCAGCTTGCGCATGTCGCCTTCACGCACGTCGAGCCGTGGCTGGCCGAACAGCCGCTGCAAGGCCGTCGCGTCCTGCTCGATCACGACTTCGAGGCCGGGCGCGGTCGCCACCTCAGGACGGCGGAAGGCGGTGACCGGCGGCGTGACCGGGCGCATCGGAGATACCCCGGTGGCCGGCGGACGCGGCACAGGCGCGGTCCGGCTCGGCTCGGGCACGGCGGTGCATCCGGCGATAAGCGGCAGGAGCAGCAGGGGCACGAAGCGCATCAGGTGCGCTCGCTTCGTTGAGTTCTTGGCCGGTGGATCAGGTGCGTTGCCGTCGCGGCGCCGAGGATCGGGGCAATCAGATTGACCAAGGGCAGCGCCAGCAGCGCCACCACCGCGCCGCCGAGCAGGAACCGCTCGCCGCGCCCGACCGGCGCGGTATGGGCCGCATCGCGGCGATGGCGCAGCCAGACCATGTCCTGCAGCTCGCGCCCGACCAGGACCGCGTTGACCAGCCAGAACAGCAGCGCCGGGCCGACGCCGGTCACCAGCAGCACCAGCGCGATCGGCAACACCGCCAGGTTGACCACCAGCGCGCGCAACGCCGCGCTCAGGCTGGTCGAGAATTGCTCGCTCACCGGCAGGTCTCGCGCCTGCGCGGCGGCTTGCGGATAGTGCCGCGCCTCGACCGCCTGGACCACCTCGTCGGCAAAGAACTGGATCACCGCCATCGCCACGATCCGCCAGGCGAGCCACAGACCGAGCAGTGCCAGCAGCAGCGCCGCGACTTCGCGCACCGTCGCGGCGCCGGCGAAAGTGCCGTCATCGAGGCCGAGCCAGTCGAGCAGCCCGTCGAGCGCATACCAGCCGCCCCAGACGACCGCGGCGAACAGCACCAGCGACACTGCGAGCGACTTCAGCAGGATCGCCAGCACTCTGCGCTCGGCCAGCTGGCCGAGCGCGAGCATGAGCGAAGAGGCGACGGCGGTCATCCACGCTTGCGATTGCGCGCGCGGCAGGCCAAGTCAACGCCGCCTTCCAGCCGGACGGTCACTCTACCCACTACTTCGGAATACCCATGGACGAACCGAGATACGACGTAATCGCGATCGGCAACGCCATCGTCGACGTGATGGCCCCTTGCGAGGACGAGCTGATCGAGGAGCTGCAGCTAAACCGTGGCGGCATGACCCTGGTCGATACCGCGCGGGCGCGCGAGCTGTACGACGCGATGGGCCCGGCGCGGGAGATCTCGGGCGGCTCGGCGGCCAACACGCTGGCCGGGCTGGCCGCGCTCGGCGCGCAGTGCGCCTTCATCGGCCAGGTCTCCGACGACCAGTTCGGCCGGGTGTTCGCCCACGACATTCACGCGGTCGGCATCGATTTCGACACCCCCGCGCGGCGAGGCGATCCGCCGACGGCGCAATGCCTGATCTTCGTCACGCCCGACGGCCAGCGGACGATGAACACGTTTCTCGGCGCCAGCCAGTTCCTGCCCGCCGCGGCGCTCAACGAAGTGGCGATCGGCGGAGCGAGCATTCTCTACCTCGAAGGCTACCTGTGGGACCCGGAAGAGCCGCGCGCGGCGATGCGCCGCGCTATCGAGGCGGCGCGCGCTGCCGGCCGCAAGGTCGCCTTCACGCTCAGCGAAGTGTTCGTGATCGAGCGCCACGGCGACGATTTCCGGGCGCTGATCGCCGACGGGCTGATCGATATCCTGTTCGCCAACCACCTCGAGCTCGCCGCGCTGACCGGCAAGGAAGACTTCGAGGACGGGATCGCTTCGCTGCACGGCAGAGTGCCGACGCTGGTCGTCACCCGCAGCGCCGAGGGCGCGGTTGCGGTGTCGCACGGGACGCGCGCAGAAGTTGCCGCCGAACCGATCGTGCAAGTCGTCGACACCACCGGCGCCGGTGACTTGTTCGCCGCCGGCTTCCTGTTCGGCCTGGTGCGCGGCGAGCCGCTTCAGCGCTGTCTGCGCCGGGGCGCCATCGCGGCGGCGGAGATCATCAGCCACTACGGCGCCCGGCCCGAGGCGGACCTGCAGGCGCTGATGGCAGAAAAGCTCGGCTGACCTCAGCCGCGAGGTCGAGCCGCGTGCTCGTCGATCAGCGCATCCAGCTCGGCGATCCGCAGCCGTTCGGGCGTGTCTTTCGCCAGGCCCTTGAGACGGCAGGTCGCCCACAGGCTCCTGCGCTCGGACTTTAGTGCCTTCAGATAGAGATCGGCCACATTGCCTCCACGTCTTGGGCTTAACGGACTTCGCTGAAGGCCCCGCAAATCGCGTCGGTCATCCATTGCTGGTCGACGTCCTCGAACCGGGCCATGCGGCGCCTCGGTTCGACGAGCTTGTAATCGCTGCGGGGAATTTCTTCGGACCAGACGGTGACCGCCCGGCCGTCGAGGCCCAGGTTGACCGCCACCACGCGAACACTGTGCACCTTGAGCACGAAGCGCTTGCAGGCGCCGGTCGAGCCCTCGTCGACAAGCTCGAAGTCCGGCCGTTCGGCGACCGTCGCCTGGGCCAGCTCGACCAGTCGTTCGAGCATCGGGCCTTCGGTCCTGGCCCAGCGGATTCGTTCGAATTGAACGCCGTCGACGGCATGCGACAGCCGATCGCATTCGCTCTCGAAGTTGTCGGCCATGCGCGAACCCTTTTCGGTGCCGGCAACAGCCGGCCAGTCTCGCGAATGCGCCCATTCCCGCCCAAGGTCGATAGCCACCTTGCTAACTTACTCTGCAGCCGCTTCCCGCTCGACCTCACGCCAGCCGATGTCGCGGCGGCAGAAGCCGGTGGGGAAATCGATAGCGTCGACGGCGCGGTAGGCGTTGCGCTGCGCCTCGGCGGCGTTGTGCCCCCGGGCCGTCACGTTGAGCACGCGCCCTCCATTCGCAACCAGCCGGCCTGCGTCGAGCGTGGTGCCGGCGTGGAACACCTTTGCGCCGCCGGCTTCGGCCGCTTCGACGCCGCCGATGGCGCCGCCCCTCTCCGGCGTAGCTGGATAGCCATTCGCGGCCATCACCACCGTCAGCGCGGTATCGGGCGAGAACTTCGCCGGCTCCATCGCCGCCAGCCGGCTCTCCGCACAGGCGAGCAGAAATTCGCCGACATCGCTTTCGAGCCGCATCATCAGCACCTGGCATTCGGGATCGCCGAAGCGGCAATTGTATTCGACCAGCTTGACGCCCTCGTCGGTCAGCATGAGGCCGGCGTAGAGCACGCCCGAATAGGGCGTCCCCGCCTCGGCCAGCGCTTGCGCCGTGGGCACCAGGATGCGGCTCATCGCCTCGCCGCGCAGCTCGGGTGTGAGCACCGGGGCCGGGCTGTAGGCGCCCATGCCGCCGGTGTTGGGCCCAGTGTCACCGTCGCCGACGCGCTTGTGATCCTGGGCGCTACCGAACGGGACGATCGTCGCGCCATCAGTGAGAGCGAAGAAGCTCACCTCTTCGCCGCGCATGAATTCCTCGATCACCACTTCGGCGCCGGCATCCTCGAACATCGCGGCCAGCGCTTCGTCCGCCTCGGCGCGGGTCTCGGCGATGACCACGCCTTTGCCCGCGGCGAGCCCGTCGGCCTTGAGCACGAAAGGCGGATCGAAGCGGTCGAGCGCAGCGGTCGCATCAGCCAACGATGCGGTGCGCACATAGCCGGCGGTCGGGATGCCGGCGCGCTCGCACAAGTCCTTGGTGAAGCCCTTGCTGCCCTCGAGCTGTGCCGCGGCCTTCGACGGGCCGAACACCGCCACGCCCGCCGCGCGCAAGTCGTCGGCGAGCCCGGCCACGAGTGGAACCTCGGGGCCAACCACGACCAGGCCAATGTTGGCCTGGGCGCAGAACGACGCCACGGCGGCATGGTCGGTCACGTCGAGCGCGACCGGCTCGGCGCTCTGGGCCACGCCGGGATTGCCGGGCGCGGCGTAGAGCTTTCCGCCGTCGGTGAGCAGACGGGATTGCGCCAGCTTCCACGCCAGCGCATGTTCGCGTCCGCCCGATCCCACCAGCAGGATGTTCATGCCCGGCTCTATTCCCGACGAAGATGACGCGCCCGCCGGGCTGGTAGCCAAGGGCCAGGCCGGCGACAACGCCGCACCGCTGACGATCACCGAGATTTCCAACTTGCTCAAGCGTACGGTGGAGGAGAGCTTCGGCTTCGTCCGCCTGCGCGGCGAGTTGTCGGGGGTGAAACGCGCCGCCAGCGGCCACTTCTACTGCAGCCTCAAGGACGAAGGCGCGGTGATCGACGCCGTGATGTGGCGCGGTGGAGCGCAGCGGCTCGGCTTCGTGCCCGAGGACGGGATCGAAGTCGTCGCCAGCGGCAAGCTGACCACCTACCCGGGCCGCTCGAAGTACCAGATCGTCATCGAGACGATGGAGATCGCCGGCGAAGGCGCGCTGCTGGCCTTGCTGGAGAAAACCCGCAAGCGGCTCGAAGCCGAAGGCCTGCTCGATCCGGCCCGAAAGCGCCTGCTGCCGTTCATCCCGAGCGTGATCGGCGTGGTCACTTCGCCGACCGGGGCAGTAATCCGCGACATCCTCCACCGGCTCGCCGACCGCTTCCCGAGCCGGGTGCTGGTCTGGCCGGTGCTGGTCCAGGGGCAAGGCGCGGCCGAGCAGGTGGCGGCGGCAGTATGCGGCTTCGGCGAGATCGTCGAGGGCGGCCCGGTGCCACGGCCGGACCTGCTGATCGTCGCGCGGGGCGGCGGCTCGGTCGAGGACTTGTGGGCGTTCAACGAGGAAGTCGTGGTCCGCGCCATTGCCGGCTCGCCGATCCCGGTGATCAGCGCGGTCGGGCACGAGACCGACACCACGCTCGCCGACCACGCCGCCGACCGCCGCGCCCCGACGCCGACCGCGGCGGCCGAGATCGCGGTGCCGGTGCGGCGCGAGCTTGCCGCGACGCTCGACGAACTCGGCCTGCGCCAGCGCAAGTGCGCGCTGCGCCCGGTGACGCTCGGCCGCGAGCGGCTGACGGCCCGCGTCGGGCGACTACCGAGGCCCGATGCTCTCGCCCTGCCACACGGGCAGAGGCTCGACGACCTCGCCCAACGGTTGCGTCGGGGTTTGGCCGACCGGGCGGCCGGTGCGCGCCAGCAGCTCATCGAGAGGGGCGGAAGGCTGTCGGTGCCGCTGCTTCGCTCGAACGTCAGGCACGCACGCGAACGCCTGGCCACGCTCGAGCGTGTGATGCGCTCGCTCGATCCCGATTCGGTGCTGCAGCGCGGCTTTGCGCGTGTCACGGATGCGCGCGGGCACACGCTCACCACCGCGGCAGTTGCCGCGAAGGAGTCCGCCCTGACATTGCGTTTCCGCGACGGAGCGCTCGATGTCGTCCCGGCCGCTTCGCCCCGTTCACCGCGCCCGAAAGCCGCTCCGCCGGGCGGCGAGCAGCCCAAATTGCTTTGACCGGGACCGCTTGGTAAGGCCGTGGCCATGCTGATGTCTTCCGGCGAGCACGCCGCCACCCTGCTTTATGGCCCCAACGCCTTTCGCGTGATCAAGCCCGGGCGGTTCGTGCTGTGCGCGGTGACAGGCGAGCCGATCGCGCTCGAGGAGCTGCGCTACTGGAGCGTCGACCGGCAGGAGGCCTACGCCAGCCCCGAGATCGCCACGCGCCGGTCGCTCGGCCAATCGTGAACCGCCTCGCGGCCCTCGCCGTGGTGGGCGCCGCCGCGGCGTGCGTTGCGCCCCACGAGCAAACGGCTGCGCCCGCGTCCGCGCCCGCGCCGGTGATGGTGGCGCGGCCGGTTGTCGTTCCTCCGGCCGTTGCCGCCCCGGTCGGGCCCACGACCTTCCTCTATCAGGGCGAGCTGACGCAGGGCGGATGGATTCGCGGCCAGATCCCCGCCGGCACGATTTCGGCGCGGCTCGGCGAGCAGCCGCTGGCGTTCGATGCAGAAGGCCGTTTCTTCGCTGCCTTCGATCGCGACGCCGGCCCGCAGACCTCGCTTGCCGCCACGCTCGCCGATGGGCGGCGCATCGACGGCCCGCTGGTCGTATCGCTGCGGGCCTGGGACATCGAGCACATCAATGGCTCGCCGACCGCAGACGTGCCGAGCGCCGAATTCACCGCGCGGCGCCGGCCCGAACTCGAACGAATCGCCGCCGCGCGTCGGCAGGAGACGGGCAGTCAGGGCTGGCGGCAGGTCTTCGTGTGGCCGGTCACCGGGCGCATCTCCGGCCGGTTCGGCTCGCAGCGCGTCTACCGCGGCGAGCCGGGCAGTTATCATTCGGGCATCGACATCGCCGCCGGCGCCACCGGCACGCCCTATGTCGCCCCGGCCGATGGGGTGGTGGTGCTGGCCGCCGAAGCGCCGTTCACGCTCGAAGGCAACCTCCTGATCATCGACCACGGCATGGGGCTCAGCAGCGCCTTCCTCCATTCCTCCGTCCTGCTCGTGCGCGAGGGCGAGACAGTGCGGCAGGGCCAGACGATCGGGCGCATCGGCATGACCGGGCGCGCCACGGGTCCGCACCTCCACTGGGGCCTCTTTTGGCGCGGTGCGCGGCTCGACCCGCTGCTGTTCACCGGCCCGATGCCCTGAGCACCAGTGTAAACGCGTGATGCGGAGGCTGATCCTCCTGGCGGTCGTTGTGCTCGGGCTGGTGCCCGTGACCTGCATGCATGACCCCGGGCCCGAGGGTTTGATCGACGAGCGACAAATCCTGGAAATCGTGGCCTTGCCCGTCAGCGACCACGCCCTTGGCCCCAACCTTGGCGAGGTCCGCGTGGCCGGGGCTTGGCGCCTGCACAGTCCCAATCACCATTTCGACAGTTATTCCGCACTGGTTTCGCTGGGCGACGGCACCCTGTTGGCGGCGTCGGACCGGGGTCGCCGGCTGCGCTTCACGCCTCCCGGCAATGCCGGGCCGGGCCCGCAATTCGACTATTTCGCCACTCCAACGACCGGTCAGAAGCGGCTGTTCGATATCGAGGCGTTGACCCGCGATGCAGCGACTGGGCGGATCTGGGCCGCGTACGAAGGCACCAATCTTATCAGTCGCCTTAGCCCCGCCCTGAGTCAGGAGGGGGTCACCCAGCCCGTGGCGATGCGCGGCTGGCGTTCCAATTCGGGTCCGGAAGCCATGGTCCGCCTGGCCGATGGCCGGTTCGTGGTGCTGGCCGAGGCCGCCCGGCGCTGGTTCGCCAGCGAGGTGCCCGGCCTGCTGTTCGCCGGCGACCCGCTCGCCGGGGCTGCCGAAACCTCGTTTCGCTATCGCCCACCCGATGGCTATCGGCCGGTCGACATGGCGCTGCTGCCCGACGGGCGGGTGCTAATTCTCTTGCGGCAGGTCGTGTGGAGCATTCCGCCGGGATTCGTCGGCAAGATCGTGCTTGCCGACCCTTCGGCGATCCGCGCAGGAGAAACGTGGAGCGGCAGGGTCATCGCCGATCTCGATGGCCGGGTGCCGAACGACAATTACGAAGGCCTCGCCGTCGTGCCGCTGGACGACGGAGGTGTGGTGCTGTGGCTCATCTCGGACGACAACAGCATCCGCCTCCAGCGAACGCTACTGCTCAAGCTGGAGTGGCACCCGAACGAAAAAGCGCGCGGGGAGTGACCTGCGCGCTTCGGTGATTCGGCAGTTGAAAGCGTTCAGGCGGCCCAAATTTAGGCGGCGGCACCGGCCTTCTTCAGCTCGCGCTTGATCTTGCGGGCCTGGGCGCTGAGCTTCTCGTCCGAAGTCTTGAGCAGCCAGTTGTCGAGCCCGCCGTTGTGCTCGACCGAGCGCAGCCCGTGAGTCGAGACGCGGAACTTGTAGCTCCGGTCGAGCTTCTCGCTGAGCAGCGTGACGTTCTGCAGGTTGGGCAGGAACACGCGCTTGGTCTTGTTGTTGGCGTGGCTCACATTGTGGCCGGTCTGGCGGCCCTTGCCGGTCAGTTCGCAAGTGCGCGACATGGTTCGTCTCTCGAAATTGTCTGCCAGGGGGTGTCCCGGAAAGCGGCGCGCATAGCGGCGAGGCCGCCTTGCGTCAACCGATTGCCAGAGGCGAGGGCAGGCCCTAGCGGCACGGGATGACCCGTTGGCCGCTCCCCGTCCCGATGGCGCGCGCGCTCGAGCTGGCGCGAGCGGCGGCGCGCGCCGGCGAAGTCCCGATCGGGGCCGTGGTGGTCAAGGACGGCGTGGTGATTGCCGAGGCGCACAATTCCCCGCGCGAGCTCAGTGACCCGACCGCCCATGCCGAAGTGCTGGCGGTGCGCCGCGCGGCCAGGGCGCTCGGCAACGAGCGGCTCGAGGGCTGCGACCTCTATGTCACGCTCGAACCGTGCGCGATGTGCGCCGGCGCCATCGCCCATGCGCGGATTGCGCGGCTCTACTACGGCGCGCCCGACCCCAAGGGCGGTGCGGTCGAGCACGGCGCGCGGGTGTTCGAGCAGGCGCAATGCCTGCACCGGCCGGAAGTCTACGCGGGTATCGGCGAGGAGCCGGCCGCGGCGCTGCTGCGCGAGTTCTTCGCGGCCCGGCGATAGTTCCGGGCGCTAGACCCCTGTCGGATCACAAAGGCGTGAAATCGAGCCCGATATCGGCGGCGGGCGCGCTTTGGGTGAGGCGGCCGACCGAGACGTAGTCGACGCCGGTGGCGGCAATCGCGGCGATGGTGTCGAGCGTGACGCCGCCCGAGGCTTCGGTCGGCACGCGCCCCGCCACCAGCGCCACGGCCTCTTGCAGGGTGGCCACGTCCATGTTGTCGAGCAGCAGGTGGCTCGCGCCCGCCGTCAGCGCCGGCTCGATTTGGTCGAGCCGGTCGACTTCGCAGATGATCCGCTCGACCCCGGCCGCGCGCGCGCGGCGCACGGCTTCGGTGACGCCGCCGGCGACAAGAATGTGGTTGTCCTTGATCATCGCCGCGTCCCACAGGCCCATGCGGTGGTTCTGCGCGCCGCCCATCCGGGTGGCGTATTTTTCGAGGTGCCGGAGGCCGGGAAGGGTCTTGCGGGTATCGAGCAGCACGCAATCGCTGTCGCCCATCGCCTCGACGTAGCGGTGCGTCAGCGTGGCGATGCCTGAGAGGTGCTGCACGGTGTTGAGCGCGCTGCGCTCGGCCGTGAGCATGGCGCGCGCATTGCCCGACAGGCGCATCAGGTCGCTCCCGGCGGGAATGGACTGCCCGTCCTCCGCCCGCAGCTCGATCTTCATCTCGGGGTCGAGGGCAGGGAAAAACGCGGCGGCGATCGGGAGGCCAGCAACGACGATCGCGCCGCGGCTGTCCATCACCCCGGAAAACCGCGCGTCCGCCGGGATCACGCTTTCGGCGGTGACGTCATGCCCACCACCCGGCAGCCCTTCGCCCAAATCCTCCGCCAGCGTGGCGCGGACGAAACCGTCGAGATCGAAGCCTTCGAGCCGCCAGTCCTCAGTGGACAAAGCGCGCTACCACGTCGCGGTAGGAACGGCTCACTTTCACTTCCGCTCCTGAACCCAGCACCAGGAAGCACTCGCCGTTGGTGTGTGGCTTGACCTGATGCACCTGGTCGAGGTTGACGATGGTCGAGCGGTGGACCCGCTGGAACACCCGCGGATCGAGGCGGCGTTCCAGGTCCTTCATCGTCTCGCGCAGGATCAGCGAATTGTCGCCGGTGTAGATGCACATGTAATCGCCGGCGGCCTCGATGTGCTCGATCGTCTCGACGTCGACGCGGAAGATCTGACCGCGGTCCTTGATGTTGATCATCCGCTCATAACGCCCGGCGTTCTCGTCCTCGATCGGCATGTTCTCGATGGCGTCGGGGGCGATCTCGGCTAGCACGTCCTGCAGCTTCTTGGCCTCGTCGGCGGAGCGCTTTTCAGTGAGGCGCGTGCGCACCCGGTCGAGCGTGTCGGCCAGCTTGTCCTCGTCGACCGGCTTCATCAGGTAATTGATCGCATTGGCTTCGAAGGCCCGGATGGCATGCTCCTCGTAGGCGGTGACGAACACGAACAGCGGCGGCTCGAGCTCCATCACTCCCTTGACCACCGAGAAGCCGTCGAAGCCGGGCATCTGGATGTCGAGGAACACTAGGTCGGGCTTCTCCGTCTTGATCGCGCGGATCGCCTCGCGGCCGTTGGCGCAAGTGCCGATGATCTCGACGTCGGCATAGGGCTCCAGCCGCAAACGGAGGCCCTGGATGGCGAGCTTCTCGTCATCGACTAACAACGTGCGAATGGTCATGCATTGGTCCCCAGCGCCCTGGTCCCGGGCAGGTTGGTAACGGCCGGCGCGGCGGTCGGTTTCTCGATCACCGCATGAGCTTCCGGATCTTCGTGAGGCTCGTGCGGAATTTCGATCACCACGGTGAAGCCGCCTTCGGGCGGAGTGTCGATCTGAAATCGGTGGTCGTCGCCATAGGCTTGCGCCAGCCGGTCGCGAATATTGGCCAGGCCGACACCGGTCGAAACGGTGCCGTCGGCGGATGGGCGGCCGTCGTAGCGGCGCGGTTCGAGGGCGCGGCCCTGCAATCCCGGCCCGGTGTCGGCCACGGTCACTCGCAGTCGGCCGCCGATCACTTGCGCGGTCAGGCTGATCCGCGCCCCTTCCTCCTGCGGCGAGACCGCGTACTTGATCGCGTTCTCGACCAGCGGCTGGAGCAGCAGCGAGGGGATGCTCGACTTGGCCGCGGCGGGCTCGACGCGGAACACCGTGCGCAGGCGTTCCTCGAAGCGCATGCGCTCGATGTCGAGGTACAGCTTCAGCGTTTCGACCTCCTGCGCAACCGACACCTTGCCCCCCGGCTGGGTTACCAGCGTGTGGCGCAGGAAGCCCGACAAACGCGTCAACATCGCATTGGCCGGCTCGGTCTGCTTGAGCAGAACAAGCGTACTGATCGAGTTCAAGGTGTTGAACAGGAAATGCGGGTTGAGCTGGTAGCGCAGCATGGCGAGTTGAGCGCTGGTCGCCTGCGCTTCGAGCCGCTCGAGGCGGTCGGCCTGCTCCTCGACCTGGAGATAGTAGTTGATCGCGTAATAGAGCGCCGACCAGGCGGCGAGCAGCGGCGCGTCGAGGTAGAACACGCTCAGCACGGTCTGCGCGAGGCCCGCCTCGCTCCCGGTGCTGACGCTCATCGTCCAGCCGTTGATCATCGCCGAGACTGCCACCGCCACCGTCAGGGCAAGCACCGTCAGGGTCCAGGTCACGATCGGCCGAAGATTGATCAGCCGGCCATAGGCCACCGACAGGATCAGGCTGATCGAGAAGCCTGTGACCGTCACGATCAGCGTCGTGACCAGCTGGTCGGGCTTGCCGTTGGCCAGGTTGGTCATTGCGCGCAGCAGCGCGGCGCCGCCCCAGCCGATCAGTTGCAGCCGCCAGAAGGCCTGGTTCTTGTCGGCGAAGAACGGCGCGGGTTTGAACGGCATCATGCCCATGGACCCGGCCCTGGCCGGTCCGGCTTCGCGCTTCGCAGGCTTCTCCGAGGCCGGGCGGGTAAAGGGCCGCAGCCAGCTCAGGACCGGCGCGCCTCTGCTATCGCCTCGGCCATCGCCGCCTCCCCGACCGCGCCGTTAAGTGCCCGATCGCCGACGACCCACCCCGGCGTGCCCGAGATGCCCAACCGGGCGGCCAGCACGCCGTTGGCCTGAAGCTGGCCATCGAACGCGCCCGAGGCAATCGCCGCCTCGGCCTTGGCGAGGTCGACTCCCGCTTCCCTGGCAGCCGCGGTTATCGAGGCCGCGCTGGGCGGACCCAGGCGAAACATCGCGTCGTGGAAGGCGGCGAATTTGCCCTGCTGCGCGGCGGCGAGCGCCATCCGTGCCGCCTCGACGCTCTCGGGGGCGAGGATCGGGTATTCGCGGATCACCACCCGCAAATCGGGATTGGCCGCGATCAGCGCGGCAACGTGGGCCACGCTCTGGCGGCAATAAGTGCAGGCATAGTCGCTGAACTCGACCAGCGTGATCGATCCCGTGGGATTGCCGAGCACGGCGCCCGGGAACGGCATTTCCAGCTCGCCGCGCAGCGGCTCGATCAGCGCGGCCTGCTCGCGTTGCTGGAGTACTTCCATCGCCTCGGGCAGGATCTCGGGATTGGCCAGCAGGTAGTCGCGCGTCGAGCGGCCGCCGAGGCCGGTCGCGTCCCACAGCGCCGCCCCGGCGAAGCCCGCCGTGAGTCCGACGACGAGGGTGAGGAGCCAGCGCATGGCGCCGTGACTAGTTGCGGTCGCGTTCCCGTTCAAGCTCGGCCCTTGCCTGCAGCGCCACGTCGCCGGCGCGAATCCAGTCGGTTGAGCCTTGCGGCAGGCTCCGTTCGGCGGCCTCGGCGTTCTGCAATGCCTCGCGTGGCCGGCCACTCATGATCTGCTGCTCGGCGCTGGCGAGGCGTGCCCGCGGCATGTCGCCGCGGGTGCCGTAAACGATGCCGAGCTGGTACCAGGCGAACGGGTTCTCACGGTCGCGGGCGACCGCGGCGCGTAGCACCTGCTCGGCCTCGCCGAGGTGCGAACGGTCCTCGGTGGCGATCAGCGCGTGGCCGAAGGTGGCGGCGATCAGCGGGTCGTTGCCGGTCAGTTCGACCGCGCGGCGCAGCGGCACCAGCGCCTCGGCTGGCCGGCCCGATTCGAGCAGGATCTGACCCTTGAGCTCGAGGAAATAGGGGTCGTCGGGATCGCTCGCGGTCAGGGCTTCGACCTCGCGCATCGCGTCCTCGATCAGCGCGTCCTTGTGATAGGCATAGGCGCGGGCATAGCGCGCGGGAACGCTGGTCAGGTACGTCGGGTAGGCGTTGAGCGTTCGCGCCGGGGTGGCGACATAGCCGTAGAGCTTGGCCTTGATGCGCTCGAAGCGCGCCTGCTGCGAGGCGTCGGGCGGCCGGTCCCAGGCCGGGTCGGCGCGGTAATCGGCTTCCATGCGCGAGATGCGGTCTCCGGACAGCGGGTGGCTGCGGGCGTAAGTCTGCTCGTCGCCCTGGCTGTAGCCGTAACGGAACTCCTGGTTCTGCAGCTTCTTGAAGAAGCTGATCGAGCCCTTGCCGGTGATGCCGGCGCCCGACAGGTATTGCACGCCGGCGGCGTCGGCCGAGGATTCCTGCCCGCGGGTGAAGGTCAGGAAGGTGCCGAGCGCGGCCTGCTGGCCGAGCGCCATCGCCGCCATCCCGGCTTCGCCGGCCCCGGCCATCGTCGCGGCCACCCCGATCAGCGTCGAGAGCAGCGAGATCATGGTCGCCTTGCCGTAGCCGTCGTAGATGCTGATGATATGGCCGCCGGTGATGTGGCCCAGCTCGTGCGCCAGCACGCCTTGTACCTCGTTGGCGCTGTCGGCGGCGTTGATCAGGCCCGAATGGACGTAGATCCGCTGTCCGCCGGCAACGAAGGCGTTGATCGTGGGGTCGCCGACCAGCACGACGTCGACCGAGCCGCGCGGCATTCCGGCCGCTTCGACCAGCGGATCGACCATCTCCTGCAGCAGCTGTTCCGTCTCGGCGTCGCGCAGGATGCCTTGCGCGGCGGCCGGCTGGGCGACGAGGCTCAGCAGGGCCGCTAATGCGAGCGAGCTGGCGAGCGGGCGGGAGGCGACCTTCATCGGCGCCTTGCTAGCGCATCAGCGGCTGAACGGGAACTGAAGCTTCGCGGGTCTTGTCCGCGCTACCGCTTCGCTACTTGAGCGCGTTAACCCAGCAGCTTGCGGGCGGCGCGCTCGACCAGGGCGACGTCCTCGGGCACTTCGCCCAGCATGACAACTTCGCCCGCCTCGGTGCGACGGATCATCACCAGCGCGAATTCAGCGCCTTCGGGCGCGATCGCGGCGAAATCCTGCGGCTCCAGCGCGCGCAGCTTCCTGGCCAGCGCGTGGCGCGGCGCATCGAGCGGCTCGACAGTCTTGCCGGCCTCTTCCTTGCGCAACCGGCGCTCGGCCTGGACCACGCCCTTGAGGCCGCCGTCGGCCTGGCGGAGGAATTCGCCGAGCGTCCCGCGCGCCAGTTCGAGCCGGTGGGCATGGGTCAGGGCGGCGGCGTATTCGGTCAGCCGCGTCTTGTCGTAGTCGGCGCCGAACACCAGCTTGACCACCGGGGTCATCGGCGCACGGTCCTGAGAGGTCAGCCCGGAATCGGCGACCAACTCGTCGAACTCGGCGGGCGCATCGGCGGCGGCGAGCGAGAAGTCATAGGCGCGGCCGATCGCTTCGTAGAGCGCGTCGCGGGTCCGTTCCTCGTTGCCGCGCGCGGCGACCGCCATTTCGCGGGCGGCGGCGAGCCAGTCGCCAAGCTCCATCTCGGATGGGTCGATCTCTGCCAGCTCGATTTCGTGGCCGTTCTCGACCGTCGGCTCCTCGACCACCGGCTCGGCTTCCGCCACGGGCTCGTCGAACACCGGCGCTTCGGCTTCCGCGGCCGGCTCTTCGTATTCGTAAGCGGACTCGTCGCTCGCCTGCTCGGGCTCGAACGCTTCCTCGGCCAGCTCGAGCGGTTCTTCCTCGGAAAATTCGAGCTCGGACAATTCGAGTGGCTCGTCGGGCAGCTCGACCGGCTCCTTCTTGAGCTGGATCGGCATTCTCAGCAGCGAGCCGAACGATGCGCCGCTCGCAGGCGCGTCCTCGTCGTCGGCGCCGCCGAACGAGGGGACGGGCAGGTCGTCTTCGCCTTCGTCGCCGGTTTCGTTTTCGTCATCGGCTGCTTCGCTGTCGCCGCCGAATTCCTCGGCCGCGTAATCTTCGGCCCCCAGGTCACTGAGATCGTTGGCCGGCTCGGCCCCCAGCTCGGTTCCGGGCCCATCGGCCCAGTCGGTCAGCGGCGTGTCGGTATCGAGCACCGGCGCCTTGGCCTTGGGCTCCAGCGCCTGGTCGATTTCGAGCAGCAGCTCGTCCGAGGCTTGCGCGTCGGCCAGCTCCTTCCAGTTGATTACGCCATAGATGAAATCGATGGTGTCGTCGTCGCTCGAGAACGGCAGCAGGATGCCGCGATAGGCGATGGTCGCCCCGCGCTGGTTGACGAATTCGGCCTCGAATCCGATCGGCGCCTGGTTGGCGATGATCTGCATGTAATGGTCGGTGATGCGGGTCAGCAGCGAGCGGCTCGGCACGTCGGCCAGGCTCGCCAGTTCCTCGTCGCCGATGTCGCATTCCTCGGCCAGCTTGTCGCCGAGGTAGGCGATGCCCGGGTTGTCGATCCCGGTGCTGAAGTCGAGCAGCACGCTGTGCGGGCCGAAGTCGGGCAGGTTGCCGGGCTCGAGATCCTCGATGCCGGGGAAATTGCGGTCGGCGAGCAGGCTCGCCCAATGGTTGTAGGCGCGCACCTGCATGCGGCGCTCGTCCTGGCCGATCGCCGGCGGCGGGGCCTGCGGGCCGCTCTCGTCGTCGGCCGGATCGTAGCCGCCGGTATCGGCGAGCGAACCGAAATTGCCGCGCATCGTGTCCATCGAGAAAAGCCCTTCCCCTCGTCGTCAGGCGCTTTGTGGCGCGACATAGTTAATTAGCCGTAAAGTTGCGCCGGTTCGACGGCAGAACTTCGAGCCGGTGGTGTTTGGACGGCGCTTGGGCGCAATGGCGCCACGTTCACCTTCGGGCGCGCTTTTCTGAACATGTTGATGAAATACATCCGCGAAACGGATTACAAAGGGGCGCCGCGCGCGAGCCATGCCGAATTGGGCGGCGGTCGATTCAGGACGGTCGAACATGCGGGCACGGTGACACAGTCCGCCGCCTGTAGGAAAACGGTTTTCGTGCCGTCAGCCGATCCGCTCAGCCTATCCCTGGCCCCAGGCCGAGCAGTGCGGGTCGAGCCCGACCAGCTGGCGGCGCAGGGCGGTGCGGGCGAGCCGCTCGACCTCGACCTTGCGGCGGGCGGCGGCGAGCGGCTGGCTCGGCGCCGGGCGGACGATCTCGGCGTCGTATTCGTCGGCGACGATCACGCCGCAACAATCGGGCCGGAAGTCGGGCCCGTCGAGGCACAGACGATCGAGTTCGGGCGGCAGGCCCCAGTAGAAGCGGTCGCAGAACTCGAGGTAGTCGGGCCACTTGCCGTCACCCAGCAGGTCGCCGCGCGCGGTCTTGATCTCGACGATCACCACCTGGCCCTTGGGGTCGATCCCCATCAGGTCGGCGCGCCGCCCGTTGCGCAGCGGCATTTCCGCCAGCACCCAGATGTCGTTGCGCGCGAACAGCCGGCAAATCCCCCGCGCCACCGCCGCGGCACGGCGCTCGGCCATCGTGACGGCAGCGGCAAGCGGCAGGGAATCGGCCATGACGCCATGCTGGAACAGATGTGGAACAGGGTCAAGCGGGGCGTTATCATATGAGACATACCCATGATTCCGCAGAACAGGCGCTTCGCAGCATCGCCTCCGGGCATGAGAACGTGATGCGCGCGATCTGGAAGGACTTTCCCAGCCCCTATGAAATCGACATGCAAGACGAGGAGGCTCTTAGGTGCCTTTTGGAGCGGGTTGTTTCAGCCGCGCGCGGCCATTCATAGACACAGCAAGCTCCCAACCGATTGCCCAGATGGTGAGCAAATGCGCCGCATTAGGTTCGACCAAATCTGTACCGTCAGAGTGGTTCTTCCAGCCAGCGCCCGCCCTTAGATTGACATAATCTCGAGAGGTTAGCTCCGCGTCATAGTGGCCGCCCCCGTCAGTTGACCGAACGGCCCGGACGAGTTTGTTGCGGGTGATGATGTTGTTTTCGCTCTTACTGTAGACTGGCTGCTCCCACCATTCCTCAAATGGCATCCACTCAAATTTCGTAACATCAGAGTGCAGGAAGCGCGGGAAGAACCCGCCATCTGCACCAACACTAACGCGAATTCCAAGCATCAAAGGCATTGTGACCAAGTTCCCCGGCACCGGGTCTAACGCAGATGTGATGCACTGGAGATTTTGCCTCATCCCCAGTTGTGAAATGAGAGAGAGTGTTCTGCCCGTGCCGTCATGGCAGATCGTGTAGATGACTGTCGCCATTAGCTTGGCGGCCCACGTTTCGCCTTTGCCGAATTGAGCCGCCAAGATGCCCAGTGCCCGCAGTTGATCCTTCATCTCGTGAATAGTTTCGTCGCGGGTTCTGATGTGCGCCGGTGGCGGCTGTGCCTTGGCCATGCCCCTTGTAATCGGACGCTAAAGCAAGAGTCGATTCAGCCCTTCGGTTGGGGGCCGTGTGGCCTGGTGCTTTTTCTGACAAGCGCATCAAGCGCCGCGTCGGCCTCGGTGGGGCTTAGTTCGGCAGCGGCGATCACACACTCACACGCGGCGTCAGCACCGCCAGCACGGCAGCGCGGGCGCAGTCGAATTCGCGCCATAGCGCTTGCGCGGCCGGGCGCGGGTCGGCGCCGCGGGCGTTGACCGCGAGCAGCGCGGCGATGCCGGGCTCCATCACCGCGACAAGGTCGGCGACGCCGTGGGCGGCGCGTTCGCCGCGCAGCGGGTCGGCCTGGCTGACCAGCGCGGCAAAGCCGGGCGCATCGGGTGTGGCCGGCCGGGGCGTAATCCCGCCGAGCGCGGCGACTACCCGGGCGGCCTCGGCGAGCGCTTCCCAGCGCAAGCCGGCGACCTCGTGCGGCTCGTGTAGTTCGTGCGCCCCGGGCAGGGCGTCGAAGCGGGGCGGAATGGCGTTCATCGGCCGCGACATTAGCGCGCGGCCGATTGCCAATTGGTTAGCAGCCCCCTCTCCCAACCTCTCCCGCAAGGGGAGAGGGCCATAGGTAGCGCTATTCGGGCTCTCCCGGCGGCGGGCCGAACGGGTCGTCGGGATCGTATTCGAGGTCGAGCTCGATGTTGGCCCCGCCCTCGCCGGCAGTGAGCCGGTTGTTCTCCTCGCAGACGTATTCGCGGATTTCCCACTCCCGCTCCCGGCGGTAGGCGGCTTGCGAGACCAGCGGCTCGGTCAACACGCCGGGGTCGGTGATGGTGGTTTCGACCCGCATCAGGTCGGGCGTCTCGAGCCAGAACTTCTCGTGGATGTGCATGTTTTCGCCGTGGGTCACGCCGGCGATATATTCGACCCACGGGCTGAAGCCGACCGTATCGACGATCAGCGTGTCGCCTTCCCAGCGCCCCACCGAGGTGCCGTTGAAATAGTGTTCGGGGTCCTCGGGCAGCGCCCGCCCGTCGGCGTAGATGCGGCGGGCCTGGCCGTAGGTTTCGGCGAAGATCGTCACCCGCTTGGGCGAGAAGATGATTTCGAGCGGGTAAGGCTGGCGCATGATCCCCGGCAGACCCGGGGGCCGGCAGTGGATTTGCGCATCCTGCGACACGCCCTCGACGCGCTGTTTCTCGCGGAACGCATCGAGCTGGGCCTGGGCGGCTGGCTCCAGCTTCGGCGCGGGCGCCGGTCCGCGGAAGCCGCCAACGCCGCCCCCCGGAGCCCACACCCCGACCCAGTCGGGCAGCGCTTCGATCTCGGCATAGCCATCGACGCGAGGTATCGGCGCCGTCGGCGTGCCCTGCGCCAGGCCGGGGCCTGCAAACGCAGCTGCCAACGCCAGCGCCGCGCCACCGATAAACACGCGCGCAATGAATACTCGACCTTGCATCGACCCCTCCAGTGGCCTCTCTCCGGCGAAAAGATTGCGGCGCGGCGGGGCGCGAAGTCAAGCGGCGGGTTGATTATGTCCGGCCTTTGCTGGCAAAAGAGTGCCAAGCGCTCACCGCCGGTTGAGCGGCCGGGCGTCAGGAGAGAGAAATGTTCAGCAAGACCCGTACCCTCGCCATAGCGGTCGCCTGCAGCGCGCTGGCCGTCGCCGCGCTGCCCGCCGCCGGCCACCATTCGACCGCGATGTTCGAGTGGGGCACGTCGACGCCGATGAGCAACGTCACCGTCGAGCGCTGGGTGTGGACCAATCCGCACACCTTCCTCTACGTGCGCGATGCCGAGGGCCGTCGCTGGGCGTTCGAGGGGATGAGCCCCAATCACCTGGCGCGCGCCGGCTGGTCGAGGCGCTCGCTGACCGCGGGCGAGAAGATCGACCTGACCTACTACAAGCTGCGCGACGGGCGCCGCGGCGGCTTCAACGTCACCGTCACGCGCGCCAACGGCACCCGGCTGGCGCAGCTGCCCGGCGCGCCCGTCGCGGCCCCGCCGGCCCGGCAATAGCGCTTGGCGGGGCGCCTGCGCGTTGCTAACGCGCGCCGTTCCGCACCCGTAGCTCAGCTGGATAGAGCGCTGCCCTCCGAAGGCAGAGGTCACAGGTTCGAATCCTGTCGGGTGCGCCATGTTTTCTGCGCTACCGCGCTTCGCGCTACTTGAGCGCCGAGGGGCTTTGGGCCGGTTAGCCCTCCGCGATGACCGGATTGCGCAGGGTGCCGATCTCGCCGATCGAAACTTCGATGGTGTCGCCCGGCTGCAGGTAGACCGGCGGGTCGCGACCGTCGCCGACGCCGCCGGGGGTGCCGGTGACGATCACGTCGCCGGGCGACAACGGGGTGAATGCCGACAGGTATTCGATCAGGTGCGGTATGTCGAAGATCAGGTCGGAGATCGGCTGGTCCTGCATCAGCGTGCCGTTGAGCCGGGTCTGGACGCGCTGGGCGCCGAGATCGCCGATCGCGTCTGGCGTCACCAGCGCCGGGCCGAAGCCGCCGCTGGCGGGGAAGTTCTTGCCCGGGGTGAACTGGCTGGAATGGCGCTGCCAGTCGCGCACCGAGGCGTCGTTGAACACCGCATAGCCGGCGACGTGGTCCATCGCGTGCGCGCGCTCGATGGCCCGCCCGCTCCGGCCGATGATCACCGCCAGCTCGCCCTCGTAGTCGAAGCGCTCGGTCGCCGTGGGCCTGACCAAGGGGGCGCCGTCGGCGACCAGCGTGTCGGGCCAGCGGGTGAACACCGTCGGGTAGGCCGGCACCTTGTTGCCCATCTCGGCGACGTGCGAGGCATAGTTGAGGCCGATGCAGAAGATCTTGCCCGGATCGGGGATCGGCGGCAGCAGCGTGACGCTGGCCAGCGGCAGCGCGGCGCCGTTGCGACCGAAGCCGAACCCGTCGGCAAGCGCTTCGCGCAGGCCGCCGCCGGATGCGCCGCCGAAATCGACGACCTCATCGCCGGCCAACCGGCCGAAACTGGCAATACCGTCGGCGCGCCGAAAGCTGACCAGGCGCGTCACTCAAATCCTCTTTCGAGGAACCGCAGCGCGGCTCCGGCAAGGATCGCGGCGCCGCGCGGCAGGGCGGTTTCGTCGACCACCATGCGGCTCGAATGGATGCCGCAGCAGTGCGCCGGATCGCCCCCCGCGGTGGCGACGCCAAGAAAGGCCATCGCCCCGGGCACCTTCTCGAGCACATAGGAGAAGTCCTCCGCGCCCATGATCGGGTGCGGTAGCGTGTCGAAGGCGCCGCCGGGCAACTCGCTGGCGACCGCGGCGAGCAGCGCGACCGCGCGCGGATCGTTGATGGTCGGCGGGAAACCCTCGATCACCTTCACTTCGGCGCGGCACTCGTGCGCGGCGGCAATGCCTTTGGCGAGCGTGCGCAGCGCCGTGCGGATCTCCTGCCGCCGCTCGCGCGACAGGGTGCGGATCGTGCCCTTGAGCACCGCGCGGTCGGGAATGATGTTGTGGGCGCTGCCGGCATCGAGCTGGGTGACTGTCACCACCATCGGCTCGGCCGCCTCGAAGCGGCGGGTGACCAGCGCCTGGATCGCGGTGACGATCTCGCAGGCGACCGGCACCGGGTCGCGCGTCTGGTGCGGCAGCGAGGCGTGGCCGCCGCGCCCCTCGACCGTGATCTCGAGCATGTCGGCCGCCGCCAGCAGTGTGTTCGCGCGGCTGGCGAGTACGCCATGCTTGTAGTTGGGCATGATGTGCAGCGCGAAGGCGGCGTCCGGAAGCGGATCCAGCAGGCCGTCGTCGAGCATGAAGCGGGCGCCGTGGTAGCCTTCCTCGCCGGGCTGGAACATGAAGCGCACCTCACCCGCCAGTTCGCTCTGCCGCGCCGCCAGCATCCGCGCGGCACCGGCCAGCATGGCGGTGTGGGTGTCGTGCCCGCAGGCGTGCATTCGGCCGGGGAGGGTCGAAGCGAATTCGAGCCCGGTTTCCTCGGGCATCGGCAAAGCGTCCATGTCGCCACGCAGCAGCACGGAGGGGCCGGGCTGTGCGCCCTTCAACACCGCGACGGCGCCGGTGCACGAGGGCCCTTCGCGCCATTCGAGCGGCAGGTCGGCCAGCTCGGCGCGGACCTTGGCCATCGTCAACGGGGTCTGCAGGCCGAGCTCGGGCTCGGCGTGGATCGCACGGCGCAGCGCGACGATGCGCGGGGCAAGGTCCTGCGCCTGTTCGAGGAGGTGTTCTGCCAGCATGAGGCGTCTCCTAGCGCGCCTCTCGCCCGGGTGCCAGCGTCGCGCGCGCCCGGTCCGGTTAAGCGGTCAGCCATCCGGCGCCGTTCATTCGCCCGCCGGAGTTGCCGTGGCCGGGCGGCGACACCATTTGGATTTTCGAGGAAAACCGTAGTATCTTGAGTGCAGGGGTTTAAGGCGCCGACACATGCACGGGACCGTTCATCTGTTCGACCGCTTGCCGCAGGTCGCCCGGCCCGTGGTCCCTCGCGGTGGCGCCGCCGCGCCGGCACGCCAGGCGC
>Ga0307505_10000137_pt1 | contig 90624 bp, 96 predicted proteins | sample 23_S_MG_FD_202183 | JGI IMG/M metagenome (GOLD analysis project Ga0307505, IMG submission 202183) | Soil microbial communities from Populus trichocarpa stands in riparian zone in the Pacific Northwest, United States - 23_S | ecosystem: Environmental > Terrestrial > Soil > Riparian zone > Trees... | reverse complement strand
ATTGAGTACGCCATCGAATCTGGGGGGGCAGGCTGCGGGGTCAGTTCCTCGAACCGACCGAGCGTGATGGACGTTTCGCCCTCATTCCAGGGGAGAGCGCTGACATTGATGCAATCATCGGAAGCCACGACACCACGCAGGTCGTGGTCCAGAGGAACGCCTACCTGATCGACGCCAGTGATGTAGAAGCTACAATAGTCGAGCAGCACCGCAGTTTTTTTAACGGTCATTCAAAAATCCTCCGGCGATAACTTCCGATCAGGCCACCTTGGCTTGCGCTGCAGTGGGCGCAATGCGGGTAGATTCTCGTCGGCGTTCCCATCGACTTTGGCACCTGATGGTCGCCTATGAAAGGACCAGACGGACTCTTGGGGTCTCTACTGCCGCACCGGTGGCAACCCCATTTCCTGCCGAGACGGTCTATTTGCGACTGTTCGGAGCGGTCCAAGCGACGGTTTGTAGCGGGAGCCGGTACCCACTCGCGGGCGTAGGGACCTGGCTCGGCGCGGGTCCCTAAGAGCTGAAACAGTCGAAACCGCGCCTCAAGTTCGATGGAACGATTGGCCGAGATGAGCCCTTCCACCGTCGAATAGGCTTGCGCCGGCGGCTTCCAGTTGGGATCGACCTCACCTACGTCCCGCAGCGCGCGTCGCATGGCATTGTATGCCTGCGCCAGCCGGACTTCCTGTGCCGGCGTGATCGGATGCCGGCGACCGCCAATCCTGATTTGCCCGCCGCCCGACCTTCGGCGCGCGACTTGTTGGACCTGCCCATAGCCGGGCAGGCGCATCCATTGCCCGCCGTCCGGCTGCCCGCGCGGGACGCGTGGCTGGTCCGGACGGAAACCTGCCTTGAGAACAACTGAAAGGCGCAGAATCGCCGTCTGCATGCGCAGCCCTGCCAGTCGCCACCTCAACCTCGAAAGGCTGCTTTCATGCCGTTCCACGCGCCGCCACCTCCTTCGTCTCGTCCCGACAATTTTCCGGTACGATCGGAGGTGGTGGACAAAGTCGTCGCCTCGTCCTGTTTATCGGTCTGCTATTCCATGCGAATTTTTCGACTACGCCGAAATCTGTCCACATCCGCAGGAGCAGGCGAGATTGACTACGCTGCGGAAACCCGTCCCATGTGGAGGGCTATGGCGTAGATGTAGCTATAATCATCGCCTTCGGTGGATCGCCAGCAGACGCTGCGCTTGGATGGACGGCGTCTTGCAATTCAGGTGCCGGCTGCAATTCGCCGTGATCGCCCCCCGACGGCCCCCGCCTTGTAATTGCCTCGATTGGTACATATGTTCTCGGTATCGAACTTGCTGACGAACTTTGTTCCTGCGCCACGGCGCGCCTACGATCTTCCTATTCAATTTCGACGACTGCGACGTATGGCATTCGGCCAGACGGCGATTTTCCATTCCGATTTGAAAGGAATAGACATGGCTACGGGAACCGTGAAGTTCTTCAACGCTACCAAGGGTTTCGGCTTCATCGAACAGGATGGCGGCCAGCCGGACGTGTTCGTCCACATCTCGGCCGTCGAGCGCGCCGGCATGACCACGATCGTTGAAGGCCAGAAGCTTAGCTTCGACGTCGTGAAGGACAACCGCAACGGCAAGAGCGCTGCCGAGAACCTTCAGGCAGCATAATCGTTTGCGTTTCCGATTGAGGTGACCACGGATGTACTGGCACTGATCGTCGAGACGCATGGAGAGGCCGGGTTCGACCCGGCCTTTTTGCCATTCAAGGAGTACCGTCATGGATGATGCCGCAATCAACGCAGTATTTCAGCCAAGAGCCTCCAGGCAGGAAGCCAAGGCCGACACCACGACGCGGATCGCCCGCGAAATAATGGACGCGGAATTGGCAAAGCGCGAAGCGAAGACCGAACGCCTCCGTCTGGCCCGTCTCGCGCAAGAGGCCACCGAGCCGGTGAAGGCGCCGAGCCGAAAGGCAAAAAAGTCTCGGTAGATGCGGCCCGCGGGTCGGGCGGTCGCAAGCAGCGCTCAGGACGAGCGCTCGATCTCCTCTACCACCTGGGCCGCAAGCGCTCGGTTGATGCGTGACTTCTGCTCGAGCGCGGCCCGGTCGAGGCGCGCTACCAGCGCATTTGCGGAGGACAGCGACCGCTCCATGCGCCGCACGAGATACTGCACTACATGCGGCTCGACCTCGACCTGACGGTCGGCGAACAGTTTCGTGACCACAGCCGACAGCAGCGCGTCGTCCGGCTCGTGGATTTCCACCGTCGTCGCCGCCTTCAGCCGCGACTGGAGGTCGGGAAGCGTCACGCTCCAGGCGAGCGGGAAGCGACGCGCAGTCAGCAGCAAAGACGTGCCGGCCGAGCGAACGGCGTTGATCAGGTGGAACAGCCCAGCCTCGTCGACTGCACCGGCGTCGATGTCGTCGATCAGCACCGGGCCGTGGGTAGCCGCCTCGATGGCCGACGGGCCGAGCGCGGCAGCGCCGACCGGGGTCGCCCCACTCTCATGCAGCCAGATTGCCGCCAGGTGAGACTTGCCCGAACCGGCAGGTCCGGCCAGAATGACCACCGGCGAAGGCCATTCCGGCCAGCGATCGATCATGGCCAGTGCGGCTGCGTTCGACGCGGCGACGACGAGATCGTCGCGGCCGCTGGCGGCCGCGTGAACGAGGTCTAGCGGCAGCTGACGCGGGCGTGCGGGTGCCCGCGTCATGGCAGGGTGTCGGCGGGCGGCGGCTCGTCGCCATGGCCGCGATAGAGCGGCGAGGCCAGATAGCGCGCCAGCACGAAGCGCACCAGCACGCCGACGGCGGCGGCGGCCGGCACGGCGACCAGCAGTCCGACGAAGCCGAACAGCGCGCCGAAGGCGAACAGCGCGAACATCAGCCAGACCGGATGCAGGCCGACGCTTTTGCCGACGAGATTGGGCTGCAGGATGTTGCCCTCGATGAACTGGCCGGAGAAGAACACCGCGGCGACGGCCACGATCCAGTGCCATTCGGGCCAGAACTGGACCAGCGCCACGCCGACGGCGAGCACCAGCCCCACCAGCGACCCGACATAGGGGATGAAGCTGATCAGGCCGGCGAACAGACCGATGAGCAGCCCGAAATTGAGGCCCACGAGGGTAAGGCCGATGGCGTAGTAGATGCCGAGGATGAGGCACAGCGTGCCCTGCCCGCGCACGAAGCCCGCCACCGCCTTGTCAATGTCGAGCGCGATCGCGCGCACGGTGCCCAGATGGTCGCGCGGTATCCAGCTGTCGACCTTTGCCACCATGCGGTCCCAGTCGAGCAGCATGTAAAATGCGACGACCGGCGTGATGACGAACAGGCCGGCGATGTCGATCAGCGTCTTTCCGGAGCTCCAGATCGACGCCATCAGCGACGTGAGGAAGCCAGCGCCTTGGGTCAGGAGCGAGTTGATACCATTGCGCAGCGATTCGGGGTCCACCCCGACAGTGTCGCTCAACCAGTTGGGATCGAAGCTGGTCACCAGTCCCTGCAGTCGCGACAGATAGTCCGGCAGACGCGCGAGGAAATCGGCGAGCTGGCTGGCGAGGATCGGGATCACCAGCATCAATCCGAGCACGAGCAGGACGATGAACAGGACCAGAATAAGGATCGTCGCGGCCATGCGCGACAGGCCCCACCGCTCCAGCCGGTCGGCGACGGGGTCGAGGAAGTAGGCGAGGATCATGCCGGCGAAGAACGGCAGCAGGATCGAGGAGAACAGATAGAGGAAGCCGATCAGCAGCGCGGCGGCGCCGATCCAGAACATCGCCTGGCGCCGCCACGCGGAGGCGACCAGCACCTCGACGGCCTTTTCTTCCATGTCATGCCGCTTGGTCATCGCTACCCATGTGCCTCAGCCACTGCACGAGATAGGCCGCCGCCGAAGCAACGGTCAAGGAGGCCGACACCGCAACCAGCGTCAGACGCAGCGGCCCGAACACCGTCTCGAACGCCAATTCGGTCAGGACCACGATGACGAGCACGATCTGCATCGCCGTGTTGGCCTTGGAAACGAACAACGGCTTCATCGCGACCGGCCGGCTCATGATGGTCGAGAGCAGCACCGCCGCCACGATCAGCGCGTCGCGCGACACGGCGGCCACGACCAGCCATAGTGGCAGCTCGCCCATGAAGCCCAGCACCACGAAGACGCTGACAAGCAACAGCTTGTCGGCCATCGGGTCGAGATAGGCGCCAAGCTCGGAACGCTGGTCGAAATGACGGGCGATGAAGCCGTCGATGCCGTCGGAGATGCCGGCCACGACGAAGCAGACCAGCGCCCAGATAACGTCGTCGCTGAGCAATGCCCAGATCACCGCCGGCACGAGCAGAAAGCGGAAGATCGTGATGAAGTTGGGTATCGTCACCTGGGTCTCGGCCCTCCCTTCCGGAAGTAGATGCAGGCTCCGCCGTCCCGGTTCTAGGATTGCCGCCCTGGCTGCAAGGCGAACGCGAACCGGTCGCGGCCGTCTCTCGCCTATGCTTCGCACATGGCCGGCAGGCACGCAAACGCGAGGGGCTCGCGCTCGCCAGCGGCCTCAGCCCGGTTCAGCGCCGACCGCCCCCACGTGCAGATGGCTTCGTGTCCACGACTTTGTGACGGGCGGCGGTCGGGCGAGGCGCGCTTGCGCTTGCGAGGCACGGGCGATCATGCGAAGAGCCCGCACAAGGAAATGCCGGGGCGAGACGCCATGACCCATCCCAAGAACGGCCTCACCTACGCCGAGGCGGGTGTCGACATCGACGCCGGCAACCTGCTCGTCGAGAAGATCAAGCCGATGGTGCGCTCGACGCGCCGGCCGGGCGCGGACAGCGAGATCGGGGGCTTCGGCGGTCTGTTCGACCTGAAGGCGGCCGGGTTCAAGGACCCGGTCCTGGTGGCGGCCAATGACGGCGTCGGCACCAAGCTGAAGGTAGCGATCGACGCCGACCACCACGATACGGTCGGCATCGACCTCGTGGCGATGTGCGTCAACGACCTCATCGTGCAGGGAGCGGAGCCGCTGTTCTTCCTCGACTATTTCGCGACCGGCAAGCTCGATCCTGAGCATGGCGCGGCGATCGTTGGTGGCATTGCCGAAGGCTGCCGGCAGGCCGGTTGCGCGTTGATCGGCGGCGAGACGGCGGAAATGCCGGGCATGTATGCGGCCGGCGACTACGATCTCGCCGGCTTCGCGGTCGGCGCGGCCGAGCGCGGCCAGCTTCTGCCCACCGACGACATCGTCGAGGGCGACGTGATCCTCGGCCTCGCCTCCTCCGGCCTGCATTCCAACGGTTTCTCGCTGGCGCGACGCATCGTCGAAATCTCCGGCCTCGGCTGGGGCGACAAGGCGCCGTTCGACGGCTACCGGACGCTGGGCGAGGCGCTGCTGGTTCCGACGCGGATCTATGTCAGATCGGTGCTGGCGGCTATCCGCTCGACGCACGGCATCAAGGCGCTGGCCCATATCACCGGCGGCGGCTTTCCTGAAAACATCCCGCGCGTCCTGCCAAAGGACTTCGCGGCCGAACTGGACCTCGACGCCATCGCTGTGCCGGCGGTATTCTCGTGGCTGGCCAAGACCGGCGGCGTTGCGCCGGAGGAGATGATGCGCACGTTCAACTGCGGCATCGGCATGGTGATGGTGGTGGCGGCTGGCCAGGCCGCGCAGGTCGCCGCCGTGCTTTCGCAGGAGGGTGAAACGGTGACCACCATCGGCCGCATGTTGCCGCGCCGCGACGCCGGCGTCGTCTATCGCGGCCGGATCGGGCTGTGACCATGGCGAGGAAACGCGTCGTCGTCCTGATTTCCGGCCGTGGCTCCAACATGGCAGCGCTCATCGACGCTGCCGGCGATCCGAACTACCCGGTCGAAATCGTCGGCGTCATTTCCGACAGGGCCGAAGCCAAGGGGCTGAACGCCGCGGCGGCGCTGGGCATCGAGGCTGTTTCGATCACACGCGCGGACCATCCGGACAAGGCCTCGCTTGACGCCGCCCTCGACGCCGAACTGAAGCGCATGCGCGCCGACATCGTGTGCCTCGCGGGCTACATGCGGCTGCTCACGCCCGGCTTCACCGAAACATGGGCCGGCCGGCTGATCAACATCCACCCCTCGCTGCTGCCGCTGTTCAAGGGGCTCGACACGCATGCCCGCGCCATCGAAAGCGGAATGAGGGTGCATGGCTGCAGCGTGCATTTCGTCACCGCCGAGATGGATGGCGGGCCGATCATCGCCCAGGCGGCGGTGCCCATCCTGCCCGGAGACGATTCCGACAGGCTCGCAGCGCGCGTTCTGGCCGTCGAGCACCAGCTTTACCCGCTGGCCCTGCGGCTGGTGGCCACGGGCAAGGCGCGAATGGAGAACGGCCGCGCTATTCTCTCGGGCGTGTCGGCCGAAGGCGCGCTGCTTTCGCCGGGCGCCGCCACCGACGAACTCGACATCGAGAGCCTCGCCCGCATGACGCCCTGAGCCGTCCTGACATGCGTTGTCAGGAGGACTGGTGTAGGCTCGCCGCCGCCGGGAGGATCGGCGCGGAGGCGGCAATGGCGGCAAACGATACGAGACTGGAGCAGGAGCCCGACGCGGCAATGGCGGCCGTGCTTGGTCGCTATCCGCATGCGATGCGCCACGGCCTGCTGATGCTGCGACGCCTGATCCTCGAAACGGCGACCGCAACCGAAGGCGTCGGTCGCCTCGACGAGACGCTGAAATGGGGGCAGCCGAGCTATCTGACGCCGGATACCGGCAGCGGCAGCACGATCCGCATCGACGCCGTCAGGGGCAGTACCGACCGCTTCGCCATCTACTTCCACTGCCAGACCGACCTCGTCGAGACGTTCCGTCGGCTCTATCCGCGGACATTCATCTTCGAGGGAAATCGAGCCCTTCATTTCCGCGTGGGCGACCCGCTGCCTGAAACGGAGCTTGGGCACTGCATCGCGCTGGCGCTGACCTATCACAGCCGGCGCCGGGCAGCAGCGGGGCGAACCGAGGCGGCATGACGGAGAAGACGCTCCTCCTGCTGCGCCACGCCAAATCGGGCTGGGACGACCCTTCTCTCGCCGACTTCGACCGACCGCTTGCCATGCGGGGCCGCGAGGCGGCGCCGCGCATCGGCGAGGAGATGGCGCGCCGGGGCTGGCTGCCCGACCTCGCGATCGTCTCGCCGGCCATGCGGACGCGACAGACCTGGGCGTTGGTCGCAGCCTCCCTCCCGCGCCAGCCTGACGTGACCTATGAACGGGCGATCTACGAGGCGCAGCTTTCAAACATACTCGACGCCGTGCGCGCAGTCCCCGAACGGGTCTCGACCCTGCTTGTCGTCGGGCACAATCCGGGGCTTGAGGAACTGGCCGCGGCACTCGCCGCACCGGAAAGCGATCCCGACGCGCTGGCGCGGATGCGGGCGAAATTCCCGACCGCCGCACTCGCCAGGCTCACCTTCGAGGGTCTATGGCTGAGCCTCGACCGGCACGGTGCGATCCTGCGGGAGTTCATCGCGCCGGCCGATCTGGCTTGATCGCCGGAACCTGCGCTCAGGCCGCCGCCCGCACCCACACCCGGTTGTCGTGGAAGGCGGCGCCCCCGCAGGGCGCGGCGGCGTCCGCGCCGGTGAGCACGTTGATGCCCTCGCCGCGCTCATGCGCCGAATTTGGCCAGATTCCCTCCGCGATGACCACGCCGTGCCTTACCCCGTCGAACAGCTTCGCGTGCAGCACCACCTCGCCGCGCGTGTTGCCGACCTCGACCCGGTCGCCGTCGGCGACGCCCAGCGTCGCCGCGTCATCGGGGTGGAGCAACAGTTCCGGCCTGCCCTCGCGTTTCGCCGAGCCCGGTGTTTCGGTGAAGCTCGAATTGAGGAAGGAGCGGGCCGGCGACGTCGCCAGCCGGAACGGATGCGCCTCGTCGGCGGCCTCGATCAGGTCGACATGATCCGGGAACTCGGGCAGGCGCGCATGCGGCCCCAGCACGCCCAGCGACGGCGGCGGCAAATTGGGCACCGCGGTTCCGGTCCATTGCGGCCGGAAACGGAACTTTCCGTCCTTGTGGCCGAACCCCTTCAGATAATGCGCGGTCTCGAAGTCGGGCTGCAGGTCGATCCAGCGGCCGTCCCTCAGGCTATCGAAGGTGCCGTAACCATGCCGGGCCAGCATGTGGTCGATATGCTCGCGCTCGCTCATGCCGAAGCCTGGCAGGTGGCCCACACCCAGTCGCTCCGCCAGCTCTTCGATGACGTAGAGGTTGGTGCGAGGGCCTTCCGGCGGGTCGACCAGCTTCGGCCCGAGCACGATGTACTGGTGGCCGCCGCCCTTGTAGATGTCGTCGTGCTCCATGAACATGGTTGCCGGCAGCACCACGTCGGCGAGCTTCGCCGTGTCGGTCATGAAATGCTCGTGGACGGCCACGAACAGGTCTTCGCGCAGGAAACCGCGCTTCACCAGCCGCTGCTCTGGGCAGACGTTGGCCGGGTTGGTGTTCTGGATCAGCATCGCCGTCACCGGCGGGCCGCCCGACAGCGCCTCGGCGTCTCCGGTAAGCACGCGACCCAGCTGCGACTGGTCGAGGTGGCGCACCGCCGGGTCGCGCAGCGGCAGGCCCTCCAGCAGTCCCTTGTCGAGCCGGTAGATGGCGCCGTTGTTGTGGAATGCGCCGCCGCCCTCATACTGCCAGCAGCCGGTCACCGCGGCGATGCAGGCTGCGGCATGCATGTTGACCGCACCGTTCCTCTGCCGCGAGAAGCCGTAGCCGAGCCGGAAGAAGGTCCTCTTCGTGGTGCCGACAAGGGCTGCGAAGGCCTCGATCTCGGCGACCGGCAAGCCGGTGATGGCTGAGGCCCATTCCGGCGTCCGGGTCTTCAGATGCGCCTCCAGCCCGCGCGGGTCGTCGGTATATTTCTCCAGATAGTCCCAGTCGGCATGGCCATCGCGGAACAGCACATGCATGACCGCGCAGGCCAGCGCGCCGTCCGTGCCTGGCTTGACGATCAAGCCCATGTCGGCCTGCTTCATGGTGGCATTATCGTAGACGTCGACGACGACGATTTTCGCGCCGCGTTCCTTTCGCGCCTTGACCGCATGGGTCATCACGTTGACCTGGGTGGCGACCGCGTTGGTGCCCCATATGACTACGCAGTCGGCCTTGGCGATCTCGCGCGGGTCGGGGCCGGCGAGCCTGCCGGTGCCCATGACGTAACCGGTCCAGGCGAGATTGGTGCAGATCGTGTCGAAGAAGCCGGAATATTTCTTGGCGTGGCGCAGCCGGTTGATCGAGTCGCGCTGCACCAGCCCCATCGTGCCGGCGTAGAAATAAGGCCACACCGTCTCCGGGCCGTACTTGGCCTCGGCGGCGATGAACTTCTCGGCGATCAGGTCGAGCGCGGCTTCCCAGCTTGCCTCCTTCCAGGCGCCCTCCCCCTTGGCTCCGGCGCGCACCAGCGGCTTGGTCAGCCGGTCGGGATGGTGGATGCGCTCGGCATAGCGGGCGACCTTGGCGCAGATGACGCCGGCAGTGTAGTCGTTGTCCTTCGCCCCGTGGACGCGGCCGATCCTGCGGCCGTCGATCACCTCGACGTCGAGCGCGCAAGTCGATGGGCAGTCGTGCGGGCAGGCCGAGTGGCCGATGCGAATGTTGGCGTGCTGGTTCATGCCTGACATCTAGCTGAAACCGGCCATGCAGAGTAGAGGGAGGCTATGCCTACCGGTTGCGCCACATGAACTATCGCCACGCCTACCATGCCGGAAACTTCGCCGACGTGCTGAAGCACGCCGTGCTGGCGCGCATCCTCGAGTATTTGAAGAAGAAGCCCGGCGCCTTTCGCGTCATCGACACCCATGCGGGCCTCGGGCTCTACGACCTTTCTTCCGAGGAGGCGCAAAAGACAGGGGAATGGCGCGACGGCATCGGCCGGTTGCTCGCTGCCCCTCTTCCCGACGATGCGGCCCGGCTTCTGGCACCCTATCTCGACGTTGTCCGCGGCTTCAACGCCGGCCAGCCGTTTCGCTTCTATCCCGGCTCGCCGGCGCTCACCAAGGCGCTGATGCGCGGGCCGGACCGGATGACGGCGATCGAACTGCATCCCGCCGACGCGTTTTCTCTCAAGACGCGTTTTGCCGGCGATTTCCAGGTCCGCATCATCGAGCTCGACGGCTGGCTGGCGCTCGGCGCTCACGTTCCGCCCAAGGAGAAGCGCGGGCTGGTGCTGGTCGATCCGCCTTTCGAGGAGCAAGGCGAATTCGAGCGGATGGCGGCGGGCCTGTTCAAGGCGTACCGCCGCTGGCCGGGCGGCACCTACGCGCTGTGGTATCCGATCAAGGATCGGCGCGGCGTTGAGGATTTCCGGCGGAGCCTAAAGGCGTCCGGCATTCCGGACATTCTCGACGTGGTCTTCGAAATCCGCCAGCCCTCGCCCGAACCCCGGCTCGACGGCTGCGGCATGGTGGTTGTCAACCCGCCCTATGTGCTGGCGAACGAAATGGCGGTGCTGCTGCCGGCCTTGCGCGACGTGCTCGCCGAGGACAAGGCGGCGCTCGCCGCCGCGATCTGGCTGACCGCCCCGGCGTAATCTGGCGGTCATCGTCACAGTCTCGCGCAAGCTGCGCAGGCCTATCATCGATTAACGCTGCGGCAATACACGTCGCGGCTGCGCCTTGACCGGGGGGCGGGCCTTGCCCAAAGTGCGACGAATCTCGGGAAATGAACCTCGATCGGTCTGGAGCTGTCTCATGAAACGCGTTGTGCGCCTGCTGGCCACCCTCGTCGCGCTCGGCTCCGGCACCGTTGCCGCGTCGGCCGCCGACCTCGTCATGGTGCGGGTCGATGACCCGGGCGTATGCGGCCATTCGGCCGTGCTCGGCAAGATCAGCAGCAAGTTCCGCCATCAGGTGCGGCACGTACCGAACCTGCCGCAGGTCGACATCGACGACTTCTACCGCGTCAGTGAAAGCCGCTATCTGCCCCAGCGCCAAGACAGGCCGATCGACCGGCGCTATTGCCACGCCAAGGTCGCGCTCTCCGATGGCCGCAGCCGAGACATCTGGTATCTGATCGAGCGCCCGATGGGCTTTGCCGGCGTCGGCAGCAATGTCGAATTCTGCGTCTCCGGCTTCGACCGCTGGTTTGTCCATGGCGGGCGCTGCCTGGCTGTGAGGCCGCCGCGCACCTCATGACCGGCCTTCGCGGCGTTCTGCTCGCGACATTGCTTCTGTCGGCCGGCTGCTCCGACGAGCAGGCTGGAGCCGGCGGCGTTCCGCCAGCCGGCAGCGGATACGATTTCCTCGTCCTGTCCCTCTCATGGTCGCCGACCTATTGCCTTACCGAAGGCGAGCGCGCCAACCGCAGCCAGTGCGCGAGTGACGAACGCCACACCTTCGTCGTCCACGGGCTTTGGCCGCAGTTCGAGCGCGGATGGCCCGAGTTCTGCGACAGTCGCGAGCCGGAGCGCGTGCCCGAAGCGCTTGTGCGTGAAGTCATCGACATCATGCCGTCTGCGGGACTGATCGGGCACCAGTGGCGCAAGCACGGCAGCTGCACCGGGCTTTCGCAGCGGGACTATTTCGCTCTCGTGCGCGCCGCGCGAGAGCGGGTCGGCGTGCCGGAGCGGTTCGAGAACCTTTCACGACGCGCTACGATCGCCCCCGGTGCGGTCGAGGCCGCGTTCATCGACGCCAATGCCGGCTTGCCGGATGACGGCATCGCCGTCACCTGCAACGACCGATTCGTCAGCGAGGTGCGAATCTGCCTCACGAAAGCGTTGGAGTTCCGCTCCTGCCCCGAGGTCGACGCCCGCGCCTGCAGGCTTCCCCACGCGCAGATGCCTGCGGCGGGAGCCAGGCGGCCACCAAATGGATAGCCGGAACCTGGGGGCCTAAGCCTAGAGATGCGGGCAGATTCGCGGAGTAAGGTTCCAATCGGTGTAGTAAATCCCGCCGACGAAGCTGCCGCTGCCCGACCGCGCCTGCGTGCACAGGCCTGCAGTAGACCGGTTCCCGGTCGAGTCTCGCAAGGTCAAGGCTGCATCGTCTGCGATCGCCCGGATAGCGTAAGAGACGAACGGGCCGGCTGAAGCTGCGTGAAAGGTGTTGTCAGCTACGGTCGCCGATGAATTTCCGATAACAAATGCAACGCCCTGTGCTCCTGAGCTGCCCGTTGCAGATATGCTGTTGCCCCGAACCATCACATCGTGGGATGCATCGATCTCGACCCCGTACGCAAGGCCCCCCGTAGCCGTCACCGTAATGACATTGTCGATCAGAGAAACGTTGTTTCGACCCGAAAACACTATCCCGCGCGACCCGTTGAAGCCGCCGCCGCCGCCGCCGACAAGATGCGCCTGGTTCACGATCATCCCACGAAGGGTGCTGTCGTCCGCCATATTGATCGCGCCAGTCAGACCGACGGGTACATTGGCATTGATGGTCGCGCCCGGTCCGGAAGCGAGCACGGCGGTTCGGCCCGACGCACTGCGCACAGTCAGCGCGCCCGTGCCCATCATCGTCTGCCCGCTCTGAATCTGGATCTCGCTGTCGGTGGCGAAGATTCCCGACATGATCACCGTCGAGCCCTTGCCCGCGTCGACCAGCGCATCGTTGAGCCCGGCGGTCGTCGTCACCGAGGCACCGTCGAGCAAGGAGATTTTGCCACCATTGGCAGCGCGCGCGATCTCCGGAGCTCCGAACAGCCCGGACTGGGTGACGACGTCGATGTCGCGCACCACAGGGTCGGCCATGCGCCGCTCCTGCGCGGTCAGCACCGAACTGGGCCTGGCGCTTCCCTGCAGCGGAATGCGCAGTCGCGCGGTGACGAAACCCTGGCCGCCGCGCGGCTTGTCATACTGATACTCGGCTCCCAGCGACAGCCGCGAGCCTTGCCACAGATGAGGAATGTCGTCGAAGGTGAGTTCGACACGCGCGCGGCCGCCGGTTATGTCCGGCACCAGCGCGTTGTCGGAAAAGAAGTGATAGGCACCCCCGAAAATGCGCAGCGCGGCCCCGGAATCGTCCTCGAATACCGGCACGCGCAATCCGGCCTCGGCATCGAAGCCCTTCAGGGCGACTTCCTCGCCGCCGCGGAAGATCACGTTTCCGCCGGAAATCGTTGCAGTGTTGAACGCGTTCACCGCGCGATGCGTTGTTCCGATCGGCAGATAGACGTTCGCGCGCAGATCGAAGACGGGGCCTAGCGCCTCCGCCCCCAGCGTCGCCTGGCTGAAGGCGTTGTCGCGAGCGGTGATACGGTGATCGAAATAGGCATAACCGCCAACGTTCCAGCCGGACGCCAGCATGTGGCGCATGCCAAGGCCGAAATTGCCCTCGCCGCCGCCATGACTGTCCAGGCGGGCGCGGACATTGGCAAACAGAAGCGTGTCGTCATCCTGCGCCAGCGGCAGGAAAAGGTCGGCCTCGCCGAGATGACGCTCGGTGCCGGCCCGCCCTTCGAGGTCGATATGCGCGCCCCATTTGGCCTCGCCGGCCAAGGCAACGCCTCCGCCCAGAACCATCATGGCCGCGGCGAATCCCGAACGTTTCATGTTTCCACCCAGCTATAAAGCTGCCAAAACACAATAGATCATGTACCGGGATAGCAGAAGAACCAGTCCGGTCAACCCCAAGAACGAATAACGGTTCGCAGAAACATCGATTGTAATATTATGTTTTACTTATGGAAAATCTCGAGCCCGAAGGGGATCGATTGTCAGGAAATCCGCGAGCTCACGAAATGACCCGCGCGCCGGACAAATCCGCACCGCCAAGGTCGCGGCATCTCAGCGAATGTCCCGTCCCGAAACCATTCCCGCTTTGGGGTGACATGCACTAGCATGCCTCGGAATCACGTTCGGGAAGCTCTCACATGGCCGTCATCCTCTATTCGTCCGCCTCCCCCTACAGCGCCAAGGTGCGCATGGCCGCGCTTGCCAGCGGCCTCGACATCGAGGCACGCACGGTCGCAACCGAGCCGCCGCCCGAGGACCTGCTCGCGGCCAATCCGCTCGGCAAGATACCGGTACTGATCACCGACGAGGGCGAGAACGTCTTCGACAGCAGGGTCATCACGCAATATCTGAACCGGCTGTCGGGCGGCGCCATCTTCCCCAGAAAGGCGGAGAAAAGGCTGGAGGCCGAACGGCTGGAGGCGCTGGCCGACGGCATCTGCGACTGTCTGCTGGTGATCGCCTACGAAAGGCGGTTCAAGCCGGAGGAGAAGCTTCACCAGCCTTGGATGGACCGGCAGTGGGACAAGGTCGTGCGCGCACTCGATCATCTCGCGTCGAACCTGCCGCGCCTTCCGAGGCGACCGCAGGTGGGTCACATCGCGCTGCGGGCTGCACTGGGCTACCTGGCGCTGCGATTTGCCGGCCGGTGGGAGCGCGGGCGCTCGAAGCTGGTGCGCTGGGCCAAGCGCTTCGACGAGCGCTTCCCCCAACTCGCGCCCTTGGTGCCCCACGCCTGAGCCGCCCTTTCAAGGCGACAAAGAAAAAGGCCCGACATCGCTGCCGGGCCTTTGTCATTCTCGATAAGGCGGTATCAGAACTTGAAGCCGATACCAGCCGTCACGCGATGGTTGCTCGAGTCGACGCGGGTCGGCGCGCCGAGATCGAAGGTCTTCGCGCCGTAATCCGTGTAGCGATACTCGACGCGGCCGAAGACCTGATCGGTCAGCTTGGCGTCGACGCCGCCACCAACGGTGTAGCCGAGCATGGTCTCAGTGTCGGCACCGCCGGCGTTGGAGACGCGCAGACGCTCGGCAGCGCCACCGGCCGTCACATAGGCGAGCACATCGTCGGTCACGGCGACACCGGCGCGGGCGCGGAGCGAGCCGTCAACCTGCGAGCGAGCCGTGGTGCCGGCATTGGTGCCGCGAACGCCGCTGACGCTCACGTCGGCTTCCAGACCGTAGACGATCGCGCCCTGCTGGAAGTTGTAACCGCCGAACACGCCGCCGAGCCAGCCATCGGTGCCGATGGTGTTGCCAGCAGTCGTGTCACGCACGCGACCGGAGAAACCGTAACCGGCGTGCACACCGGCATAGGGACCTGCCCAGGTGCTGATCGGCGCGGATTCGATGATAGGCGCCGGTGCCGGTGGCTCCTGGTAGATCACGTCGGCAGCCATTGCCGGAACAGCGGCCGTAGCCGTGACAGCGAGCGCCGCGAGTGCGAATTTCGAGGTGGACTTCATGTTCTTCTTACTCCTTTGCCGCAGGAAGCAACGACACGCTTCCCCCTTTTTTGCCTACCGCCTGGAACCGCGATGGGAGGGAAACGGATCGCGGCGGTTGCGGTTCCCTATCTGCGAGCGGAATACGGCTGAACCGCACCTGAAAATGGGTCTTTCCCCGGCTGGAATACGGCTGAAACGTGACGTTGCAATTGCGCAACACCTCGCCCACAGCGGGTGCGGCCGGTCTGCGGGGCGGCATTTCGCAATGCCGGAAGGCAGCTTGTGAGCCCGCTCCACTGGCCTATATTGGCGTATTCCGCGCCTCGATCCCGCCAGGAGAACCATGTTCGTTCAGCCCTCACGCCACCATCGCCGGCATGGTCCCGAATGCCGCCGGGAGTGGCCTGTGGCAGCGAGGAAAGGCCATGACTGACGACAGGCCGGTTGCCCTCGTCACCGGCGGCGCGCAGCGTATCGGCGCCGCCATCGCACGCGATTTGGCCGCCGGAGGCTTTGCCGTCGCCATCCACTGCAACAGGTCGCGCGAGGCGGCCGACAGCCTGGCCCATAAGATCGGTAACGCGGGCGGGCGCGCGGCCGTCATTCGGTGCGACCTGACCGACATGGCCGCTGTCGACGGCCTCGTTCGCGCGGTCGGCGGCGCGCTCGGACCGGTCAGATTGCTGGTCAACAACGCCTCGATGTTCGACGGCGATTCGGCTGCCGACTTCGATTGGGAGGCCTGGGACCGCCACTTCGCCGTGCACCTGAAGGCGCCGGCGCTGCTGGTGAGGCGCATGGCCGAGGCGCTGCCGCCGGGTGCCGACGGGCTGGCCGTCAACATGATCGACCAGCGGGTCTGGCGGCTGACGCCGAAGTTCTTCTCGTACACGCTGTCGAAATCGGCGCTGTGGACCGCGACGCGCACGATGGCCCAGGCCTTCGCTCCGCGGCTGCGCGTCAACGCCATCGGGCCGGGGCCGACGCTGATGAACGAGCGGCAGAACGAGGTCGATTTCCGACGGCAGGTGGAGGGGCTGATCCTTGAGCGAGGTCCCGAATTGTCCGAGTTCGGTGCCACGATCCGCTATCTTTGGCAGGCCAAGTCAGTAACCGGCCAGATGATCGCGCTCGACGGCGGCCAGCACCTTGCCTGGGAAACGCCTGACGTCTACGGGATCGCGGAATGAAACCGCCCATCCCGAAGAGTAGCCTCAGCGGCGGCGCCGCGCAGGTCGCCGACGACGACCTCGCCGGCTATCTGCCGGAGGAAGAGGCCAATGACGACGACAATGAGGGCAACTCCGACGATGCCGCGCCGCCCGCAGCCGAGCGCGACCTTGCCATAGAATGGGACGGGATGGCGGCGGAAACCGACGGCGTCGTCGGCATCGAGGTGATACAGGCGCTGGTGAAGCGGCTGCCCAACGCCCCCGGCGTCTACCGGATGATGAACGCCACCGGCGACGTGCTCTATGTCGGCAAGGCGCGCAGCCTCAGGAAGCGCGTCACCAACTATGCGCAGGGCCGCGGTCACACCAACCGCATAGGCCGCATGGTGCGCGAGACGGCGGCGATGGAGTTCGTCGTCACCCGCACCGAGATCGAAGCGCTGCTGCTGGAAGCGAATCTGATCAAGCGCTTGCGGCCGCGCTTCAATGTGCTGATGCGGGACGACAAGTCGTTCCCCTACATCCTGATCACCGGCGACCACGCCGCACCCGGCATCTTCAAGCATCGCGGCGCGCGTTCGCGCAAGGGCGACTATTTCGGGCCCTTCGCCTCCGCCGGCGCGGTCGACCGCACCATCAACGCGCTGCAACGCGCCTTCCTGCTTCGCTCCTGCACCGATTCGGTGTTCGAGAGCCGCTCGCGGCCGTGCCTTCTCTATCAGATCAAGCGCTGCTCGGGTCCGTGCACGGGCGAGATCGACGCCGAGGGCTATGCCGAGCTGGTGGACGAGGCGCGGGCATTCCTGTCCGGCCGCTCGGGCAAGGTGAAGGGCGAGATCGCCGCCGCCATGCAGGACGCCTCGGATGCACTCGACTTCGAGCGCGCCGCAATCTACCGCGACCGTCTCGCCGCGCTCTCCCACGTCCAGAGCTACCAAGGCATCAACCCGCAGTCGGTTGAGGAAGCCGACGTCTTCGCCATCCACCAGGAGGGCGGGCAGAGCTGCATCGAGGTGTTCTTCTTCCGCACGGGGCAGAACTGGGGCAACCGCGCCTATTTCCCCAAGGCCGACCCGTCGCTGGAGCCGGCAGAGGTGCTGGGTGCCTTCCTCGCCCAGTTCTACGACGACAAGCCCTGCCCGCGCACCATCCTGCTCAGCCACGTGGTGGAGGAGCAGGCGCTTTTGACCGAGGCACTGTCCCTGCGCGCCGGCCGCAAGCTGTCGGTGAGTGTGCCGCAGCGCGGCGAGAAGAAGGATCTGACCGACCACGCGCTTCAGAACGCGCGCGAGGCGCTCGGCCGTCGGCTGGCGGAGACCTCCTCGCAGACGCGGCTGCTGGCCGGTCTTGCCGAGACGTTCGCGCTGGCGCGCGCGCCGCGGCGTATCGAGGTCTACGACAATTCCCACATCATGGGCACCAACGCCGTCGGCGCCATGATCGTGGCGGGGCCGGAAGGCTTCGTGAAGAACCAGTACCGCAAGTTCAACATCCGCTCGACCGACATCACCCCCGGAGACGATTTCGGGATGATGCGCGAGGTGATGCAGCGGCGCTTCTCGCGACTCCTAAAGGAGCATGGCGAGGCCGCGCCTGACCCCGCGCAACCGGCCGAGATAGACACGGATGAGGACGACGCCTTTCCCGCCTGGCCCGATCTCGTGCTGATCGACGGCGGCCGGGGCCAGATGTCGTCGGTGCGCAAGATCCTCGATGAACTCGCCATCGCCGACCGGGTAACGGCGATCGGCGTCGCCAAGGGCATCGACCGCGACGCCGGACGCGAGCGCTTTTTCGTCGCCGGGCGCGAGCCCTTCATGCTGCCGATGCGAGACCCCGTGCTCTATTTCGTCCAGCGGCTGCGCGACGAGGCGCACCGCTTCGCCATCGGCTCTCACCGGGCGAGGCGCAAGAAAGAGATGGTGCGCAACCCGCTGGACGAGATTGCCGGGATCGGGCCGGGACGCAAACGCGCCCTCTTGCACCATTTCGGCACCGCCAAGGCGGTCAGCCGGGCCGGCGTCGAAGACCTTATGCAGGTAGACGGCATTTCGGAGCGCGTGGCGCGGCAGATTTACGGCCACTTCCATGAGAATGGATGAGCCAGCGGTCATGTGCCGCAGGCCTGTCGGGATATTGTGTTGACCGGCGGCCGCGCGATCTGATTACTGAACGTCTCCACGAGCGCCGGAATCGATGTCGAAACACGCATACAACCTGCCGAACATGCTGACCTACGCACGGATACTTGCCGTGCCGCTGATCGTGCTGTGCTTCTACCTCGAAGGCCGGCTGCGCCCGACGGACTGGTGGCGCTGGACCGCGTTCTGGATCTTCATTGCCGCGAGTGCCACCGACTATCTCGACGGCTACATCGCCCGTATCTGGAAGCAGACGTCCAACATCGGCAAGATGCTGGACCCCATCGCCGACAAGCTTCTGGTCTCGGCCGTGCTGCTCTTGCTCGCCTATGACCGCACGATCGACAAGTGGTCGCTGTGGGCGGCGATCATCATCCTGTGCCGGGAGATCCTTGTTTCGGGCCTGCGCGAATACCTCGCCGCGCTCAAGGTGTCGGTGCCGGTGACGCAGCTTGCCAAGTGGAAGACCGCGCTGCAGCTCATCGCAATCGGCTTCCTGCTAGCCGGCCCGGCAGGTGACAATATCCTGCCCTACACCACCGAGATCGGTCGGTCACTGTTGTGGATTTCCGCCATCGTGACGCTCTACACCGGCTACGATTATTTCCGTGCCGGGATAAGGCACGTCATCCAGGAATAGAGCGATGGTGAAGCTGAGATATTTCGCCTGGGTGCGCGAGAGAATCGGCAAGGCTGAGGAAGATGTCGAGCTTCCGGCGGAAATCGTCACCGTGCGCGATCTGCTCCACTGGCTGAAGGGGCGCGACGATGGCTATGCGGCCGCCCTCCTCTATCCCGAAGCGATACGCGTGGCGATAAATCAGGAACATTCCGACCACAAGGAGCGGATCGCAGGCGCGCGCGAAATCGCGCTGTTTCCGCCGATGACGGGCGGCTGACAGACCCATGAAAGCGGCCATCAAGCCCGACATCCGAATACAGCGCGAGGATTTCGACCTCGCGGCGGAAGTGGCGCGGCTGACAGGAGACGGGACCGGCATCGGCGCCGTCGTCACTTTCTCCGGCCTCTGCCGCGACGAAGGCGGACGGCTGGCCGCACTCGAGCTCGAACACTATCCCGGCATGGCCGAGGCAGAAATCGGCCGCATCGCCAGAGAGGCGGTCGAACGCTGGCCGCTTCAGTGCCTGACCGTGATCCACCGTTTCGGCATGATCCGTCCGGGTGAGAACATCGTGCTGGTGGCGGCAGCATCGAGCCACCGGCAGGCGGCCTTCGAGGCCGCATCGTTCCTCATGGATTTCCTGAAGACCCGGGCCCCGTTCTGGAAACGCGAACACGCCGCCGACGGCACCGCCGGTGACTGGGTGGAGGCGCGCGCGGAGGACGATGAGGCCGCGGCCGGGTGGCAAGACTTCACCCAGCGTTAATCATGCCGATCATCTCGTTGCTTTATTAGACAATTCGCAATGCCGACCCGGCTAACTTTCCCACGGGGAACGGGGAGCAGCTGGGGCGAATGTCCGACGTCTTTGCAGCACTATTCATCATCAGCACGCACCAGGATTGGCTGATCGCGGCCAACTTTATCCTGTCCGTGCTGCTGGCCGTGTGGATGTTGCGCTACCGCAACCTCTATTTCACCAGCAAGGAGGAGCAGGCAAACCAGCGCGACCTGATCGACAATTTGTCCGACGGCGTCTACCGGTCCCTGCCCAACGGCAAGCAGCTCTCCGCCAACAAGGCGCTGGTCAAGCTCAACGGCTACGATTCCGAAGCCGAGATGCTGGTTTCGATCGAGGACATCGGCAAGGAATGGTACGTTGAGCCGGGACGCCGCGATGAATTCCGCGCCATCCTCAAGCGTGAAGGCCACGTCGAGGATTTCGTCTCGGAAATCTACCGCCACAAGACCCGCGAGCGGATCTGGATCACCGAGTCGGCGCGACTCGTCTACGACAAGAAGACCGGCAAGCCGCAGTTCTATGAAGGTTCGGTGCGCGAGATCACCGAGACGCTCAACCGTCTCCACGCGGAAGAACGCCTGCGCAAGCTGTCCGAGCAGGTGCCGGGCGGCCTGTTCCAGTTCACCCGCCTCGACGACGGCAGCTTCAGCATCTCGTTCCTTTCTATCGGGTTCCGCAAGCTGATCGGCTACCAGGGCGAGGAAGGCCCGTTCGAGCCGATGCTCTTCGCAGAGATCGTCGACCCGGAGGATCGTCCGAAGTTCCTTAGCTCGCTGCGCGACTCAGGCGCCTATCTGAAGCCCTGGGACCTGGAATTCAGGGCAGCCGGCCGTTGGCTGCGCATGAACGCGATGCCCGAGCCGGTCGAAGGCGGGATCACCTGGCACGGCTATCTCAGCGACATTTCCGCCCGCAAGAGCGCCGAGATGGAGGTCGAGAAGCTGGCGTTCTACGACCCGTTGACCGGGCTGCCCAACCGACGGTTGTTCATCGACCGAATGGGGCAGGCGGTTGAACGCTGCGGGGGCCAGGGAGGTCACGGCGCGCTGCTGTTCATCGATCTCGACAACTTCAAGACGCTGAACGACACCCGCGGCCACGACGTTGGCGACGAATATCTCGTCCAGGTCGCAAAGCGCCTGCGCAGCTCCCTCCGCCATGAGGACATGGTGGCGCGCATCGGCGGCGACGAGTTCGTCATCATCCTCGAAGCGCTCGGCGCCGACAGCGCAACGGCTACCCGCACCGCCATCATGACGGCCAACAAGGTTCTGTCGGCGATGCGCAGCGATTTCGAGATTGGCGAATTCAGCCACCGCTCGTCTGCAAGCCTCGGGGTGGTGGTGTTCTCCGGCAATGACGGCAAGCCCGACGAACTGCTCAAGCATGCCGACCTTGCCATGTATCAGGCCAAGGCTGCGGGCCGAAACGGCGTGGCACTCTACGACGAGCAGTCGATGAGCCCCGAATCCGAGCGCTACCGCCTGCTCAACGACTTCAAGGCGGCACTGTCGAGCGACGAGCTGGAGCTGCACTTCCAGCCGCAGATGGACGACGCGGGCTGCCTGGTCGGCGCCGAGGCTCTGTGCCGCTGGAACCATCCTGATTTCGGAACGCTGCTGCCCGAGCGCTTCGTGCCGCTGACCGAGCAGTTCGGCCTGGTGCGCGAATTCGGCAGCGTCGTGCTCGCCAACGGCATCGCGCAGCTGGCCCGCTGGCGCGACAACCCGGCGACCAACACCCTCCGCATGGCGATCAACGTCAACGTCCAGTCTTTTGCCGGCGACGACTTCGTGTCGAATCTGGCGACGCTGATCAACGACCACCGCATCGACCCGCGCCTGTTGACGCTGGAGCTGACCGAAAGCGTCATGGCCAAGGACCGCAAGCTGATCGGCCGGCGCATGCACGAATTGAAGGATCTCGGCGTCCGCCTGTCCTTGGACGATTTTGGCTCCGGCTTGTCGTCCCTGGCCCACCTCAAGCGGCTGCCATTCGACGAGCTGAAGATCGACGGCGGCTTCATCGCCGACATCGAGAGCGGCGAGAGCGACAGGGCGCTGGTCAAGTCGATCCTCGGCACTGCGCGGACGCTGAAACTGACGGCCGTCGCCGAGCATGTCGAGAACGTTCGCCAGGAGGCGTTCCTGCGCGCCTTCGGCTGCGACTTCTTCCAGGGCTATCTCTACAGCCCGGCGCTGTCGCCGGACGAGTTCATCGAGTTCGCCGAGCGCCGGCAGGTGGTCGACACGCTGTTCGACCTGCCGGAAATACGCCGGCTGGCCTGAACGGCCGGCGCAAACAAAAGGGCCGCGGCACAAGCCGCGGCCCTTTTCAATTCAGCAGGCTTCGGATCAGCCGACGATCTCGGTGTCGGAGAACCAGTAGCGGATTTCCTGAGCGGCGGTCTCGGCAGCGTCGGAGCCGTGGACCGAGTTCTCGCCGATCGACAGGGCGTGGGCCTTGCGAATGGTGCCCTCGTCGGCATTGGCCGGGTTGGTGGCGCCCATCACTTCGCGGTTCTTGGCGATGGCGTTCTCGCCCTCGAGCACCTGCACGATGGTCGGCCCCGACGACATGGACTCGACCAGCTCGCCGAAGAACGGACGCTCCTTGTGGACCGCGTAGAAGCCCTCGGCCTCGCGGCGGCTCATCCACACGCGCTTCGAAGCGACGACGCGCAGGCCGGCTTCCTCGAGCATCCGGGTGATGGCGCCGGTGAGGTTGCGGCGGGTCGCGTCGGGCTTGATCATCGAAAAGGTGCGTTCGATCGCCATGATAGGTCCTTCACTGTCAGAAAATTCGGAAAAGTGGCGGGTCTATACCGTCCTGCCATGGCGATGTGAAGGGGGCGCGACGCATCAGGCCGCCGACGCGACCTTGCGCGCCAGCCCGCCATGCAGGTCGAGACAGCGCTCGAACCATGCCGCGACTGGATCGTTCGCCGCGAGATATTGCATCGGCGACACGACGCGCACCCACTGGAACGCGCCGGCCACGACATAATCGGTGAATAGCGGCCCCTCGCCGCCGATGAAGGGCTGATAGGTGAGCATCGAACGCAACGGCTCCAGCCTGGCACGGAACGCCTCCAGCCCGACATCGCGGTCGGCGGGCACGTCCTCGAGCCGTCGTCCGAAGCGGGCTTCGCGGCTGGCGCGGAAGAAAGCCTGATCGTCCGGCGCAAGGCAGTCGTGGATGTCCATCAACGCGGCGCCGCCCAGATAGGAGTGCAGGGTGAGTTGCGACCATCGTTCGACGAAGCGCGCCATCGCCACTCCGCCCTGCCCGCCGAACAGGGTCGGCCGGTCGGGATAGGCCTCGTCCAGATAGAGTGCGATTTCGAAGCTGTCGCCGACGACCCGGTCGGCGTCACGGATGACCGGGACGGTACCGCAGGCGCCCGCCTCCACGGCCTTCACTGCGGTGAATGGCGTCGGCACCGAGCGGAAGTCGAGCCCTTTGTGGGCGAGCGCGAAGGCCGCCTTCCAGCAATGCGGACTGAACGGGCGCGACGGATCGCGGCCAACGAGGTCGTAGAGCAGAATGGTCATTGGCTGGTCTTTCTGGCGGGTGTAGGTGTTTGCGCACAATTGTTCGAGCCGGCCGAGAAGGAAAGTCCGTGCGTCAGCATTTCCAGATGTTTGCAGCCTATAATCGCTGGGCCAATGGTGTCGTCTACGAGACCGCAGCGGAACTGAACGAAGCGGAGCTCAACCGCAATGCCGGCGCGTTCTTCGGTTCCCTGATCGGCACGCTCAATCACATCCTGGTGGCCGACCGCATCTGGCTGAAGCGGTTTACCGGCGAAGGCTCGGCGCCGTCCAAGCTGGACACGGTTCTGCATCCTGATCTGGCCGGCCTGCGGGCTGCCCGCGATGCCGAGGACGAACGCATCGTCGCATGGGTGGATTCTCTGACGGAGCAGAACCTCGCCGGTCGCTTCACCTACCTGACAGTGACGGACATGCGCACGGTGAGCCAGCGGCTGGCTCCAGCGCTGGCGCATTTCTTCAACCACCAGACCCACCATCGCGGGCAGGCGCATACCATCCTGACCGGACTCGGCAAGCCATCGCTCACGCTGGACCTGATCTACTTCCAGCGCACGGAGGAAGGCCGGGCCTTCGCCTAGCCACGACTAAGGCATAGGCTTGTCGCAGCTCACCATCCACGGCATGCCGAAGCGGTCGGTCAGCATGCCGAAGCGCGTGGCCCAGAATGTCTCGTCCATCGGCATCGTCACGGTGCCGCCCTCGCCTAGCGCGGCGAAGATGCGCTCCGCATCCTTCGGCGTGTCGACCGTCAGCGTCAGCGCGATGCCGCCCGGCTTCTGCTGCCATTGCGGCGGCGAATCGCAGGCAAACAGCGCTAACCCGTCGGCCTCGAAATGCGCGTGCATCACCTTGTCGTCCCACTCGGGGCCGACCGGAGAGCCGTCGGGCGTCTCGCCGAAATTCATCGATCCGGTGACCTTGCCGCCGAGCACCCGCTCGTAGAAGGCGAGCGCCTCACGGCAATTGCCGTCGGTGAACTGGAGATAGGGGGTGACCTTCATGGCCTTGCTCCTGCGATATGAGAACGTATGCGGGAAAATCTAGCCGCCGCTGATGGCGGTGATGACGAAAACCTCGTCGCCGGGCTTCAGCGGCGTATCGAGACTGGAGCGCTCGCCGTCGACGAAGACGTTCATGTGCTTGCGGATCGCCGGCCGGGAATCGCGGATGCGATCGCCCATGCCCGGCCAAAGGCGATCGAGCGCGTCGATCATCGCGGCCACCGTCGCCGCCTCGACTTCGACCCGCCGCGAGGAGCCCGGAAACAGGTCGACGAGAAGTGGCGAGAGCTTGACGGTGACCGGCATCAGTCGCGCAGAACCAACGTTTCCACCGACGAGATCGAAGGCAGGTGCTGGGCGATGCAGGTCCAGCTGTCGCCCTCATCTGCGGAGGCGAACAGAGCGCCCCCCGACGTGCCGAAATAGACGCCCGCCTTGCCGAGATCATCGGTCGCCATCGCCTGGCGCAACACGCCGAAATAGGCGTTTTCCTGCGGCAGGCCGGCGCGCAGGTCCTGCCATGTATCGCCACGGTCGCGCGTGCGCCACACGGCGGCCCGGGCATCCGGCACGAAGCGGCCGTTGATGTCGCCGTTCAGCGGCAGCAGGAAAAGCGTGTCCGGATCGCGCGGGTGCACCGCCGCCGGAAAACCGAATGTGGAGGGCAGGCCCTTCTCGATGCTCGTCCAGCTCTTGCCGCCGTCCTCCGAGCGATACATGCCGCAATGGTTCTGCTGATAGAGCAGGTCGGGCTCGCCGGGCGCCTGCACGACGCAGTGAACGCATTGGCCGAATTCCGGATAGCGCTGGTCTTCCGGCATGTAGTCGGCGCGGGTGCCCTTGTTGCGCGGCTCCCACGTCTCGCCGCCGTCACCGGTATAGAACACGCCAGCCGAAGAAATGCCGACCCACAGCCGGTCCTCGTCCGCCGGGTCCGGCACCAGCGAATGCAGGATCAGGCCGGCGCCGCCGGGGTTCCATTCGGGGCGCGTGGGGTGCTTCTGCAGGCCGTCGACATGCGTCCAGTTCTCGCCGTCGTCGTCGCTGTAGAACAGGCCGGCCGGCTGTACGCCGGCATAGAGGCGGCCATTGCGCCGTGCAAGGCTCCAAACAGACTTGATCGGCTCCTCTCCCGCCTCATAGGCAAGGCCCTGGCTCGAATGGGACCACGTCTTGCCTAGGTCGGTCGATTTCCAGACGGCCGGGCCGAACCATTCGTTTCCGCCGGCGCCATAGATCGTACCTGTCGCGGGGTCGCCGACCACGTGCTGCATCGGCCATGTCTCGCAGAACGGACCGCGCATCGACCACGATTTGCGCCCGTCGCCGCTTTCGGCAATGAACACGCCCTTCTTGGTCCCGATCAGGACCAGCACCTTTTCCGGCATCGTCTCTCTCCCATGGCGTGCACCGGCACGCTGCCTCCGCAGCGTCAGGCACCTGCCGCGCACCATCGCGCTGGACAATTATGTTGATATCAACATAATCAAATCATGTCAAAAGGCCATGATTCTTCTACTGACACAGGCGCGCTGCCCTTCGCGGTCACGCTGCATGTGCGCGACCACTGCCTGTGCCTGCATTTGCAGCGCGCCGCGCGGGCGGTGGCCCGGAAGTTCGACGAGGCATTGCGTCCTTTTGGCCTGACAAACGGCCAGTTTTCGCTGCTCATGTCGCTCAACCGTCCGCAGCCGCCGCTCATGCGCGACGTCGCCGACCTGCTCGCCATGGACCGCACCACGTTGACTGCGATGCTGAAGCCGTTGGCGCGGCGCGGACTGCTGGAGATCGCGCCCGACGAGAAGGACCGGCGCGGCCGGCGGCTGATCCTGAAACCTGAGGGCCGTGCCTTGCTTTCGCGGGCCATGCCCGCGTGGACGGACACGCACGCGGCCGTCGAGGCATTGTTGCCCGCGGACGGCGAGCCCGACAGGCTGCGCAGCGAACTGCGCGCAATAAGCTGACCGCCCGTCGCGAATAATTCCATACAATTTGATCCATTCTCCTAACCGCCCCACAACCATGGGGCGAGATGCGCTGAAACCACCGCGATTGCCCTAACGTAATCATGAGTGGCCGAAGACGGCCGATAGTGCAGGCAGTAGCGAAGGAGAATGAGATGAGAGACATCCTGACCATTCTGCGCAGAACACTTGCAGGCAGCGCCATTGCGATGGCGCTGGGTGGTGCTGTGCATGCGCAGAACATCGGTATCGGAGTGGATATCGGAGGCATAAATGCCGACGTTGGCGTCGGCATAGGCAACGGCATCGACGCGGCCGCAGCGGCCAGCGTCGGAGGGTCGGGCGGCATCAATGCGGACGCATCCGCCGACGTCGGCGGCGGCAGCGGTATCGACGCCGGCGTGACCGCCTCGATCGGAGGCGCCAATGGCATCAACGCAGACGCCAACGCGAATGTCGGCGGCGCCAGCGGCATCAATGCCGGGCTCGGCGCGACGATAGGCGGCCCGTCGGGCGTCAATGCCGACGTTGGCCTGGGCATAGGCAGCGGCATTAATCTCGACATCGGGCTCGGCATCGGCGGCGGCACCAGCGGTGGCGGCGGAGGCGGCGGCGGAGCTGGTGGTGGTGGCGGCGGAGCCGTGTCTCCGGCAGCCATCGCCAACCTCAGCGGCGGCGAGTTGGCGCAGATGCGGCGTCGCTGCGTCGAGATCTCCGCCAATCCCATGGCCTATGACGGCGACCTCGTCGCCCTGTGCCGGATGGTGAATCAGGCCTCGCGCTGACCAAGCGAGGGCTGTCCGCGCAGGCGGGCAGCCCTCCCCTTGTGTTCCGCCCGCCGCTCGGCCAATACAGCGGCGCCATGCTCATCATCGACGACGTTTCCATCCGCATTGCCGGCCGACTCCTGCTCGACCACGCCTCGCTCACGCTTCCGGCGGGATCGAAGGCGGGCTTCGTCGGCCGCAACGGCACCGGCAAGACCACGCTGTTCAAGGCGATCACCGGCGAAATGCCGACCGAGACGGGCTCGATCTCGTTTCCGAAGAACACCCGCATCGGCCAGGTGGCGCAGGAGGCACCCGGCACCGAGGAGCCGCTGCTCGAGATCGTGCTGAAGGCCGACACGGAACGGCTGGCGCTGCTTGCCGAAGCCGAGACGGCTTCAGACGCCAACCGGATCGCCGAGATACAGATGCGGCTCTCCGACATCGACGCCCATTCCGCCGAGGCGCGCGCCGCCACCATTCTCGCCGGCCTCGGCTTCGACGCCGACGCCCAGAAGCGCCCTGCATCGTCCTTTTCCGGCGGCTGGCGCATGCGCGTCGCGCTTGCCTCGGTGCTGTTCGCCGAGCCCGACCTGCTGCTTCTGGACGAGCCAACCAACTATCTCGACCTCGAAGGCACGATGTGGCTGGAAAGCTACGTAGCGAAATACCCGCACACTGTGCTGCTGATCAGCCACGACCGCGACCTGCTCAACCGGTCGGTCAACTCCATCGTTCATCTTGAACAGATGAAGCTGACCTTTTGGCGCGGCGGCTACGACCAGTTCGAGCGGCTGCGCGCCGAGCAGCTGGAATTGCAGGAGAAAGGCCGGGTCAAGCAGGAAGCACATCGGAAGCACATGGAAAGCTTCGTCGAGCGCTTCCGCTACAAGGCGTCGAAGGCGAGGCAGGCCCAGTCGCGGCTGAAGGCGCTCGAAAAGCTGAAGCCGATCTCGGCGGTCATCGAGGATCATGTCAGGCCGTTCTCGTTCCCCGAGCCGGCCAAGACCGTCGCCTCGCCGATCATCACCATGCAGGCCGGCACGGTCGGCTACCAGCCGGGCAAGCCGGTGCTGAAGGGGCTGACGCTCAGGATCGACGAGGACGACCGCATCGCCCTGCTCGGCGCCAACGGCAACGGCAAGTCGACCTTCGCCAAGCTGCTCGCCAGCCGCCTGAAGCTGGAGACCGGCGGCATGACGGTCGCGCCCGGCCTCAAGGTGTCGATGTTCGCCCAGCACCAGCTCGACGACCTCCGGCCGGAGGAAACCCCGGTCGAGCATGTTCGCCGGTTGATGCCGGATGCGCCCGAGGCCAAGGTGCGCGCGCGCGTCGCCCAGATGGCGCTGACGACGGAGAAGATGAATACCAAGGCCCGCGATCTGTCGGGTGGCGAGAAGGCGCGGCTGCTGATGGGGCTGGCGACCTTCGACGGGCCGAACCTGTTCATCCTCGACGAGCCGACCAACCATCTCGACATCGACAGCCGCGAGGCGCTGATGCTGGCGCTCAACGATTATCCCGGCGCCGTCATCCTCATCAGCCACGACCGGCACCTGATCGAGGCGACCGCCGACCGGCTATGGCTGGTCCGGGACGGCACGGTGGCCACCTATGACGGCGACCTTGCCGATTACCGGCAACTCGTCACAGGCGGATCGGGCGACCGGCGCGAGAAGCGGGAGGCCGACAAGGCGTCGAAGGCCGACAAGCGGCGCGAGGCGGCGGCAAGGCGCGCGGCGCTGGAGCCGCTGGCCAAGGAGATCCGCGCCACCGAGGGGCTGATGGAGCGCACGCGCAAGCGCATCGACGCCATCGAGGACCAGCTCGCCGACCCCGCTCTGTACGACAAGGACCCTGCCGGGGCGACGAGACTTGCAAAGGAGCGCTCCGACCTCTCCAATGCGCTCGCCCGCCACGAGGACAAGTGGCTGGACCTGTCGACGCAGTATGAGGAAGGGTTGGCCGAATGACGATCCGGGTCGAGAAGCAGGACGAGATAACGGTCGTTACCATCGACCGCCCCGAGGCGCGCAACGCCGTCAATCCCGAAATGGCGGAGGCGCTGTTCCGCGCCTTCACCGATTTCGACCGCGACGACACGGCAAAGGTAGCCGTGCTGGCGGGCGTGCCGGGCGCATTCTGCGCCGGCTTCGACCTCAAGCACGCCGCGGAAGGGATCGACGAGCGATGGTTCGCCGAACACGAGATCGACGCCGGCTTCGACGGCCATGACGACCGGCCACGCAAGGGGCCGATGGGCCCGACAAGGCTCGCGCTCTCCAAGCCTGTCATTGCCGCGATCGCCGGGCCGGCGGTCGCCGGGGGCATGGAGCTTGCGCTGTGGTGCGATCTGCGGGTGATCGAGCGTTCGGCCTATATGGGCGTCTATTGCCGCCGCTGGGGCGTGCCGCTGATCGATGGCGGCACGGTCCGCCTGCCGCGCATCGTGGGCCATGCGCGCGCCATGGACCTGATTCTCACCGGCCGCCAGATCAAGGCGGAGGAGTGCCACGAATGGGGCCTCGCCAACCGGCTCGTCCGTGACGGCGCCGCACTCGATGCCGCGCTGGAGCTGGCGCGCGAGCTTGCCCGTTTCCCGCAAGCCTGCATGCGCGCCGACCGCCTGTCGGTGATGCGGCAATGGTCGCTTGGCCCGGAATCGGCGCTCGCCAGCGAATGGCAGAGCGCAGAGACCTTCAGGAAGGAAGGCGTTTCCGGCGCGGCGGGCTTCGCTTCCGGCAAGGGGCGCGGCGGAGATTTCGGCGAAATCTGAGGGCTCTCCTCTCAGCCCCTGCCCCATCTCGGCGGCGGCGCAGCCTTGGGGCGGCGTCCGCGCAGCGTCAGCCCGAAGCCCGCGAATCCCACCGCCATCAGCCCGTAGCCGATAGGCGGCACGCCCTCGTCATAGTCATAGGTCCCACCGACGAGTATCAGTTCCACGGAAGCCAGCGCAACATCGGCCTCGCCGGAGGTGAAGACGAAGCTGAACGGCTCGTCGTCTAGGAAATGAAGCGCTCCGCCGTCGAGCGCGTATCGGCGATTGCCGGACGCGACGACCGGTGTCATCGGACTGGCATTGTCGGCATCGAAGGCTACGGCGAGCTCGGTGCGCCCCGCGCGACTGGCCGTCAGCGTGAGGATAACCTGCCCGTCGGGCAGCGCGACATCCGCAGCGGTCTCGATCTCGACGCTTACGAGCACCTTGTCCTCGTTGGAGGGCAATATCGTCTCGAAGGACGCGAAGCCGCCCGACTCGGAAACGGCCTGCCAGCGCGACAGCTCGTAGCTCTGCTGGTTGGCTGCCGCCCATGGGTAGACGACGCCGATCAGCGTACCGAAGGCGGCGATCACGAAAAACACGATGCCCGCCACCAGCCTCACGGCTCTAGACCGTTTCATGGTTAGATGGAATCGCTCTGCCGGAAGGCATTTGGTCCCAAGGTCGAGGGTTTCGGCGAAGGTCGTATCGGGATACGGCCGAGCCGAAGCCCGAAGGATTTGGGCCAAATGCACCCGGCCCGAAGGGTTTCCCGCTGGCGGACGCCCGCGGCGTCAGCCCACTCGGCCGTATCCCGATACGACCCTCGTGCCCTTCCTGGCGGATCGCCGCGCCATCGGAGAAACAGAGCCGTTTCCATCTAACCATGAAGCGGTCTAGCCCCTGCCCCACCGGGTAGATGGCGGCTGCGAATTCGGGTTCTCGCGCCGGCTGCGCAGTCCCAGCCACAACCCAAGCGCGCCGAACGCCATCAGCCCGATGCCGACCGGCCTTGCATTCGGCTGGACGTGATAGGTGCCTGCGTTCAGGACCAGCTCGACCGAAGCGGCCGAAGCCGGGAAATCGCGGCCGGCGGAGACGATGAAGCTGTGCGGCCCTGTCGCGGGTTCGAGCAGGCGCACCGTTTGGTCATAGCGCACGATGCCGGTCTGGGGGCTTTCGAGCGTTCCGGTGGCTGGAAAGGCCAGCACCGCGCGCGCGACCTCGCTTCCGCCTCCGTCAAGCGCGGCCAGCGTCAGCACCTCCCGCTCGGCCCCGCCTTGCAGCGGCCCCGAGATGGATAGCCGGACGGTCACGAGTGTCGGCCCGTCCGATTGCCACAACGTCGCATCGCGGGCGACGAAGTCGCCGCCGCCATCATAGACCGTCCACCGGCCAATCTCGCGCCCCGCCGCGTTTTCCATCGCCTTCGGATAGACGAGGCCCAGCAGCGCGCCCGCCGCCAGGAGGATAACGGCGAAGATAACGATCAACCATCTCATGGGTTCAAGCCTTGCGTTCCCAGCGTCGATCGGGGCCCTGCTGCCAATACGTCACCTGATGACCCTGGTCCTTCAGCATCTTCCAGTGCCCGCGGGCGCGGGCAAGCTGGTCGGCGTCATGGCCGTCGAACATGATCACCGCGCGCTCGTAGGAGGAGATGTCGGGGGGGTCGGCGCCGTCGACCAGGAAGCGGATGGCGGCCGCGTTGGGGTTGCTGACGCCGCAGGTCAGGATGACCGGCTGCAGATGCGGATGTGCATCGTGCTCGGTGCCGTGTGCGAGGAAAGAATCATCGCGATACGTCCACAGATGGGCGTCGAGCGCGTTGCGCCGCTCCTCGCCGCCGACCTGGACCACGGCTTTCCATCCGCGCTCCAGGCTCTTTTCGACGAGCGGGGGCAGCGCGTCCTCGAGCGTCGATTCGGTCAGGTGATAGAACAGCACCTCGCTCACCGCCGCTCTCCGTGCCCCGCCGCCTCTTCCGTCAGCCTTCGTAGTGGTCGGCCACCAGCCGGTCGAGCAGGCGAACGCCGTAGCCCGATGCCCAGGACTGGTTGATCTCCGACGACGGCGAGCCCATCGCGGTGCCGGCGACGTCGAGATGCGCCCAGGGCGTATCCTTGACGAAACGCTGCAGGAACTGCGCGGCGGTGATGGCGCCGGCACTGCGGCCGCCGGTGTTCTTCATGTCGGCGTTCTTGGAATCGATCAGCTTGTCGTATTCCGGGCCGAGCGGCATGCGCCACAGCCTTTCGCCCGTCGCCGTGCCTGCCTTGAGCAGCCGGTCGGCCAGTTCGTCATTGTTGGAGAACAGGCCCGCATGCTCGTTGCCCAGCGCCACGATGATGGCGCCCGTCAGCGTCGCCAGGTTGACGATGAAGCGCGGCTTGAAGCGCTCGTTGCAATACCAAAGTGCATCGGCCAGCACGAGGCGGCCTTCGGCGTCGGTGTTGAGAACTTCGATCGTCTGGCCCGACATCGAGGTGACGATATCGCCCGGACGCTGCGCATTGCCGTCGAGCATGTTCTCGACAAGGCCGATCAGGCCGATCACGTTGGCTTTGGCCTTGCGGGAGGCGAGCGCGTGCATCAGGCCGGTGACGGCGGCGGCGCCGCCCATGTCGCCCTTCATGTCCTCCATGCCGCCGGCCGGCTTGATCGAGATGCCGCCCGAATCGAAGACCACGCCCTTGCCGACGAAGGCAACCGGCTGGTCCTTCGGCTTGCCGCCGTCCCAGCGCATGATGGCGAGGCGCGGCGGCCGCACCGACCCCTGGGCCACGCCCAGCAGCGCGCCCATGCCGAGCTTCTTCATCTCCTTCTCGGTCAGGATCTCGACCTTCACGCCGAGCGCTTCGAGTTCCTTCGCCTTTGCGGCGAACTCGAGCGTGCCGAGCACGTTGGCCGGCTCGTTGACGAGGTCTCTGGCCAGCAGGACGCCGTCGACCACGCCCTCGGCGGCGACGAAGGCTTTCTTGGCCGCGGCGGAGGAAGCACAGGCGACCGTCACCTTGGCCGACTTGGCGCCGGCGGCGTTGTCGCCATTGTCCTTCTTGGTCTTGTATTTGTCGAAGGCGTAGGAGCGCAGGACCAGCCCCTGTGCGAAGGCGCTTGCAGCGGCTGCGTCCGGCTCGAAGCCGGCCGAATCGAGATGAACCGAGACCGTTTCTGCGTGCTTGACGGCCGCGAAGACCGCGCCCCCCACCCTCGCCCACAACCGGTCGTCCAGCGCCTTGGCGTCGCCCAGACCGACCAGCAGGATGCGCCCGGCTTCGCTGCCGGCCGGCGCCAGCACGTCCAGCGTCGACACTGCCTTGCCCTTGAATTTTGCCACCTCGACGGCGCGCGCGACCACGCCCTGCGGGTCGAGCGCGGCAACCTGGTCCGAAAGCGAGGCGCCGTCGGTCGTCAGCACGACCGCCAGGTCGGCGGACGGCTTGGCGTTGCGCGCGAAGGTGACTTGGGGTCTCTTGCTCATCGTATCTCCTGATTGCGGTTGCTTCCCGAGACGCCGGGAGGCGGCGATCGAGTGCAGCGAAGCTGCATGAAGCGGACTTTTGCTTGGCAATAGCGCTTTCGTGAACTTGTCTCAACCTTGGCGCGGCGATCGGTCCGGATTTACCGGCTCTGCGAGGCTTTTTCCGCACGGCAAAGCAGTGTATCGAGGCCCGCAACGACTGAAGGACCAGAATTTCTTGCCTACGACCACCACCGACGAGCCGACCACCCGGGAAAGCGGCCGAGCGGGACCGGTGCCGGCAATCGATGGAAGCCCGAGGTTCCTGGCGCCGTTCTCGCGGCCTGGATTCGCCGTGGCGATGATCGCGCTCACGGCTGCGGCGCTGCTGTTCTTCAACCGCTTCAGCGGCATCGATATCTACGTCGCGCAGCTTTTCTTCACGGAGGCTCCCTGTCCGGAGGGCTCGCCGAAGGCGGTATGCGGCGCCTTTCCGGCCAGCGAAAACCTCGTGCTCGACATCTTGCGAGACGTCATGCACGTGATGCCGCCAGCCATCGCGGTCCTTTTGATGGTGTTTGCCGTCTCCGTCGCCCTCAACCGCTCGCCGGGTGCCGGTCGCGTAAGGCTGGCGCGTGGCGCCGTAACGGCCATCGCAAGCCTGCTCATCTGCTCGCTCGGCCTCGTCAATCTCGTGCTCAAGGCTGAATCTGGTCGCCCGCGCCCCTACCAGACAGACATGTTCGGCGGAAAGCTGCCGTTCGTGGAAGCCGGCCGCTTTACCGACTACTGCGACACGAACTGCTCGTTCGTATCCGGCGAATCGTCGGCGGCGTTCTGGCTTCTCTGCCTCGTCCCGCTGGTTCCTTCGCGATGGCGACCGGCCGCGCTTGCGGCGGCTCTGGTCGTGGCGTTCTCGGCGGCGGGATTGCGCGTCGCCTTCGGGGCACACTACCTGTCGGACGTGACGATCGCGGCACTGCTGTCGCTCGCCGTCTTTTCGCTGCTCGCCATGCTCGGCACAAGGCTTGGCTGGTATCGCACGGAGCGTTGAGGCTCGCCTGTTGCGATTTTGTTAACCCTGATCGTTCGTCGATCTTTATCCAAACTGAAGCTAATTTCGATCGAAGCTGAACCATTTCGGCCATGCGCGACCGGCACACTGGCCTGACAACCGGCGACCTCGGTGCGGCCGCCGCCCGAATGCGAGACAGTCAATCCGATCCATGATCATCGCCGAGCGCTATATCCTGACACGGATCGCCAAGATCGCGGGCATGACCCTCGGCTCGCTGCTCGGGCTCGTGCTGATGTCGCAGGTGCTGGTGTTCGTCAACGTCGTCACGGATTCGGGCGAAGCGATCTGGACCTTCTTCAGCCTCGCGTTCCTGCTCATTCCGTCAGTCGGCAACATCATTCTGCCCTTCGCGCTGCTGATCGGCATCTGCCACACCTTCAACACGATGCACACGGAATCCGAGATCATCGTGCTGGAGGCGGCCGGTGCCTCGCGCGCGCTTCAGATCAGGCCGGTGATGCTGCTTGCGGCGTTCCTGTCGGCCGCCACGCTGGTCAACACGCTTGTCGTCGAGCCGGTGGCCAACCGCCATCTTCGCGACGTCATCACCGCGTCAGGCAGCAATCTGGTGCGCTTTGCCGTGCGCTCGGGCGCGTTTCACCAGCTCGAGCAGGACCTGTTCATCGAGATTGCCGGGCAGCTCCCCGGCGGCGGCTTCCAGGGCATCATGATCGTCGATGTCCGCGACCCGCAATCGGAGTTGATCTACTACGCCAAACGCGGGCAGACGACTTCGCGCGAAGACCAGGAGATCCTGCTTCTGTCGGACGGCGAGGTGCACCGGCGCAACGCCAGGACGAGCGACGTCTCGATTATCACCTTTTCGACCTACGCGCTCGACTTCGCCACCTTCCGTTCGCCGCAGGGCAGTTCCTCCTACTTCCCGAAGGAGCGTTCGACGATCGATCTGATCTATCCCGATGCGTCGGACAGCCAGTACCAGAAGCAACCGCACCGATTCCGCTCCGAACTGCACCGGAGGCTTTCCGACTGGCTCTATTTGCCGGCTTTCGGCCTGATCGCGCTCTACTTCTCTGTCGGCGCGCGGTCGCACAGGCAGGAGCGCCTGTGGGCGGTCGCCGGTGCGGCGGCCACTGCGCTGGCCTTCCGCGGCGGCGGCTTCATGGTCGTGGGCGAGGCGGGGCGCAATATCGTCAACACAGTGCTGGTCTACCTTATCCCCGCCTCGGCGATCGCGATCTTCGGCTACCTGCTTGCCACCGGACGGCAGGCTGTGATGTCGCAGCGGACGATCGACCGGCTGGCCGCGTTCAGCGATCGCCTGCGGACGTTCCTGTCCCGTTTGGAACGCCGTCGCGCGGCCGTGCCGCCTTCGGGAGGAGCCGCCCAGCCATGATCGGTCGCACGCTCTTCATTTATTTCCTGCGCCGCTACCTGGTGATGACATTCCAGTTCCTCATCGGCGTCATGGTCATCGCCTATCTGGCCGATTTCACCGAATTCGCGCGGCGGGCGTCAAGCCTTGAAGGGTACACCGCGACGCTCGGGCTCTACGCATCGCTGCTGAAGATGCCCATCCTCCTGCAGATGGCGATTCCTTTCACCATCCTGTTCGCGGGGATGGCGACGCTGATGACGCTCAACCGGCGCTACGAACTCGTCGTGACCAGGGCGGCCGGCGTCTCGGCCTGGCAATTCCTGGCACCGATGTGCGCCGCCAGCCTGTGCATCGGCATCCTCGTCGTCGTCATCGTCAATCCGATCTCTGCGCGCACCCTCGGAGCCGTGCAGGAGATCGAGGCGTCGCTGTTCGGGGGCAGCGCCGGCCGTTCCGGTTCCGGCAGGCCGCCCTGGCTGCGCCAGCACACGGACGAAGGCGCCACGGTGATCGGCGCGGCCAGCACGGCACGACGCGGAATGCTGCTGAGCGAGGCGACGTTCCTGCGCATGAGCAAGGACGAGAAAATCGTCGAGCGAATCGATGCACGCCAGGCAGTTCTGCTCGAAGGAGCCTGGGATATCAGCGACGCGATCGTCTATCGCCCCGGCGAGGCGCCTCGCCGCGTCGAGAGCATGCGAATCAAGTCCGATCTGCAGCCGGAATTCATCGAGGAACAGTTCGCCGCGCCCGAAGCCATCCCGTTTTTCGAGCTGCCCGAGAAGATCGCTGCGGCCCGGTCTTTCGGGCGCAGCGGCGACGCTTTTGCCACGCAATTTCATTCGCTTGTCGCCCTGCCCATGCTGCTTGTCACGATGACGCTGATCGCCGCGACGGTCTCCATGAGATTCACGCGTATGGGGCAGTCCGAGATGATTATTCTTGGTGGCGTCGTCGCCGGCTTTCTGCTTTATGTCGGTTCGGTTCTGGTCAAGGCGTTCGGGAGCGCCGGGATCGTGCCGCCCATCGTGGCTGCATGGTTTCCCGTAGTGGTGGCGGGTTTATTCGGGGTGACGTATCTCTTGAACAAGGAGGACGGCTAGTTGAGGGGCGCGCAGGCGGTCTATCGCAGGTACGCCCGGGCGATGCGACTGGGGGCAACGACGGCGCTGGCAGCCTTGCTGGCGGCCTCGGCGCCTTGGGTCTCGCCCGCCGCTGCGCAGGACGTCAGCCTGCCGCAGGGCTCCCCCGACGCCGACCTGCTGCTCGAAGCCGACACCATCATCTACGACAATGACCGCAACACGGTGACGGCGGTCGGCGGCGTTCAGATCGAGTATGACGGCAACCGCCTCGTCGCCCAGCGCATCACCTATGACCGCGCGACCGGGCGGCTGATCGCCAGCGGCAATGTCGAGATCGTCGACCGGCAGGGCAACCGTTTCTATTCCGACGAGTTCGACGTCACTGACGATTTCCGCGACGCGTTCGTCCGCACGCTGCGCGTTGAGACGCCGGACAAGACCTATTTCGCGGCCGACAGCGCCGAGCGCCGCGACGGCACCGTCACTACGTTCAATCACGGCGTCTATACCGCCTGCGCGCCCTGCGAGGACCGGCCCGACAAGCCGCCGACATGGCGGGTGAAGGCACAGAAAATCATCTGGAACGGCCAGACCAAGACGGTTCGCTTCGAGAACGCGCGTTTCGAGATGTTCGGCATGCCGCTGGCCTTCCTGCCGGTGTTCGAAATCGCCGACCCGACCGTCAGGCAGAAGACCGGTTTCCTGCTGCCGAGCTACCGCAACACGAACGAGCTCGGGCACGGCGTGCGGGTGCCGTTCTACTGGGCGCTGTCGCCCACCTACGACATCACCTTCAAGCCGATGTGGTATTCGCGCCAGGGTTTCCTCGGCGAGGCCGAATGGCGCCAGCGCTTCAACAGCGGCGAATATTCGATCACAGTCGCCGGCATCAAGCAGCAGAGCCCAGAGGCGTTCTATCGCAATGCCGCCGAGGCGGCGATTCGGTCCGACAACGAGACCTGGCGCGGCATGATCGGCACCAAGGGCCGGTTCGAGATCAATCCGCGCTGGACCTTCGGCTGGGACGTGCTTGCGCAGACCGACAAGAACTTCGCCCGCACCTATGCCGTCCAAGGCTTCAACGAGATCCGTCGAACCGAAGAGATCTACCTGACCGGCCTGAACGACCGGAATTATTTCGACCTGCGCTTCCAGAAATTCACGGTTCAGGAGGCACTTCGCGACCGCGACCGCAACACCGGGCTGCCGACCGACGCGCGCAATGTGCGCCAGCCCTGGCTGCTGCCCTCGTTCGACTATTCGTACACGCCTTCGCAGGATGTCGCCGGCGGCGAGCTGAGCATCGACGTCAACGTGCAGGGCATCAGGCGTCAGGTCGCCGACTCTCGGAATTTCGCCTCCGTCGGCGGGCAGCAGACCGTCATTCCGGGTCTCGCAGGAAATTCCGGGCGCGTGACCGCCGAAGCGGAATGGAAACGCGCAGTCGTCGCTCCAGGCGGCCTCGTCCTCACCCCGATGCTGCATGCCAGGGCCGACGCGGTCGGCGTCGATCTGCAGGGCGCTTCGGGTACGGCCATCGCCAATTATGTCGCCAACAACCCTGGCACCACCGCCGATCTGCGCTCGTCCTATCAGCGCGCCATGGCGACCGCCGGACTGGAGGCGCGCTGGCCGGTGCTGTTCACGTCCGCCGGTTCGACCCATGTGGTGGAGCCCGTCGGCCAGCTTCTCGTTCGGCCTAACGAGCCCCACGGGCGCACGCTCGGCATCCCCAACGAAGACGCGCAGAGTCTGGTGTTCGACGCCTCCAGCCTGTTCGAGCGCGACAAATTCTCCGGCTACGACCGGATCGAGGGCGGAACGCGCGCCAATCTGGGCGTTCGCTATTCAGGCGCCTTCACCAATGGCTGGTCGACCCACGGCCTGTTCGGGCAATCGTTCCATTTGGCGGGCGTGAACCCCTATGCCTCACCCGACCTGGTGCATGCGGGCGCATTTTCCGGCCTCGAAACCGACCGGTCGGACTATGTGGGCTCGTTCGGCCTGCTGTCGCCCATCGGCGTCTCGCTCGCCGCCGGCGCACGGTTCGACAAGGATACGTTCGAAGTCCAGCGCACGGACGTGAGCGCCGGCTTCTCCTCGGAGCCGGTATCGGCGTCCGCCGTCTATTCCTTCATCGAGCCGCAGCCCGATTACGGCTACACCACCACGAGGCACGAAGTGCGCGGCAGCGCCTCGGTGACGGTCGCCGAGAACTGGCGTGTTTTCGGGAGCGGCTCCTACGATTTCACCAACAACCTGATGACGCGCAAGGGCATAGGCTTCGCCTATGACGACGAGTGCTTCTCCTATGAGATGACCTGGGCGCAGAACACCAGCCCGGTCAATCGCAACAGCTCGCAGACGCTCGGCTTCAGGGTTGCGTTGCGCACCATCGGCGACTTCGGCACGTCGACCGGTCTCGGCAACTAGCATAGCACCGGTTTGGCGACGGTCTTCTGGCCGCAGCCACGCTTTCGCCCCATACTGGGGCCACGACAGTCTTTGCGGCAGGTCTGCCAAGCAGAGGGAGAATAGTATGGCATCGATCCGAACCCTGGTCCGGGCCGGCCTTGTGGCGGTCATGATGGCGGGTGGCGGCACGACGATGGCGATCGCGCCGGCGCAGGCCAGCGAGATCAGGTACGTCGTCAACAACGAGGCGGTGACCAGCTACGACATCCAGCGGCGTGCTGCGTTCCTGCGCATCCAGAACCGGCGCGGAAATCTCCAGCAGATCGCCGCCGAAGAGATGATCGAGCAGGCGCTGCGCGCGGGCGAAATCAAGCGCACCAACGTGCGGGTGAGCGACGATCAGGTCGCCACAGCCTATGAACGTTTTGCGCGTTCCAACAACATGTCTCCGTCGCAGATGGACCAGACGCTCAACCAGGCCGGCGTGACCAAGGGTCATTTCCGCGAGTTCATCCGCGCCCAGATGGGCTGGTCGCAGGTGCTTGCGCGGCATGCGCAGAGGTCCGGCATGACCGAGCAGGACGTCGCGCACCGCATGCTCCAGCAGGGCGGCGCCAAGCCGAGCGCGACCGAGTACATGCTCCAGCAGGTGATCTTCGTCGTGCCCGCCTCCGAACGCGGCAGGATGGGCGCGCGCAAGCGCGAGGCCGAGGCGATGCGCCAGCGCTTCCGCGACTGCGGCGCTACCCGGGAGTTCGCCCGCGGTCTCGTCGACGTCACCGTCCGCGATCTCGGCCGGGTTCTCGACCCCGAGCTGCCGCCGGACTGGGCAAGCCACATCAGGAAGACCTCGCCGGGCGGCGCGACCGCGGTGCGCGAGACCGAGCGCGGCGTCGAGTTCATCGGCATCTGCAGCGCACGCGAGGTCTCCGACGATCGGGTGGCGCAGATGGTGTTCCAGACGGAACAGGCCGGCGGCGGTGGCGGCGAAGAGGAAGCGCTGTCGAAGAAGCTGACCGACGAGCTTAGGCAGAAGGCGACGATCGTCCGCCGCTAATGCTTGCGCCCGAGCGCCGGAAACGGCTTCGGGCAACGGCAGGTGCAGACGGGCGAAACGGGTTTCGGGGCGACGCGCTTGGCGCCATTGGCATTGACATGCGGCGACCCGTCGGGGATCGGACCCGAGATCGCCCTGCGCGCTTGGCTGGTGCGTGACGCAGCGCAGCCGGCGCCCTTCTATTTCCTGTGCGACCCTGCCCTTTTGCGCGCCACCGCCGCACGGCTCGGGCTCGACGTACCGATGACCGTGACCGACCCTGCCGGCGCCGAAGCCGCCTTCGCCACGGCGCTGCCCGTGGTGCCGCTTGAAGCCGGCTTCGAAGATTCGCCCGGAACGCCACTTCCCGCCAATGCAGCCGGCGTGATCGAGGCGATCGACCGCGCAGTCGGCGACGTTTTCGAAGGGCATGCCAGCGCCGTCGTCACCTGCCCGATCGCAAAGAAGCCGCTCTACGACGCCGGCTTCCGGCATCCGGGCCACACCGAATATCTCGCCGCGCTTGCCGAGGCGCGAACCGGAATGGCGCACCACCCGGTCATGATGCTGGCCGGGCCCGAGCTGCGCGCGGTTCCCGTCACCATCCACATTCCGCTGGCCGAGGTGGCGACCGCGCTCGACACCGGGCTGATCGTGCGCACGGCCGAGATCGCGGCCGCAGATCTTGCGCGCCGTTTCGGCATCGCGTCGCCTCGTCTGGCGATATCCGGCCTCAACCCGCACGCGGGCGAAGGCGGTGCCATGGGACATGAAGACGAGGCGATCGTCCGCCCGGCCGTGGAGGCGCTGCGCGCGCGCGGGATAGATGCGCGCGGCCCGCTGCCGGCCGACACGATGTTCCACGCCGCCGCGCGCGCGGGCTACGACGTCGCCATCTGCATGTATCATGACCAGGCGCTCATCCCCGCCAAGGCGCTGGCCTTCGACGACACCGTGAACGTCACCCTTGGACTGCCCTTCATCCGCACTTCGCCCGACCACGGGACGGCCTTTGACATCGCCGGCAAGGGCGTGGCGCGGCCGGACAGCCTGATCGCGGCGCTCAAGCTGGCCCATCGGCTTGCCACCCACGAGGCGCGCGCAGCATGAGCCTTGATGGACTACCGCCGCTTCGCGAGGTGATCGAGCGCCACGAGCTGCGAGCGAAGAAGTCGCTCGGCCAGAACTTCCTGCTCGACCTGAACCTGACGATGAAGATCGCCCGCGCCGCAGGCGATCTCTCGGCTGCAACCGTAATCGAGGTTGGTCCGGGTCCTGGCGGCCTGACGCGGGCGCTGCTTGCCTCGGGCGCCGCGCGCGTGGTCGCCATCGAGCGCGACGAACGCTGCCTCGATGCGCTGGCCGAGATCGCCGCGCATTATCCCGGGCGGCTCGAAATCATCCCCGGCGACGCGATGAAGACCGATTTCACCGCGTTGGCAGCCGGCGCGTCCGACGTACGTATCGTCGCCAACCTGCCCTACAACATCGGCACCGAACTGCTGATCCGCTGGCTGACGCCGCCAGCCTGGCCGCCCTTCTGGTCGTCGATGACGCTGATGTTCCAGAAGGAGGTCGCGCAGCGTATCGTCGCCGTCCCCGGCGACGGCGCCTATGGGCGCCTCGGCGTGCTTGCCGGCTGGCGCACCCGGTCACGGATCGTCTTCGACCTGCCGCCGCAGGCCTTCACGCCGCCGCCCAAGGTCACCTCCTCCGTCGTGCATGTCGAACCGCGCGCCGAACCGCTCGCGGTCGACGGAAACAGGCTGGCGCGTGTGACGGAAGCGGCCTTCGGCCAGCGGCGCAAGATGCTGCGACAGAGCCTGAAGAGCCTGGGCGGGGAGCGGCTGCTGACCGCCACCGGCATCGACGGCACGCGCCGCGCCGAGACGCTGTCGGTGGCCGAATTCGTGGCGCTGACCAACGCGCTCTGAAGCAGCGTCGCTGCCTCATTCGACGCGCCGATCGTCAATAGTAGCTGTAGACGCCGTTCTCGTCGATCCGCGGCCAGCCCTGCTCCTCGATCTCGTCATGCTCGACCACATCGAGCGCCTCGCTGCCCGCCTCGCGCAGCAGCGCCGCGTCGAGCTTCTCGGCCGCGCTGCTCTTGGGATCGGTGATGGCGTCGACGAACTCGTCCAGAGAGATGCCGAGCTTGTCCAGGCCGAGCTCATGTTCCATGCGCTTGATGGCGAGCCGACCTTCCATTGTCAGCTTCATCTCGCCGATGATCCGCTCAACCTCACGCCCGAAATCGGTCGCCGTCTTGAAATCCTCAAGCGCGAGGCCGAGCTTCTTGCCCAGCCGTTCCATCAGGTTGATCTTCATCTTGTTGATGTCGACCGACATGACGCTGAACATATCCTGTGTGGGGTGCTTGACGGGTTCGACGCCCGACCCTCGGCCGTTGCCACCGGTTTCGCTACCGCGCGAAATGCCATTGGCGATCGCCACAAGATCGGGCTTCGGCGCACCGGCGGCGCTCGTCTGCAATGCAGTGGTGTGTTTCAAGACCAGCAATGCGGTCGCGTTCGGGCTCGACACCGGGCTCATGCACACTCCACGAACGCCGTCCGCCTTCTTCAGGTCGCGGCCGACGTCAACGCCGTCGGCGATTCATGGCCGACTTCTGGTTGTGGAACGCTAGCGCACCAACCTTAACGGTTCGCGAATATCCGCTATGGCGGTTCAGTCGAGCTTCTCGTCGAGCAGTCCGCTGACGAAATCGAAGAGACCCGGCCGGCGGTCGCGCCGGAGGCGCTCCGCCGTTACGATCGACCTGACCTCTGCGAACGCCTTGTCGAGATCGTCGTTGATCACGTTGAAATCATAGTCGCGCCAATGCTCGATCTCTGCGCGCGCATTGGCCAGCCGTGCCTCGATCACCTCGTCGGAATCCTCGGCACGGCGGCGCAGCCTGCCCTTCAGCTCGCGCATCGTCGGCGGCAGGATGAAGATCGAGACGATGTCGGCGCGCATCCTTTCGCGCAGCTGCTCGGCGCCCTGCCAGTCGATGTCGAACAGCATGTCGCGGCCCTCGGCCATGGCGCGCTCGGCTGGTTCGCGCGGCGTCGCGTAGAAATTGCCGTGCACCTCCGCCCATTCCAGCAGCTCGTCATTGTCGCGCATGCTGTCGAACTCGCGCTTCGAGCGGAAGTGATAGTGCCGTCCGTCGATCTCGCTGCCGCGGCGCTGCCGGGTGGTCACGCTGATCGACAGCTCGAAGCTTGGGTCGCTCTCCAACAGGTTGCGCGCGATTGTCGACTTCCCCGCCCCGGAGGGCGACGACAGCACCAGCATGAGGCCGCGGCGGCGTATGGCGATGGGGTTGCTCGGCTGCGCCATGCTGTCACTCCAGATTCTGAACCTGCTCGCGGAACTGGTCGACCACCGCCTTCAGTTCCAGCCCGATTGCGGTGACGGACGCCGCGTTCGACTTCGAGCAGAGCGTGTTCGCCTCGCGGTTGAATTCCTGCGACAGAAAGTCGAGCTTGCGGCCCACCGGCCCGCCGGCGGAAAGCAGCGAATGCGCCGAGCTGACATGGGTCTTGAGCCGGTCGATCTCCTCGCGGATGTCGGCCTTGGTCGCCAGGAACGCGGCTTCCATGTGCAGGCGCGCCTCGTCCATCGGTGCGCCGGCATCCAGGAGCAGCGCCACCTGCTCGGCGAGACGCTGGCGGATCGCGGCGGGCTCGCGGGAAGGGTCGGCCTCGACGGCGGCGGTGAGTTGCGCAACAACGTCGAGATGGCCGGCCAGCAGTGCGCCAAGCATCGCGCCTTCCGTCAGGCGGGCGTCTTCCAGCCCGGCCAGCGCGACGTCCAGCGTGGCGAGGATCGTGGCGTCTAGAGCCGCCCTCACCTCCTCGCTCTCGACCACATCGGGCAGCTCGAACACGCCGCGCAGACCAAGCAGGCCGTCGGCGGTTGCGGGTGCCGCCCCGAACTGATCTTCGAGCCGCTTGGCGAGCCCGGCCAGATCGCGCAGGAATTCCTCGTTGATCACTGGTTGTGTCTGCGGGCTGGAGCGCGAGATCGTCAGCGCGGCCTGCACGTTGCCGCGTGCGAAGCGCTTCTGGATGGCCTGACGCACCGCCTGCTCAAGCCTCTCGAAGCCCTGCGCCAGGCGCAGGCGCGGCTCCAGCCCCTTGCCGTTGACCGACTTGATCTCCCAAGCGATCACGGTGCCCAGATGATCGGCCTCCGCCCGGCCGAAGCCGGTCATGCTCTGCAATGCCATGGCGTCCCCTGCCCCACGTGCCACGGCCGACCTAGGGTCAGTCGGCCGCAGGCTCCTCTTCTTCGGCGGCGGCCGCTGCGGCCGCCTCTGCGCGCTGCCGCTCGATGGCCCGCCAGCGCGCCACGTTCTCGTTGTGCTCGTCCAGCGTCGTGGCGAAGGCGTGGCCGCCCGAACCATCGGCGACAAAGTACAGGTCGTTGGTGCGCGACGGGTTGGCCACCGCCTCCAGTGACGCGCGGCCGGGAATGGCGATCGGCCCCGGCGGCAGGCCGGGAATGGTATAGGTATTGTACTCGGTCGGCGTGTCGATGTCGGAACGATAGATCGGCCGGTCGGCGGGTTTCCCCTCGCCGCCGAAGATGCCGTAGATGATCGTCGGGTCCGACTGGAGGCGCATGCCCTTGTTGAGGCGGTTGATGAACACGGCCGCGACGCGCGAGCGCTCGTCGGCCCGTCCCGTCTCCTTCTCGACGATCGAGGCCAACGTCATGAACTCGTTGATGTCATCGACCGGCAGGTCGGCCGCCCGGCGCTGCCAGATCGCCTCGACCATCGACTTCTGGTCGGCCGTCAGCCGGTTGATCACCTCCTGGCGCTTCATGCCGCGCGTGAAGCGGATGGTGTCGGCCGCCAGCGATCCTTCGGGCGGCAGGTCCGCGGGCATGTCGCCTTCCAGCTCCTGCGCCGCCGCGATGCGCCGGAACGCCTGATGAACCGTCCAGCCCTCGGGAATGGTCACGGAGTGCTGGATCGAGCGACCGCTGACCATCAGGTTCATGATGTCGCGCATCGAGGCGCCCGCGTCGACCTGATATTCGCCGGCGCGCAGGCGGCCGTCGTTGCCGTGCATCCTCAGCCCGATGCGGAAGACGCGCGCGTCACTGATCATGCCACGGCGCTCCAGCACGTCGGCGATCTCGGCAACGCCGGTGTTGGGCTGCACCAGCACCGTGTCGGCCGTGCGCAACGGCCCTTCTCCCTCGAAGGTGTGCTTACCGAACCAGACGGCAGCGAAGGCCGCGATCATGACGAGCACGATCGAAGACATGACGAAGTTGAGAAACACCACGAACTGGCTGCGCGAGCGTCTGGAATGCTGCGGCGGCGGGGTCCCAGCCTGGGGGCGCAGCGCCTCGCTGGCCGACTTCGGGACGATCGGGCGCGCGTTGCCGTTGGGGCTTGCGTAGGCGCCTTCGTTCGAGGGATTGCTCGTCATTGGGCTCTCGCACGCTCCATGATGCAGCCAACGTCAGAATCTGGCGTCAGACCCTAGTCCTGAATATGGCGAAATTGGCGGCGCAGGCGCGCCGCCAGTTCAAGCCTGATAGCGGCGGAACACGAGGGAGGCGTTGGTTCCCCCGAAGCCGAACGAGTTGGACAGGGCAACGTCGATCTGCCGTTCGCGCGGCTTGTTCGGAACGAGGTCGATCGCGGTCTCGCGTTCAGGATTGTCGAGGTTGATCGTCGGCGGGGCGACGTTTTCGCGGATCGCCATGACCGAGAAGATCGCCTCCGCGGCGCCGGCAGCGCCCAGCAGATGGCCGATAGAAGACTTGGTCGACGACATGGACACCTTCGACGCGGCATCGCCGACCAGCCGCTCGACCGCGCCGAGCTCGATCGTGTCGGCCATCGTCGAGGTGCCGTGGGCGTTGATGTAGTCGAGATCGGCGGGCGTCAGGCCGGCGCGCTTCAGCGCAGCCGTCATGCAGCGGAACGCGCCGTCGCCGTCCTCGGACGGGGCCGTGATGTGATAGGCGTCGCCGGACAGGCCGTAGCCGACGACTTCCGCGTAGATCTTCGCTCCGCGCGCCTTGGCGTGCTCGAGTTCCTCGAGCACGACGACGCCGGCGCCCTCGCCCATGACGAAGCCGTCACGATCGGCGTCATAGGGGCGCGAAGCCTTCTGCGGTTCGTCGTTGCGGGCGGTGGAGAGCGCACGGCAGGCCGCGAAGCCGGCCAGCGAAAGGCGGGTGACCGGGGCCTCGGCACCGCCGGCGACCATCACGTCGGCGTCGCCGAACATGATCAGCCGCGCGGCATCGCCGATGGCGTGCGCGCCGGTCGAGCAGGCCGTGACCACGGCGTGGTTCGGCCCTTTGAGGCCATGCCGGATCGAGACGTGGCCGGAAACGAGATTGATGATGTTGCCGGGAATGAAGAAGGGGCTGATGCGGCGCGGCCCCTTTTCCTTGAGGATCATCGCGTTTTCGGCGATGCCCTCGATGCCGCCGATGCCGGACCCGATCATCACGCCCGAGGCGTTCTGGTCCTCGGGCGTCTGTGGGTGCCATCCGGCATCGTCGAGCGCCATTTGCGCGGCGGCGATGCCGTAGATGATGTAATCGCCGACCTTGCGCTGTTCCTTCGGCTCCATGAAGGCATCCGGATCGAACGCATGCTCGCTGCCGTCGCGCGGGATGACGTTGGCGATCTTGCAGGCAAGATCTTCAACCTCGAAGGTGTCGACGCGCCGCGCCGCACTCTTTCCCGCGAGAAGCTGCTTCCAGGCATGGTCGACGCCGACGCCGAAAGGCGACAGCAACCCCATGCCGGTGACGACGACACGCCTCATGCCAGATATCCTGGGGTGACCGATAGCGCTGGAGCCGGGCGGCCGATCAGGCCGAGGCCTTCTCGATATACTTGACGGCGTCGCCGACGGTCAGGATCGTCTCGGCCGCATCGTCCGGGATTTCGACGCCGAATTCCTCTTCGAACGCCATGACGAGCTCGACGGTGTCGAGGCTGTCCGCGCCGAGATCGTCGATGAAGCTCGCACCTTCGGTCACCTTTTCAGCGTCGACGCCCAGATGCTCGACGACGATCTTCTTGACGCGTTCTGCGGTATCGCTCATTTGCAAACCCTCGACTTCAAAAGTTGGTTGGTCTTCGTTAGCGGCCCGATTGCCGCTAATCAAGTTGAAAGATGGCAGGACCGGATGGCCCCGTTAGACGGCTCCCGAACGCATGGGGGGCCGGCTCGGTTGCACGCCGAATGGCCCCCAAAAGCGCGTCCGATCGCCTCGTCGCGGGCCGGATTACACGAAAACATCCCCCACTCCAAGGCGAAAACGCCTTGCCGCGGGGTCATCCTCAGATCATAGCCATGCCGCCATTGACGTGCAGCGTCTGTCCGGTGACGTATCCGGCCTCGTTCGAGGCGAGGTAGACCGCCGCCGCCGCGATGTCTGTTCCGGTGCCCATCTTGCGCATCGGGATGGCGCCCATGATCGCATCCTTCTGCTTGTCGTTGAGCTTTTCGGTCATCGCAGACTCGATGAATCCGGGCGCGATGCAGTTCACCGTCACGTTGCGCGTGGCGATCTCCTGCGCCAGCGACTTGGACAGGCCGATCATGCCCGCCTTGGAGGCGCAGTAGTTGGCCTGTCCCGGATTGCCGGTGACGCCGACGACGGAGGTAATGTTGACGATGCGACCGAACCGGCGGCGCATCATCGGGTGGGTCAGCTCGCGCGTCAGCCGGAACACGGCGGTCAGATTGACCTCAAGCACGGAATCCCAGTCTTCGTCGGACATGCGCACGAACAGCCCGTCACGGGTGATGCCGGCATTGTTGACGAGGATGTCGACGCCTTCCAGCTCGGCCTCGGCCTTCTGGCCCAGCGCCTTGACCTCGTCGCGGTCCGACAGGTTGGCCGGAAACAGCTTCACCCGGTCGCCCAGCTCGGCGGCGAGCGCCTCGAGCTTCTCGACGCGGGTGCCATGGATGCCCACGGTGGCGCCGGCTGCATGCAGCGCGCGGGCCACCGCCTCGCCGATGCCGCCCGATGCACCGGTGACGAGCGCCTTGCGGCCTGAGAGATCGAACATGGTGTTTCCCTTCGTATGGAAGGCGCTCCCCTGCTTAAGGGCGCGCCTGCATTCATGGATCAGGCGAGCGCCGTCAGCGCAGCGTCTACGTCGGCCGCCGTTCCGATATTGGCGGTGGCGACATCGCGATTGATACGGCGCGCAAGGCCCGACAGCACCTTGCCTGCGCCGACCTCATAGAGGGTGGCGACGCCATTGCCGGCGAACCATTCCACCGTCTCGCGCCAGCGCACGCGGCCCGTCACCTGCTCGACGAGGCGCGCGGCGATCTCTTCTGGAGCGGTCAGCGGCGCGACGACGACGTTGGCCACCACCGGCACGACCGGCGCATGCTTGACCACGCCCGCCAGCGCCTCGCGCATGGCATCGGCTGCCGGCTGCATCAGAGCCGAATGGAAGGGCGCGGACACCGGCAGCATCAGCGCCCGCTTGGCGCCTTTGTCGGTGCAGATGCGCGCGGCATGCTCGACCGCCGGCTTGGCGCCCGAGATGACGAGCTGGCCGCCGCCATTGTCGTTGGCGATCTGGCAGACGGAACCGGCCGAGGCCTCCGCGCAGGCTGCCTCGACGTCTGCCTGCTCCAGCCCGATGATAGCGGCCATCGCGCCCTCGCCCACCGGCACGGCGGCCTGCATGGCGTTGCCGCGGATGCGCAGGAGCCGCGCCGTATCGGCGATCGAGAAGGTTCCGGCGGCGGCAAGTGCGGAATATTCGCCCAGCGAATGGCCGGCGACATAGGCGACCTTGTCCTTCAGCGACAGGCCCCGCGCTTCGAGCACGCGGATTGCGGCCAGCGACACGGCCATCAGCGCCGGCTGGGCGTTGGCGGTCAGCGTCAGCTGGTCCTCCGGCCCTTCCCATACCAGCGCCGACAGCTTCTGCCCCAGCGCGTCATCGACCTCGTCGAAGACGGCGCGCGCCTCGGGGAAAGCGTCCGCGAGGTCCTTGCCCATGCCGACAGCCTGGCTGCCCTGGCCCGGAAAGGTGAAGGCGATCGACATCCGGCGTCTCTCCCTGTTTTCGTTGCGGCCAGCCTGTGGCGCAACGCGCGGGAGAGGTCAAGAGCCGCCGCCGGCGGCTCCCGTCAGGCGAAGCCCAGGATCAGCCGGTCACGTAGAGCTTGGCAATGCGCGCGGCGATCTTCCTGAACACCACGTCGAGCTGGCTCACGTCGCTCGTCGCGTAGTAATGCTCGGCCGTCGTGGCGCACTTTGTATAGAGCGTGCGGTTGGCCTGCGTGTCGGCGCCGAGAAGCACGGTGAACACTTCGACGTCTTGGTTCTTGAGGGAGGTGCAGGCGTCGAGCGTCCAGGTGTTGACCTGGGTCAGCGCGGTGTTGCGGTTGGTGGTGTTGCCGATGCGCTTTCCGTCTAGGAAGCTGTACGAACCGTAGTCGGAGGTGTTGTAGGACTGGCTGCTGGCGCCGAACACGGTGTTCTCGCCGTCGGTGAAGACAACGACGAATTTCGACGTATTCTCGGACCGGAACGGAGCGCCTTCGGTGTAGGGCTCGCCGGGCGACAATACCCGGTACGACCACGCCAGCCCCTCGGAAACGTTGGTGCCCGAACCTTCCCAATGGATCATCTTGGCGATCTCGGTCTTGAGCTTGCCGAAATCCGAGGTCAGCGGCATGACCGGCGTCGGGCAGGCATAGTTGGGGCCCGTCGTGCGCGAACCGCTGTTCTCGTTGATGGTCTTGTTGCTCGACGATACGCCGGAATAGCGCGCGGAATTCCTGAGCTTGGCGGCGTCGCTGCTGCCGAACGAGTCGTTCAGGTAGGAATTGTTCCAGGCCGTGCCCGAATTGGGCGACGTCGCGTTCTTGCCCGGATTGTCGGGCGCGAAATAGGGCACGAACATCGTGCCCGGCACCAGCGGGTCCGGTGCCTCGTCGGAGAGATTGTAGGGAGCCGACCGCGCCTCGACGCAGCCTTTCCACGTCACGCCGAGCGCCTGGTACAGCTCGAAATGGTTGACGAACTTGCCGGAGACCTTTTCGAAGTTCGCACCGTGATAGGGCGCTACGTGCGGACGGTATTTGCTCGTCTTGGTGTCCCAGTGGCCGTCGATCCAGGTGTCCTTGAAGCCGTCACCCTTGACGTTGACGGACGTGACGAAGGGAACCAGTGCCGCCCTGACGACGCGCTTCGGCTCGGAATCGGGCGAATGGACCGTGGACAGGATGTCGACGAGGGAGGTCGCCGCCTTGCGCAGCTCCTTCATCCGCGCCTCGCCCATCGAGCCGGTATTGTCGAGCGCCAGCACCACCTCGAGATTGTCACGGGATTCATAGGCACTGGACTTTGCCGAAACCTTCTTGGCGTTCCCGTAGAGAAAGGCGAGGTTCAGGTCGATGTCGGCGCTCGCCGTGCCCACGGTGCTGATGTAGTTCAGGCCGGTATCGATCTCGATCTTGGCGATCACGTTGCGGATGCTGGGCTCGCCGAAGAGGTTGGCTGCGAGATACTCCTGGAAGACGTCCTCCCGCGAGACCGCCTTGTCATTGATGCGCGAAGCCGCCAGCACCGCCGAGTCGAGGGCGTTCTGGAGCTTCGAATGCGCGCGGGACATGGAGGCGAAATCGACCGCCATGCCCACGGCGCCGAGCAACATCGGCAGGACCAGCGCGAACAGCATGGCGAAGTTGCCATCCCTCGCGGACAGGAAACGACGGAATGTCATGACGGTACCCCTCGCCTAACGTGCCAACTCTGCCCTGCCGCGATGAAGAATGCGTTGAAGTGCTGGTTCGAATTGCGTTGAATTGGCGGATTGTCGCCATCCGGCTTGCCTTTGAAGCGGGATGCTGTATAGACGCGCCCAATCTGCCGGTCCCAGCTGGGGGCTGAACGGAGGGCCGTGTCTTTTCGCGAATGATCGTGAAGGGCGCGCGTGAAGGCAAAAGCACTTCCGCCTCCCGTGTCTCCTCTCTCGACCGTCTCGTCATGCTCCTTTCTTCGCCCGCGCAGCGGGACAAGAGAAGTTGCAGAGGCTTAGCCGCCGGGACCGACAGGGAGAAACGAAGAAAGGCAAGTCGTCATGGCTCTTTACGAACATGTGTTCCTTGCCCGGCAGGACCTCTCGCAGCAGCAGGTCGAAGCCCTTGTCGAACAGTACAGGGGTGTGATCGAAGCGAATGGCGGGGCCATCGGCCGGGTCGAGAACTGGGGACTGAAGTCCCTCACCTACCGCATCAACAAGAATCGCAAGGCCTACTACACGCTCATGGACATCACTGCACCGGCCGCCGCCGTGCATGAGATGGAGCGCCAGATGGGCCTGTCGGAAGACGTGCTGCGCTTCATGACCATCAAGGTCGAGAAGCACGAGGAAGGCGCGTCGGCGATGATGCAGAAGCGCGACGACCGTGAGCGCGAAGGCCGCTTCGGCGACCGTCCCCGCTTCGGCGACCGTGACCGCGGCGATCGTGGTGACCGCGGGGACCGTGGCGATCGTGGGCCGCGCCGCCCGCGTGAACAGGCTGAAGGAGCCGCAGAATAATGGTCGACATCAACCAGATTCCGACGCGTCGCCCCTTCCATCGCCGTCGCAAGACCTGCCCGTTCTCCGGCGCCAACGCGCCGCGGATCGACTACAAGGACGTGCGTCTGCTGCAGCGCTACATTTCCGAGCGCGGCAAGATCGTGCCGTCGCGCATCACGGCCGTGAGCCAGAAGAAGCAGCGCGAGCTCGCCAAGGCGATCAAGCGCGCCCGCTTCCTCGGTCTGCTGCCCTACGTGGTGAAGTAAGCTTTTCGCCGGGGCGGTCTTCCGCCCCGGCACCCGCCTTGCGGTCGGCGCGAGGCAGGAAAATCGAAATCCGAGTTGGGCCTATGCCCTAACTGCCCGGACAGGCAGGACAGCGACCCCGGCGTCACCGCCCTTGCGCTTCCGGCCTGTTCCGAATTTGCCCATCGTGGCAACCGTCAAAAGGAACACGACCATGGAAGTCATTCTTCTCGAACGCATTTCCCGCCTCGGCCAGATGGGCGACACCGTCAAGGTCAAGGACGGGTTCGCGCGTAACTACCTGCTGCCCAAGGGCAAGGCGCTTCGCGCCAACGAAGCCAACAAGAAGAAGTTCGAAGGCCAGCGCGGCCAGCTCGAGGCCCGCAACCTGGAGCGTAAGTCCGAGGCCACCCAGGTCGCCGAGAAGCTCGACGGCAAGGCCTTCATCGTGGTCCGCTCTGCCGGCGAGACCGGCCAGCTCTACGGTTCGGTGTCGACCCGCGATATTGCGGACATCCTGACCGCCGAAGGCTTCAACGTCGCGCGCAACCAGATCGAGCTCAACCAGCCGATCAAGACCATCGGCCTTACCAACGTCGCGATCTCGCTGCATGCGGAAGTCGAAGTGACGATCACGCTCAACATCGCCCGCTCCGCCGACGAGGCAGAGCGCCAGGCTTCGGGCGAGAAGCTCGACTCGGCAGAGGCGATCTACGGCGACGACATCAACGAGAACGCCCGTCCCGACGCCTTCTTCGATCCCAACGAAGACGGCTTCGCCGACGAGGAATAAGCGCGGGCGTCAAATCCGCGCCGTTTCTGAAGGCCCGGGCAGCGATGCCCGGGCCTTCACTTTTTCGTTCTTGGCCGGTCTGGTCCAGATACTTTGCGGAGCAAGCTCTTTACGCGCGACCAAAGCTGCTTACCTTTACGTCATGCGCGCTGGCTGGGGGCAGTTGGCGAGGCGATGGCATGAACAGGCTCCTGCAAGGCATCGTCGGGCGGCTGGTCCGCACCGGAAACCTTACGATCACCGACCCGGACGGCGTGACCGACGCATTCGGCGACGGCACCGGCGCACCGGTCCACGTCGTCCTTCACACCCATCACGCCCAGCGCGCAATCACCCTCGACCCGATGCTGGCGCTGCCCGAGGCGTTCATGGACGGCGAGCTCGACATCGTCGAGGGCGACGTTCTGGAATTGCTCCGCGTCGTCTACCGGAACATGGGGCCGAGCGGCACGGTCGAGGCCGCCTGGACCCGCGCGATCGAGGGTCTGCGCGTGGCGTTGCGTCGTCTTCAGCAGGTCAACACCGCCGCAAGAGCCCGCCGCAACGTCGAGCATCACTACAACCTGTCACGCGAGTTCTATCGGCTCTTCCTCGACCAGGACATGCAGTATTCCTGCGCCTATTTCGCCCGCCCCGACATGAGCCTAGAAGAAGCGCAGCGGGCCAAGAAGCGCCACCTGGCCGCCAAACTCAACCTGAAGCCGGGTCAGCAGGTGCTGGACATCGGCTCCGGCTGGGGCGGGCTCGGCCTCTATCTGGCGCGCACCTTCGACGTCGACGTCCTGGGCGTGACGCTGTCGGGCGAGCAACATGCCGTCGCGACGGACAGGGCGCACGCCGAAGGGCTGGAAAGCCGCGCCCATTTCGAGATTCGCGACTATCGCGACCTGCGCGAACGCTTCGACCGCATCGTCTCGGTCGGCATGTTCGAGCATGTCGGCGTCAATCACTACCGCACCTTCTTCGACAAATGCGCGGCGCTGCTCAAGCCCGACGGCGTCATGGTGTTGCACTCGATCGGCCGTGCCGGTCCTCCCACGGCCACCAACGCGTTCATCCGCAAGCACATCTTCCCCGGCGGCTATATTCCCGCATTGTCCGAAGTGCTGCCGCACATCGAAAAGGCCGGCCTGATGGTCGCCGACGTCGAGGTCCTGCGGCTGCATTATGCCGAAACGCTGAAACACTGGCGAGAACGCTTCCTCGCCAACCGCGCACGCGTGCTCGACATCTACGACGAGCGCTTCGCGCGCATGTGGGAGTTTTATCTCGCAGGCTCAGAGGCTGCCTTCCGCTGGCAGGACCTTATGGTCTTCCAGATCCAGCTCACGCTCAGGAACGACACCGTCCCGGTGACACGCGACTATGTCGGCAGGAAGGAAAAGGCGCTGGCGATGCGCGAGCTCGGCCATGCCGGTCGCACCCCGTCCGACCACCCCGTCGCGCGCAACAGGCACGGCGCGCGCCCGATCAAGTATCCGCGCTGAATCGCGCCGCAGGAGAGTGCGACGCGTCGACCTTCACCGGCCACATTTCCTGTTTTGTTCCGCCGAAACACGCGGTAGAATCGGTCCCGAGTCGCGTCAATGGCCAATTTCAGCCATTGAACGTTCTGCCTGTGGAATACTGTGAATCATGGTGCTTGCTCGCGATCGGGCTTTGCGCCCGCGCGGCTGGGGTCTAGGACCAGCTGGGGTTTGGGCGCGGGACCACGACAACACCGCCGGCACGACAAGGATAAACTGGAACCGGCATGGCTGAAGCAGCGCGCAAGCTTGGCGTGGCGGAAACTCCGCTCTATCGCGAGGCACCGAACAACATAGAGGCCGAGCAGGCATTGCTCGGCGCCATCCTTGTCAACAATGACGCCTATTATCGCGTCTCCGACTTCCTCAAGGCCAATCATTTCTACGAACCGCTGCACCGGCGCACTTTCGAGGTACTGGCCGAGCTGATCCGGATGGGCAAGATGGCCAATCCGGTGACCATCAAGACGTTCCTGCCCGCCGACGAGAAGGTCGGCGACATGACCGTCGCGCAGTATCTCGCCCGGCTGGCCGCCGAAGCCGTCACCATCATCAACGCAGCAGACTATGGCCGCGCCATCTACGACCTCGCCACCCGGCGCGCGCTGATCACCGTCGGCGAGGACATGGTCAACATCGCCTTCGACGCTCCTGTCGACATGTCGCCTTCCGACCAGATCGAGGACGCTGAGCGGCGGCTGTTCGAGCTGGCCGAAACCGGGCGCTACGATGGCGGCTTCGAGAGCTTCTCCGATGCGGTCAAGACCGCGATCGACATGGCCAGTGCCGCCTATATGCGCGACGGACACCTGTCCGGCGTCGCAACCGGCCTCAACGATCTCGACAGGCGCATGGGCGGCCTGCAACCGTCGGACCTGATCGTGCTTGCGGGACGCCCCGGCATGGGCAAGACGTCGCTCGCCACCAACATCGCCTTCAACATTGCGGCCAGCTACGAGCCGGAGCAGCAGGCCGACGGTTCGTTCAAGGCCAAGAACGGCGGCGTCATCGGCTTCTTCTCGCTCGAAATGTCGGCGGAACAGCTCGCCACCCGCATCATCTCCGAGCAGGCCGAGGTGCCCTCATCGAAGATCCGGCGCGGCGACCTGACCGAGACCGATTTCGAAAAGCTGGTCGCCTGCACGCAGACGCTGCAGAAGATCCCGCTCTACATCGACTCGACCGGCGGCATTTCCATCGCCCAGCTCGCGGCCCGCTCGCGCCGGCTCAAGCGACAGCGCGGCCTCGACGTTCTGGTCATCGACTACATCCAGCTCATGCAGGGCTCCAGCGCCAAGGCCTCGCAGAATCGCGTGCAGGAAATCACCGAGATCACCACCGGCCTCAAGGCGCTGGCCAAGGAACTGTCGGTGCCGATCATCGCGCTGTCCCAGCTTTCGCGTCAGGTCGAAAGCCGCGACGACAAGCGCCCGCAGCTCTCGGACCTGCGCGAATCGGGCTCGATCGAGCAGGACGCCGACGTGGTGCTGTTCGTTTATCGCGACGAGTACTATCTGAAGAACAAGGAGCCGAAGCCCGGCACCGACGAATATATCAAGTGGGAGGGCGACATGGCGGAAGCGCGCGGCAAGGCCGAGGTGATCGTTGCCAAGCAGCGTCACGGTCCCACCGGCACGGTCGGACTGGCGTTCCATGGCGAATTCACGCGCTTCTCGGATCTCGCCGAGGACAGCCATCTGCCTGAGCGGTTCGAGTAGAATTGTCCGGCTGGATTCCATTCGAGCCCGATGACGGCCATCTGGGCGCCGACCCCAGGCTGGCGGGCGGGCGTCTCACCATCGACCTCGAAGCGCTTGCCGCCAATTACAGGCTTCTCGCCCGGCGGGCAGCGCCGGCAAGGGTTGCCGGCGTGGTCAAGGCCGACGCCTACGGCCTCGGCATCCGCAGGGTCGCCCCGGTGCTGTGGCGCGAAGGCTGCCGCACGTTCTTCGTCGCCCTGCCCGAGGAAGGCGCCCTCCTCCGGCAGGTGCTTCCGAACGCTGAGATTTTCGTCCTCAACGGCCTGTTCGGCCCCGAGGCCGCGCGCGCCTATGGCGAGCATAGTCTCGTGCCGGTTCTCGGCTCGCAGGCGGACATTTCCTCCTGGGAGGCCTTCGGCTGGGACGACGGAGCGACTTCGCGCCCCTGCGCCATCCATGTCGACACCGGCATGAACCGCCTGGGGCTGACGCCGGCGGAAGCGCGGTCCTTTGCCGCCGAGAACCGGCTGACCGACGCGCTGACGCCGTTGCTGCTGATGAGCCACCTTGCCTGCGGGGACGATCCGGCCAACCCGCTCAACCGCAGACAACTGGAATCGTTTCAGGCGGTTAGGACGGCCTTTGGCGAGATCGAATCAAGTCTCTCCAATTCCGCTGGAACCTTCCTCGGGCGGGATTTTGCCTTCGACATGGTGCGGCCGGGCATCGCGCTTTACGGCGGCGCGCCGGCCAGCGGCATCGAAAATCCGATGCGGCCAGTCGCCACCGTCGAGGCGCGCGTGGTCCAGGTCCGCCAGGCGAAGGCGGGCGCCACGGTGAGCTACGGTGCCAGTCAGGCGCTTTCACGCGACACGCAAATCGCCGTCGTCTCGGTCGGCTATGCCGACGGCTTTCATCGCGCCGGCTCGGCCGCCGGCGTGCCTTTGCGGGCAACTGTGCCGCATGGCGCGGCCGGCTTCGTCCACGGCCGCCGCGTGCCTGTGCTCGGCCGCGTCACCATGGACCTGACGCTGTTCGACGTCACCGACCTCGGCCCCGGAGCGGTGACCGCCGGCGACTGGATCGAGCTGTTCGGGCCTAACCTCGCCCTGGACGAGGCCGCCGCCGCCGCAGGCACCATCTCGTACGAAATGCTGACCAGCCTCGGCCGGCGCTACTACCGCCACTATGTCGGCGGGGAACTGCCGGATTGATGAACGACCGTCCTGCCACCCGGGTCTCTCGCAATGGCTAAATCCCGCGTCCAGTTCCTGTGCCAGGCCTGCGGCGCGACGCATGCGCGCTGGGCGGGCAAATGCGATGCCTGCGGCGAATGGAACACGCTCGTCGAGGAAGGCACGGCCGGCGGCATCGGCAGCGGTCCGGCCTCGCTGCGATCCACCCGCAAGGGCCGCGCGGTCACGCTAACCACCCTGTCGGGCGACATCGAGGAAGCGCCGCGCATCGCCACCGGCATCGGCGAGCTCGACCGGGCCACCGGCGGCGGTTTTGTCCGCGGCTCGGCGCTGCTCGTCGGCGGCGATCCCGGCATCGGCAAGTCGACGCTGCTCACCCAGGCGGCCGCCGCGCTCGCCATGCAGGGACACCGCGTCGTCTACGTCTCGGGCGAGGAAGCGGTCGCCCAGATACGCCTGCGGGCCCAGCGGCTCGGCGCGGCCGAAACGCCGGTGGAGCTGGCGGCCGAAACCAATGTCGAGGACATCCTCGCCACCATTGCCGACGGCAGGCGGCCAGACCTCCTGATCCTCGATTCGATCCAGACCCTATGGACCGACATGGCCGATTCGGCGCCGGGCACTGTGACGCAGGTGCGCGCCTCGGCGCAGGCGATGATCCGCCACGCCAAGTCGACCGGCACGGCCGTCGTGCTCGTCGGCCACGTCACCAAGGAAGGCCAGATCGCCGGTCCGCGCGTCGTGGAGCACATGGTCGACGGCGTCCTCTATTTCGAGGGCGAAGGCGGCCATCACTTCCGCATCCTGCGCACGGTCAAGAACCGCTTCGGTCCCACGGACGAGATCGGCGTCTTCGAGATGTCCGACCGTGGCCTGCGCGAGGTGTCGAACCCGTCCGAGCTGTTCCTGGGCGAGCGCAGCGCCGCCGCGCCGGGCGCGGCCGTCTTCGCCGCCATCGAGGGCACGAGGCCGGTGCTGGTGGAGATCCAGGCGCTCGTCGCGCCCTCCCCGCTCGGCACGCCGCGCCGCGCCGTCGTCGGCTGGGATTCGGCGCGGCTGTCGATGGTGCTGGCCGTCCTCGAGGCGCATTGCGGCGTCCGCTTTTCGCAGCACGACGTCTATCTCAACGTCGCCGGAGGCTACCGCATAGCCGAGCCGGCGGCGGACCTCGCGGTGGCTGCTGCGCTGGTTTCGTCCCTCACCGGTCTTGCCCTTCCATCCGATTGCGTCTATTTCGGCGAAATCAGTCTTTCGGGGGCGATCAGACCGGTCGCGCATGCCCAGCAGCGCCTCAAGGAGGCGGAAAAGCTGGGCTTCGCGCAGGCGGTCATGCCCCCCGCAGGCGACGACCAGACAGGCGGCGGCCGGGCCGCTTTTCAGCCGGGCACGCTTGCCGATCTCGTCGCACGGATCGCCGGATCGCGATCGAGGGATTGGGACGGGGCATGAAGCCCGGTGGACAAGTCGGAGGTTGCCGTCAGCGGCGCCGCTTTGGAGCGTGATCTGAATGCCCATCACCCTGCTGGATGGAATCCTCCTCGGCTTCACCCTGGTGTCCGCCATGCTCGCCATGGTGCGCGGCTTCTCGCGCGAGGTTCTCTCGATCGCGTCATGGGCTGCGGCGGCCATCGCCGCCTATTTCTTCTATCCCGTGGTGGTTCCCTATCTTGAACCCTATGTTGACCATGCCCAGGTAAGGCTTGCGGCGGCGGCGGCGATCGTGTTCTTCGCCGCGCTGATCGTGGTGACGGTGATCACGATGAAGATCGCCGATTTCATCATCGACAGCCGCATCGGCGCGCTCGACCGCACGCTCGGCTTCCTTTACGGGGCCGCGCGCGGCATAATCGTGGTGGCGGTTGCACTGCTGTTCTTCTCTTGGCTCGTCGGGCCGAACCCGCCGCCCTGGATATCGGAGGCGAAGTCGCTTCCGCTGCTCGAAGGCATAGGCAACTGGCTCGAAAGCATCCTGCCCGACGATCCGGAGAACTCGATTCTCGACCGGATCAGGGGCGAAGACAGGACCGACCCGCCGGCCGAGAACTGATAGGCCGGGTTACGCACCGCGAAAGCTTGTCGCCCGAAAGTGGGAGCCGGTTTCGGGACAACGACATGCGATGAAAAAGAGCTCAAGGCGCGGGAAGCGAATCCGAAGGATCGCGACGCGATTGGCGGCACGAAAGGCGTGAGCCCCATGGCAGACGCAGACGACACTCCGTTTTCATCCGACGGTGACGACCGCTTTCATGACGAATGCGGCGTCTTCGGCATTTTCGGACGCCAGGACGCGGCGGCCATCGTCACGCTCGGCCTGCACGCGCTCCAGCATCGCGGCCAGGAGGCGGCGGGCATCGTCTCCTATGACGGCTCGCAGTTCCATGTCGAGCGCCATGTCGGGCTGATCGGCGACACCTTCACCAAGCAGTCGGTTCTGGACCGTCTCAAGGGCCAGCGCGCAATCGGCCACACGCGCTACGCCACCACGGGCGGTGCCGGCCTGCGCAACGTGCAGCCGCTCTTCGCCGAGCTCGCAGACGGCGGCATCGCGGTCGCCCACAACGGCAACCTCACCAACGCCATGACGGTCCAGCGCACGCTGCAGAAGCAGGGCGCGATCTTCTCGTCGACCTCCGACACCGAGACCATCCTGCATCTCGTGGCCACCAGCCGCGAGAAGGATATCAATTCGCGCTTCATCGAGGCCGTGCGGCAGATCGAGGGCGCTTTCTCGCTGGTGGCGCTGACCGCCAAGAAGATGATCGGCTGTCGCGATCCGCTGGGCATCCGACCGCTGGTACTGGGCGACCTCGACGGCGCATGGATCCTCGCCTCGGAGACATGCGCGCTCGACATCATCGGCGCGCGCTTCGTCCGCGACCTCAAGCCCGGCGAGATGGTGGTCGTCACCACCAAGGGCATCGAGAGCTTCTTCCCGTTCGAACCGCAGAAGCCGCGCTTCTGCATCTTCGAATATGTCTATTTCGCCCGCCCCGACTCGACCGTCGAGGGGCGCAACGTCTACAGCGTGCGCAAGCAGATCGGCATGGAGCTGGCGCGGGAGAATTCCATCGATGCCGACATCGTCGTGCCGGTGCCCGATTCCGGCACTCCGGCGGCGATCGGCTTTGCCCAGGCCGCTGGCCTGCCCTTCGAGCTCGGCATCATCCGCAACCACTATGTCGGGCGCACCTTCATCTCGCCGGGCGATTCGATCCGCCATATGGGCGTACGGCTGAAGCACAACGCCAACCGTAAGATGATCGAGGGCAAGCGCGTGGTGCTGGTCGACGATTCGATCGTGCGCGGCACCACCTCGCAGAAGATCGTGCAGATGGTGCGCGATGCCGGCGCGAAGGAGGTGCACATGCGCATCGCCTCCCCGCCGACCATGTCGTCGTGCTTCTACGGCGTCGACACGCCGGAGAAGTCGAAGCTGCTCGCCTCGCGCATGTCGATCGAGGAGATGGCCGAGTTCATACGCGTGGATTCGCTGGCGTTCCTGACCATCGACGGTCTCTATCGTGCCGTCGGCGAGGCCGCGCGTAACGAGGAAACGCCGCAGTTCTGCGACGCCTGCTTCACCGGCCAGTATCCGACCCGCCTCCTGGACCTCGAGGGCAGCGACAACGTGCGCACCCTGTCGCTGCTGGCCGCAGGCGGCCAGTGACGTTCAGGCCGGCGCGGCCCGATCCTTCCGGATGAGCGAATAGCGCAGGGCGAACCTCTCGCCCGGCCCGTGCGCTGCCGCAAGGAGCAGGCCGGCCAGGAAGCTGAAGTGATCGACGAAGAAGCCGAATTCGTACCACGCCGCCCACTTGTCGGGCCCGTGGAAGGCGAACGCCAGAAAGATCACGTAGACCCCCGCCAGCAGTGCGGCTTCCGAGAAGAACGCGCCCGTCAGGAATGCCAGCACGAGGGCCGTCTCGAAAATCGCCGCCAGCCAGGCCAGGGGCACCGAAAACGGAAACCCCTGCGCCGCGATCTGCGCCGCCGTGTCGGCCATGGCCGCGAACTTGAAGCCAGCGGCCATCGCGAACACTGCGGCGAATATCAGCCGCGCGACCAGTACTGCTGCGGTCCTGCCCATCTCATCCTCCTGAAATCGAGCCATGCCCGGAGGACGTAAGGCGCGTCGCCAATCCGACAACGGCCCGCGGAATACCGCAGGTGCGCCGCGCCTCAGGGCGAAACCAGCTTCAGCCCGACGATTCCGCTGACGATCAGGCCGATGCAGACCAGCCGCAGCACCTCGGCCGATTCCGAGAACAGGTAGATGCCGAGGATCGCGGTTCCGACCGTGCCGATCCCGGTCCAGATCGCATAAGCCGTGCCGAGCGGCAGCGTGCGCAGGGCGAGCCCGAGCAGGAACAGGCTGATCGCCATCGCGCCGATGGTGATCACGCTCGGCACCAGCCGCGAAAAACCGTGAGTGTATTTGAGGCCGACCGCCCAGCCGATCTCGAACAGGCCGGCTGCGAACAGATAGATCCAGGACATCGCCTTTCTCCCTTGCAGAAGATGAGGCCGTCCCCATCGATCGTGTCCGAGGCCGGGTCGTCCCGGCGGTTTCCATATGGGACCGGGCTCCAGCCGGGTCAAGCGGTTGCATGGGGCGGGTTCCACTGACGGCCCGTTTCGGCTAATCCCTGCGCCTGACGACACGGCCGCCCGGCGGCCGCCCACTGCGAACAGGATACGCCATGCCCGCATCTCTCGACCTCACCGGCCGCGTGGCCGTCGTCACCGGCGCCTCGCGCGGCATCGGCTACTTCATGGCGAAGGAGCTGGCGGCCGCTGGTGCGCACGTCATCGCCGTCGCCCGCACGGTCGGCGGGCTGGAGGAGCTCGACGACGAGATCAAGGAGACCCGCGCCCGCACCGGCAAGGGCGAGGCCACGCTGGTTCCGCTCGACCTCACCGACATGGCGGGCATCGACCGGCTCGGCGGGGCGATCCATCAGCGCTGGGGCAAGCTCGATGTGCTGGTCGCCAATGCCGGCGTACTGGGCGTCATCGCCCCGCTCGGCCATGTCGAGGCCAAGGTGTTCGACAGGGTCATGGCGATCAACGTCACGTCCACCTGGCGGCTGATCCGCTCAGTCGACCCGCTGCTGCGCCTGTCCGACGCCGGCCGCGCCATCATCATGTCGTCGGGCGCGGCGCACTCCGCGCGCGCCTATTGGGGGCCGTACGCCGCGTCGAAGGCCGCGGTGGAGGCGATGGCGCGCTCCTGGGCCGACGAGACGAAGAACCTTGCGCTGCGGGTCAACTGCGTCAATCCGGGCGCCACGCGCACCGCGATGCGGGCTCAGGCGATGCCCGGCGAGGACCCGGCCACCCTGCCGCATCCCTCTGAGATCGCGGCGCGTATCGCGCCTTTGGCAAGCCCCGAAGTCACGGAGACAGGACTGATCTACGATGCGCGCGAGCAACGGTTCGTGGCCTATCGCACGCCCTCGTGACCGCCATACTCTCGACCCGATCGGACTGCCATGTTAGGTGGATTGCAGTTGCGATGCCGGATCGAGACTTCAGGACCGCGCCGATGAGACGTTTCCGACTTATGCCCACGACGGCGCTGGCGCTCGGCGCGGCCTTGGCGGCGGCGATGCCTGCCTCGGCCGACGTGTTCTCGTCGCAGGGCTTTTCCGGCGAGACGACGACCCTCAATGCCCTGCCTGGCGTCAATCTCGATGCCGTGCCCGGCTTCTCCGGCTCGTCGGGAAACTGCGTCGAGTCCGAGGTCCAGGCCTTCAAGGGCGGCGCGACGGGCTCACAGAAGGCAACGACGTGCCAGTTCGGCCGGTTCTCCGTCACTACGACGGGCGGCGCTTCGCCTGCCCCACGCAACGACCTGATCTACGGCGGCAACCCGCCTCCCTGGCAGCAGGGATGGCGCCCCTGACCGTCAGCGCCGGGTCGCGGCCAACGTCAGTTCCGGCTTGGTGTTCAGCGTCTGGAAGACCACGCAATAGCGCTCGGTCAGCTTGAGCAGCGTATCGATCCGGTCCTGAGGTTCTCCCGTATCGAGGTCGAAGCCGAGGCGGATCGCGCGAAATCCGACCGGGGCATCCTTCGCCACGCCCAGCGTGCCGCGAAAGTCGAGATCGCCCTCCGCCTCCACCACCGCGCCCTTCAGTTCGAACTCAAGCGCGGTTGCCACCGCCTTCAGCGTAACGCCGGCACACGCCACCAGCGCCTCCAGCAGCATGTCGCCCGAGCACAGTTCTAGGCCTGAACCGCCCGTCGCCGGGTGCAGGCCGGCAATCGCGAGCGCACGTCCCGTCTCCACCTTGCAGGCGATCGACTGGTCGTCGATCGAGCCTTTGGCGCGCAGCGTCACCAGTGCCTTGGCTGCATCGTCGCGATAGGCCTCCTTGAGCGGCGCCTGCATGGCCTTAAGAGCCTGAACGTCCATATCCTCGATCCTCCTGTCGCGGCACCCGCCACTGGCTTCATCGAAGCGCCCGGCTGGCCCAGCACGGCCCACCGCAACGCAAGCATAGACTGCGCCGCATCCGGGCCACGCGCCGAGGCCGGCCATCTGGAACCCGCATCATGACCGCACCTGCCGCGCAGGACACCGCAGACCGCGTGATGGCGGGCATAGCGCTGACAAGTCTCGCCTACTTCCTGTTCTCCGTCCATGACGCGGCCGTCAAGCTGCTGGTTACGTCCTTCGCCGTCTGGCAGGTGATGCTGTTCCGTTCAGTCACCATCCTCGCAGGCTGCGTGGCGGCCGGCGGAACAGGCATCCTCAAGGAGGCCGCCAATTCGCCGATCGTCGGCAAGATGTTCCTGCGCTCCTTCCTCATCCTCACCGCCTGGCTATGCTACTACACCGCCGCGCGCGACCTGCCGCTGGCCGAGCTGACCACGATCTACTTCGCCGCGCCGGTCATCATCACCGTCCTGTCGATCCCGCTTCTGGGCGAAAAGGTTACCGCGCCGCGCTGGATCGCTGTCCTTACCGGCTTCGCCGGCGTCTTCGTCGCGTGCGATCCGGTCGGCATCGGCTTGTCGCGGCCGGTCCTGCTGGTGCTGGCCGCCGCCTGCCTGTGGTCGCTGTCGATCGTGCTCCTGCGCATGATCGCGATGCGCGAAAAGACGCTGGTGCAACTCGTGCTCAACAACGCCTTCTTCCTTGTCATCGCCGGCATCGGCACGGCGCTCACCTGGAACACGCCGACGATGGGCGAGCTGGCGCTGCTCTTCGCGGCCGGCGTACTGGGCGGATTCGGCCAGTTCACGCTGTTTGAAGGCATGAAGCGCGCGCCGGTCTCGATCATCGCGCCGTTCGAGTACACCGCGCTGATATGGGCCTTCCTGCTCGGCTGGGCGATCTGGCGGGACGTGCCGCGCACGGAGGTTTTCTGGGGCGCGGCACTCATCGTCGGCGCCGGCGTCATCATCGTCCTGACTGAGCGGCGCGCGCGACTGCCCGGTTGACGTCGTCACCGGTTGCGCTACCTTCCTCTCGCGGATGGCAGGCGCCGCGGCGGAAAACAGCTTGCCGGAGGAAGCCCATGATCCTGGCCGTAACGTTGGTCGCCGGAATTGGGGTTGCATGGCTGGCCTATGCCGGCTGGCTCTCCTATGCGCATTCCGTCAGCTTCCAACAGGCCCTGCTGCTGGTTCCGATCGCCGTTCTGGGCAGGCTCGATGCGCGGGCGCTTCGCGGCAAGGCCCAGACCACGCGGGTGATCTATGTGGTTTCGCACCAGTCGCGGCTTGACCCAGCGCTGATGATCTCTCTCCTGCCCGACGACACGCTGCATATCCTCGACAGCCAGTCGGCACGGTCGGCTTGGCTGGAGCCGTGGCGGGCGGTCGGCCGCACCATCGCGTTCAACCCAGAACATCTCTTCGTCAGCCGGCGGCTGGTGCGGGTGCTACGCGGCGGAGGGCGGCTGTGCGTCTACATGCCGGCGGACGTCGCGCCCGATTCGCGCGAGTTCCGTCTCTATCGCGCGGTCGCCCGCATCGCGCTGCGCGCCGAGGCCAAGACGATGCCCATCAATATCTGGCAGACAGCCGGCGTTCTTCCGAAGCTGACCGTGCATGCGCTGGCGCCCGCCACGATCGAGGAGCTGGTGGCGCAGAACGGAGGCGGCATCACCAATTCGGGCGCGCTCTACGAACGGGTTACCGAAACCCATGTCGAGCCGGAACGCCGGGCCGCCTGATCAGCCGCGGCTTTCTTCCACCACCGGAGAGGCTGCCTCAGGCGGCGGCGATACTGCGGTCGCCTCGCGCCGCTCGCGCACCCCGTACGCACGGGCGCTGAACGGCAGGAACACGATGTAGGCGATCGCGGTCGCCGCCATCGTCTCCCACGTGTAGCTGAACAGCAGCGCCACATACAGCACGATGACGAGGATAAGCGGCATCACCACGTCGCGGCGGATGCGCGTTCCGCTGCTCTTGCCGGAATAGACCGGCAGCCGGCTGACCATCAGCAGCGCGATCACGACCGCGAAGGCGCTCGCAGAGAAGGCGAATGTCAGGCCGAGCGGCAGGCCGAGAAAGCCGAGATAGACCGGCAGCAGCACCAGCAGAGCGCCGGCCGGCGCCGGCACGCCGACAAAATAGTCGCCCTTCCATGCCGGCCTGTTGGGGTCCTCCAGCATGACGTTGAAGCGCGCCAGCCGCAGGCAGCAGGCGATCGCGAACAGCAGCGCCGCGATCCAGCCCAGCGCGCCGGCCCGCTCCAGCACGTAGACGTAGAGCACCAGCGCCGGTGCGACGCCGAAATTGACGATGTCGGCCAGGGAATCCATCTGCGCGCCAAACTTCGACGTCGCCTTGAGCATGCGTGCGACGCGGCCGTCTACGGCGTCGAGAAGGGCCGCGATCAGCACCATCGCCACGGCCAGCTCGAAACGCTGCTCGAAGGCCAGCCGCACGCCCGACAGGCCCGCGCAGACGGCCAGCACCGTGATCAGGTTGGGAATGACCAGCCGCAGCGGTATCTCGCGCAGTCGTGATGCGCGGCGGGACCCATGCGGCTCGAAGGGCGGAAAGGGCGCCATCGGCCGTCAGGAGATCCGCACCAGCGGCGATGCCGCCTGGGCGCCGAACTCGGCAATGACAGTTTCTCCGGCCACCGCCGTCTGCCCCACGGCCACCTTGGTCGTGGCGCCTTCCGGCAGGTAGACGTCGACGCGCGAGCCGAAACGGATCAGCCCGAAGCGCTCGCCCATGCCGATGTCGTTGCCGGGGTCGGTCCAGCACACGATGCGCCGCGCCACCAGCCCGGCCACCTGCACGGCCGCGACCTTGCCGTTGGGGCTGTCGATGACGAGGCCGTTGCGCTCGTTCTCCACGCTCGCCTTGTCGAGCTCGGCGTTGAGGAACTTGCCGGCGCGGTGCTCGATGGCCGTGATGCGGCCGCGAACCGGCGAGCGGTTAACATGGCAGGAGAACACGTTCATGAACACGGATATACGCGTCATCTCCCCCGCGCCAAGCCCCAGCTCGCGCGGAGGCACCGCCGGGCCGACCGCCGAGACGACTCCATCCGCCGGGCTGACGACCAGCCGGTCGTCGATCGGCGTCACGCGCTGCGGGTCGCGGAAGAAGTAGGTGCACCATGCCGTCAGGATCGCGCCGATCCAGAACAGGCTGGTCGAGAACACGCCCGCCACGATCGCCACGCCGGCGAATGCGGCAATGAACGGCCAGCCCTCGCGGTTGATCGGCACAAAGGTGTTCTTGATGCTGTCGGCAAGGCTCATCCGCGCCGGTTCTCCCGTCGTTCAAGGCTCGCCTGATAGCCCATCGGGCCAAGAGCCGCAACGGCGGGAGTTGAGCCGTGCCGTCAGAACTCCTGATAGGCGGCGACGAGGGCCGTGACCTGGGCGGACGACATGGCGCCGGTCTGCGCCTGCGTGAACGCACCGATCTGCGACCCGTTCAGCCCGGAGATATGCCCGACCGAAAGCCCGGCGATTGCGTTGGCGTTGATCGCCGCGATGTCGCCGATGGAGAAGCGCTGCAGGTCTTCCGTGGCCATGGCCTCGATCTGCGCCGCCGTGAGCGACGCGGTCTGCTCCTCGGTCAGCGCCTCGATCTGGTCGGCCGTCATCGCCTCGATCTGCGCCGGCGTCAGTCCACGGATCGCCGAGGCGCTCAGCGCGCCGACCTGAGCCGGGCTTAGGGCCCTGATCTGGTCGCCATTGAGCGCCGCGACCGATTCCAGCGCGCCGATCTGGGTGGTGCTCAACGCGGCGATCTGCTGCGTGCCGAGCGCGGCGACCTGTCCGAAGGCAAGCGCGGCCATCTGGCCCTGCGTCAGCGCGCCGAGCTGCGCGCTGCTCAACGCGGCCACGGCGGCGGGCGTCAGGCCCGGGATCGCGGTCGCCTTGATCGCGGCGATCTTCTCGGGCGCGAACTCGACGATGTCGGCCACCGCGAGCGCACCGATCTGCGCCGCGCCGAGAACGCCGATGCGGCTGTTGCCCAGATCCCGGATCTGGTCGGAGGTGAACGACGCCATCTGCGACGGGGTCAGCGCGCCGAATTGCGCGGTGGTCATCGCCGCAAGATGCGCCGAGCTCAACGAGGCGATTGCCTCGCCTGAGAGCCCTGACATGGCGCTTGCGTTGATTGCGGCCAGCCGGGCCGGCGTGAAGTCGGCGATGTAGTCCGCATCCATCGCGCCGAGCTGGGTGGCGGTCAGCGCGCCAAGCTGGGCGTTGGTAAAGGCGGCAAGCTGATCGGGGCCGAGCGCCGCGATCGCCTCCGCCGACAGTCCCGGAATCGCGCCGGCGTTGATGGCCGCGATGCGCGTGTTCGAGAACGCCGCGACATCCTCCGCGCGCAGCGCGCCGATCTGCGTCGCCCGCATGGCGCCGATCTGCCCGGTCGTCAGCGCATCCACCTGTTCCGGGTCGAGCGCGGCGACGGCCTCTTTCGTCAAGCCGGGAATCGCGCTGGTGCTGATCGCGGCGATCTGTTCCTCGCTGAACGCGGCGATGCGGTCGACGGCGAGCGCGCCGACCTGCTTGGCCGTCAGCGCCTTCACCTGGCCGGCGCTTAGCGCGCTGGTCTGGTCGACCGCCAGCGCGGCCAACTGGTCGGTCGTCAGGGCGGCGATCTGCGCGCCGGTGAGCGCGGCGATCTGGTGGTCGCCGAGGCCCGCCATGCTGGCGACCGACAGGCCCGAGATCGCCTTGGCGCTGATTGCGGCGATCTCGGCGGGCGAGAATTCCATGATGCTGCCGCTGCCGAGCGCGCCGATCTGCGTGGCGCTGAAGGCCCGTATCTGGGCTTCGTTGAAGGCTTCGACCTGGGCGGCGCTCATCGCCGACATCTGCCCAGCCGTCAGGCCGGGAATGGCCCGCGCGGTCAGCGCCGCGATCTGTTCCACGCCCAGCGCCTCGACCTGCTCCGTCGTCAGCGCCGTCACCTGCGTCGCCGTGAGCGCGCTCACCTGCGCGGCGCTCAGTCCTGCAACTTGCTGGGCGCTCAGCGCGGCGATCTGGCCAGCCTTCAGCGCCGCCACCTGCGTCCTCGTCAGCGCGGCGAGCTGCTCGCTGCCGAGCCCGGCGATGGCTTCGGCAGAAAGGCCGGACACGGCCCGGCTGCCCAGCGCGGCGATGCTGTCCGCCGACAGACCGGTGATATGCCCCGTATCCAGCGCCGCGAGCTGCGCTGCGCCCAGCGCCCCCAGCTGTGTCGCCGTCAGCGCCCCGAACTGGCCGGCGCTCATCGCGCCAACCTGGGCTGCGGTCAGGCTGCTCACCGCACGCCTGCTCAGCGCGGCGACCTGATCCTCGCTCAGCGCGCCGATCACGTCCGTGCCCAGCGAGGCCACGCCGCGCGGGTTCAGCGCGCCGATCTGGTCGGGGTTGAGCCCGGCGATCTGGTCGACGCTCAGCGCCGCTATCTGTGCAGGCTTCAGCGCCGCGACCTGTGCCTTGGTCATCGCAGCCAGTTGCTCGCCGCTCAACGCGGCGATGGCGTCGGTCGACAGCACGGATATCGCGCTGCGCTTGAGCGCGGCGATCTCCGCGGGCGAGAATTCCGCGATGCCCTCGGGGCTCAGCGCGGCGACCTGCACCGCCTTCAGGCTCTTGATCTGGTTGACGTTCAGCGCCTCGACCTGCTCGACGCTCAACGCGCCAATCTGAGACGCGGTCAGCGACGACACCTGCGCGGCGTTCAGGCCGTTGATCTTGGCGGCGTCGAGCACGGCGAGATGGTCGACGTTGAGGCCCCTCATGGCCCGTGGCGCGATCGCGCCGAGCTGCTGCTCGTTCATCGCCTCGAAGTCCTCGACCTCGAAGGCGGCCATCTGCGTGGCGCTGAAAGCCCTGATCTGGTTGGTGTTGAGTGCGGCCACGTCTTCCGGCGTCAGGGCGGCGATGGCCGACGCGGACATGGAACGGATCGCACTGATGCTGAGCGATGGAATGATCGACGTCACGAACTGCACTCCCAACCCTTACCGACTCGCGCGCACAGGGCGTCGGCCATCGTCGCGGCGCGTCCAATAGGCCGCCACCGTCGCGAAGACGCCGAATGTGCGTTGGACATGCCCCGATCGAACGGGAAGCAGCCTGGGAAGCGCATCATGCATCCGGCGCGCGCGCCGTTTCCCACGCCTGAATTCCAATGCGCCCCGAATTCACCGGGGCCTGCGATCTGCGCCTTTGCCGGCTGCGTCGGGAACACCCGCGCTGCCGCGACGACGCGGATCAGATGGTCCGGATGTTGCGCGATTATGGTTTATGATTGGTGAATGAGGGCGCGGACCCCTGCCTGCGGCCCCTCATCAGAATTCGAATTCGTCGACGACGCCGGCGCCCGCGCCGCCTGATGCCGCCTTGTCCGTCCACGGCGCACATCGACCCAGGCAGGCGGGATACTTGTGTTTCGCCTGTCTCTTGGCGACAAGGAACGCGCCGACTCGCAGGCACTCACCCGAGGGACACCCCGATGCTTCGCAACCTGCCTCCGGTCTCCGCATGGTCGTCAGCCCTGATCGCTGCGATGGTCGGCTTCGGCGGCACCGTCGCGCTCGTCGTTCATGCCATGCGCATGATGGGCGCTTCCGTCGAGCAGACTGCATCGGCCGTCACCGCGCTCTGCCTCGGCATCGCGCTCGCAGGTGCGGCGCTCTCCTTCCGCATGCGCATCCCCGTGGTGCTGGCATGGTCAACGCCCGGAGCAGCGTTGCTGGCCGCCGCTGCGCCGGGCCTGTCATGGCCGGTGGCCGTCGGCGTCTTCGTTTCGGCCGCATTGATGATGATCGTACTCGGCATCCTGCCGGTGCTCGGTCGCTGGGCGGAGCGCATCCCGCCCGCCGTGGCGTCGGCGATGCTGGCCGGCGTGCTGCTGCCGTTCTGTCTGGAGCTGTTCCGGCTCGGCGCAACCGACCCCTTGCTGGTCGTCGTGCTGCTTGCCGTGTTCATCGTCGCGCGCCGGCGCGTGCCTCTCCATGCGCTGCTTCTGGCGCTCGCCGCCGGCATGGCGCTCACCGTCCTGCGCGGCGACGTGGCGCCGCTGCCGCCGGGCGCCACCCTCGGCACGCTTGTCCCGGTCGCGCCGTCCTTCGACGTCGGCGCCATCCTCAGCCTCGGCCTGCCCCTGTTCCTGGTGACGCTGGTATCGCAGAACCTGCCTGGACTTGTGGTGCTGCGCGGCGCCGGCTACCAGCCCCGGCCCACTCCACTTCTGCTTGGCACCGGCGTCGCCACGCTGGCGACGGCGCCGTTCGGCGCCCACGCGGTCAATCTCGCGGCGATCACGGCGGCGATCTGCGTCAACGAGGAGGCGCATCCCGACGCGTCGAAGCGCTGGACGGTTGGCGTCATCTATGCCGGCCTCTACCTGCTGCTGGCGATCTTCTCACCACTGCTGGTGCGCCTGTTCCTGGCCCTGCCGCCGGAGGTCATCGCGGCGATCACCGGGCTGGCGCTGATCCCGGCGCTGACCGGCGCGCTGGAGAGTATGCTGTCGGATCGGAAGGATCGCGACGCGGCGATCCTCACCTTCCTGACCACCGGCTCGGGCCTGACCCTGTTCGGTCTCGGCTCGGCGTTCTGGGGTCTGGTCGCCGGTTTCGCCACGCTCGGCGCGGCGAAACTCCTGAAGCGGGACTGAGGCTACTCGCCCGGCTCCACCTCGGCCGTGCGCCTGCGCACCACGACGCCCAGCTCGTCGTCCTCGCGGGCGCGGCGCAGCATCTCCTCGGCCTCGGTCGCCTCGCGCTGGCGATCCCACATGGCGGCGTAGAGGCCCTGCGCGGCGAGCAGCGTGGCGTGCGTGCCGCGCTCGGCGATCTGGCCGTCCTGCAGCACGATAATCTCGTCGGCGCTCACCACCGTCGACAGGCGGTGGGCGATCACCAGCGTCGTTCGGCCACGCGAAACCAGATCGAGCGCGGCCTGGATGTCCTGCTCCGTCTGGGTGTCGAGCGCCGAGGTCGCCTCGTCCAGCATCAGGATCGGCGGGGCCTTGAGGATTGTGCGGGCGATAGCCACGCGCTGCTTCTCGCCGCCCGACAGCTTCAGCCCACGCTCGCCGACCATCGATCCGTAGCCTTCCGGCAGGCGCTCGATGAAGCCGCCGATCTGCGCCAGTTCGGCCGCCTGGCGCACCTCCTCGTCGCTCGCCGAGGTGCGGCCGTAGCGGATGTTGTAGCGGATGGTGTCGTTGAACAGCACCGTGTCCTGCGGCACCATGCCGATGGCGGCGCGCAGGCTGTCCTGCGACACGTCGCGTATGTCCTGCCCGTCGATGCGGATCGAGCCGGACTGGATGTCGTAGAAGCGGAACAGCAGCCGCGAGATGGTCGACTTGCCGGCGCCCGATGGGCCGACGATGGCGATGGTCTTGCCCGCCGGCACCTCGAACGAGACGCCCTTGAGGATCGGCCGGTTCGGATCGTAGGCGAAGTGCACGTCCTCGAACACCACCCTGCCCTCGCCGACGGCGAGCGGGCTGGCGTCCGGACGGTCCCTCACCTCTTCCTTCACGTCGAGCAAGTCGAACATCTGCTCGATGTCGGTCAGCCCCTGCCGTATCTCGCGATAGATGAAGCCGATGAAGTTGAGCGGGATCGAAAGCTGCATCAGCATGGCGTTGACGAAGACGAAGTCGCCGATCGTATGGGTGCCGCGCGCAACTTCCCATGCCGACAGCGCCATCACCGCAGCCATGCCGACGCCGAAGATGACGCCCTGGCCAAAGTTCAGCCAGCCGAGCGAGGTCCAGGTCTTGGTCGCCGCCGCCTCGTAGCGCTCCATCGAGCGGTCGAAGCGGGCGGCCTCCATCGTCTCGTTGTTGAAATACTTGACCGTCTCGTAGTTGAGCAGCGAGTCGATCGCCTTGGTGTTGGCGTCGGTGTCGCTGTCGTTCATCTCGCGGCGGATGGCGATGCGCCAGTTGGAGGCGCGCACCGTGAACCAGGTGTAGAGCCACACCGTCGCGGCGATGATCGCCACGTAGATCCAGCCATAGGCGATCCAGAAGATGATCGCCGTCAGCGCGAACTCCAGCACCGTCGGCGCCGTATTGAGGATCGTGAAGCGCACGATCGTCTCGATGCCCTTCACGCCCCGCTCGATGACGCGCGACAGGCCGCCTGTGCGCCGTTCCAGATGGAAGCGCAGCGACAGGTTGTGCATGTGCACGAAGGTCCGGTAGCCGAGCTGCCGCACCGCATGCTGGCCGACGCGGGCGAACAGCGCGTCGCGCAGCTGGTTGAAACCAAGCTGGACGAGGCGCACGACATTGTAGGCGATCACAAGCATCACCGGCCCGACCAGGATCACCGGGATCCATTCGGCGGGCTGGAGCTCTCCCGTCAGCGCGTCGGTCGCCCATTTGAAGAAATAGGGCACCAGCACGAGGATCAGCTTGGCGACGACGAGGAAAACGGTCGCCCACACGACCCGCATCTTGAGGTCGGCGCGGTCGGCCGGCCACATATATGGCCACAAATTGAGCAGCGTACGGAAGGTCGAGCCGGATTCGGCGGAAACGGTCTTGTCGGTCAATTCAAAGGTCCTGAAGGGGATCGGCCGGGCCACTCGGCATGGGTGAGCCGCAACAGCAGGCCACGAGACAGCCAAGCGCGTGCGAAACCGCCGCCAGTGCCTCCCGGTCGAGCGAATACATCGAGCGCTGGCGCTCGGGCGTGTAGCGCACCAGCCCTGCCTCGACCAGCACCTTCAGGTGCTGCGAGACCGTCGACTGGGCGAGGTTCATGCGGCTGACGACGTCCTTGTTGCAGCAGGCGTCGCGCTCGGCGAGATGCCGCAATATGTCCAGCCGGGCCGGATGCGCCAGGGCGGCGAAGCGCGGCGCAAGGGCGCTGTGGCCCTCGATCCCCAGGGTTGCGGTTACGATATCCGGAGAGGCTTTGTTCATCGTTCATCGCCGATATACGATAAACGTTTGAGATGCAATGCCAGGAGCCCCATTTTCCGCCGTGGACGACACCGGCGGTTGTCCGAAACGGCGGGCGCTGCTATCTGTTACGGCGTCTGAAACAGGTTAGGTCGGTGCGGTTGGCCCGGCCCCTGCCATGCGGGTCCTTCCGCTGCTTCGGTGGCGGCCCAAGACCGGAAACCATATGCATCGTGCATGTGGTGCAAGGAGCTTGGTCATGCAACAGCAGGTTTCAGTAATCACCCTCGGAATCACCGACCTCGCGCGGTCGCGGCATTTCTACACCGAAGGATTCGGCTGGCTGCCGGTGTTCGAAAATCCCGATATCATTTTCTACCAGATGAACGGGTTCGTTCTCGGCACCTGGCTGAAAGCATCGCTCGAAGAGGATATGCGGAGGACCAACCCGGTCGCGCCGGGCGCCGTCGCGCTGGCCCACAACGTATCGCGTCGGGAAGATGTCGGGATCGTCATGAACGCGCTTGCACGGGCGGGCGGTACCATCATCCGACCGGCCGACGCGCCGGCGCATGGCGGCTATCGCGGCTACGTGACCGACCCCGATGGCCATGCCTGGGAAATCGCCTGGAACCCGGCCTGGAGCATCGACGAGCAAGGCCACGTAACCTTCGGCCTGTAGCCCGAATGGAAAACGCCGGTCTGCCCGTCGAGGCAGACCGGCGTCTTGGTTCGTTCAGGCCAGCCGGGGATCAGCGGATGATCTGCGACTCGGTGTCCGGCGACACGGCCTGCTCGCCGATCGCCTCCATGTCGGCAACCTCGCCCTCGGCCGTTTCCTGCGGTACCGAGAACACCTGGCCGGGCCAGATGCGGTTCGGGTCGCTGATCTGGTCCTGATTGGCCAGATAGATGGTCGAGAAACGCACGCCCAGACCATAGACCCGGCGCGAGATGCGCCACAGATTGTCGCCGCGACGGATGATCACCGCCCCGTCGACGCGCTGCAGCTTCGGCCCGGTCAGCGCCGGCTCGCCGGCGTCGGCTGCGGGCGGCGCGGCGGCGATCTCGACTTCCGGCTCCGCCTGCTCGGCTTCATCAGCCGCGATCTGCTGCTCGGGCGCGGCAGGGGCCTCCGGCTCGCCGGCTGCGATCGCTGCTTCAGGTGTTTCCGCCGGGGCTGGCGCGCCGGTCTCCGGCGCAGCGGCCACGTCTTGCTCCACCACTTCCGGCGCGACCGCGATTTCAATTTCCGTTTCGGCCGAATCGCCGGCTTCGGGCGCGGCGGCGACTTCCTCTTCCTCAGGCTCCGGCGTGGCCTGTCCGGCCGGCGGCGCGACGGCGGCGATCGCTTCGCCTTCCTCGCGCTCGAACGGAACGGCAGCGCGCGCCAGCACCGTGCCGTCTTCGGAAAGCAGGTCGGCGCGGATCACATAGTCACCGACCGGGAGCGGGCGGGTGGCTTCGACCAGGAAGCGGCCGCCTTCAGATGCGCGCGCGTCGCCCAGCAGCAACGCATTGGCATAGACGCGGACCGTGCGGCCCTGATCGGCGTAGCCGGCCACGAATACCTTGTCGCCTTCGATCTCGACCGCCTCGACAACGACGCGGTGCACGGCGGCCGGCTCGGCGGCAGCCTCGGGCGCCGGCGCGGTTTCGGCAGCTTCCGGCGCGGGCGCGGCCGCGACCTCCACCTCGGCGGGCTGCTCCGCGTCCGCTTCCGGCTGCGGTGCGGCGGCAGCCTCAGGCGTGGGTGCGGCGGCAACTTCCGGCGTTTCCGCTGAGGTTTCCGGCGCGGCTGCATCCTCGGCGGGAGCTGCCGCAACATCTTCCTCGGCGGGCGCGGCGGCAACTTCTTCCTCGGCGGGAGCCTGCGGCTCGCCTGCCGCCACCTCGGGTGCTGCCGGTTCCTCGGCCGCAGCAACCTCGTCGCCAGCGGCTTCGGGCGCCTGCGCGGCCCCGGGCTGCGCGGCTTCCGGCGCAGCGGCAATTTCCTCTTCGGCCGCCGCCGGCGGCTCGGTGGCCGCAACCTCGGGCTCGGCGGTCGCGGGCTCGGTAGTCGCGGGCTCCGCTGCGGCGGCTGCGGGCGGCTGCGGCGCGGTGATGATGCGCGACGGCTCGCCGGGCTCCTCCACCATGGCCAGCACCTGCCCGTCGGGCGCTTCGGGAATGGAAACCGTGGCGGTCTGGACCGACATCACCACCTCGTCGCCGATCTTGGCGCGAAGCTGGATCTGGTAGTCGCCGGGCTTCAGCGGTTCGTCCAGAACCACGACGAAATCACCCTCGCCGCCGGCTGCCACCGAACCCAGCACGCTGTCGCCGGCCAGAACCTCGACCTGCGCGCGCGACGGCGCGTTGCCGGCCACCAGCATCGAGCCATCGGTCTCGACGCGAACAAGGTCGAAGGTCGGCGCCGAAAGGCGCGACTGCTTTTCGGTGGTCACCGGGTCCTCGGGCTCGGGCACCGCTTCGGCGGCCGGCGGAGATGCCGGCGGTGTGGTCGGCGCCTCGACAGCAGGCGGCAACGATGCCACGATCGGGGGTGTGCGTCCGACCAACGGATCGAGCAGGCCGGTGAAGTAGGCGGTACCGCCCGCAGCCACCAACCCGCCACCAACGAAGAGGAGCGCCTTCAGCCAAGCCACCATGATTCCGCTTCCTTAAGCCCAGTTTTCCTGCGTCTAGCGTGTTTCACCGGTGGCTACAACAAAAAGCCCCGGCGGCGTCTTGACCGCGACGCCCGGACGGACGCCAATCCGCACCATGAACAAGATTCGATCCATCTGCGTCTACTGCGGCTCCTCGCCCGGCCGCAGCGACGTCTACGCCGATACTGGGTACGCTCTCGGCCGTTCCATTGCCGAAGCAGGACTTCGGCTAATCTATGGCGGCGGCACGCGCGGCATCATGGGCGCCGTCGCCCTCGGCGCCATCGAGGCCGGCGGCAAGGTCACGGGCATCATCCCGCGCTTCCTGATGAACAAGGAGGCTACCGAGGCAGCGCTCGGCCGCCTCGACGACCTGATCGTCACCGAGGACATGCACGAGCGCAAGCACGCGATGTTCGAGCAGTCCGACGCGTTCGTGGCGCTTCCGGGCGGCATCGGCACGCTGGAGGAGATCGTCGAGGTCATGACCTGGGCGCAGCTCGGCCGCCATCGCAAGCCGATCGTCTTCGCCAATGTCGAAGGTTTCTGGAACCCCATGCTGACGCTGCTCGATCACATGCGCGCCGAGGGCTTCGTCCACACCAGCCATCTCGTGCAGCCGCTGGTGATCGACAAGCCGCAGGCCATCGTCGCCGCCGTGCTCGCCGAAGCGGCGTCCGACGGCATTCCGAGCGAAGGCGACCCCCGGATCATCGACCGGCTGTAGCCGCCTTCCCCCGGCCGAAGAACATCGACCAGGTGTAGAGCGCCAGCGCCGACCAGATCAGCGCGAAGGCGAGGATACGAAGCGGGCCGAACGGCTCGCCGAAGACGAACACCGCGATCGACGCGATCAGCGTCGGGCCGATATACTGCATGATGCCGATGGTGGAGAGCCGCAGTAGCTTGGCGCCGAAGGCGTAGAGGATCAGCGGCACGGCCGTGAACGGGCCGGCCAGCATCAGCAGCGCCATGCCGTCCGTCCCCGCTTCGACGAAATGGCCGCGTCCGGTCGCGCCGGCCCAGGCGATGTAGGCGAGCGCCGGCAAAAGCAGCACCAGCACTTCGAGGAAGAAGCCCTGGCTGGGACCGATCGGCAGCGTCTTCCTCAGATAGCCGTAGATGGCGAAGGTGATGGCGAGGAACAGAGAGATCCAAGGCAGGCCGCCGGCTTCGTAGGTCAGCACGGCGACGGCGAGCGCGGCCAGCCCGACGGCGATCAATTGCGGGCGGCTCAGCTTTTCGCCGAGCAGCACCGCGCCCATCACCACCGTCACCAGCGGGTTGATGTAGTATCCCAGCGCCGTTTCGACCGTACGCTCCACGGAGATCGCCCAGACATAGACGCCCCAGTTGGCCGCTATGATCGTCGCCGTCAGCGTCGCCATGCCGAGAATGCGCGGCGAGCGCAGCGCGGCCCTGATGTCGGCCGTGCGGCCCAGCACCAGCAGCAGCACGCCCGCGACCGGCACCGACCAGACGATGCGGTGGGCGAGCACCTCGAGCGCCGGTATATGCGCCACCGCCTTCATGTAGAGCGGCATCACGCCCCACAGCAGGTAGGCGGCGAGCGCGAAGAAGAAGCCGCGCCGCGCGGCGGTCGCGTCCGGGTCGGAAGGGTTTGCGGCCGGCGTGGCCGTCTGGCTGGTCGAAGCGGGTTCCATGGCGCCGCGTGTTAGCGCGTGGGGCTGGCCACAACCAGCGCTAAGTCTTGATCCAATGATTGCGCGCTGCTGATTGATCGCCCGGCGCGTCGAATTGCGGCCCACGTGCACCGGTGCCATGCTGGTCCGGCCGGCCAACGGGAGAAAAGCGATGGCGCAGAAGCAGAACAAGACGCAGCCCACCAACCAGTCGGTCGACGCGTATCTCGCCGCCGTCGCCGACGAGACCCGCCGCGCGGATGCCGAGGCGCTGCGCGCCATGATGGAGCGGCTAACCGGCCAGCCGGCGACGATGTGGGGGCCGAGCATCGTCGGCTTCGGCGAATGCAGCTATCGCTATGAAAGCGGCCGCGAGGGGCGCATGGGCCGCACCGGCTTCTCGCCCCGGGCACGCGAAACGGTCGTCTACGTCGTCGACGGCTTCGAGGGCCGCGACGACATTCTGGCAAGGCTCGGCCGCCACCGCACCGGCAAATCGTGCCTCTACATCAAGCGTCTGGCCGACATCGATCAGGCCGTGCTGGAGGAACTCGTCGTCGAATCGCTGGCGCGCATGCGCGAGCGATATCCCGACGGCGCCTGAGAAGCCCCGCCTCGGTCGGCGCTACTCCGCCGCCGCCTTCGCGCCGTCGCGGTTCTTGACCAGCTTGTAGACGATCGAGTCCATCAGCGCCTGGAACGACGCGTCGATGATGTTCTCCGACACGCCCACCGTCCACCAGCGCGCACCGGTCGAATCGTGCGATTCGATCAGCACCCGCGTGATCGCCTCGGTGCCGCCGTTGAGGATGCGCACCTTGAAGTCGGCCAGCGCCAGGTCGGCGATCTCGTCCTGGAACTTGCCGAGGTCCTTGCGCAGCGCGATGTCGAGCGCGTTGACCGGCCCGTCTCCCTCGGCCACCGACATCTTCTCCTCGCCGTCGACGGTGACCTTCACGATCGCCTCCGACACGGTCTTGAGATGCCCGTTGGCGTCGAAGCGGCGCTCGACCATGCAGCGGAACGAATCGACGTGGAAGAAGCCCGGCACCGCGCCCAGGGTCCGCCGCGCCAGAAGCTCGAAGCTCGCATCCGCGCCCTCATAGGCGTAGCCCTGCGCCTCGCGCTCCTTGACCATCGTGATCAGCGTGTCGAGGCGCGGGTCGTCCTTGGCGACGGGAATGCCGCGACGCTTGAGCTCTGCGATGAAGTTCGACTTGCCGCCCTGGTCGGAGACCATCACCTTGCGGGTGTTGCCCACCGTCTCCGGCGGCACGTGCTCGTAGGTCTTGGGCTCCTTCAACAGCGCCGAGGCGTGAATGCCGGCCTTGGTGGCGAATGCCGATCCGCCGACATAGGGCGCCTGCGCGTCCGGCGCGCGGTTCAGGAGCTCGTCGAACTGGTGCGACAGCCTCGCGATGCCCGCCAGCGCCTCCTCGCCGATGCCGGTCTCGAAGCGGTCGCAGAAGGCCGGCTTCAGCATCAGCGTCGGGATTATCGAGACGAGATTGGCGTTGCCGCAGCGCTCACCGATGCCATTCAGCGTGCCCTGCACCTGGCGCACCCCGGCGTCGACCGCCGCCAGCGAATTGGCCACCGCCTGGCCGGTGTCGTCATGGGCATGGATGCCGAGCCGGTCGCCCGGCACGCCCGCCGCGATCACGGCGCGCACGATCTCGCGCACCTCCTGCGGCTGGGTGCCGCCGTTGGTGTCGCACAGCACCACCCAGCGCGCGCCGGCCTCATATGCGGCCTTTGCGCAGGCCAGCGCATAGTCCCTGTTCGCCTTGTAGCCGTCGAAGAAGTGCTCGCAGTCGACCATCGCCTCCTTGGCCGAGGCGCACGCCGCCTCCACCGAAGCGGAGATCGATTCTAGGTTCTCCTCGTTGGTGCAGCCGAGCGCGACGCGGACATGATAGTCCCAGCTCTTGGCGACAAAGCAGACGGCGTCCGCCTTCGACTGCACCAGCGCGGCGAGGCCGGGATCGTTGGAGGCCGAAACGCCGGCGCGCTTGGTCATGCCGAAGGCGACGAATTTCGAGCCCAGCGTGCGCTTCTCGGCGAAGAACGCGGTGTCGGTCGGGTTGGCTCCCGGGTAGCCGCCTTCGACATAATCGATGCCGAACTCGTCGAGCATCCGCGCGATGACGATCTTGTCCTCGACCGAAAAGTCGATGCCCGGCGTCTGCTGGCCATCACGCAGCGTGGTGTCGAAGAGATAGATGCGCTCGCGTGTCATGATTTGCCCGCAAACCTGTCCGTTGCATAGATCAGCCGGTCGAGTATGCCCGGCTCCGAATAGGCGTGCCCCGCCCCCTCGATCAGGAAGAACTCCGCGTCGGTCCACGCCTTCGACAATTGCCAGGCATATTTGGCCGGGCACGGCATGTCGTAGCGGCCGTGGACGATGACGCCGGGAATGCCCTTCAGCTTTCCCGCGTCGCGCAGCAGCTGGCCTTCCTCCAGCCAGCCGCCATGGGTGAAGAAGTGGTTCTCGATCCGCGCGAAGGCGATCGCGAAATCGTCCTCGCCGAACCGGTCGCTGGTCGCGGGCTCCGGCATGAGCGTGATCGTCTCTCCCTCCCACAGGCTCCAGGCCTTCGCCGCCTCGACGAGCGCGGCCCGGTCCTCGCCCACGAGACGCCTGCGGTATGCGGCCATCATGTCGCCGCGCTCGGCTTGCGGGATCGGCGCGAGAAACCGCTCCCACTTCTCCGGAAACATCTCCGACACGCCGAACTGGTAGTACCAGTCGAGTTCCGCCTTCGTCAGCGTGTAGATGCCGCGCACCACGAGCTCGCTGACACGCTCCGGGTGTGTCTCGGCATAGGCGAGCGCCAGCGTCGAGCCCCACGAGCCGCCGAACACCAGCCATGTCTCGAAGCCCGCCATCTCGCGCAGCCGCTCGATGTCGGCCACGAGATGCCACGTCGTGTTGGCCTCCAGCTCCGCATGCGGCGTCGACTTTCCGCAGCCGCGCTGGTCGAACAGGATGACGTCGTAGCGGGCCGGATCGAACAGACGGCGGTGCGCCGGCGCGATGCCGCCGCCCGGCCCACCGTGCAGGAACACGGCCGGCTTGCCGCCCCTCGTGCCGACGCGCTCCCAGTGGATGATGTGGCCGTCGCCGACATCGAGCGTGCCGGTTTCGAACGGCTCGATCTCCGGATAGAGGGTGCGCAGGCCGCTCACAGTTGCAGCCCCTGCGTTGGCCAGTTCTCTGTCTCGTGGTCGGGATGCTGGAACGAGATGATCGCCTCCTGCTGCGAGTAGTAGCCGGCGTCCTCGAACACCGGCGCCTCGAAGATCTGCTCGACCCAGGGCAGCCGCTTGGCATGGTTGACCTGGATGCGTGGCTTCAGGTCCGCGCGGTCGTCGAACGCCCCGATGGCGATCTCCAGCCCGCCCGGATGGCGGTAGGTCAGCGGCGTGCCGCAGCGCGCGCAGAACCCACGGTCGATGTTCACCGACGACTGGAACCAGCTCGGCTCCTCGCGCGTCCACTCGACGCCCTCGTCGGGCGCGGTCACCAGCGCGGAGAAGAACGAGCCGAACTGTTTCTGGCACATCCGGCAATGGCAGATGGACGGCCGGCCGAGCTTGCCATGGATGCGGAAGCGCACCGCGCCGCACTGGCAGCCGCCGGTTCTGGGTTCGCCGCTCATGATCGACTCTCCTCTGATTGGCCCCGCGGGGGCCATGTTTCGGTGTCGTGGTCGGGATGCTGGAAGCTGGCCAGTTCGGCCAGATAAGGGGCCGACTCCATGTCGCCCTCGGTCGCCTCGCCCGGCAGCGCATGCACCGCATCGACATAGGGAAGCTTCGCCTCGATGCCCCACTGGATCGTCGGCGCGACCTCCTCCGGCTTGTCGAACGCGCCGATGGCCAGCGCGACGCCGTCCGGCGCCTCGAAGGTCAGCGGCGTGCCGCATTCGGGGCAGAAGCCGCGCCGGACATGGTTGGACGAGCGGAACCGCTTCGGCTCGCCGCGCGTCCATGTCAGCCCGTCCTCCGGCGCGGTGGCCAGCGGCGCGTAGAAATTGCCGAACGCCTTCTGGCACATGCGGCAGTGGCAGATCGACACGTTGGACAGCGCTCCCTCGACGCGGAAGCGCACCGCGCCGCACTGGCAGCCGCCGGTGTAGACAGGGCGGTTGTCGAGGCTCATGGTGTCTTCGTCTCCTGAATCAACGCATTGCCGGATTGATTCCCTTTGTTCCGGCAAGCCACTGACATCAAACGCATTTCTTCCTCCGCTTCATTCCGGCCGATGGCACACCGCCTCGACATTGTTGCCGTCCGGGTCCAGCACGAAGGCGCCGTAATAGTGCTCGTGATAGTGCGGGCGCAGGCCCGGCGCGCCATTGTCGCGCCCGCCGGCGGCAAGGGCCGCGGCATGGAAGGCGTCCACCTCGGCGCGGTTGCGCGCGGAAAACGCGTAGTGCCGGCCCGGCCCCGGCTCGCCGCCGCCATGCAGCCAGAAATCGGGCTTGTCGCGGCCGTAGCCGCCGACCTTCACGCCGCCGGTGAACTCGGGCGGCACGACGTGCAGCATCCCCACGCCCAGCGGCGCGAAGGCCGCGTCGTAAAAGGCCCTGGCCTTGTCCCAGTCGGAAACGGAAATGCCTGCATGGTCGATCATGGTCGTGGCTCCTCCATCAGAGTGGCTTTCAGAGTCCCGGCCTGCCTTGCGGCATCCCGCTCCGTCAGGCCGGCAGCGATGACGATATGGCGGCAGACGCTGTCGATGTCGGCCAGCACGTCGCCATTCCAGAACCGCAGGATCGTCCAGCCGTCCTGACGCAGCTTTTCGCTGCGCTGGGCATCATACTCGGATACCTGCCCCGTAGCATGCTGGCTGCCGTCAACCTCCACGATGAGCCGCCGGTCGGGACAGCCGAAATCCACGATGAAACCGGCAATCGGAAACTGTCTACGGAAGCCCAAGCCCATCAGCCGGTGGGCACGAAGCTCATTCCACAGCTTCAGCTCGGCCTCGGTCATGACGCGCCGCATCGCCTTTGCGCGCGATCGGTTCTTCGGCGGCAGCGGCGTGTGTGGCATGACTACCCTTCGCCTCGCGTCGACCGGGTGGGCGTATTGCGGGTTGTGTTCGCCGCTCTAGGTTGCCCCCCTCTGTCCTGCCGGACATCTCCCCCACGAGGGGGGAGATCAGCTGGCAATTCGACCTCCGTCAGACTTTGGCGACTGGCGAAAGCGGAGCCAACAGCCAATCTCCCCCCTCGTGGGGGAGATGTCCGGCAGGACAGAGGGGGGCGCTGTCCCTCCAGCGTCACCACAATGGCCGAACCCCTCACCGCTTCACCTCCCACGTCGTCACCCGCTCGCCGGTCGCCGGGTCTTTGCCATCCTTGAGCTGGATGCCCTGCGCCAGAAGCTCATCGCGGATGCGGTCGGCCTCGGCCCAGTTCTTGTCAAGAATGAAGGCGAGACGGCTGGCGACGAATTCCGCGACGTCGATGTCCGTTTCCAGCTCGGCCAGATCGATGCCGATCAGCGCCGCTGCTCCGGCCAGCGCCGCCGGCTCCAGATCGCCGGCGTTCAGCAATCGCAAATACTCGGCCATGTCGAGATCGTCGGCAAGCGCCGCAACGAATTCGGCGTTGACGTCCGCCGGTTTCGCCCCGGCAACACGCCTGCGCCATTTCGCAACCAGCGACTCCGCCTCCTCCAGCTTGCGCACGGAAAAGTCGATCGGCTCCCGGTAGTGCGTCATCAACATCGCCAGCCGCAGCACCTCGCCGGGCCATTTGCGCCCGCCGAACTTTTCCGTCTCCAGCAGTTCGTGGATGGTGACGAAGTTGCCCTCGCTCTTCGACATCTTGCGGCCTTCGACCTGCAGGAAGCCGTTGTGCATCCACACGTTCGCCATCACCTCGGTGCCGTGGGCGCAGCGCGACTGGGCGATCTCGTTCTCATGGTGGGGGAAGATCAGGTCGAGCCCGCCGCCATGGATGTCGAACACCTCGCCGAGATAGGCGGCCGACATCGCCGAGCATTCGATGTGCCAGCCCGGCCGGCCGCGAATGTCGGCATGGCCGCCGCCCGGCAGGTGGAAATGCGCGGCCCATCCGGGTTCCTCGGCTGACGATTCCTTCCACAGAACGAAATCGGCGGGGCTTTTCTTGTGCGCCTCGACCGCGACGCGCGCGCCGGCCTGCTGTTCGTCGAGGTTGCGCTTCGACAGCCGGCCGTATTCGGCCATCGAGGCGGTGTCGAACAGAATCTCGGAGCCGCCCTCGCCGCGCGCGTGGTAGGCGTTGCCGCGATCCAGCAGCGACTGGATCAGCGTCACCATATCCGCCTTGCCGTCCTCGCGCGGCAGCACGAACTCGGTCGCCCGCGGCTGGTGCGTCGGCGGCAGGCAGCCCAGCGCGGTCACGTCCTTCTGGTACTGCTCGTAGGTCGGCTCGGTCACCTTGCGGATCGCCTCGTTCAGAGGCAGGCCGGGATAATCGCGCAGCGCCCGGACGTTGATCTTGTCGTCGACGTCGGTGATGTTGCGCACATAGGTGACATGGCCCGCGCCGTAGCGGTGCCGCAGAAGCCGGTAGAGCACGTCGAAGACGATCGCCGGGCGCGCGTTGCCGATATGAGCGTAATCGTAGACCGTCGGCCCGCAGACATACATGCGCACGTTGTTGCGATCGATCGGCTCGAAAGCCTCCTTCTCGCGCGTGAGCGTGTTGTAGAGCTTCAGGACGGGTGCGTCAGACAAGCAGTCTCTCCCTGGCCGGCTGGCCGGGGCGTTTCAGCTTGTCTTTTCAGAGGGCGAAAACGGCCGGGCCAGCAGTGCGCTAGCCGATAATGCAGATGCCGGAAATGGCGAAAGGCGTTTTCATCGGCTGCTTTATCGCTTTGCCCCGCGCGGGCGTCAAGGCCGCTCGTACATGGCACGAAAAGCCAGCGATCGTTGCTGCAAAGCAACATATCCGAACTAATAAGGATTTTATTAAACATGTCGCAGAATTTGAGGGGTCAAACTCATCGAATTACCGCTGTTGAGACACCTTTCCGTCGAATTCGGACACCATCTCAAAGGTCATGTTCAACACGCGATCCCACAGGGACGCATAAGGGGAAGATGATGCAGACCAACGCCCACCAAGCCCTCGAAGCCGAACGCGAGCGCGCCCAGCGCGAGCAGTATTCCGCGCTCACCGCCCATTACGGGCAGATCGGCTCCGCTGCGCTGGTCGCCGCGCTGATGTGCGCGCAGCAGAAGCAGGACAATCGTCGGCTCGATTCAAAGGCTGCCTAGCAGCCCGATGCCGATCGCGGCCATGACGAGCCCGATCAGCACGTCGAGAACGCGCCATGCGGCCGGTCGCGCGAAGACCGGCTGCAATAGCCTCGCGCCATAGCCGAGGCCGAAGAACCAGACGAAGGACGCGACCGTGGCGCCGGCGCCGTAGGCGACCCGCGCCTCTCCTTCGAACTGCGCCGACAGCGAACCGAGCAACACCACCGTGTCGAGATAGACATGCGGGTTGAGGAAGGTGAAGGCGAGACACGCCGCCACCGCCCCCTTCAGGCTGCCCTCGCCCGATTTCGCAGCGTGCATGGCCTGCGGGTTCATCGCCCGGCGAAAGGCCAGCGCGGCATAGGCGAACAGGAACAGGGCCCCGCCGATTGTAACCACGCGAATGAGCGTCGGCGAGCCGGCGATCAGCGTGCCCAGCCCCGCCACCCCCGCGATGATCAGCAGCGCGTCGGAAAGCGCGCAGATCAGCGACAGCACGAAGACATGCTGCCGCAGGAGCCCCTGCCGCAGGATGAAGGCGTTCTGCGCGCCGATCGCGATGATCAGCGACAGGCCGAGAACGAAGCCGGACAAGGCGGGAGCGAAAAGTTCCATGCCGCCGGTCTGCTTCATGGCGCGGCGTCCGGCAATGGGCCAATCGAGCGAGTCGGCTGGGATACGCGCCGGAGCGCCTCCGGGCAGCGTCACGACATCAGCCGGCAGCGAGATTCAGAACAGGTCGAGCTGACCGTTGTCCTTCTTCTTCCCCTCGTCCTTGGCCTCCGGCGCCGGTTCCTTGGGCTCGACGCGTTCCTGCACCTCCGGTCCCATGTTGGAGACCTTGTTGACGAGGTCCGAGACGGGGATAGCCTCGAAGAAGCCCGGCTCGGCCGGCCGCATCAGCTCGGCCACGTCGCGCGGCTCGTTGTGGATGCAGTCCAGCCAGCGCTCGAAATCTTCCGGCCTGATCACCACCGGCATGCGGTTGTGGATCGCCGCGATGTCTTCGCTTGCCTGCGTGGTCAGGATCGCCGCCGTGTCGATCTCCGAGCCCCCGGGCTCTGTCCACGTCTCCATCAGCCCGCCGAAGGCGACCAGCCCGCCGTCGCGCGGGCGCAGCCAGTAAGCCTGTTTGGCCTTGCCGCCGACGCGCTTCCATTCGTAGAAGCCCGACGCCGGCACCAGCGCCCTTCGATGGCGCATGGCGGCGCGGAAGGTCGCCTTCTCCGCCGCCGTTTCCGAGCGCGCGTTGATCAGCAGCGGCATCGAGCCGGGATCCTTCGCCCAGCCGGGGATGAAGCCCCAGCGCACCAGCATCGCCTGCCTCGCCGGCAGGTTCGAGCCGGGCGCGCGCGGCGGCCCGGCCAGCGCGATCAGGATCGGCTGCGTCGGGGCGATGTTGTAGCGCGGCGGGAAATCCTCGATCTCGATGACGCCGAGGAAGGTTTCGAGCTGCCTCGGCCCCGCCACGGTGATCGCGAATCGCCCGCACATCGCCGTTGGTCAGCGCCGGCCGAAGACGTAACGGTCGTAGTCGCGTTCGGCGTCGCGCAGCCGGTCGTCGGCGCGGCGCATCTGCAGGCGTATGTCGTCGATGGCGATCTCGATGCGCCTGCGCTCCTCCGGCGTCTTGGCGTCGCGCAGTTCCCGGATCTTCGTCTGCAGGTCCAGCGCCAGCCTGTCGCGCGACAGGCGCGCGTCATAGACCGCCTTGGCGACGAAATAGGCGTTCTCGAACTCCGACTTCAGCTCCGGTGGACACGAATGGGCGTAGCTGCGGCCCTCGCGCCCCTGCAAAAGCCCGTTCTCCGCCGTGCAATAGTGCCTGATGCCCTCTTCCCAGCCGATCTGCCACTGCGACTGGTCGACCGGCAGCTTGTGCTCCGAGCAGGCGCGGCGATGCGCGTCGATATGGCCCGGCGAGCGGCCGGCCGCGCCGTCCTGACGGCCCAGTTCCAGCCAGTTGGCCGCCTGGCACTCCTCCTTGTTCAGCGTCGCGCACGAGGCGAGCGCCGCGAAGCCAACCGCAACCGCCGCCAGGCGCGCGGTGTTCCAAATTGGCATTGACATCGTTCCCGCAGCCTCCCCTTGTGTTGGCGCGCCGCACTCTGGACTCGGGTTTTGCGGTTGGCAACACGATTGGGCATGCGCGCATGAGGCGAGGTGAAACGAGATGACGGCCGGGCCGACACGCGCCGTATCTGCCGCTGTTTTCCATGACGGGCGGTTCCTGCTGGTTCGGCGCGGCCGCGCGCCCGCCAAGGGGCTCTACGCCTTTCCCGGCGGCCGGGTGGAGCCCGGCGAGACGCTCGCTGCGGCCGTGCGCCGCGAGGTCGCTGAGGAGACCGGCGCAACGCTCGGCCAGATCGAGCATCTGGTCGATCTCGATCTCGCCAGCGAGGTGGATGGCGGCCGGATCGAGTTCGTGCTGAGCGTGCACCGGGCCGAATATGCGGGCGGCGAGGTGATCGCCGGCGACGACGCCGAAGCGGTGGCGTGGCTCTCCGTCGCGGAGATGGAGCGGCTGCCGCTTGCCGGATCGGTTCTGGACATCGCACGCGGCATCGTGGAGGCAGCGTGACCGCCACGCGGCAGACACGATTGGCAGGCAGGAACCGGCCATGACCATCCGGCTCGTTCTCGCGCTCATGCTTTCGCTTCCCGCCGGCCTGCCGGCGCGCGCGGCGGAATCACCCTTCGAGCGCGACCTGCTGCGGCTGGCCGAGATCCTCGGCTCGCTCCATTTTCTGCGCAACCTGTGCGGCGAAACCGGGCAGGAGTGGCGCCACCACATGGAGGCGATGCTGGAGGCCGAAGCACCGGATGCGGAACGCCGCGCGCGCTTCGTCGGGCGGTTCAACCGCGGCTATCGCAGCTTCGCGATGAACTATTCGGCCTGCACCGACTCGGCCGTGGAGGCCATCAACCGCTATATGCGCGAGGGCGAGGCGCTGGCGCGCGACACGGCCTCGCGCTTCGGCAACCAGTAGCGCACCGTTCGCAACCGTTCCTTGCCTCCCAAGGCCCTTGGGGTGCAACTTAGGAATGTGTTAACTTATGCACTATTGTGGCGATGCACGCCGCATTTCCTGTGTTAGAAGCCTTAATGGGACATTAAAGGGAAACGTCGCCTTTTGCGTATGGCGGCGGCGTGACTGGGTGGTGCGACATGGATCAGGGCCTCAGCGACATCGACCAGATGATCCGTGAGGAAAAGCGGCTGACGGCGGTCGAAAGCTGCGAGGACGCGTGGGCCGAAGGCCGCGCCGCCGGCATCGAGCCGGACATCATGGCCGACGCCGCAATCGAAACGGCGCTGGGCGAGCTCATGCGCTGCAGTGGCGAGAAGGCCGCACTCGCCCTCATCGACCGCATGCGCGAGCGGGTCCTGTCCGGGGCTTTCGATCCGGACCTGCGCATCCACTGAACCGTCCCGCGGCCGCACCGCGTCGTGTCGGCCCTTTGGGGTTGCCCAGGCGGCGCCTTTCTGCCCTATACTGGCTGGGACGACGTGTCGCGACCGATGGCGGATTGGCCGTGAAGATTGAAGTGAACCTACTGGCGGGACATATGGTGCCCCTGCGGCGGATGTCGGCGGGTGCGCTGCTGGCGTTCTTCGGCTGCCTGGCGGCAGTTCAGCCAGCGGCCGCGTTGAGCGAGATCCAGCGCGAGGAAGTCCCTATTCCCGATGATGCCGATCCGGGACCGGATGAAATACGCCGCGAGCAGCTTCCGCCCCCGGGGGCGGAGGAGCCGCCGCCTGAGCCTGAGCCGGAACCCGACGCGCCCGTCACCGCGCCCTCGGGCGACGTGACCGTTCCCCTGCCGGACCCGATCACCATTCCGAAGAATCCCCCGGCCGCTCAACCGCCGGCGGACGGCACCGACGCACTCGGCGAGCCGGCCGAACCGGTCCCCGATATCCTCTACGACGTCGAGTTGCTGCCCGAGCCGGTCCGCCGCATGCGCGGCCTGATCATGGAGGCATGTCTGTCCGGCGACGTCGAGCAGCTGCGCCCGCTGATCAGCATCGGCCAGGACCCGACTCAGCTCTCCTTCGGCGGCATTCCGGGCGATCCGATTGAATTCCTGCGCGAATTGTCGGGCGACGAGGAGGGCCAGGAGATACTGGCCATCCTCTACGAGGTACTGGAGGCCGGCTTCGTGCTGCTCGCCGACGACCAGGCGGGCGAGATGTATGTCTGGCCCTACTTCTTCGCCGTGCCGCTCGACATGCTCGACAGCCGCCAGCGGGTCGAGCTGTTCAGGATCGTCACCGCCGGCGACTACGAAGACATGAAGAATTACGGCGCCTACATATTCTACCGCGTCGGCATCTCGCCGGAGGGGCGCTGGCTGTTCTTCGTGGCTGGCGACTGAACCACACCGAAAGACAGGCTCAAGGCCGGATCGGGCGCATGCCCCCGGCTCCAGATTCGCATGAGGAATTCCCACCATGAAAGCGCGTGTCAAATGGGTCGAGGACCGGACCTTCGTCGGCGAATCCGGCAGCGGGCACAAGATCGTGCTCGGCACGGCCTTCGGCCCGGAAGGCCACACGCCGGGACCGAGCCCGATGGAGCTGGTGCTGATGGGCACGGGCGGCTGTTCGGCCTATGATGTCGTCCACATCCTCCAGAAGGGCCGAGAGCCCGTCGAGGATTGCGTAGTGGAAATGGACGCCGACCGGGCGGAGACCGAGCCGAAGGTGTTCACCCGCATTCACATGCACTTCATCGTCAAAGGGCGCGGCCTGGCAATCAACAAGGTCGAACGCGCCATCGCGCTGTCGATCGAGAAATACTGCTCCGCTTCGGCGATGATGGCGAAGACGGCGACGATCACCCACGACTTCGAGGTGGTCGACACGTCTGCCTGAAGCAGGCGGAGCGAATCCGGACGTTCGCCGAACGCTTGGGCTCCGATCTGTCAGCCGCTGTCAGCATTGGCTGCGAAATCTGTCCACCTCCTCGCCGGCGCTCGTACACTCCCGCCCGCAGCCTGCTGGCGGGAACGGGACGTACGACCGGACATTCCAGGCAGGTGTGGCGCCGGGTCGGGCGTTCGCGGACGGTGGCGAACGCGGCCCGGCCCCGGTCATTGCCGTGAGCTGACCCCTCGGGGTCGGCCGGCCGTGGCGGGGGTTCAAACGCCGGCGGCACGTGGCAGTGCGTCAATAAACTAAAATTAGCAGGCGCAACGCCACGTGCCGCTTCCCGCAAACCTGTCCGAAAGGCCGGGAACGCATTCGCGCGCCCGCTTGCCAGCCAAAGGAGACCCGCAATGCGCGCAGCCCCGACCCTTCACGTTTCGACCCGGGAGATCGGAGGCTGGTTGGCGTATATGATCCGCCCGGCACCC
>Ga0307505_10000136_pt1 | contig 90711 bp, 86 predicted proteins | sample 23_S_MG_FD_202183 | JGI IMG/M metagenome (GOLD analysis project Ga0307505, IMG submission 202183) | Soil microbial communities from Populus trichocarpa stands in riparian zone in the Pacific Northwest, United States - 23_S | ecosystem: Environmental > Terrestrial > Soil > Riparian zone > Trees... | reverse complement strand
CACATGAAGTGGGCCACACCTTCAACCTAAACGACTGTGTATCTACGACCGGCTGTCCGATGGGCACTGAGGCCACGATCATGCGCGGACACTCGGACGGTATTTCATCCAGCAATAGTTTCAATACCAGTGGTCCAAAGGAATGTGATATCAACAAAGTACGCGATATCTATTGCGCCACTCCCTCGCCAACACCATCACCCACGCCAACGCCTCCAACCGACCCCGGACGAGTGCCGAAACAGCGGCTGGTATTGGAATTTTCAGGGCGGTTATTGTCAGGAGGAGCCGTGGTGTACGCTCGATTTTCAAGTTTGCGATCCCGGCGTTTGGAGCGTGGAACAATGCCAATGCGTTCCAGGTACACCAGTCGCGGTTGACATTTTAGGTAACGGCTTCAGTCTCACCGACAACAGTCGAGGGGTGAGTTTTGATCTGAACGGAGATGGGAGAAAAGAAAGACTCTCGTGGACAGCCTCCGGTTCCGATGATGCGTGGCTCGCGCTCGACCGGAACGGCAACGGCACGATAGATAACGGACGCGAATTGTTCGGCAATTTCACACCGCAACGGTCTCCACCGGCCGGAGTGCTTCCCAATGGTTTCCTGGCATTGGCTGAGTATGACAAACCCGCAAACGGCGGCAATGGCGATGGCGTGATTAGCCGAAGCGACGCGCTATTTGTTTCGTTACGTTTGTGGCAGGACATCAATCACACAGGGACCTCTGAACCGTCGGAACTATATCCGATTTCAGAGCTGGGTGTTGAATCGATATCGCTCGACTTCAAAGAGTCAAAGCGTACGGATCAGTACGGCAATCAATTCCGTTACCGTGTGAGGCTTAAAGACGCACGGCAGGCAAATGTAAGTCACTGGGCTTGGGACGTATTTCTAGTGGCGAGTGGCCTATAAAGACTGGTCTATGGGCGGTCGTCGCGCGGACCACCACGTCCACCACGGCCGCGGCGGCCGCGTTCGTCGCGCATAGTTTGAAACTGTTGCCACTGCTCCTCACTCAATACCTGCTTCAAACGTTCATCGGCTTGCCGGCGAATCTCATCAACGCGTGGCTCCGATTCACGGCGCAGCGCGCGCAGTTGGTCGCGTGTGTCGCCCAGGATCTGTTGCACCTTCGTCTTCTGATCAGCGTTCAGTTTCAAACGCTCTGACAATTGCTCGAACCGGTCGCGGCCGTCCGCGCGCGCCAGTCCGCGATAGATGTTCAACGCCAGAATGCCGGCCGTAAATCCCAGCACGAAGATAATCGCAGCCGCAACTCGAACCTGCCATCTGTTTTTAGTGATGTTGTTCATGACTACCTATCCTCGTCGTCGTCCGCGTAAATCGTGTTCATTACCTGTTCGTACGTTAGGTCGTCGGCGTCCTGTCCGAGAATCACCGACTCCGCCGTCAACGCCACCGTTTGGTCCGTCGTACTGGTCGCAGGTGTGGAAACCATAAAACTTAGTGCAGCGAGTGCGGCAGTGGTCAACGCCATTGAAGAAACGAGCCCACGCGCCGACTTCCACAAACGCCACAACGCAGGCACGCTTTCCGCCGCCTGCTGCTCGCGCAATGCCGCCATCACTCGCGTTTGAAAGAACGGCGACGGCTCGATCACCGCCTGCGCACGTTCCTTGATAACCAACGCCGAGAGTTGCGCCGCCGCAAAAGCGTTGCCGCACGGTTCGCAATCCCGTGCATGCGCGCGAATCTCGTCGAGTTCGCTCGGCGATAAAGCCGCCAGCGCCACGCTATCCAGGACTTCCGTAATGTGCTTGTCGTTCATCGTTCACCTGCTCTCGCTGGTAGCCGGTTTCCTGGCACCCATTAACCGTTCCATCGCTTCCCGAACTTTCTTTCGTGCCCTAAACGCTCTCACCTTCACCTTCGACTCCGACCAACCCGTCGCTTCCGCAACTTCTTTCACCGACGCCTGCTCGCCATCGATCATCAACAACGTCTGCTGATCCTCCGGCGACAAAACACTCAGCAGTCTATCCGCTAAATCCGCTGCGACGACACTATTTTCAACCGATTGTTGTTCCGGATTTGATAGCTGCTCTTCCAGCCAATGGTCTTCTTCCTGACTCAGATCCGAAACCGTCAACTCAGGCCGGCGTTTCGCTCCGCGCAGCATATTCAAACAAGTGTTGGTCGTAATTTTTGTTAACCAACCCTCCATCGAACCGCGTCCTTCAAAACTCCCGAGCTGAGTAAACGCTTTCAGAAAAACTTCCTGCGCTGCCTCTTCAACCAAACTTCGCTGACGAAAGAACCTGCTTGCTGTGGCAAACACCCGCGGGCTGTAACGCCTGACAATTTCAGCAAAGGCAGACTCGTCTCCATCCTGCGCTTGTCGCGCCAGGTCGATGTCTAAGGCCTGTTCGAGCCCACTCGCCAGTTGCGGTCGTCCTCATCGTTAACACTCCCTGGAGTGCGGCTGTCTCGTCACTACCTTTTTGCCAACAAGACAGGCGCACTCCAAAGAAGCGGGGGGAGACGCTTACTGCTGATTGGTGCCTTTGCGCTGTTCGCGACGTTGCTTGAACTGCGCTCGGGACTGTTCCAACTGGGCTTTCTGCTCAGCCGTCAAAACGGAAAGCATCTGCTGATGCTGGTTCGCTCTTGCCGCCATCATTTTGGCTTCGAGCGGAGCGATTTCCGTCAGTTTCTGAGTAACCAGTGCTTCGTTGAACGTACCGCCTTCGCTCGCCTGACGCAACTCCTGCCGCTTGGCCCGAAGCTGTTCGCGCAGGGGCTTGTTTGTTTCGGCAAAGCTCTCGCGGATCTGTTTCATCTTCGCCTTCTGGTCCTCAGTTAGATTAAGGCCTCTAAAGAATCCGCCGGCGCGCATTCCTCTCATACCTTTGTGATCGCCTCGACGTCCACGCCATTCGCGGCGCTGACCCTGACCGTCCTGATTAGTCGTAACCGTTTGGGCAACGGCGATCGAAGCAGCCAAAGCAATAGCTGAAAGTGTAGCGATTGCCAGCATCTTAAACCGTCCGAGTTTCTTCATTCTGTTTCCTTACTCCTAAGTACCTTGTCAATTTCCAGGGGAGTGTCCCGACGAGTAAGACACGAGTCCAAACGAAACGGTTACAAAACCGGTGTAAATCTTCTTTGAACACTCAGTTGTAACCGTTCTGGCATAGCTCGTGTCTATGACAAGAGATACACGGAGGAACTAATGTCGACTGAAACGATTAAACATCCACCCTTAGTAAAGGCCCCTGGCGTTGGCGCCGGCGTAAACACCGGTCGAACCCTTGCTTGGTTAAAGCAGTCTTGGGCGAGATTGATGGCCGGTAAAAAGAAGCTTTTGATCGGCGGCGGCATCATGGCCAGCGTCGTGTTCGCGGGCTTCTATTTTTGGGGTGACGATTCCGGCACGGCTCAATATCTAACAGCGCGCGTCGATCGCGGAAACCTGCGTAACACCGTGACGGCCACCGGAGCTTTGCAAGCCGTGACCACGGTTCAGGTCGGCAGTCAGGCGTCAGGCACGATTTCCGGGCTTTATGCCGATTTTAATTCAGTAGTTAAAAAAGGACAGGTCGTCGCGCAACTCGATCCGGCGCAAGCCAAAGCGCAAGTAGATCAGGCGCGAGCCAATTTGCAGCAGGCACGTGCGAGTCTCGCACAGGCTCAGGCGGCAGTGACAAATTCCCGCGCCGGAATCACCGATGCGCAGGCACGTAATCTCGCAGCGAAGTCGACAGTACAAAACAATCAGGCCGGTGTCTCAGCGGCAGAAGCGAACGTCGCAGTTTTGAAAGCGCAGCAGGACGACGCGATGAGTCTGTTGAAACAGCAGGAGTCGCTGCTCAAGGCGGGCGTGATCGCACAACGCGATTACGACGTAGCACTGACTGCTTATAAGACAGCGGAAGCGCGTTACAACCAGGCGGTTGCGCAGTTGAACCAGTCGAAGCTGGCCGAACAGTCGTCGGCGAGTGCAGGTATTGCTTCGTCGCAAGCAGTGGTCGAACAGTCGCAGGCACAGTTGCAGCAGTCGCAGGCAGCGGTTCAACAAAATGCCGCGCAGGTTCAGCAGGCTCAAGCGGCGCTGAGCTTGGCGGAGGTGAATTTGAGTCATACGACGATTACTTCGCCAATCGACGGCGTGGTGGTTTCGCGTGACGTTAACGTGGGCCAGACCGTTGCGGCGAGTTTGTCGGCACCGACGCTTTTCACGATTGCAAACGACCTGACGCAGATGCAGGTGATCGCAAACATCGACCAGGCGGATATTGGTTTAGTTGAGCAGGCGAAGTCGGTGAAGTTCAGCGTTGATGCGTTTCCGGGCAAGGAGTTTGACGGCAAGATCCAGGAGATGCGACTGAACCCGGTCAACGTGCAGAACGTCGTGACCTATAACGTCGTCATCAACGTCGAGAATCCCGAGCAGACGCTTAAGCCGGGCATGACGGCGAACCTGACGATTACGATCGACGAGCGCAATAACGTGTTGAAGGTTCCGAACTCGGCGTTGAGGTTCAGACCGCAGAATGCGAACAGCGCCAGTGGTAACGCCGGTGGTGGAGGTCAGGGTCAAGGCCAGGGTTCAGGCCAGGGTCAGGGACGACGACGCCAGGGCCAGCAAGGCGACAACGCACAAGGTGCGAACGGTGGTGCGGATAGCAACTTCGCGCCGGCTTCAGCTCCAGTGCTGCCGGGACAGACACGCATAGTCTGGGTGATGGGCCAGGACGGCACGCCGCAATCGCACCGGATCAAGGTCGGACTGAGCGACGGCGCTTCGACTGAAGTTGTCGAAGGCAACTTGAACGAAGGCGACATGGTCATCACAGGCCAGACCGTCAGCGGCTCGAGTTCGTCAGGCTCGACTCAGCAGAATCGTCCGCCGGGATTTGGTAACACTCCACGTGGAGTCGGTGGTGGTGGCGGCGGCAGAAGGTAAGAGAAATCCATCCACAGATTACGCAGAAATCTGTGAAATCTGTGGATGGTTCGGGAGATCGAAAAGTGGCAACAACATTCGCAATTGAGTCCCAACAGATACAACCGGATGCATCCTTGCTGGCACAGCTACCGGAGACGACTCCGGTTATCCAGTTGGACCACATTCACAAGACCTACACGATGGGCGACGTCGAAGTGCACGCACTGCGCGGCGTCTCGCTAACGATTCGTGCAGGCGAGTTCGTGGCAATCATGGGTGCGTCTGGTTCGGGCAAGTCGACCACGATGAACATTATTGGCTGTCTCGACCGGCCCACACGCGGCACGTACATCCTCGACGGCGAAGACGTTTCGCAACTGTCGAAAGACGAACGGGCGGACATTCGCTGTCAGAAGATTGGCTTTGTGTTCCAGGGCTTCAATCTTTTGTCGCGTACTTCCGCTTTGGAGAACGTCGAGCTGCCGATGCTTTATCTCGGCGTCGACGCGGCAACGCGGCACCAGCGCGCGATGGAAGCGTTGGCCGCAGTCGGACTCGCCGGCCGCGAACAGAATCATCCGAACCAGTTGTCAGGCGGTCAGCAACAGCGCGTCGCGGTTGCACGTTCGCTGGTGAACAATCCGGCGTTGATCCTGGCGGACGAGCCGACGGGAAACCTCGACTCGCGCACGTCAGTTGAAGTGATGGAGATCTTTCAACGTTTGAATCGTGAACGTGGCATCACGCTCGTGCTCGTTACGCACGAGTCGGACATCGCGCAGTACGCGCAGCGCGTGGTGGTGTTCAAAGACGGCAAGATCAAGAGCGATCAGCCGGTGACAGATCAACGCGACGCGGCGGAGGAACTGAAGCATCTGCCGGTGATAGAAGACGACGACGAAGACGACGAGTAAGGCAATGACACTTTTAATGATCATCCGTGTTGCGTTTCGCGCGCTTGTCAGAAACAAGATGCGCGCTGCTTTGACGATGCTCGGCATCATCATCGGCGTCTCGGCCGTGATCGCGATGGTGAGTATCGGTCAGGGCGCGTCAGCGTCCGTGCAGGCGCAGATCGAGAGTATCGGCACCAACCTGCTGTTCGTGAGCGCGGGCGCGCAGAACGTCGGCGGCGTTCGCAGCGGCACGGGCGACAGCGGTACGAACACGTTAACAGTTGAAGATCTCGAAGCTATCAAGCGCGAGGTTCCGAGTGTTTCGATGGTCACTCCGGCAATCAATGCGCGTTCGCAACTGGTCGCGGGCAACATGAACTGGAACACCTCCGTGCAGGGCGTGAGCGAGCAGTATCCGGACGTCCGCAAATGGCAGGTGCAGACCGGCGCGTTTTTTACCGATGCCGATGTGAGAACGGCGGCGCGTGTGATTGTGATCGGACAAACCATTGCCGACAACATGTTTCCGGGAATGGATGCAGTCGGACAAACGCTGCGCGTTTCAAACCTGCCGTTTCGCGTTGTCGGCGTGATGGTTCGCAAGGGACAGGACCAGGGCGGCCGCGATCAGGACGACATCGCGTTCGCGCCATACACGACCGTGCAAAAGAAGGTGCTCGGCAACACTCGCGTTCAGATCGCCTACGTTTCTGCGATCACTGAAGACGCGACTTACACGGCGCAGTCGCAAATCGGCGAGTTGCTGCGCCAGCGGCACAAACTAACGTCGAACGAACCCGACGACTTCACGGTCCGCAACATGACTGACGTCGCCGAAGCTGCGAACGAGACCAGTAAGACGATGACGATCCTGCTGGCGTGTATCGCGGGCGTGTCGCTGCTCGTCGGCGGCATCGGCATCATGAACATCATGCTCGTGTCCGTCACGGAACGTACGCGCGAGATCGGCATTCGCATGGCGATTGGCGCGCGCTCGTCGGCGGTGCGGAGTCAATTCCTGATCGAGTCGATCGTCTTGAGTCTGACCGGAGGAACGATTGGCATTCTGCTCGGCATCGGGTTGTCGCTCGCGATACCGGCGATGCTCGGTTGGCCCACACTCGTTTCGCTGATGGCGATCGTCGGCTCGGTTGTTTTCTCGGTTGCGGTCGGAATCTTCTTCGGTTACTACCCCGCGCGCAAAGCCGCGGCGCTGGATCCAATCGAGGCGCTACGCTACGAGTAAAGCCACGGATCGGTTAACATCCGGCCCATGAAGCGGCGATCCCTTATTGTTCTTTTTATCTGTGTCTTACTGACTGTACCCAGCGTACCCGCGCAACAACGAGCCGCGCAGACGCAAACGAAGCGTCCGCGGCTCGTTTTGCTAATTGTGGTGGACCAATTTCGCTACGATTATCTCGAGAGGTTTGGGGACCTGTTTGGGCCAGATGGATTTCGTCGGTTGCTGCGCGACGGCGCTTTGTGGACGCAGGCCAACTACGATCACTTTCCAACTTACACGGCGCCAGGCCACGGCACGATGATGACTGGCGCTTATCCGGCTGAGTCGGGAATCGTCGGCAACGATTGGATCGATCGCGCAAGCGGAAAACGCATCAGCAGCGTTACCGACGACAATGTAAAACTCCTGGGCAGCGGCGATCCCAAGGAACCTCCAGCCAGCCCGCACCGACTCCTGAGCTCTACCGTCGGCGACGAACTACGGCTCGTCACAAACGATCGCTCGAAGGTGATCGGCATCTCTGTTAAAGATCGGTCCGCGATCCTGCCCGCCGGCCGCCATGCCAACGCCGCGTATTGGTTGAGCAACACCGGCACGATGGCTTCCTCGACCTACTATTTCAATCAATTGCCCGCGTGGGTCACGGCTTTCAACAACACAAAGCCCGCGGACAAATATTTCGGCGCCAAATGGGATCGTTTGCTTCCGGAAAGCGAGTATGTAAAACGCGCCGGTCCGGACTCGCCGCCGTGGGAACCAGCCAACAGCGCCTGGGGCGGCAACACAAATACCTTTCCTCGCACGATTACAGGTGGCGCGCAGGAACCCAACCAGGCGTTCTACAGCGCGCTCGACTACACGCCGTTCAGTAGCGATTTGCTGGTTTCATTTGCGCAGGAGGCAATCGTCAACGAACAACTCGGCCAGGACGACGATCCGGACGTCTTAACCGTCAGTTTCTCCGCCAATGATTACGTCGGCCATCGCTATGGGCCATACAGCCAGGAAGCGATGGACACAGCACTGCGCGTCGATCGCCAGATCGCGACGTTGCTCGACTTCGTTCAGACGAAAGTCGGATTATCAAACACACTGATCGCTTTCACGGCGGATCACGGCGTCTCACCGATTCCCGAACATGCGACGGCGCTCGGTCTCGGCGGCGGACGTGTAAAAACAGCCGACATACTCGCAGCGATCCACGCCGCCATGAGCGCGCACTACAACCCGCAAGGCAAGTCACCAGACCCGAGTGCCGATTACATTTTGAAATACGACTGGTGGGGAGTCGTGACCGAGGCGTTCATCAACGGCAACATCTATTTCAACTACGACGCACTCAAACGCGACAATGTCGATCTCGAAGAGATCTCGAAAGTTGTCGCCGCGGCAGCATTGAAGATTCCCGGCGTCGCGCGTTCGTTCATGCGCGCGCAACTCCTGCGCGGCGAAACCTCGATCACTGATCCGATCGAACGCCGCGTGATTCACGGCTTCAATCCGACGCGCAGTGGCGACGTCGTGATGATCGCCGAACCCTACAAATACCTCGGCGACACAATCGTCGCGACTCACGGCTCACCTTATTCGTACGACACGCACGTACCCGTCATCATCATGGGTGCAGGCATCGTACCCGGACGCTATCTAGAGTCCGCGTCTCCGGCAGACATCGCGCCTACATTGTCAGCGCTTCTACACATCACTGCGCCAACAAGCGTGACTGGCCGCGTTTTAAGAGAAGCAATCAGGAAAGGTCTCTAACGTTTGTAGTGTGAGGCGTACTCAGGAACGGGGACGCCATCCGGCAGCCGAGGATCGTTCACTGGCTCGCCGGCGACTAACTTCAACGGCACCACACCAGCCCACATCGGCAACGCGTAATCTTCTTCATCGTCCAGCGGTGGGCCAGTGCGAATTTTCGCGGAGGCTTCTTCCATCGGCAGGCAAAGCACTGTTGTCTGGACCATCTCCTGCTCGTTTGGCTCACGGATGTCGGCCCAACGGCCGCGCACGATGTGTTCCGACAACGCCACCAGCGCGTCGTATTTTTCTTTTGGATCGTCAACCAGAGTAGCCTGTCCCAAAACCAACACCGAACGGTAATTCATCGAATGATGAAACGCCGATCGCGCCAGCACTAGACCATCGACGATCGTCACGGTCACACACGCATCCAAACCACTCGCCAGCGAACGCAACATGCGGCTCGCCTGCGAACCGTGAATGTAAAGTTTGTCGTCCACGCGCGCGTAGCCGGTGGGAATCACAAACGGCTGACCGTCGACGGCAAAGCCGACGTGACAGATAAAACCTTCATCCAAAATTGCGTAGACAGTCTCGCGATCGAAGTGGCCGCGCTTGGGGAGGCGCTTAAGTTTGGTGCGATCAGTTTGGGGAAATGTCATAATCAGCGACAGAGTAACATAGATACCACGGTCACTTGTTAAGGAGACATTGATGCGCTTTCGACTACCCCTGATAGCTACCTGTCTGCTTATCTTCGCTCTCGCTGCGCAAATCACTTTCGCTCAAAATGGAAGAGCCGTTTCAAAGTCGCCGCTGGAAGACGCGTTCTCGCGGCTCGAGTGGCGCAGCATTGGACCAGCGATCATGGGCGGCCGCATTGCCGACGTCGAAGGCGTGCCGGGTGATCCGAATGTCGTCTACGTCGCGAGCGCTTCGGGAGGTTTGTGGAAGACGACGAACGGCGGCGTGACGTGGAAACCGATCTTCGAACGACAAGGCACTTTATCTATTGGAGACATCGCGCTTGCACCCGGCAATCCCGATGTCGTTTGGGTCGGCACCGGCGAATCGGCTGTGCGCAACAGCGTCTCGTTCGGCGATGGTGTTTACAAGTCGACCGACGGCGGCAAGACCTGGCAGCACATGGGGCTCAAAGAGACCGAGCGCATCTCCGCGATCGCGATCAATCCGCAAAACCCGGACATCGTTTACATCGGCGCGCTGGGCCATGCTTTTGGCCCCAACGAAGAACGCGGCGTGTTTATGACTACGGACGGCGGTAAGACTTGGAACAAGACGCTCTACATCGACAACAAACACGGCGTTGCGGACCTCGAGATCGATCCAACTAATCCAAACATACTCTACGCGGGCATGTGGAGTTTTGAGCGCAAGCCGTGGACGCATCGCAGCGGCAGCGAGAACGGCGGCGTTTACAAGTCGATCGACGGCGGCCGCACCTGGAACAAGTTGACCAACGGCTTGCCGAAGTTGATGGGCCGCATCGGCGTTCGCGTCGCGCCGAGCAATCCAAACGTCGTTTATGTGATCGTGGAAGCGAAAGACGGCACGTTGTATCGCTCAGACGATCGCGGCGAAACGTTCAAGATGGTTTCGAAGAACGACAACATTGTGTCGCGCGGGTTTTACTACACGAAAGTGCGGGTCGATCCCACCAACGAGGATCACATTTTCGCCGTTGCCTCGACGCTCTTCACTTCAGTCGACGGCGGCAAGACGTTTCGCTCGATCACCGGCCGCACGCACATCGACTTTCACGCGCTCTGGCTCGATCCGAAGAACCCGAAACGTATGTGGCACGGACAGGACGGCGGTATTGCCATCAGTTACGACGGCGGCGAATCGTGGGAAGCCGTTTACAACATTCCGTTGGGCCAGTTTTACCAGATTCACGCCGACAACCGGACGCCGTTCTATTACGTGATGGGCGGTTTGCAGGACAACGGTTCGTGGAGTGGACCAAGCCGCACGCGCGAACCCGCGGGCATCATGAATGACGACTGGCGCATGGTGAGTTTCGGCGACGGGTTTTACGTGATCAATCACCCGGACGATCCCGAGCAGTATCTTTCGGAGTCGCAGGGCGGAGATATTGTTTGGACTGACTTTCGCACGCGCGAACAGCAGTCGATCAATCCGTGGGGACGCGGCAGCGGCGGTGGTCCCGCGGCGGGACAGAAGTTTCGCTTCAACTGGAACGCGCCGATTGTTTTTTCGGCTCATGACAAGACGACGGTGTTCTTTGCAGGCAACGTCGTTTTCAAGTCTCCTGACTTTGGCAAGACGTGGGAACAGATCAGCCCGGACCTGACGACGAACGATCCGGAAAAATTAAAAGACGCCGGTGGTCCGATCGCGATTGAGAATTCAACGGCCGAGTATCACTCGACGATCATCACGATCAACGAGTCTCCGGTGCAAAGAGGTCAGATTTGGGTCGGCACTGACGATGGCAATCTGCAAGTCACCACAGATGGCGGAAAGAAATGGGACAACATCATCGCGAATGTTTCGGGCGTCGGCAAGAATTCGCCGGTGTCGCATGTTGAGCCTTCGAGGATTAACGCGAATACAGCCTACGTATCTTTCGACCGGCACATGTTTGACGACTTTAGACCTTACATCTTCAAGACAACTGACGGGGGAAAGACATGGACGAATATCTCCGGCAACTTACCCGCGAAGGCTTACGTGCAGGTCGTGCGCGAGGATCCGAAGAACACAAATCTCTTGTATGCGGGAACGGAGTTGGGTCTATTTGCTTCTTACAACGGCGGCAAAGACTGGCTCGCGTTGAATCTCAAGAACCTGCCGAACGTGTCGATCCACGACATTGTGGTCCACCCGCGTGAGAACGATCTGATTCTCGCCACGCACGGGCGCAGTATCTGGATCTTCGACGACGCCACCGTGATTCAGCGGATGAACCAGCAGATTCTGGACTCCGACGCGCACCTGTTTCCGATACGGCCGGCGTTGAGATTTGCGAGTCGCTTTACGCGTTACGGCATCGGCGACAAGTTATTCACCGGCCCGAATCCCGCGAACGGCGCTTTGCTCACTTATTACATGAAAGACAAAGTCGACGAGAAAACGACCCTCAAACTCCAGGTCTTCGACCGCGACGGTAAGTTAATTCAAGACATCGAGCGTCCTTCGCGTGAAAAGGGTTTGAATCGCATCGCCTGGAATCTGCGTTTGGGTGGTCCGGAAGTGCGCCGCCCGCCCACACCGGAGCAACTGGCGTTTGGCGGTGGACCGCGTGGGCCACAGGTGTTGCCGGGAACTTACACGGTGAAACTCACGGTCGGAGATAAGGTGTTCGAAGAGCGCGTGGAAGTGAAGCTCGATTCCGGTATCAAGACTTCGACAACCGATCTTCAACAAACGCTCGACATGCAGATCAAGCTGCGCGACATGCAGTCGACAATGAACATGTCGTTGCGTTTTCTCGACAGTCTGAAAGAGCAGCTCAAGCAGGCGCAAACGACGATGAAGACGCTCAACAAAGAACCCGACAAGGACCTGATGAAAGCGCTCGAAGACTACATCAAAGAGTTGGACACGATGCAGGACAAACTCGCGGCGCGTAACGAAGGATTGGGTTTTCCAGGCAGGGATCAGGTAGCGGACAACATCGGCAATCTCTTCTTTACACTCGACTCGAACTTTGGACCAACGCTCGGGAAGCGCCAGTTCTTCGATGAGATTCAGCCCGGGTATCGCACGCGAATGGAAGAGGTCAACAAGTTCCTGCGCGACACGCTGCCGCAGTGGAATGAAAAACTTCGCGGGTGGAACGCACCAACGTTAACCACCCGCAAACCGTTCGAGCTTTAGCCACAAAGAGGCACAAGAAGCACAAACAGAACAAGAGCTCAAAAGTTCATCTCCAGCTCGCGACCGGCAAGCTAAAGCTTGAACTCAAAACTCGCGCTACTGTTTTGAGTTCAGCCTTTAGGCTGCGAGACGAGCTGAAGCTCCATTTCAACGCCGAGATCTTGCTCTGTTTTGTGCTTCTTGTGCCTCTTTGCAGCTTAGTTCTTGTCGGAAGCTTCTCCCGGACTCGCGGGCGTCGCAGGTCCGCGGGACAGGCGGATGTTGCCGTTAATTCCCTTCGCGGTGATGCCGCTGCCGCCGGTACCGATGCGCGCCGAGTAGCTATGCTTGCCTTTTTCAAGGGAGACATCAGGCATGTCCGCTATGACGCGGCCGTTCATGCCTTTCGCATCAAAATCCGCGTTCACGTCCGCCGCTAACTGCAAATCGATATTGCCGTTGATACCACTAAACGTGACGCCTTCGCCTTCGATCCGGTTCATACCGAGATCTATGCTTCCGTTGATCCCTTTCAACGTCGCGGTACCTGAGGCGTTCGCCACCTTAACTTTTCCGTTGATGCCGCCGATGTCGATCGACCCATCAAGATCTTCCACCAGAAAAGCTCCATTCACACCCTTCGCGAACAGCGAGATCTGACGCGGCAGTTTCAGCGTCACGCGCTCTGAAGCTTTCGAGCCAAACAGCTTCGCGAAGAAGTTGTGATCGGTTGTTTCGGCGACAATACGTAGCCGGCTCGCATCGGCCTGAATATCGATCTTGCGTCGTTCCAACGCTTCCTGGCTCGATGCGGTGCGCTCGATGTAAACCTCGGCGGTTTTCGTGTCGGAAGTTTCAATCGTGACCGAGCCATTGATGCCGCCCAGCTCGACGCGCGCGCCGGGCGCAAGCTCGTAAGTCTGTCGCACCTCTTCGCGGACGTCGTCCGTGGCCTGATGAGAAACCAGCTCGCGAATTTCGGACACTGTCCCGTTCTTGCTTGAAGACGAGCGAACGACGACACCGGCAATAGCCGCGAGCGCAACGAGCAAAATCACAATTATTAAGCGTTTCATAGTCCTGCCTCAGAAATTGCTTGGAAAATGGACTGTCGGGGTCTTTAACGACGACATCCAAAAATATGTTTCGGATTTTGGCGCTTGACAGCAAGTCAGACCGAGCATAGAGTCCAACGCCTCACCAACTAAACGAACTATGGGCGAACGCAACGGAAAAGACCTAAAAATACTGGTGGTCGAAGACTTTGAGGACACTCGACTCGTCCTCCGGCTGGCCTTGGAAGACCACGGCTTCATCGTGTTCGAAGCCGAAAACGGGCAGAAAGCGGTCGAAAGTGCGAACCGCGATAACCCCGACGTGATTCTCATGGACCTCACGATGCCGCTGATGGACGGCTTTGCTGCGGCGAAGTTGATCCGCCAAAACGACCAGTTCAAGAACGTTCCGATCATCGCGATCACCGCGCACCAGGAAACCGACTTCCGTTCCGACGCTAAAGCCTCCGGTTTCGACGCTTACGTCACCAAACCGATCGACGTTAACTGGCTCAAAGAACTAATCGACGGACTTCTGATCTGATTGCGGTTTGCGCAGGCGCAACGCCTGGCCCGGACGCTCACCGCTGGCTTTTCCTTCGCTCCAGACCTCAACTCCGTTCACAAAAACGTGCTTTACACCGTCAGCCACCAACTGCGGATCTTTAAAGGTCGCGCGATCGATAATGCGCGCCGGATCGAACAGTACAACGTCAGCCTTAAAGCCCGCCCGGATCAAACCACGATCGTGTAACTTGAAACGCGCGGCGGGAAAGGACGTCATTTTTCGAATCGCTTCCGGCAGGCTCATCCAGCCCTGCTCCCGCACAAATCGCCCCAACACACGCGGATACGTGCCCGCACCGCGCGGGTGTCGCGAACCGATGCCGCCATCGCTACTGACCATCACCCACGGCTGCTTGTAGAACATCTGGATGTCCGCGTGTTTCATCGAATGACAAACCACGCCCGCGCCGCCATCGCGCACGATCTTCATGTAAAGCTCAACCGGACTGATCCGTTCCGCTTTACTGATTTCAGCGAGCGTCCGGAACTCGTATTGAGGATGCGCCCGGCAACTAACGATCGTGATATTCGCTGGGCCACCAACATCGGCTAAACCACGCGACACGTCGATGGGATCTTCATGACGCCCACTCGGAATCAGCACCCGGATCGTCGAGCTCCACGCGTCGTAAGGATAACAATCAGCAGTCACGTCCTGGCCGCGCGAGCGCGCTTTATTGATCAAATCAACCACCTGTTTCGCTTTACCCCAAACCTTCAGCGTGCCCAGCTTGATGTGCGAAATCTGAACCGGAATCCGCGCTTCTCTGCCAATCTGAATTGCCTCGGCAAGTGCTTCGAAACTCTTGTCTGCTTCGTCGCGAATGTGACTGATGTAGATGCCGCCTTGAGCACCAGCGGTCTTCGCGAGCATGACGACTTCTTCAGTCGAAGCGGGTTTGCCGGTTTCGTACTCGAGTCCGGTCGAGAGTCCCATCGCGCCTTCACGCATCGCCTGCTCGACCAACTGCCGCATCTTTTCGATCTCGGCGGGCGTTGCGAGACGATCGGTGTCCTCACCCATCACGCGCGATCTCACCGTTGCATGGCCCACGAATGTGAGCACGTTCAACGCGATCGGATTTTTATCGAGCTCTTGCAGAAATTCACCGACTGGAAACGGCGAGCCGCCGTCCTGGCCCACGACGACGGTCGTGATGCCTTGTGAAACTTGCGACGCCGCGGAAGGATCGCTGGTGAAACCACGATCTGAATGGTTGTGCGCGTCGATGAAACCGGGCGCGACGACCAAACCGGCCGCGTCGATCACGCGCGCACCAGTTGGGACCTGAACCTGACTGCGTTTACCTGCAGCAACGATCGTGTCGTCCTTCAAAAGAACAACGGAGTCTGTTACCGCGCCTCGGCCCGAGCCGTCGATCAATGTGGCGCCAACAATCGCAGTAGTGCCGTCAGCGGCCCGCGAAGTAAACAGCGTCGCGGCTGCAATCAGCACCAATAGCAATAAACTAAGCAGCGTTTTCAAAGGTTAGTTTGTCTTCTTGTTAGCGGCGATGTAGTCTTCGAGCTTTTTGCGATCCGGGTAGTTGGGTTTCTTTTTCAGAAACTCTTCGTATTCGATCGCCGCTCGATCCTTGAAGCCGGCGGCATTGTAGAGCGTTGCGAGCCGAAGATGAAGGTCAGCCTTGCCGACCGGATCGAGCTTTATAGCCTCGTTGAGATAGCCCACGGCCTTGGAGCCTTTTTTGACTTGCAAATACGACTCGCCGAGAAAGTAATTTGCGTCCGCGGAGCTCGGTTGAATCTCGACGGCTTTGGTCAGTGGTTCGATCGCGGCTTCATAGTTCTTGCGCGCTACGCGTACGCGGCCGAGGTTCATTTGACCGAGAAAGAACTGCGGCCGTTCGGTCACGCTCTTCACGTAAGCGTTCTCGCTCTCGTCCAAACTCTGTTTGAAAAGATAAACGGTACCGAGCTCTGCCCAAGCCTGAAAGTCGTGTGGATCGGCGGTGACGAGCTGCCGCAGAGTCGTAATCGCATCGTCGTAACGCTTCTGATCGGTTGCTTCGCGCGCAGTGACAAACAACTTCTCATTAGCGTCCGTCCGTTTGTAAAAATCGGCAGCGGAGACTGAGCCTGGACTCGACGAGGCATTTCCCTTCCACGCTAGTTCTACATCCTGCCGCACTCGTTCGGAGCCGCCCGACAAAATCTCGACGCGCATGCGTCCAATCTCTTCATGGTCCAAAAGAACGACCAAAATATACTGCCCCGCCGCGAGATTGATGAACTGGTAGCGGCCGCCGGAGCTGACGTACTGGCGATCCGCCGGAGTGCCGCCGAGATTGTTGAGCACGACCTCATACATAAGAGGCTTCGCTTTCTTTTCGCCGCCTTCGTCTACCGTAAGGTCGCCGAAGAGGATGTAAGGGCCGCCTCCGATTCCCAATTGCGACTTGCGGTCCTGTGCTCGTGCGTACACCGACGCGGTCAACACGAATATTGCGAACACAGAGAAAATAACTCTATGCATTATCCAGCTCTCCCTTCTGTAACTCCGCGCGAACCATCTATTTATCACAAAAACAAAAACGGGCTGAAGCTTTTGAGCTCCAGCCCGTCGTTTTTAGTTAACCCCAGGTGAAGCTCAGAAGGTGAAACGAGCTCCGATCTGCATCACGCGCGGTTGTCCCTGAATCGAAATGAAGTTCGACCAGTTCGTGGGAATATCGTCAACCGAGGTGATATGGTCCGGGTCGAGCTGCAAACCAAAGCCGCTGCGGCTGGTGTCCATACCAAACATCCGCTGCGTGTTGGTCACGTTGAATACCTCGAAGCGAATTTGAAGTTTCTGTGATTCGCTCCAGGGCATGTCAAACGACTTGCTCAATCCCATGTCGAGGTTTACGTAGCCTGGCAGACGCAGTACGTTGCGATCGCCGGTTTCACCAGCGAACGCACCACGCCAGCTCTTGTACGCATCGAGCAGGCAGTCGCCGAAGAGCTTACCGCCCTGTGTCGGACAAGACTTAATCGGCTTGAGACGCACGCCACTGCTCTGAGCATTCCAGTTGGTGGCCCAGCGCGCGTCGTCGTATGGACTGAACATCGGCAAGCCGGAGTTCCAACGGAAGATACCGCTCATTTGCCAGCCACCGACAAATGCATTCGCCAGCCTGTTGACGCCGGAGAAAAATTGGCGGCCACGGCCAAACGGCAATTCCCAAACGGCGTTGGCATTAATGATATGCCGCACGTCGAAATCGGAATTGGCGAACGAGTCTTCCTGGCGCAATGGATTCAGAATAAACGCTCCACCAAAGGCGGCGCTGGTCTGGAGACCGGAAGCATCGTCCATCGAGTGCGAGAGCGTGTAGTTGAAGTCCATCGTCAAACTACGGCCAAGGCGCTCGCGAATGCTGAGCGTACCGGCGTGATAGTTTGACTTGGCAATGCTGCTGAACGCCGACAGGGCGCCGTACTGTGGATGGAAGAAGAGGTTACGTCCCAATCCATCTTCGATAACGTCCTGCGTGTCGGTCCAGTCGTTGCCGTAGAAGTTCAACGCTACTGCGTACACAGCCTGTGTTTGTGTCAGGTTGTGCGTCGGGAACACGTCGCAACAGAAACCGAAGTAGATCTCGTCCATCATTGCCGCGATGTTGGTCGGCAGCATGTTCTGGAACCAGGGAATATTCGGAATCTGATCGATCGGGGTACCTGCGCGGCGGAAGTTCTCGAGCATGCCGGCCGCCGTGTACCAATCCATTCCTGACTTCGGATCGACGAGGTTGTTGAGCGCCATCACGTCGCGCGCGGCGATGAGATTGCGAGCCATTCTGCCGATGTAAGAAGTCTGGATGACTAGTCCTTTGGGCAACTCACGTTCGTACGTGAAGTTCCAGGAGTAGTTGACCGGCGCAACGATTTGCGAGTCCAACGTCGATTCTATACGCGCGGATTGCGCGGCCGGATCGGCATTGAACGGTTGCGTACGTGGGAAACTGATATTTCCCGGAATCGTGATTCGCGGCAACGTTCTGATTGCCTGATTCAGGCCCGTGAAAAGCGGCGCTGGACGAGTGGTCAGGTTGAAGGTGTTGGCCGCAATCGTATCGCTCGAAGTGAAACCGAGCGTGTTGTTCAAGTCGAAGCTGACGGCGAGTTGCTGGCCGTAGTAGTCGTTGGTGATGGCGAAGCCACCACGAAATACTGACTGGTGATTTCTGCCGAATATCTTGCCCAGGAAATTATCTCCGAAGGACGGAGACCAGGCTACCGATATGCGCGGCTGGAAGTTGTTTTTGTCCCACGAATAGAGCGGCTCAGCATTGTTCGCCGGTCCTGAGAGGACAAGCGTCAACGGTTGCGCGAAGTTTTCACCACGCGCCGCTGCGGCTTTACGCAGTTCAAAGACTTCCGAAAGAGGAATGTCGGTCCTGACTTCGAAACCATTCTTCTCGTACACCGGCTTGCTGATCGAATAACGCAGCCCGTACGTCAGCGTCAGGTTCGGCGTGATCTTCCAGGAGTCCTGACCGTATAGGTCATATTCCTGTGTCGCAAACTCGCGCTCGGTGGGGGTGCCCGCTGGCAGGAGTGCGCCACTCTGATCGAAGATAAAGTTTCCGGAGTACTGGGAATACCGTCCGATAACTGCTGTGACCGCGTTCTGTACACCCACATCCGAGCCCGCAATCGGGAAGAGCGCATCGATCGGGTTGGAGATGCTCGCACCGCCACCGGAGAAGAACGACGGATTGGTGATCGCGCTGTCGAACGAGTTCGCTAACGAAGCCCGTCGGTTGGAGATAGAGCGAATGTTCGTGCCAAAACTAAAGGTATGGTTTTCCTTCACCCACGAAACGTCGTCAGTAAAGTTGTGTACCGGCGTCACGCGCGTAAGAGTTCGAGTGAACCCAACCGGCGAGAAGACGAACCGGAAACTGATTGAGTTGTCAGCCGAATCGCCCTGCTGGCTGAACGCTTCTCGCGTATACCCGTAGCGGAAGGTATTGATCAAGTTGTTAGTCAGCGTCCACGTGTGACCCGCAGCGATGCCCATCGGGTGAGACCAGATGTTGGGCGCCGGAGTATCTGGGAATTGCTGTTCGCGAGCGATCAGATCGTAAATGACGCTGGCTCTGACGAACGCTTGCTGCTTACTGGTAAGGTTGAAATCAAATTTGGCAGTGTGCGAGTTTCGTTCGACTGGAGTCGGCGCGTTAAAACGGAACCCCGCAGTATTGAACTGGTCGCCAATGGTGAAGTCGTTAGCCGGATACTTTGCTGCGGCTTGGGCCAACAACGAAATCGCGGCCGGATTGGTTCCGACTGCCGGAAAGATCGTAGCGATGTTCGCCGGAGTCAAAGTGGTGATGCCACCTTCGGGATTGCGGAAGCGCACCAAACCCTGGCCAAGACTGGCCAAGGGAACGTTGCGCACGACCGAAACCGATCGCTGAATCCGATCGCCTTCAAAGCTGTAGAAGAAGAAAGCCCGGTCTTTGACAACTGGACCACCGACGGATCCACCGAACGTGTGTCTAATCAGCGGTGCTCGGGAAACGCCGGCAGCGTTATTGAAGAAATCATTAGCTGCAAAAGCCGACGTGCGATAGAACTCGAACGCGCTGCCGTGCCACTCGTTGGTTCCACCCTTGGTGACGAGCGAAACCTGCGCGCCTGCCGACCGGCCCTGATTTGCGTTCGGGTTGGTCGTTTGCACGCGAAACTCTTCGATGGCGTCTGCGTTCAGCCGCAACACTGTTCCATTCGCGGGCGACAAGTTATCGATGGCTGTTCCGTCTGCCACGTCAGCGGTGCCGCTGGTAACGGAGTTGGTCTGCGCTTCGTTGATGTCCACTCCATCAAGCGTGACGTTCGTTTGGTCCGCGCGGGCGCCGGCGACGTAACCATCACGGGTTGCAGCGGTCTGGAGCGTCAGCAGGTTGGGGACACTGCGCGCTTCCAACGGCAACTGTGTGATCTGCTTGTTGACGAAGTTGGATCCAAGCGTACCGTCCTCGCGGTTGACCAGCAGTTCGGCCGAACTGGTCGAAACGGTGACCGACTCCGAAACGGTGCCGATCTCCAAATTAACGGGCACCGTCACAGGACTCGCAATCAGCGCGTGAATATCAGTGACGACACTTTTTTTGAAACTCGGAGCCTCGACTTCGAGCCGATAGTCGCCCACCTGCACGGCTTCAAATGCAAAGATACCGTCGTCCGAGGTCGTAGTTGTGCGCTCGGCGTTGGTGGTCACGTTTACTAACTTCACGTTTGCACCTGCGACGACGTTACCCTGGGGATCCTTAACTGAACCGCGTACTGCGGAAGTTCCACCCTGAGCAAACGCCGTCAGGGCAAATACCCCGATAAGCAAAGCGGCGCTTAAAAATCGGGCGGCACTTCTCAAGGAAATTCTTGTTTTCATTGAGTCCTCCGATACATTTTTTGTCTGCGGATCCGGACCTGGAAACGGCTGCGTCACTAGATCCGAAAAGATGAGAGGCGGATTAACCGTGAAAAACTTGTCGATTCATCCAATTTCTTGCAGATACTATTCCGCGAGAGCGCAGTGATTACTCCGCCACAAAACGCTCGTGTTTTCACGTTCGGGTCAAGACCAATTAGGTTTTGTGAGGAGAGTATATCCAAATTTCTGGGAGGGTCTATAGAAATTCGGACTGAGGGCTACCTTTTAGCCAATCCCTCAACTAAAACGTCCGAAAGGCGGGACATGAGCAGGTAGGCGGGGTTGTCGACTGACCAAATTGTTTCCGGCATGTCGTCACAGGAAATGGCCATCGCGATCTTTCCTTTTTTCGTGTAGAGAATCGCTACCGAGCTGCGCAGGCGATCGAGTGCGCCGTACTTGCTGGCGATGGGCACGTCCGTGAGGGATCGGCCGATCGCGTTGCGGCCCTGCTCACGTTTCATCAGTTCGAGCATTTCTTTCGAAACGGCGGAATTGACGATCTCGCCGCGCTCGAGTTTCTCCATCACCAGAACCATCTCACGCGGTGTGGCCATGCCGAGGCCGTACTTTTTGTTCTCCGGATCTTTTCCGGCCGCACTCTCGCCGCCGGCAAAAACCTTGCGCATGATTTTGATTTTTTTGAAACCGAGCGACTCCATGCGCGCGTTGACTGCGTCAGTGGTCAGAATGTCGAGCACGAGATTTGTCGCCGTATTGTCGCTGAGGATCATCATCAGGTTGACGGCGTCGCGAAGAGTGAGATGAAGATTGTCTGAAAGTTCGTTGAGAATGCCTGAGCCGCCGACTTTCTTCTCTTTCGTGAGGATTACTTCGTCGGTCCACTTGAGCTTACCTTCGTTCACGCGCGCGAACGCTTCGATCATCACAGCGATCTTGATAGTGCTGGCAGTGCGTACACGTTCGTCCGGGTTGAGCGCGTAGGTTTCACCGGTGTCGAGGTTCTTGGCGAAGAGACTGACCTTTCCTTTGAAAGAGCCAGTGAGTGACTTTACCTGATTGTCGAGAGTGTTTTGAGCGTGTACGGCGGGACCACAGATTAAGAGAATGAAAAGAAAAGCGAATTTAGTTTTCATAAGTGGCCTAAAGCGACCAGTAACTCCGCATTCAGAATAGCCGCACCCGCTGCCCCACGGATCGTGTTGTGGCTCAGGACGACGAAGCGATAGTCGAGCACGGAATCGGGATTTAGCCTGCCGACCGTGACCGTCATGCCGTTGCCGGCGTCGCGATCTAATTTTGGTTGTGGACGATCACGTTCGTCGCGCACGACGATCGGAGCGGACGGCGCAGAATATAACCCAAGCTCCTGCGGCAACGAACTGTAAGACTTTAACGACTCGCGCACGTCTTCGATTGATGCTTTGCGTGCGAACGTCACACGGACCGCGGCCATGTGTCCGTCGGCAACGTTCACGCGATGGCATTGGGCGCTAACGGCCATTGGCGCCGGATCGATCCGCGCGTCGTTGAAGCGGCCGAGTATTTTCGTGGTCTCGGTTTCGATCTTCTCTTCTTCGCCGCCAATGTAGGGAAGGACGTTGTCGAGAATGTCGAGTGAGGCAACGCCTGGATAACCCGCGCCCGAAAGTGCTTGCAAGGTTGTAGCGACAGTTGCTTCCACGCCAAACGCCGCGTGCAGTGGCGCGAGCGCGAGGGCAAGCATGATCGTCGAGCAGTTTGGATTGGTAACGATAAAGCCGCGCGCATATTTGTGGCGCTGGCGTTCGAGCAAACCGAGATGTTCGTGATTGACTTCCGGAATCAGCAGCGGCACGTCTTCATCCATGCGAAACGCAGACGAGTTGCTGATCACCGGATAGCCCGCGGCAGCAAAACTTCCTTCAGTCTCGCGCGCAATCTCGCCGGGTAAGCTCGAAAACACGAGATCGCAATCGAGTGGCGGCGCGGGTGGTTGAACCGGCATCGTTCGCACCGCGGTCGGCATTTCCCCGCTCAAACGCCAAGTGCATGCTTCGCCGTAAGTCTTTCCCTGTGAACGGTCTGACGCCGCAACAGCGCTTACTTCAAATTGCGGGTGGTCCACGAGCAGTTGAATAAACCGCTGCCCGACCATGCCGGTCGCGCCCAGGATTCCGACTCGATATTTACGGCTCATATAAGTTTCCCGCAAAGGCGCAAAGACGCAAAGGAAACCAAAACCTACTTTGCGCCTTGGCGCCTTTGCGTGAGGCCTTTCTTTATCCGCTGCACGCCTTCGCTTAGTGTCTCGTGATCCGCGCAGAACGACACGCGCAGAAAACCTTCACTTTCACTGCCAAACGCCGCGCCGGGAACGGTGATCACGCGCGCATCCAACAACGCCTCGGCCACTTTCATCGAAGAACCGTACTTACTCACGTCGAGCATTGTGTAGAACGCTCCTTCCGGTGTCACTGCGTGCAAGCCCAATTCAGTTTCGATCAACTTCAACAAATGATCGCGCCGCGATCGAAACGTCTCACGAAACCCCGCACGCGCCGCTTCCGCCTCATCACTCCACGCCACCAGCGACGCCTTTTGCGAAACAGTCGACGCGCACGTTGTCACATAACCGTGCAACACGAGCGCGGATTTTATCACCGCCTCGTCGCCGCCGATCCAACCAAGACGCCAACCCGTCATACTCATCGACTTCGAAAGCCCGCTGATCACAATCGTGCGATCGAAGAACGACGACGCCGACTCCGGCCGCTCCGGAGTGTAGTAAAGCTCTCGATAAATCTCGTCGCTGATCAGATACGCGCCGTGGTCTCGCACTGCATCCGCGATTGCGATCAGATCCTCTCGCGAAAGCGTGCGCCCCGTGGGATTCGACGGACTAATGCAAACAACAACCTTCGTCTGCGGTGTCAACGCGCGGCGAAACTCGTCAACGTCAAACGCAAATCCATTTTCGCGCGGCAAGCGATGGTACTTTGCGACGCCTCCCGCCATCTTCACGATCGTGGGATACGCCACAAAACCCGGATTCGGCAGCAACACCTCGTCGCCTTCGTCGATCAAAGCCAGCAACGCGAGATATAAAGCTTCCTGCGATCCCGCGGTGACGATCACGCGATCGGGGTTCTGTTCGAGGTGCGGGTAATCCGCGGCGATCTTCTCACGCAACGATTTCAAACCGGCGTGCGAGGTGTAACCATTCTGCTCTTCGGTGATTACTTTGACTGCCGCGCGCCGAATCACATCCGGCGTCGGCAAATCAGGTTCGCCCAAACCGAGATTGATACTGCCGGGCAGCGCGCGATCGAAGACCTGCCGGATGACACTCTTCTCAATTCCCTGCAAACGTTTCGGTGGCGCAAAATTATTCAACGCAAATATTCCTCGAGTTGCACCGCCGTTTCAGTCTTTTCATCCCGATACTTCACGATGATCGCCGCATAAAGTGAGAGGCCCCAATTTCGTCCCTGCTCAGTTTGCACCGCTCGTGTGCCGGGCACAACCACCGCGCCGGCGGGAATCTCGAGCGGCGCGCCTGCTTTGCGTTGATAAATTTCACCACGAACGAGATCGTAAACCGGCGTCGAACCGGTCAAGATCGTCCCCGACGCCAGCACCGCACGCTCGCGCACGATCGCGCCTTCGTAAACGCCACAATTCCCACCCACTAAAACATCATCTTCAACAATCACCGGCATCGCGCCCACCGGTTCCAACACACCGCCGATCTGCGCGGCCGCAGAGATATGAACGCGTTTGCCGATCTGCGCGCATGAACCGACGAGTGCGTGGCTATCTATCATTGTTCCTTCGTCGACGTAGGCACCCGCATTCACGAACATCGGCGGCATGCAAACAACGCCCGGCGCCACGTACGCTCCATCGCGAATCGTTGAACCGCCCGGCACGATGCGCACGTTGTCGCCGATCTTTGTCGGCCGCGCTGGATAAGTGTCTTTGTCAAAGAACTTGAAATTATTTCCTTCGGACATATCGGTGAGTGCGCCCATGCGAAAGCCCAGCAGCAACCCCTGCTTTACCCACATATGGACCAGCCACTCGCCGCTCGCACTTCTTTCAGCAGCGCGAATTTCGCCACGATTAAGCGCACTCTTGAACTCATCGAATACAACCCTGTCAGCCGCCGTGAAATTTCCGTACGGGCGTGCAGCGAGCGATTCGATCTGTTCACGCAACGGCATGCGACGTTTCCTTCAAGAGTCCAATCTCGGTGAGGATCTCCCGCATACGTGTGCGCGTTTTCTCCTGAACCGGCACGAGCGGCAAACGAAGGCTCTCCTCGATCAATCCCATCATCGCGAGTGCGGCTTTCACTGGGCCGGGGCTCGACTCGATGAAGTTTCCTTCCATCAACGGGAGCAACTTGTAGTGCAGTGCGCGTGCTTCGTCCCAGTTGCCGGCCAATGCCTGATCGTTGAGTTGCGACATCAAAGCCGGTGCTTCGTTTGAAGCGACTGAGATTAGCCCCTCGCCGCCGAGAGCGATCATTGCGAGTGTTAGTGCGTCGTCACCGGAGATGACGCGGAAGTTCTGCGGCCGTCCCCGAAGAATCTCCATGATCTGCGACAAGTTTCCGGAAGCTTCTTTGACGGCGACAATGTTTTCTACGTCGTGCGCGAGACGAAGCGTTGTTTCCGCTGAGATGTTCGACGACGTGCGGCCGGGAACGTTGTAGATAACGACCGGAAGACTGTTGACCGCTTCGGCAATCGCGCGGAAGTGTGCGTAGAGACCTTCCTGCGTCGGTTTGTTGTAATAGGGAGCGACGCACAGAATGCCGTCGGCGCCAAGCGAACGCGCCGCGCGTGATTTCTGAATCGCGCTTGCGGTGCAATTGCTGCCCGTGCCGGCGATCACTTTCGCGCGGCCACGAGCAAGCTCGATCGTGGTGCGGATCACGAGTTCGTTTTCCGCGTCAGACATCGTCGCGCTTTCGCCGGTTGTGCCGCAGGGAACAAGCACCTTCACGCCGCCGCTTATTTGATATTCAATAAGCTCGCGTAAACGCCGGTCATCAACAGCACCCTCGCTGGTAAAGGGTGTAACGAGTGCGGTAGCACAACCACGAAGCCAATCAACTTGTAGTGTCATGGGAGCCCTCCAAAGTAAGGAATTTAGAGTTTCACAATTTCATCGATCACTTCTGAAAACTGATAAACGCCTGTTCGCCCGGCGATCCAATGCGCGGCCAGTAATGCTCCGGACGCGAATCCCCTTCTCGATCGCGCAGTGTGCACCAGCAGGATCTGATCGGCTTCGGAGTCGAAACCGACGCGGTGCGTGCCGGGGATGTAGCCAGCGCGTGTGGACGCGGTGGGAATCTCCGGTCCGAGATGTTTGGCCATCAAGTCGCGCAACTGTAGTGCTGTTCCCGAGGGCGCGTCGCGTTTGCGCATATGATGCGCTTCTTCGATGAAAGGTGCGTAACCGTCGACAGAAGCGAAGAGTGCCGCGGCGCGATCGACAATGCGATAGAAGAGATTCACGCCGATGGAAAAATTCGCGCCGTAAACCAACGCCGCGGAGTTGTCCATCACGATCTGTTTCGCTGTTTCTTCGTGCGATTTCCAACCGGTCGTGCCTTCAACCAGCGGCACACGTGCAAGCGCGCACGCTTCGATATTTCTAAGCACAGCCTCACCGACTGAAAAATCAATCGCCACGTCATGGCCACTGATCTTTTCTTTCAGTTGATCTGCCTTTTGATCTTTTTCGACCGACGTCACCACTGCGCCTACTTCGTCACCAGCAGCCCGTGCTTCCGCGGTAACAAGCTGGCCCATTGCTCCGTTTCCGATTAGCGCGATCTTCATAACTGACTCAGTTTATTTGCCAGTGTGACGTAAAGCTCAACTGCCCGTTCGAGTTCGTGTTTGGCGATCCGCTCGTGTTCTGTATGCGCATCGAGAATCGAGCCCGGCCCGAGCAACAGCGCTTTGCCCCAGTTTGGAAGATAGGGAACATCCGTCGTAAACCGCACCACACAATCGTCAAAACCCTCAATAGCAAACAATCGCACCGGATTGTGCGCTGACGCATATTCGACGTGCGCTCGCCCGGCGACCGCCCTTTCGACCAGCGGCCTTATTTGCTCTATATCCGTCGCGAGCCGAATTTGCAATTCCGCACGGGCGTGATCGGGGATCACGTTAGGCCGCGTGCCGCCGTTCAGCACGCCGATATTGGAGGTTGTGTCGCCGAAAAACCTGTCGCCAGGCCATTCGATTGCGCGAATGTTCTGCAGGACGTCGAGCATCTTTTCGATCGCTGACTCTCCTACTTCAGGATACGCCGAATGCGCGGCGCGTCCTTCGGTCGTGATGACCAGCCGCAGCGCGCCTTTGGTTCCCGTTGCCAGCCGATTGTCGGTCGGTTCGCCGTTGATCAGGAAACGACACTCGCTTGCGAGCGGATGTTTGTTTGCGGCTTGTGCGCCGAGACTACTCAGTTCTTCGTCGACTGTGAAAAGCAGCCCGACGTGATTCGTGCCGCTTTGGCGAAGCTGTTCGGCAGCGAAGATTTGCGCGGCGATGATGCCCTTGGCATCGCATGACCCGCGGCCGTAGATACATTCGCCGTCTTCGCTCGACGCGATGAACGGCGGCACCGTGTCCATGTGAGTTGAGAACACGATGTGAGGTGACTCCCCGGTGGTAGCAATTACATTGAAGCGGTCGGTAGCAATGTTCTGTCGTTCGACTTTGTAACCCAGACTTGTGAGATGTGTCGCCAGAAACTCAGCCACAGATTTTTCATCCCCCGTCAACGACGGGATGTCGATGAGTTGGCGAGTGAGAGTAAACGGATTCATTGAATATTCGGGAAGAACGCGTCGTGCAATCTTTGGACTGCTTCGCCAACGCGCAATTCTTCGATCGCGAAAGTACAGTTGATGCTGGAAGCGCCCTGCGAAATGAGCGTGACGTTAATGTCGCTGATGGTGCTGAAAACACGCGCGGCGACTCCAGGCGTGCCGCGCAGGCCTTCGCCGACAACACAGATAATCGCGCGATTCTTTTCAACGCGCACCGTGCCGAGTTGTTCCAGCTCTTCGACGACCGCGGGCAGCGTGCTGTCGTCGTCTAATGAAAGTGAAACGCTGACTTCGGAAGTCGTGACAACGTCGACGACGGTGCGGTGACGCTCGAACACCTCAAAGAGCGCGCGCAGAAAACCGTAAGCGCCGAGCATACGTGCGGAACTGATTTGCACGGTGGTGACGCCGGTTTTGTGTGCGATTGCTTTGATCGTGCGTGGCGAGGTTTCGGTTTGTGGTCCAACGAGCGTGCCGCGCTCCTCGGACGCACGCGAGTTACAAATGCGAACCGGAATGCGATCTTCGATGGCCGGTTGGATCGTTTTCGGATGCAAAACCTTCGCGCCGAAGTATGCAAGTTCCGCCGCTTCGCTGTACGAGAGACGTTCAATTGTTTGCGCATCAGGCACAACGCGCGGATCGGCAGTCAGCACGCCGGTTACGTCCGTCCAAATCTGTATTTCTTTCACTCGCAATGCAGCGCCCAAAAGCGCGGCGCTGTAATCCGAGCCACCGCGCCCGAGCGTTGTGGTAGCTCCTGTTCTTGTGGCGCCGACAAAACCACCAACAACCGGCACGATCTGGTCGTTGAGAATCGGCAACAACGACTGCTGACTCTTGGCCCACGTTTCGGCGAACAACGGTGCGGCACAAGTGTATTCATCGTCGGTGAGGATGCAGCATCGTGGATCGACCTGCTGAGCGTTTACTCCCCGGTGGTTTAGAGCTTCTGCAAGCAAACGGCTCGAAAGCAGCTCGCCGAACGAAACGATCGCATCCTGAATGACTCGACCGTTTGCTGGTTGGGCAGCGGCGCGTGTGAGTAGTTGTGAGATTTGTGTAAAGGCGTCGTTAAGGTATTCGAAGAAGCCGGCGGTGGACGGCAGTAACTCTTTCGCGGCTTGCTCGTGACGGCGAAACGTATCCGCGAGCGACGCGAGTGCTTCTTCAGCACCAAGCTCGCTCGCGATCCGCGTGCTCGCCAGCAACGCATCCGTCACTCCGCTCATTGCCGATACAACAACTACAGGCCGATCGTCGCGCTGCGCCGCAACGATGCGCGCGACATTTTCGAGCGCAGCCGCATTGGCGACTGACGTTCCCCCAAATTTCATGACGATCGACATGTGTGTTCCAATCAAAAAAGGCCGGCCGCGAGTGAACACGACCGACCTCTTTAGAGATCGCGAATCCGTAACGTGCGCTACTTCCGCACGTCACAAACTGTTCTGTCGTAGCACTCCACCGGCGTTCATCCCGTTACACGGATGATCGCGGTGACAGTCCCGCGGATTTAGCCGCGGCAACCAGCTCGCCGTCGTCTGCGAAGTTACGACTACAAGCTTCGGCGACCTTCCCCTTTCAACAAACCCGATCTTCGCTCAGGGCCTGTTTACTCTTGGAGGTCGCGCCTCTACACGTTCAAAAGATCAAATGAAAAAGATGTTGGCACAACTTAACGAGAAGCCTGCGCCATGTCAAGGCGATCGCTCAATACAGATTGAAATTGTATTCGAGCTGCATAAAGACCGACACGGGCCGGCCATTCTTCATTGCGGGAACAAACTTGATCTGGCGCGCAGCCGCGATCGCTTTTTCTGTTAAGCCGAATGGAAGCGTATTCAGGGCGCGTACCGAGATCACTTCGCCGGAGCTCGCGAACACCGCGCGCAGCAAGACTGTGCCGCTGACCTGATTGCGGCGTGCCTCTTCGGTGTATTGCGGTTCGGGTTTCGACAAAAGACGCGCGCGCTGATCGACTTCATAAATGCGGACAACAGAGCCCCCTCCACCGGCAGCGCCTCCGCCTCCAGTTCCGTCTCCGCAACAACCGTTTTGTCCGATTCCGCCGCCAGTGCCGCCTCTGATGCCTGGGCCAACGCCGGGACCGTCGCCCTCGCCGATACCCACGCCATTGTTTGTGCCGATTCCCTCACCGTCACCCTGGCCCTTCGAACGAGTTTCGGATACCGATCTCGGATCGCCATAAACAGGGGCGTTCAGATCTTTCCAGAGTGCGGGATCGATATCGATGCCCGCCACTGGCAGCGCCGGTTGAGCAATTGGAGAAGCGATTGGTATCGCAGCCATAACTGTTGATGGAGGCGGCAGCTCTCCTTTTTGTGGCGGTTTACGATCGCGATTTCCTCCGCCGCCACCGCCTTGTGCAGGTCTCGGAATCGGCCCCGATCCCTGGCCACTGCCGTTGTTGAAACCGGCGCTACCTGGTCCGGTTCTAAAGTCCATCAGAACGATTTCCGGTGGCGGCTCACGCACATCGACGGGATAGAGACCACGCGGAACAGGCACGTTGTCGATCACTAACAACACGACGATTGCGATGACCACGACGGCGAGCAGCACGGTTTTGTTCGCTATCAGATCTCTGGTTAGTTGTATAGCGAATCCGCTCGGGTCTCGCCTGAATTCACTTCGCGCAAACGCGATCTGCGCGGCGAGCCGCGTGAGCAGTGGTTTGGTGTCGAGTATCGTTGGTTGGTATTCGCGCGTTCGCGCGGCACTAGAGTAGTTCGCGGTCATGGCAGAACCTCGCTTGGAAGAAGACGGATCTGTTAGACGCGGGGAGCCTCTATTGCTGTATTACCGAAGACATTGAAAAGGTGACGGACTGAGGAGACTCGAGATCGCGAACCTGTCTTTTAGCCACAAAGAGGCACAAAAGGCACAAATGCATTAGCAAAGTCCTTGTGCTTCTTGTGCCTCTTTTGTGGTACGAATACTTCTGAGCCACGCGATCGCGAATTGAGATGTGAGGCCGTGCTGCCGGGATGTCCTCATTTGATCTGATTGAATAGTTTTGTCGCGCGCGCGCTGTCGATGCGCTGCAGAATGCGATACTGCTCGAGCGCGGCGTTGCGATTGTTCATCGCGATGTACGACATACCGAGATTGTAGTGAGCCGAAGCGTAGTTGGTTTTCTGGCGAATGGCCGTTTGATACTCCTGAACGGCTTCGGTGTAGCGCCGCTGCTGATGCAACGCGAAGCCGATTTCGTTGTAGGCTTCCGCGTACTCACCCTTTATCCGGATCGCGCTTCGCAACGCAGTGATTGCTTCGTTGTAACGTTCGAGATCGTTGTAGATCCAGCCGAGGTTGTAGAAGGCGGTTGCGTTGTTGGGGCTCAGGTCGAGACCGCGCTTGTAAGAGGCGGCGGCTTTCTCATACTCCTTCGTGTTGTAGTAATAGACGTCGCCGAGTCCGAGATGCGCGAGTGCGAGATCGGGATTGAGTTTGATCGCTTCCTGGTATTCGTCGGCGGCTTCAGAGTAACGGCCGAGGTTTCGCAACGCGTAACCGAGCTCGTTGTGGGCTTCGGGGTAATTTGCGCGATATGAAAGGGCTGACCGCAAACTCGTGATTGCGTCGTCGTAGTTTTTCTGCTCGTTGTAGATCCAACCGATCTGGTAGTGGGCGCCAGCGTAGTCGGGCTTGTTGCGAACGGCTTGCTGGAAGGCGCTGAGTGCTTCGTTGAACTTCTCGAGTTTCTTGTTGGCGTAGCCCAACTCGAAATACGCAGCCGCATTGGTGGGCTGCATCGAGACGACTCGCTTGAGCGGATCGATGGCCGATTCGTAATCTTCGAGATCGTTGTAGATCCAGCCGATGCGATAGAGCGCGCTGGCCATTGACGGGTTGAGTTGCGCGGCTTTGAGATACGACTCGAGTGCCTCTTTGTACTGCTTTGCGTTGTAGCGCGCTTCGCCTTGTTGGTAATAGGTGTTGGCCGCGACCGCGTTAGCTGTGGTCGTCGTTGTCGCTGGCTTCGTTGTTGTCGCTGGCTTTGTGGTGGTTGCTGGCGTTGTCGCCGTGGTCGTTGGCTTACGGGTTGAAGCAGGTGTCGTTCGTTTTGTTGACGGCGTTCTGGTTCCCGGTGTTGTCGCGCTCGTCGCAGGTTTGTTCGCTGGCTTCGTCGTGGGTTTTGTGCTGGGACGACTCGTGCTGCCGCCACCAATTGTTCCGCCGCCGGTAGCGGGTTCGTGTTGAGCCGTTGCGATACTCGCGCAGGTTAGCAGACAGACGAAGGTGGAAAGCGAGACTACAGAAAGCCGGGACCGGGATGACATCAAATTTTCTCCTGCGACTCTGATGGTTTTTCGACTTAGACAGCGTTTTTTATGACACAGACCGCATTTTGTGACACCAGACTTGCGTTGCTGTTGAAGTGGAAACAGCTACGAACTGCTGCGGGGCATTATAGTTTGGAAAGTGGTGTGGTGGGAACGTTGTTCAGAGGTGGCGCTGGCTGGCTTAAAGTCCCGCAAATTTGCAGTGCCAGCACGCGCGTTTGACAGCCTCAAACTCAGTACGTTAACGTAACGCGCTTGCCGTAGAGCACGAACAACTCACCACATTGCGTCCCGTTCGTCTAGCGGCCTAGGACACCGCCCTTTCACGGCGGCGACACGGGTTCGATTCCCGTACGGGACGCCAAAGCTATCAATCACTTACAAGAATCCCGTTTTCGCCGCGCGTCCAATAAGCGTCCATTAAGCTAACGCGCTGCCTTGCGAATGCCAGGCATAATCATCTCGACAACCTTGCTCCGCGCTTTACGTTTCTCATCACTAACAGCTTGAACGTATGTGTTTCATCGTGATTCTGAGGTTTGCATGACGCAGCAATTCCTGAATTCCTTTCAGATTCTCGCGATTGCCGTTCAAGATCGCGCCGAACGTATGGCAAGACGTATGCCAACCGATAAGCTTGGTTAGCTATATCTTTTTCGTGGCTGGCTTGATCTCTTGTCCTGTTCCGCGTCCGGCGAATAACGTTTGGAAGTTAGTTGGCTATTGCGCATTTGGCGGGAGTAACATGAAGTGTAAAGGTGACGCCGAAATTTGCCGTATATTCGGAGTGGCTACAAAAAATGAATACGGCGACAGCGATGAGTAACGCAACGCCGGTGCGAGAATGTGGAACCGTTTGTTGCTATTGGGTGGATGTACCGTCTCGGCTCTCAAGGCGAGGCTTGCCGGATTGCCGCCAGAATATATCTCCCATATCTTATCGAGGTTCGTTATCACGGCCGCGTATCTGATCGCGAACAAAAATTGGAGCGATCGTGCGGCGAAGGATCTTGCGAAACTCATCCAGGTGACCCGTGTCTGACTTAGCCCCCCTGAGTCAAAGAAAACTTGACGGTTTGCCGCAGAGTTTCCTCTTCTCGAGGAAGGCCGAAATGTTTTGCGCACCCTTCACAAAGAATTTTGCATTTGATATAAGTCCCTCGCTTCATCTGTACAAGTTTCTACAGCGACTCACAGGTCGAAATCGCCGCGAAAGTTAAGTAAGAAAAACTAGCGGGCTTCTTATGAGTAACACCTCCACAAGTCTCTTCAAGAAATGAGAATTCAGCTTGCTCTCACCGATGATTGGGAGTTGCGCGGTGACGGGTCCGGTGATATCGAACAAATTCAGTTTCGTGCAATGCGTGAACTCGCTCACTTGTACGACTCACATAAAATCAAGAGCACATTCAACGTCGAGGTGATGCAGCAACTCACTTTCAGAACGCTGCAAGAGTCCCACCCCCAATTGAAACAGCGCGCCGATGCGTGGGAGGAACATGTGCGCATGGTCTTCAATCGTGGCCACGATATCCAACTACATATTCATCCACAGTGGTCCAGAGTCAACTTCGAAAATGATCAGTGGGTATTGTCTGGTGATTGGTCACTCTTGAATTATGAACCAGCGGAATCATACAAAATGTTGTCGGCAAGCAAGGCCTATCTCGAGAAACTCCTGGTACCGCTGAATCCAAACTATCGCTGTGTTTCGTTTCGGTCTGGTTCTTCGGCCATCGCGCCATCTGCTTTCGCGCTTCGCCAACTGGCCGAGTTGGGAATTGTATTCGACATGAGCTTGGTTCAGGGTCTGAGAGTGAATACACGTAACCTTCAACTTGACTATACTAACTGCACCGAAGGGTTTCTGCCGTTCTATCCACAAATGGACGACGCAAGGAGGGTTTCGGACAAGGTTGAACCCATCGTCTGCGTTCCGATCTTCTCCTTTGATCTATCGCGCCGGCGATGCCTCGCTACCGTGTTGCATAAACTGAAGGAGAAAGCAAAATTGCGGCACTCGCGTGACCAGGAGACAGGCACCTATGCTTCATACGAATGGGATGAAGTTGGCCGATCGGCCCTGAGTGCCAAGGTTTACGATAAAGTGATTAGTCCCTGTTTGAACGGAAAGCACGTCGTCGCGGACATTGGACGATTAGACTTTCCTTCTCTACGCGAGATGCTTAAAGCAATACGCGACGCAGCGCACAAATCGAGACAGAGTGAAGTGTGGGTCGTCCTCACGAATCACTCAAAGTACATTTCCGACCTTTCGCATATCGATCGTTTTCTGAACGAGACCCGCAAGAACGACGAAATCAATTTCGTCACGCTCAGTATGATTGCAGACCAAATTCGGCTGGGCAGAATTAAGCCACTCACAGCCAATCACGCAAATTGATCATTCTGGCTTCGGCTGAAACGTTTCCGAGTAGACAGACCGGGGATAGACGGTGATCCCTTTCTCAGCTAAACGTAACATCACGTCAAACAGTTTGCGGGAGTCGGCTCTAAAGAACCTCATTCCGTTGACTACAATGTCCTCGCAAACCTCAGCCGGAATGTAATTCTTCATGAAACGAGGAATGTCGTGAACGCAGCGACTCATATCGTGAGCGTAGGTTTCCACAACCTCCTCCTCACCGCGGTAGTTGATACACTTCGCGCGAAAGATTTCCGGATGATATGTCTTAACCGGAGGATTAGCTTTCAACGCGTCATCAATGCAGTAAACAAACGACATGTACTCGGTCCAAACGCCAAGACCAACGATTTTTGCTTCACAATCGACGAGCTTTCGGTAAGGACTGAGACGATCGTATGGGTGGGGAGACCGTTGATGAGCTGCGGTCAGTTCTTCGGCCATCGGTCCGAGTGCGCAAACGGACTTGGTCGGGTGAATACTTCTGACGGCCTGCGGATGTCTTCGTCCAAACTCGGTCAATATGCCGGTGTATGACGGTGTTCTTTTAACGTCGAATACGTTTCCGGCACGGAGATAGTCATACGAGGAGAAAGGACTGCGATTTGGATATGTTGGAAAAAGAAGAGTGCCCTTGTCACCAATGACCTTCCGAATGAAAGGCAAGATGCGCAAAAAAGGAAAATTAAGACTAAGTCCATCAACTGAACTGTGTATGTAGACGACGTCGCCTGGTCCGAGGCCCAGTTGGTTCGTGAGGATATTGGTAAATTCGATTTCGTTTAATTGTGGCAAACGATCGATACGCGACCGCTTAAACCTTTTCCGTGCACGCACGACCGAACCAACGACATCAGCGGGCAAAATCTTCCGAGCGAATTCGACTAGAGTCATCTCCTGATTTTTTTGAACCGTTCGGTATGTTGGTTTTCTGAAACGAGGTTGACACGTAGCGGCACCTTAAACCTCTGCAACCTCTCGCGACAATGTCGCTTCACCAGGGCCACAAACTCTTGCTGCTGAGAACTCCCAAGAGGTGAAACAGGAGTGATATCCGCGCAGACTATATTTCCCGTGATAGCGTTTTGCTCGCCGTAGACAGTTACCTCAGACACGTCTTCCAGTTCCTGAATAACGTTTTCCACTTCCGCCGGATAAACTTTTTCGCCGCCGACGTTAATAAGGTCAGACTTACGCCCGAGAAATCGCACGTATTCACCGTCAACTTCAACCATGTCGTTGGTGTCGAACCAGCCGTCCTCGGTGAAAGGACTGGGCGCATTCAGATATCCAAGCATTGACGAACGTGCTTTGATCTGGAGCACTCCTTCAACAATTCGGGTTTCGAATCCCTCACCGCCGATTTTGACCCAGAGTGAATCCGGCTCTTTCGATTTTGACTGCAGTATGCCCAGTTCGGACAGTCCATAAGTCTGTTGCATAGTGATGTGCGGAAACAGTTGATGTAACCGCCTCAGAGTGTGCTCAGGCATGGGTTCGGTGCCGTAGCTTATTATGCGCAAGGAACTCAGGTCATAGCGTTTATGGGCTTCACTCAGCAACATCAAATTGAGAAATGTCGGTGACGTTGGGAGAAGTTCGGCTTCATGTTTCTCGACTGCCTGGAGTATTGAATCCGGATCGCGTTGCTCGACGGTGATGATGCAGCCACCGTTCGAAAGCGTATAAAGCATTGTGTTCACGCCGCCGATGTGATCGTAAAGAAGAAATGAGATCGCCCTCAATCTCTGGCGGCGAACGATGAACTTTTCCAACAACGCAACGACATCATGCAACGCAGCCTTGCTTTCGCCGGTTGAGCCTGACGAGAACAAGACCAAGCCAGGATGCCGAAGTTCACGCAGAAGCGTATAAAGCGACTGTGCACTAACAGGGTTCAACTGCTCGGTCGTTACATCGTCGTTTGCCCCTACACTGATAGCGATCTGGGCGCTCGTGATTCTAACGAAGTCGTTTCGATTCTTACGACTGGCTTGAGCTAGTGGCACGATAATGCATTGTTGATCCACCAGGGCGAAGAACAGAGCAATTGCCTGAGGAGAGAACTCTGCATCAAGAACGACAACGCTGCCCGGCGTTGCGCCAAGCTCTGGCAAACGCTCTTTCCAATCGTTAAATAGATTTAGTAGGGTAGAGTAATCGTAAGCACGATCGTGCCAAATCACTGCATCTGATGACTGGTTGGATCTCCAAACATCGAGAATGAAATCGAGCATCAAACACCGCCAAGAAAGATTACTTGCCCGGTCACAAAGTCGCTTTCCGGACGGATCAGGAAATCGATAACGTTCGCGACGTCGCCAAAAGTTCCCATGCGCTTGATAGCTTGCAGGCTGATCAGATGATCTAGTTTCTCTTTGGGAACAGATCTAACGAGATCCGTTTCGATAGGTGTTGGACCTAACGCATTAACCGTAATGCCAAAACTCGCAAATTCGCGGGCAGTCACCTGAGTCAAGCTAATCACCGCAGCTTTCGATGCGGCGTACACAGCTTCACCTTCGAGCTTCAGGGGCGTAGCGACACTTGCCAGGTTAACTATCCGCCCAAATTGATTTTTCTTCATTAGTCGCGCGGCCCCACGGCACATCAGAAACGTTCCAATGAAGTTGGTTTCAATAATTTCCCTTGCTTTGGCGGCGGAAGTTAACAACGTGTGATTCATCGAAGCGATGCCTGCGTTGTTGATTAGGACATCGAGGCGCCCGGTCTTCGATGAGATTTCCGTGAACATTTGTTGAACGGCGGCTTCGTCCGTAACGTCGAGACAATAATGAAAGTAATGTTCGTCGCTGAGAGTCGAGTCTTCCCGGCTGCAGCCAACAACCGCATATCCCTGCTCAAGATAATGTTCGACCAAAGCACGACCGATGCCCTTGCGCGCACCGGTGATAAGGATGATCTTTCCGTTTAGTTCAGACATCTCCGTTGAGCAGTTCAGTAACGTAGTCCGTCAGTGTTCCCAACGTGAGAAAAGGACTGTTTTCCAGAGACATGGCGCGATCATCAGCGATTGTGATTGACGTTCCAAACTCTGCTCTGATCTGATCTTCGACTTCCATGATCAACGTTACGACATCGATGGATTCGAGTTTTCCCGTGCGGCCGTAGAGCGCGGCATCGGAGGATTTGGCGACGGAAACGCCTTTTGGTAATTGTTTGTTAAGTTCGTCTACCGCGCGATAAACAGCCTGAATGATCCTCTCGCGATCAGCCATTCAATCCTCCAATCGGGGGGTTACAAGGTGGCTGCATTATACGAGGGGAAGGGAGTTTGTCACGTAGTTAAGGCGCACGGCCCACCTACTAAGCAGATCTCAGTTCCAATCAATTATGGGAGAGATACTATGCATCAGAAGACAGGCTCTACCGAGGTTTGATGCAGTAGGAGCAATGAATGAACAGGTGTTGGAGCCTATCATGCAACAGTTTGGCTTAGCAGTTGCGGCAGGCAATATCGATCTACCACCAATCGAGTGGCGGATTTCAGGACCTGTTATCCAAGTTATCCCTATCGCAATATTCGCGTAAACCGAGAGACGAGAAACATCTTATATACTCTCTTGCAAACGTTCCCGAATCCACAGAGGATCGCGCCGCAGATCTAGAACGGCGTAAACGTAGACTACGTCGCCTTCCACCTCATAATAGATGCCGAATGGGAATCTCTTCGACAGCATTCGATGGAATCCAAAGTAGATAGGATGAAAACCGGCAAAAAGAATTAGAGAGTCAAGATCTGAGAGGATTGAATCGAGAAAGTAATCGCCAACTCCGGCCGTGCACGATTCATAGAATTGTCCACCCGACTCGAGGTCTTTGGCGGCGTCCTCCAGTATTACGACGGTCATCGTTCGGAGCTTTGCAGGCGGGACTTGAGTTCTGCCAGAGTCAGAAACTTTGCTTCTCCGCTCTGGGCTCGCGCTTTCCTGTCAGCCAGAACGTCTTGATGCCAGTCTGGTGAAGCTATCTCGTCACCGCATTGATTGAGGGACTCCCAAAGCTGGTCCATCGCCTGCAGCCGTTCGATCACTGACATCCTCTCGATCTGTGATGGTTCAATCATGTCGTCACACTACCACCTCAAGCCTCGGGGCTGCAAGATGCAACTCGCGCGAAAGTGGCGCGTCCAATAACGGTTCCTTAGAGTACCTTTGACTACCTTACGGTGCTATCCATGCCGCAGGTTTCCTTTGAATTACTGTAAATCGCTTCTCTTTCACGGCGGCGACACGGGTTCGATTCCCGTACGGGACGCCAGCAATCGATAAGCCTCCCTATGTCTCCATATGAAATTGGAGGCTGCGGGAAAACTATTGTCGGTCACAGATTCTCAAAGACCAGGACTGAGGAGTATTCAAACCTTCACTATGGTGTGCACTAAAGTCGACACCGATGCGGTATATCTTCCCGTCGAACCTGGTGTTTCTTGAGCAGTTCTTCCTAATTAACAACGGCATATGACTTGCTGGTCTAAGGTCGCACGATCTACGCCGACTATTCTATCCGGACTATCTCCGTGATTTAGTGTTTGAGAGCCGACATCAACTGGAAAGAAGCATTAACAATGAAGGAATTCCTCTTGTTCCTAATTTTGAGTGTGATCTTTGCGACTCCTGTAGTTGGGCAAAAGCAAGCGTCCGAGCGAGAGGCCGAAGGCTTACGGGGAAACGTGAAATCCGTTGTTACTGAAGCGTCATTTAAATCTGCGAGGGGTAAGTCTGCTCGCGTCCTCATGAGCAAGCTGACATTTACCGCTGATGGCAATCTAAATACGCGTGAAGATTATGGCCCGTCCGGCGATTTGCTCAACTCCAGTTCTTACAGCTTCCTCGAAGGCGAACGGGTCGTGAAAATGGAGACGATCTATCCTCCAAATATGATCGTGCTTGGTGATCCGACGAAAATTAAACGGTCGAGCGATCCAAGATACACATACAAGATCCATTATAAGTTTGACAGCCAAGGTCGACGGACAGAGGCTACTTGGTTACGCAGCGATGACTCGACGTATCTCAAGTACGTGTTTAGCTACAACGGTAATAGGAGAGAAGAAATAGTCAATTTTGATAAGGGTCTCACACTTGAGAAGAAGGTATCTATTCTGGATCAAAGAGGTAACGTGTTGGAAGTCCTTCACCGAGATCCTTCAGACAATTCGCTGCACTACAAAGAGACATACTCATACCTGAAGTTTGATCCGCATGGCAACTGGATTGAGCGCGTGGAATCTCAAACGGGTGGGAGCAAACCCGTTAATTCGATCATCGTCTCTCGCACGATTACTTACCACTGAAAGGCCTACTTAGAGGGTGGTCAGCGCTTTGAGGTCGAAATCGGCAAGTAACTCTAAGAAACGACGGCCTCCTGCCGTGTCGTCAATCGAAAGACTGAACGAGTTCGCGTGCACCGGCCTTCTCTCTGGCTTGCGCATCTAGTCAGTCCCCATTCTTGTACACGAATAGAACGAGCAACACTTTCCGCTCTGAAAACTGATTGTCTGGTTTATAGAGTAGGCAGCGCCGGAACCACAGCAAAGTGGATTTTTTCAAGTCCCATGAACCCGGCGTTGATAGTTAATGCTTGGGAAGGAGGTTGCGTAAACCGAGCGCAGAAAACCACTCTTGTACGTTGCTGTCACAATGACGCCATCATGGAGGTCCGGCTCTTGTATGTAACCAATGAATTTTTGTTCAGACATTCTTTTCAGAACCTTAAACAAACACGTTCATGTAACGCGCGCCGGAGGTGATGCGTCGTAGGTCAGACTCGCTCGATAAGATTGTGCAATGGAGAAGAAACGACTTTTCCAACCTCACGGGTCGAGATCGAAAGACATAGCAGCGCCTTACCTTTCACCTCTGACAATTCGATCGAACGCTTCTGCGTTTCCCATCGCGTCATTCACGGGATTGTGATCGTGGCGCGTCTTGCGAAAGCGTTTCCAGTCCTGTTTTACGTAAAAGTCTCCGCGTAGTCCTGCGTAGAAATCACCGATACGACGGGCGCTAAACCCGAACGGATTACGGCCCAAAGTGTGATGAAAACCGTAATTGATCCATTGCCAGTCGAAGGCCGGATTGTCACTCACAAAAACTGGGCGCCCTTCAAAGCCTGCCAGCCATTTATCAAAGGCCGTATAGACCTCTACTTCATCAAACTTTTTTCCGGTCCGTAGCGGTATCGCTGGATTGGACGGATCTGCGTTCGCCTCCCATAGAACGCCATGAAACGTTTTACGGCTTTGCAATTCGACCGCGCCGAATTCCGTTAATTCACCGAGGCCCGGGCATGGACCATCGGATTCACAGTCAACAAAAATTAAGGCCATCAATAACCTCTTTGTCTTTCAATTATGCGCAGGCCGGGTAGAGCGCTCAATGATAAGACCGAATTCGACAACTCTCAGCTATCATAATAGACGCGAGGTTTCTAGCGCCAAATTATGGGTTCAATTGCGTTCGGTAGCATTACCGCACTAAAGGCTAGTTTCGGCGGTTAGATACGTTTCACTCGTTGAATCAAACCATTTGGAAGACGAGCGAACCAGACAGATCAGGCGAGCGTCGTGGCCTGCTCCTCGATCATCTCCAACGCTCCGATTTCCGTGTCCTGCTCAAGTATGCGTAGCACTTCGCCGCGCTCGTCTTTCTCGATTAATGCGGTTGCTGATTCTCCGTCAACTGGAATCGAAAAGTAGAAGCCCTGGCCCTGCTCACAATTCAAAGCTCTGAGTTGATCGAGTTGCATTCGGTTTCAATGCCTTCCGCCACCACTTCCATGCCAAGGCTGCGTGCCAGAGTGACAACTGCGCGCACGATCTCACCGTTTTGCTCACCTCCGATGCGCTTGATGAACGACTGATCGATCTTCAGTGTGGAAACAGGAAAACGATGAATGTAGCTCAGTGAAGAATATCCGGTGCCGAAGTCATCCAAGCTCAATTCGATGCCAGCCGCACTGAGCCTCTCGAGCACGCCCATGGTGTAGTCGCGCCCTTCCATCATCACGCTTTCGGTGATCTCCAGGTTTCAAGCTGCACGGATCAAGACCAGTCTCCAGCAGGATTTCCATCACCTGTTCGACGATCATCGGCTGCATGAACTGTTTGCAGGACAGGTTGACGCTGATTTTCATCCGCGTCGTGCCTGGCAGAGTGTCCTGCCACTTGCGCATCTGCAAGCAGGCCTGCCTGAGTACCAGGCGATCTATTTGCATGATGAGACCAGTCTCTTCGGCGACGGAGACAAACTCGGAGGGAAGGATCACACCACGCTCTGGATGATGCCAACGCACGAGCGCCTCGAAGCCACTGATGCGCCCACTCTCAAGCGACACGATTGGTTGGTAGTTAACATGAAACTCCTCTCGCTCCACAGCGCGCCTCAAGTCCGACTCGATTTGCAACAGAGTCAGAGCACGCGTGTGCATCTTCGCATCGAATACCTGATACTGTGCTTTACCGAGAGTCTTAGCACAGTACATCGCCGTGTCGGCATCGCGCAGGAGATCTTCCGGTTGCTCATCGCCGTCACCTGAATACTTGATGCCCACGCTCGCGGTGATGAACAGTTCGCGACCAGCAAGATGGAACGGCTCGGCCAGGACTTCCTGCACACGCTCTGCTACTCGTTGCGCATCGCCATAATCTTTGATCCCGTCGAGCAGGATCGTAAATTCATCACCGCCTAACCTCGCGATCGTATCGCCGTCACGAAGACACGTTTCAAGCCTGCGAGCGACGGTGATCAGAAACTCATCCCCGACCATGTGACCAAGACTGTCGTTAATCACCTTGAAACGATCCAGGTCGATGAACAGCACCGCGAAGAGATAACCTTTCCTGCGCCGGCAGTGATTAACGGCTAGCTTCAGGTGATCGATAAAGAGAGCGCGGTTGGGTAGCTTCGTTAGCGAGTCGTGGAAAGCATCATGGAGCAATTGTTCTTCAGCGCGGCGCCGTTCAGTGATGTCGCGCGTTAGGATCTGTGTAGCGGGTTGTCCACCGTAAATGACGGAGGCCATGACGACCTCGACATCTCGAACCTGGCCATCAAGCCTGACAAACTTTTCGGCTTTTAGGTCCGATTGTTGATTCTCTCTTAAGTGTCGCTCGCGCGCGCGAAAATTCTCGCGGCGATCGAGATGAACGAAGTCTGCCACAGCGCGACCAAGTAATGTCTCAACACTGCGTGCGCCAAACAGGCTGGCCGCCGCCGGGTTGGCGTAGACGATTCCGTCATCTGTCTGCACGATAATCGCCTCGGGTGACAGTTCCGCGAGCAGCCGGTATCGTTCTTCGCTCTCCCTTACTCTGTGTTCAGACTGGTGCCTATAAAGGGCGACCTCGATCGTCGTGTGGAGTTCTCTTTCTTCGAAGGGTTTAATCACGTAGGCAAATGGCTCGGTGAATTTCGCGCGCTCGACTGTCGGGTGGTCGGCGTTGGCGGTGAGATAGATAACTGGGATTCCGAATTGACGCCGTATGTGATCCGCGGCTTCGATCCCATCCATCGGGCCCTGTAAGTGGATATCCATTAGGACCAGGTCGGGACGTAGCAAACCGGCCTGAACGATCGCCTTTTCACCCGCGGCGACGGTGGCCGGCACGTCGTAGCCCAGTGACTCCAGTCGTTCCTGAATGTCTAACGCGACGATACTCTCATCTTCAACCACAAGTATTCTGGTCTGTGTCATGCGCGCACTTCTCTCTCTTCCGGGAATGTGATCTGGAAAGTTGTGCCCACACCATTGCGGCACTCCATCTCTCCGCTCAGTTGGCTGGTCAGCATACGCACCAGCTTCATACCCAACGACTTGCCTTGTTCGGGATCAAAATCAGGAGGCAGGCCCACGCCTGTGTCGCTGACACAAAGAGTGTATTGGTCGTCTGCATGTGCAAACGTTATGTTGATCTCGCCTTTGGTATCAGCCGGGAACGCGTATTTGAGCGCGTTCGAAGCTAGTTCATTGATGATGAGGCCGCAGGGCACTGCTGTGTCGATCGGTAGTGCAACATCGTTTACATGAAGATTGATCTTGACGGCGTTGGGACGTATCCGATACGAGCGCGAAACGTGGGCCACCAGTTTTTGGAGGTACTCCGCGAAGTTGATACGCGAGAGATCCTTCGACTGGTAGAGCGTTTCATGGATCAGCGCCATCGACTTAACGCGGTTCTGACTATCCTCAAAGACCGCGAGCGCTTTGCTGTCGCCGATAGTCTTTGATTGCAAACTGAGCAGGCTGGTGATGACCTGCATGTTGTTCTTAACGCGGTGGTGAATCTCTTTGAGAAGCACCTCTTTCTCGTGCAGTGAGGTCTTGATCTGTTCGAGGGCCTGCTTGCTCTCGGTCACGTCGTCCATGATTCCGGCGATGCGATATACCTCACCGGAATCGTTCGCGACCGGGAAGGCGCGATCCCGGACCCAACGGACCTCGCCATTTGGTCTGACGATGCGATACTCCAGATCACAGTCGCTGCCGCCGGCGGGTACGTTCTCAGCAGTTGCAAATACACGCGCCTGATCTTCCGGATGGATAGTGTTGCGCCACATCTGTGAAATCTCGGGAAGACTGCTGCAAGTCTGGCCCCATACTTCTTCGTATGCCGGGCTTATGTAGATCAGCTTGTTGTCCTGGGGTTCGGTTATCCAGAACACTTCGCGAATATTTTCTGCGATCTGACGGAACCTCTCCTCGCTCTGACGCAACTCACGGTTGGCGGCGACAAGTTCGGCAGTGCGGCTTGCGACGTGAGCTTCGAGTCCTTCGTTCAGGCTTTCAATCTGAGCAGTGCGTTCAGCAATGCTGTACATCTCGCCGATGCCATGCCTAATGGCTATGAAAAGAAATGTGTCTTCGAAGAGCACCCAGCCTGCGTGTTCAAGCCACCGCCACTCGCTCGCCGCGAGCACACCGTAAACGGACTGGGGCCAGAACAAGCCGCGCAGGAAGTGGTCCGCAGCGACGACAACAGTAGCCGGCACGAGCACGCGCCAGTCTCTATAAAACGAAAGGCAAGCGAGTGAGCCGAAGACGTGAAAATGTGTTTCGATTCGACCACCAGTGAGGTGAATCAATAACGCTCCCATAAGCATCTGGCCGGCCGCGATGGCATATCGGGTTGAGGGACGGCCCGGACGAATAAGCGCGAGCACGATCGGAAGTAAACTGATCGCACCACCCAAAAACAGTGCGGCCCAAACGTGCGGATGTGTTTGGCTCTCGGTGCCTGCCCACGTTTTTGGTGACACCCACAATGCGGCTGCTACACCGGCTACCCACTGAAGCGTCATCAACGCCGCAAACATGCGGTCCGTGCGTTTGTAAACAAGTTGTTTGTGATCGTCGAAGATCTCCGCGACGCGACGGGTGGTCGCAACGGATGTCTCATGGTCAATGCTTGCGTCCGTCATTTGCCTCCTCCAGGCATTCAGATCGGTTGCTATAAAGTGGGCAGCCGAAAACGGCGGTCTCTGTCAGGTCCGCGTATCCCGTATTCAGGAGCGACACGATGGCACTACGTCCTGCGTTATCGCCGGAGTGGCCGCGTGCGCTTGTGATCCCACCACTGAAGAGCAGGTGTCCGTCGATGTCATAAAGTGCGGTTTGTCCAGACGTCACGGCATGGAAGCGACGGGCTTCATTACCGTTGTCATCGGCGACGACGTTAACGCCGGGGATTCGTGCGGCACTTTGCCAGAGATCCGTTTTCTCCCAATCGGTGGAAGAGCCTGTGGGCTTGAGGAAGAGGACGTAGGCGATGACGTGTCCCTGGGCCTGGGCCATGAGCCTGTTCAACTCCTCGATACTCGCGCGCGTGCAGGGACAATGCGGGTGAGACAACATGATTAGCGTGGCACGATCACTTGCGCGCTGGATGCGACTTTCGGAAGGCCAGTCGGTCGGAGGGATCGCGGCTGGACTGGGGGCATTTTCGTAACGCCAAAGGACACCGAGCCCGGTCCCTATTACCAGGGCCCACGCCGCACACGCGGTAATTAGAATCAGTCGTCCCGTTATGAATCTCATTGAAATAATCTTTAACCGCTGGATGTAAGGCGGGAGCCCAGAAAGGTAGAAAGCTACAAACAACGAACGGACTTCAGAGTACCTTGTGGTGGCGGACAAACTCCGCCTGGGGCCGGTCTCCGCAGATTTTTAGCAAACTGCGAGCCACGCGGTCAGAGGTGAAAACAGGCTGGAATTTGCGATGCTGAGGTAGGTTGTGAGGTTCAGAAAATCAATCTGACAAGTCAGATTGGCTGAATGACAGTTGATTATATAGAGTTCCGGTGCCGATTCCGCGGAGCGTTTCCATTTCGTTTAGCCAGGAGATAATGCGGGTGCGCAAACCATGCCACGACTCGCCGCGATTACATACGATGGATTGCCACTCGCTAACGGCGGGGCTCATAAACTCCGCACGCGTGGATTCGTCGCCGCGTTTGGTGCGCTTCAGTCGTTTGCGTCTGAGGTGTCACTTGATTCAGTCCCGAACGATCTTGTTGTTGAAGTTGTAGAAGGAGTTGACGTTCCGAAAGAATTTACCGACCCACTGTTGTCGGAGTTCAACGCCCACTTCATCCGGCGGCCCTGTAGACAGATCGGCGCGTACACAGGTCATCAATGGAAAATTGATGCGACATCCGTGAATCGGATTGTTGAGAAGCTTGAGAGACTAAGGCCCATTCCAAAAGCTGGATTCGCGGGTGAAGCAGTGCTGGTACATGCAACGTGGAATCTTGTTCTGGCGGACCTGGATCGCAGGCCGCTTCCTCATCAAGACAAGAATGACTACTTAGGATTTGACGTCGGTGGTGAGCTGTACCTGGGTCAGTCGTCGGTCTATTCGAGGATTTCAGAGACAACGACGGCCCACCTGTTTCTTTCGTTACCCTTCGAGGAAGTTATTGACGATGCGCGACGATTGGTCAGCGAGATTCAAAAGCATTTTCCCTGTCGCTTATCTTCGAAGCACTGGAAGATCTGGAGACTCACGAAGAACGGTCAGCGCTATATTGGTCGAAAGATTCCGGGACTGATTTAGCGCGTAGATAATCCCGCCTTACCCGGTGCCCCCAGAGTTCGAACCCTGTATGAATTGACAGTTACCAGAGTCCGTCGGTTTCGGATACGTTCTGACAGTCTCCGACTGAATCGGGACGCCCAATTCCAAGTGAGGAAAAGATGAAATCTCTTCTGAAAAACACCGGAGCTATGTTTTTAGCGAGCTTTATCTTATGCACTGTGGTCCAGGCACAAAAAACCTCGGCTGCTTTCGATGAGACCGTCAATTTCTCAAACTACAAGACCTTTGCGTTTGATAAAGCGGGTGCGCGCAATCCATACGTCAACATGTTGATCGTAGAAGCTGTTGAACGCGAACTCACCTCCCGAGGACTCACGAAGGTGAATATCGATCCCGACCTAAAAGTGGTTTATCTGGCGGCGACGGTTCCCAATCTACAGGTCCAGAATGTTCCCTTCTACCACGTTGTCAATCCCGCTTATAGTGGAATGGTAGGTAGCGCAACTATGAACATGTGGGATGTTACGACAGGCACGCTTGTAATAGATCTGTTTGATCGCAAAAGTGATCGAGTTGTTTTTCGCGGCACGATAACGGACGTGTTACAACGAGCTCCCAGCGCTGATTTGAAGGCGGATGCCAAGATAGTCTCCAAACCGATCAATAAAGGCGTGGCCAAAATTTTCAAAAAGTATCCCGTTAAGCCGAAATAGGTACGCTCCAAGCGCTGTTAAATGCGGCGCTGACAGGATGTCAACGTAGCGCGCGGCTCAGGAGGAGACAATCCCTCGGTCAACAAGTAAAGCTCGATCTCTGGTTTAACTCGATAACCACCGTCTATCAGCTTTATGCGCTTGGGCGGAACTGCTCGTCTCTGCAGTACATGTCGCATAATGGATTTCTTGTATGCCGACATCCGCTTTGAGCCCATCTCATGACCCTTATATAAGACGATATAGCCGGTCCAGCGCTTGTCGTTAACCAAGGCGATTATGTAGTTGTCTAACCTACCCAATGCATCGTCAACAGACCCCAATTGAAATTCATCGAAAGATTTGGACCGCTGAATACTTTCATCAAGCAGTGGAAAACAAGGACAGCGCAGTGCAGAGTCGACGGTCGAGGGAATGTAACTAACTACTTGAACCATACCATCCCAAGAAACCGTGTACTGTACTCCGTCACCCCGACTTGAGTAGTACCTTGTGAAGGTATCGTCCGCGGCCTTATAAAACTTACTTTCTATGAGCTGAAGATCAATAAACTTCGCCGGCTGGTTCGGCCGAACATCGAGTGTTAGGACCTTGTCGGCTGAAACGTTCCACCCTGACGGGTATCCGACACATGGCGCTTTAGAATATTCAACTTTGATGGTTTCACTTCCCGTATCGTAAAAACATTTACACTCCCCTTCAGGCGCCCCCAACAACCTCTCAACGTCAGCGCGATCAGACTGCAAAGGCACAATGCCCTTCCAACCTTTAGCATCGACTCGCCAACAGGAAACGACGATCAACATGACAGTGAAGGTTATCTTCATAGATATTGAACGCACGGGGTTCTTTCACACTCCTCATTCTATTCGGACTCGCGCGGCGTCTGAATCCTTGGGAAGTAGCGGACCACGAAGAACAGATACACGAGCCAGAAGGCGAGCCAGACAGAGGCGACGGCCCAAAGCCCAATCAGAAAGAGGACCAGACTCGGCGCCAGAAACATAGTGGTGTAACCCAGAAGCCAGAAGCGATCGGCTCGCCGGGCGTGCAGCGCCCTTTCGGTGTCACTCATCCGTCCGCCAAGCGAACACCGGTAGTAGTGCAACGTCGCGAAAACAAGTGAGAAGGTCGCGAGCCCCATCGCAATCAGCGTGGCCTGGAACAAGAGGGGGTTGATCCTGCCGCTCTCAAACCTCGGGTACAGAAAGAACAGCATGAAAGTGAAGATCGCGATGTTCGACGCGGCGAGCGTATACGTGCGGGTGACATTGACTGCGGCAAGATCTTCTCTCATCAAATGCCTCCATTGTGATGATATGCGCACTGACCGGCGGCAAGCACGCAGCGGCGCGATTTCACGCAGCCACTTAGCGAAAAGTACGGCGCCGGAGCGCAGAGCGACTAATGACATTTAATCTTAAGATGTAGTTTCATAACAATCGAAGGCTGCAAGCAGCAAAGGACTGTCTCACCAATGAAGCATATCTCCGGCGAAAGCCTATCTTATGTTCACGGCGCGTGTGACGTGGCGCTCATTGGCGAGACGATCGGCGATCTTTTCGACCGTGTCACTGAGAAGGTCCCGGATAACGAGGCGCTAGTCTCGTGCCATCAGGGACTGCGCTACACCTACCGTCAGCTTCAGGCGGCCTGCGACCTTTTGGCACGGGGGCTGATGGCCTGCGGTATCCAGAAGGGTGAGCGTGTCGGCATCTGGTCACCGAACTATGCGGAGTGGGTCATTACGCAGTTCGCCACCGCCAAGATCGGCGCGATCCTGGTCAACGTCAACCCCGCCTACCGGGTGCATGAACTGGAATACGCGGTACGGCAGTCAGGGTGCCGCGCGTTGATCGTCGCGCCGCCATACAAGACTACGGACTTCGCCGCGCTGCTACGCGAGGTCTGTCCCGAGCTCGAGGACAGCGCTCCGGGCCGGCTTTCCGCCGCGCGGCTGCCGCAACTGCGCACGGTGATCGCACTTGGCACACAGAGCGTGAGCGGAGCCAACACCTGGCAGCAGGTGATGGCTATGGCCCATGAGGTCTCGCCGGATCTGCTGGCCGCACGACAGCGGTCCCTTAACTTCGACGACGCCATCAACATTCAATACACGTCTGGAACAACAGGTCTGCCGAAGGGCGCCACGCTTTCGCACCACTCGATCCTCAACAACGGATTCTTCATCGGGCAGCGGATGCGCTTCACCGAACGGGACCGGCTCTGCATCCCCGTTCCTTTTTATCACTGCTTCGGGATGGTCCTCGGCAACCTCGCGTGTGTAACGCATGGCGCCACAATGGTCCTACCCGCCGAGGTGTTTGACCCTCGCAAGACGCTGGAGGCGGTGGCGGCCGAGCGCTGTAGCGCCCTCCACGGCGTGCCGACAATGTTCATCGCCGAACTCGGCCTCACTGACTTCGACGACCATGACCTTTCGTCGCTGCGGACGGGTATCATGGCCGGTTCTCCGTGCCCCGTCGACGTGATGAAACAGGTCCGTACGAAGATGGGCATGGAAGAGATCACGATCTGCTACGGGATGACGGAGACCTCGCCCGTTTCCTTCCAGACCATGACGACCGACTCGATTGAAAAGCAGGTCAGCACGGTCGGCCGCGTCCACCCTCACGTGGAGTGCAAGATCATCAACCCTGAGAGCGGTGCGGTAGTGCCGCGCGGCGAACCGGGCGAACTACTATCCCGGGGTTATATCGTGATGCTCGGCTACTGGGAGGACCCCGTAGCGACCGCCCAAGCCGTCGACTCCGCCCGCTGGATGCACACCGGCGACCTGGCGACCATGGATATGGAGGGTTACGTAACTATCGTCGGCCGCTCGAAGGACATGATCATTCGCGGCGGCGAGAACGTCTATCCGCGGGAGGTCGAAGAGTTTCTCTATGGCCATCCACAGATTCAAGACGTTCAGGTCATCGGAATCCCGGACGAGAAGTACGGCGAAGAGGTGATGGCCTGGGTCATTCTCAAGCCGGGTCAAACGACGACGGCCGACGAGCTTACTGACTACTGCCGGGGCAAGATCGCCCACTACAAGGTGCCGCGATACTGGCGCATGACTGATCAATTCCCGATGACTGTCTCGGGTAAGGTTCAGAAGTACAAACTCCGTGAGATGGCGTTGTTGCAAGAGCCGAAATAGATCTGAAGGTTGGCGGTGATGGGCACGCAACGGACCAGATGGACCACGGCCGCTTAGCTTACAAATAGATCAGAGTCATAGTATCTTGACGACTCAGCCACCTTAACGGGATGGCGGAGAACTAACCCTTCCAGCGATGCGGCAACTGACCTTGTGAATTCTGCTCAATCCATTTCTTCAATGGGCTCTTCATCACTAAGCTTGTCTGTCTGACTTAGATACTGCTTGCCGGCCACTTTCGCTCGCTGCAGCTATAACGTTCATTTAGTTTAACCACGCTTCTTCTCGGGCTTCACTGTAAAGCCACGTCGCTCTTTAGTCTGCGAAGAGGCTGAACTCTGCTCTTTAAGCATTTTTTGGCGCTCGAGGTTTTTCTTTTCGATCGTTTCCTTCAACCTTTTTCTTGCTCGTTTATTCATAGCGGGATTATACAGAGTAGATCTGAACAGTGTGCAGGTGGTTTCGCGGATTCCTGCTAGGGGGTGAGATGCGCTGTAAACGTGCGACCGGTGGCAAGTACGCGGATGTTGAGATTCGCCTCACGCACGTTAATTTGCGCCGTCTTGTAGTCCAAACCGATGAGCGCGGGAACTGACGTTTGTGGAGGTCGTGAGAGTCGTTCGCGCCTAACTGATAATTCAAGTTGTGATGGGGGGATTGCGGGGCAGCACTTAGCAATGGCTTTCTACCGCGTATGCAATAGCCCAAAAGAAGTCCTAGCGTGAATCTCATTGTGAGTCTCCTGTTTACACACGAATAGAAACAAGTAGCACCTACCGCTACTGGTGTACGTTGGATTAACCGTTTAGGTGTGTGAGGAAATGCGTGTCGATCTTGAATGGAAAGAGTCGCTTGACGCACGTCCATTAAGCGTCCAATAACGAGTCCTGAGGGTACTTTTGACTACCTTACGGGGCTATCCATACCGCAAGTTTCCTTTGATTTCCTGCAAATCGCTTCTCTTTCACGGCGGCGACACGGGTTCGATTCCCGTATGGGACCACAGTATTAATTACTTACAAGAAGTCATATCGCCCGCTTCATCCAGTAACCGTATATCAGGCTAAACGCGCAGCTTGCGAATGTCGTTATCAACAACCTACCTAACGGCATGTTAATACTCTCGACTGCTGCCCGTTATAGTCTTGTGTACTGACTTTACCGCCTAGCCAGCCCGTTACTTATATTCAACGAGGAGTTTATTTAGAAATGATTCGAAGACCCGTCAAAGCTTTAACAGCCATACTTCTTCTTTGTGCACTGACATTCACGGCGGGCCACGCACAGACGCCGGACAAAGGCAAACTTGACCAGTTTCTTAACCGACTCGCCGAAAAGAATAAGGCGATGGGCAGTCTCACCGTAACCAAAGAGGGCAACATTTTTTACAGTCGTGCTATCGGTTACAGCCAGATCAATAGCACCGAAAAGAAACAGGTGTCCGAAGCGACCAGATACAGGATCGGTTCAATAACAAAAATGTTTACGGCTGCGATGATCTTTCAGCTCGTCGAGGAAAATAAATTAAAGCTGAGCGACACCCTCGACAAGTTCTTCCCGCAGATTCCGAACGCCCAGAAAATTACTCTCGCGCAAATGCTCGGGCACCGTAGCGGAATCTTCAACGTTACCGAAAATCCCGATTTCCGCTCGTTGAAAACCCAATCGAAAACAAGAGATGAAATGGTCGCCCTCATCGCCAAAGCGAAACCCGCATTTGAACCCGGCGAAAAGGGGCAATACAGCAATTCCAACTATGTTCTCCTGGGTTATATCGTAGAGAAAGCCGGCGGAAGATCTTATGAGGACGCGTTAAAGCAAAGAATCACTTCGAAGATCGGGTTAAGAGATACATACCTCGGTACCGGATATTCAGAAGCCAGCAAGAACGAAGGGTTTTCTTATAGTTTCATCAGCGACTGGAAGCAGGAGTCCGAAACGCATCTGAGCATCCCCGGCGGCGCGGGAGCGATCATCTCAACGCCGAACGACCTGACGAAATTCATTCAGGCACTGTTCGACGGAAAGATAGTTTCGAAGGAAAGCCTCGAGCAGATGAAGCCCAAGGACCAATATGGTTTGGGAATAAACTTGTATCCGATCGGCGGCAAGACATTCTACGGACACGGCGGAGGAATCGACGGCTTTAGATCGTTACTGGTTTACTTGCCTGAAGAAAAACTGTCGCTCGCCTACACTTCAAATGGGGTCAATTACCCGTTCAACAACATTGTGAGTGGCGTCTTCGACATTTACTGGAACAAACCATTTGAGATTCCGACCTTCGAAACGGTCGCCGTCAGCCCGGAAGTTCTGGACAAGTACGTAGGAGTTTATTCGAGCCCGGAAGTTCCTTTTAAATTAACGATCACACGCGACAAGTCCACGCTTGTCGCACAGCCAACTGGACAGCCCGCTTTCCCACTTGAAGCCATCACGGAGAATAAATTTAAGTTGGAATCCAGGGGCGTAGACTTGGAATTCGACGCCGCTAAAACTGAGCTGACCTTTAAAAGAGGCGGTCGGGATGTTCTTTTCACGAAAGAAAACTGACTAATCAAAGAAAGGCGTTCCTGGAGCCGCAGCCTCTGATGAACTTATATGTTTACGGACGTGCCGCTAAGGAACATGATGTTTTCTAAAGGGAGAAGTTATACTCCAGTTGGGCCATGAAAAATCGCTTTTGTCTGACCGTTTTTACGTCTTGAATTACGCGTGGACCATCTTGAATTCGACAAATCGCATTTAAGATCTGCGAGATCCTGTTTAGGATTTCCGTGCCGATGCTTGCACTTTCAGAAATTGCAGATCGAATCGCGTGAGAACAATCTCGGACTTCGCCGATACGATCTAGTTTCCGGCGAATCCGAGTTTGAATTTGCCAGATCCTAGACGGTCGCACGGCGATTCAAGATGCTATTTCCGAAACTGCAAGTAAGATTTCGAATGTTCTGAGAGGGTGTTTCGGAAACCGGTGAGGGGGACCGGCTCCGAGATCAAGGGGCGAATTACGCCCAAAACACCTTGCCCGCAAACAAATCAGCTTCAAGGATTCGAATCTCTGCGTCGACCATGCCGCAGAGGTTCCGTTCGGCGCATTGATTAAAGGCAACATGCTTCGCCGTGTTCGCAAGTGCTTTCTGAGCGAACTTACCCGAGTGGACCATATCCATTACGTCTTGAGCATAGGGTTAGAGGCCCAACGCCGAGTTGGGTGGTACATACGATCCTTGCCGGGGAGGTCCAAAACGACAATAGCAGTTTGCAAGGTTTGTGCTGCATGTGTACCTCCTTCGCGACGTTAACCGCCATCGAGAACTGCTCGGTCCAACTGTGCTCAACGAAATAAGTCAGATAGCCAACGAAACCTTTGTAGCGAACTTTGCGGAGAATACCGGCGTGTGCGCTAAGGCTTGACTTGCAGCACGAGCGGCATCGGTCTATCAGGTGCGGCGGTCGCGATCTCGCGGCTGAAACGCAGCGTTGTCCCGTCGAATATCCACGAGCCGTCGCTACAGCGCGAGGTGGTTTCGATCGATTTTCCCGCACGCACGCGCAGCGCGTTCGCCGTGGCCTCACGCTCGGCGCGGTAGCGGAACGCACGGCGCCATACCGATGAAAGATCCGTCCCCAAGTCATTCATCGGCGTGTTCACATCACACCGGGTCTCTTTGAACAACGTTTCAGCGATCCCGCGGTCCCGATCGACAGAGGCTGCGAGCCACTTCGTCGGTAACCACGCGCCTTCCGAGTACGACGCCGCTTGATATTGAAACGCCTCGAGCAATGGCCGGACATTGTCGCGATCCTGAAGTTCGTTGAGCCACGCCGGCGCGGGCAGTGGCATTTTCCAGGCGACCGCGTTGATCATTCGCGCCATAGTCAGCACGGCCGTCTGCGCCATCATCTGCGGATGCTCTCCGAGCGAGCGGGCGAGCTTCCACACCGCGTGCAAATCATCCCACGCCGCGAGATCGTTTCCGCGTGCTTTCGTCAACGCGCTAGCCACGAGCGCTCTCGCCATGTTCATCTGCGCCCCGCGCCTTTCCGCGACAACAGTGTCGTCAAACTCTTCCCTGCTCTCCCAGACAATCGGCTCGCGCACCAGCAGCTCGCGAATCGCAGAGACGTCGGGAAGCGCCGGCGGATCGCCGATCGTTAGCTCGCCACGCGCGATCTCGCGCTCGACGAAATCATCGACGACTTTGTCCTTAGATAAGGCTTTGGTGAGTGCCGTGAGCTTCACAGACGCGTCATTGGCCTTCAACGACGGCCACCGATCGACAGCCGCGTCGAGCGAACCCATCTCACCCGGCCACGGCCGAGCGGCCGACGTCGCAACGGCGCCTTCGTCACGGAACCACAGAAAAAACCAGGCGACCAGTGCGATCACAACGACCGCGACTATCAGCGCTTGCTTCATTGCTCCCTCAGCGGGACGAATGGTCTGATTCAAATCAACTGCGGAGAGATGATACTGTGCAGCAGTACCTTGTTCCAGCAACTTGATCTCGTGAAGGTGCTGGCGCTTTCGACGTCTGACAACGATTGCTTAACAGATCCCGCGTGTTTGAGCGCCACCATCACATGCCGCTGGTTTAACAATCAGCCACGTTGTAACTGCGCCTGCTGCGATGCCACCCACGATGAGCCAAGTCTTCGTAGAGATGCCATCCCCGACCTTGCTAATGCTCTCGACTTCGGAATAAGCGACTGATTGTGGCGTTCCGTTCTTCGAATCTTTTAGCGTGAAGGAGACCGGATCGACAGAGCCGATATAACCCTTAAGCTTCGTCTGATCGCGAAACTTCACTTGGACTTGCAAGTCTTTGCTTGCTGCAAGTACATGGACCTTTGCCCGGATCTTCTCAATCTGGTTAGACGATTGAGCAGTTGCAGTCGCCGGGAACCCAAAACTCATCGCAGTTAGGATTGCTGAAAGTGCGATGGATAAATGTGTCTTAATCACAAAGAATCTCCTTTATCAATTCGAAGTAACGGCGTGTTGCAACCGTCATTCCAATCGGGATTCTTTGCGAACTCGCAAGCTTCAAGTCAGTGCTGGCGCCGGAAAATTCTGACACATGACTTAAAGAGCAAGGCGCCAACGTTGAATCGATTTCTGCTGAGTTAGGTCACAACCGCCATTCGCAGCGCGAGGCGGTAACCCAGCCTTCCCTAGATTTCCCACGCACAGTGCTTCACAGCGGCTACAATTCAACTCGAAAGCGCTTCGCGACATGCATCGTCGATTCACGGAACGGAATGCCTAAGTTCGAATCAACAGCGGGAGGGATGATAACGCGAAGTAGACTCTTTTTGGCGAGGTGTTTCAGGGAATCATGCGACGTTTGGACGCAGAGTTTCCATTTCTTTAACCAAGAAATAATCCGGTTCCAACTCGGAATGCTTTGGGGCGCCAGCTCATTATCGCCGGTAGGAATTAAAAACAAAATCAGTCTCTTTTTTTAAGCTATGGCAAGAGAGACAAGCTGCTTGATCATTTTTAGTGATAGCTAGAGTTTTAGGGTTTAGATAAAGGAACTGCCAGCCATCAGACTGCGGATTAAAACTACGTTCACGTTTTATCATCACAGATAATGATTTAACGTCTGGTTTCTCTTTCACTACTATCTTTTCCCGCACAATGATGCTGCCAGGTGGAAACTCAAAAGCATCTTCTGCCGTTTTGTTACCGGCAGTAATCTGACTTTTTTCGAGATCGTTTTTATTCTCTACTTCTGTAAACAGAAACTTACGCGCTTCAGCGGCTTTTGCGGCTATCTCGTTTATATAGACCTCACCGTATACTGCGAGCCCGGCTGATTTTATTGGTTCTTTAAACTTACTTTTTTTCTTCTCATCGCCGACGAGAAAAGTAGCGTCTCAATCACTAATTCCATCGATTGTGAGAAGTATTCGTTGCGGCTTTGGAGTTACTTTTGTCCAGCTTTTGTATTCAGAGATCTCTTTTCTGGGGAGCTGGTATTTCTTCGTCACGGTCTCACCGAGAACATTGAATGCTCCAGTAATTGAGATTAGAAGAAGCATCGCAATGATTTTACTCTCTCGCTGTTTTTCCATTTCCGTCTCCCTTCTCTAAACTTGACGAACCTATCGCCACGCGAAGGCTACGTTTGTCGAAACGGCAGCGGCATTCTGAGATTTCATTGTTTGACCTGACATTGTTTTTGGCCCCACCGAATTGTCGCTGAAAGTGTACCACCCCGGCAACAAACAGGGCCGCGTTTACCTTCTTGCCTCGTTTTGCACTCGGCAGAATTTCATCGATAGTTCTGAAACCTGAATGGATGGTTACGATGATCACGACCCCGGAAATATCCAAGCGAATCGCCGAACTAATAGAAGACTATCCCGCCACGGGCGATCCCCTCCCGGAGCTGCAAAAATTAGTTGCTCAAGAAAGGGTGTTGCCGCTCTGTTGCGATTTTGGAGGCGTGATGGCCATCAATGCCGAAGGCGAGATCCGCTCCTTTCTGTGGGATGATACTTTACACGGCCAGGTTGAATACGATCCGCGCATCCAAAACATAGCTCTGTTTCAAGGCAGTAAGAAATATCCCGGTTTGGAACTGCTCATAGAAAAGCCGAACGATGCTCGCGTGTGTGAATCTTGTGAAGGCACCGGAGTTGAGCCTTTCGCAAAGAAGCTGAATACGGATGCCATCGTTTGTTACTGCGGTGGTTTGGGTTGGCTTCCCTAACCGACTCTTCGCCTCCTAAGACTTCGGGGTCCCGTTCAACTGCTTCGCTTCCTCCTCGCTTATACCGAAAAACCCGGAGCGCGTACGCACTTCAAAGCCACCTTCTTTCACACGTGCCTTGAACTTGTGAAACTTCTTGTTGAAGGTCTCAGTGCTCGGGCGATAACCGATCAGGTAATACCCATCCTGTTCGTCTAGAATTTTATCGAGTTGAAAGTCGTTTTGGTCGTGGACCAGGAACCCGCCTGTTTCCTTCGCTATCATGTGCGCGCCATCACGGCGCGACTCGATCAGCTTCGAACGGTCACGCAACTGTTTCACGAATAAGCCATTGCCTTCGGAGCCTGAGACCCTGGGCCTGGCAGTCGCGTCAGCAGCGGTCATGCTGGTAACTTGCAGGCCGCCGCTGTCGACGCCATAGATGACCACCGAAGAACGAATCGCCAATTCTGCCAGCCTTCTGAGCCGGGCGTGGTAACTGTGTGCTTCCTCCATCTTGGAGTCGTCAACTTGCAGGACGCTGCCACCCCGCACGATTTTTTCCTCTTCTCGCAATGGCATGTCATTCGAGAATACGATCATCGACTTTCGTCCGGGAACCCGGCCCAACGCGGAGACGATCGTTCGGAGTGAACTAATGCTTTCTTCAAACGCCGCCGTTGCGCATCCTACAGTGGCATTTGCGCCAACTATCGGCATCGTCTTCACCCCAACGCGACTGCACTGGTTCCAGTTCAACTGTTCCCACGCCTTGTTGAGAAGGTTTTTGTCATTCGTGAACTGAGGCAGTTCGCGTCTGGCGCGGCTGGTACGAATGATCGCAATCAAGTCGTTGGGGTTCAATTGTTTGTCGATGAATTTACGGAGTTGCCGCTTGACTGCAGCCATGCTCTGCGCAGACAAACCATAGTCGTCAACCACCAATGCGATTCTTCTTCGCGGAATTTCTGCCGGGCTTGGCGGAGGCGAGTTGGGATCGGCAGGAGCGTTTGGATCGGTAGGCGCGTTCGGATTGTTACTCCTCGTCGTTCCTGGTCCAGCTAAAGTGTTGGCGTTGTTCGTAACGTTGGAAACGTAAGCGAAGCTGGTGATCACCTGCCGGTGGCCGTCTTCGAAGATCTCGAAATCCTCGGCTTTCAGATCTTTGATCGGCTTTCCGTTTTTTGTAACGACAACGTCGATCTGGACGAGGTTAGTTGTGATGCGGACCACATCGTCGGACTGCGTTTGCGCGAGGCTGGGCGAAACTGCACACAACACCGCCAGCAGGGCGGGCAAGAACTTCTTAGACATTTGGAGTGCTCCTCTGACCGCGAGAATTGGGGAGATTCTGGCTAGCGCTCAGATTACAGCTTTTAACGATCAGGTACCAGCGAGGATTTTCGTCGGTAGCGCGTCAGTTTGAAATTACGCCGAAGGCGTTCGCTAATTTCAGCCCAGGTTCGAGCATTCGCGAGAACCCTGGGGAAACAAATTCAAATCGCGACCAACCCTGAAAGGGTTAGGCAGTTGGCGAACCCTTTCAGGGTTCAATGACTATTTTTTGCTCTATCCCAAGGTTGTCGCTGCACTCCAACCGTTGGGCTGAAATTAGCGAACGCCTTCGGCGTAATTTCAAACTGATGCACTACCTTTTCGTGCATAAGCCGAGCACGACCGGTTCAATGATCGTGAAGTAGTCATCGCCATCGATTGCACGATCACCAATATTGAATCTGGTCAGTTGCGTCATTGAAACGCTTGGCACAAGTTCCAATCCACGCAGGGCAGAAACTAATTCAGGCCTTTACACCAATTACAACCAAGTGTTCTGCTGGATGTTGATCCCGTTCGAGCAGGATGCACTTACAGCCGCTCTCCTTCAGTACTTGCAGGTATTCTTCTTCCACCAGGGAGCTGTAGTAGAAATTCTGGCCGCACATCTCTCCTGTGATCTCCCCATCGACCCCACCGGCGGTGAAGAGGATCGCGCCGCCAGGCGCGAGTGCGTCGCACAACTTGCCAACCACGCGGCGTTGCTCGGTGTAAGGGGCGTGAAAGATGCTGTCCCAGGCGATGATAACGTCGTACTGCTCAGGGGGGAGCCACTCGCAAATATCTGCGTGGATGAAGTGCGAATCTGGGTGACGGCTCCTCGCCAATCGAAGCATTCGCGCCGACACATCGATCCCCACCACTTGGTAGCTCGCGCCGATCAAAGCAGTAATTACTCTTCCACCACTCCCGCAGCCCACGTCTAGTGCCTTTCGCCGGTTGGCGGACAAGTGGATGGCACGCCGAATGAATGTCAGGCCGGTTGTGGACACGTGCTGCTGGTCGTCCCACCAGGAGGCGATCACGTCGTACAATCGGCCTGTTTCCGACGGCTTCATACACTATGTCGTTGAACGCTGCGCTTCAGCGACTCACCCACGCAAGGGGAACCCGCTGCAAACGGAGGATCTACTACGACTCCTTCGCACTTCCGCTTACAACTGCTTTCCGCAATACTTGCAACAGATCGCGTCCGCGTCATGATAACTTCGTGCAGCCGTGCACGCCGCTTGGTAGAGGGGCGTTCCGTAGCTGAGACTCGTTCGTGTGCCTCGCGGCTTATTCAGCATTCATAGCTTAAGTGTGCCTGCGTGTCGAGTTTAATGATCAACAGGTGTGCTTTAATGATGAGTGAGCTTTTGAAAGTGAATTTGGAGCCAATTAATTCAAGATGCTCTGGAGCATTTCGTTCTTGAATGAGTGGTGGCCACGGATGACGCTACGTTCGGTAATGCGCTTCCGTGAATATTCCATTCGCAGCGACAAGGAAGAATGTCCGGAGGGAAATCTGCTGAAGCTCGTCATGCGCAATCCTCTACGCGGGGCAGTGCTTCTCAGAGAAAGAGGATCTGACGTACTCACTTTCACCGAAGTAATTCAGCAGGAGGTTTACCGAGAGGTGGTTACCGCGGTGCGAGACTGTCACACGGTAATCGACCTCGGCGCTAACATCGGCCTGGCCTCACGTTATTTCGCCGATCAATTTCCAAACTGCAAAATACTGGCGGTCGAACCAAACCCGAGCACTTATGATGTTCTTGTGTTGAATGTCGAGCGCCTTGTAGCCAACGGCCGTTGCCGTATTTTGCGAGCTGCTGTTTGGGGTGCTGAGAAAACTCTCACCGGAGGAGCAGCGGACGATCCCGATCATTTCAGTGCTTTTGCAGTGCATGAGACCGCTGAGGCGTCAGGTGAGGAAGCAATAGCGGGCTGGCCTATGGGCAAGATCATCGCTCACTCCGGATTTGAAAGAGTCGATCTGTTGAAGGTGGACATCGAAGGCGCTGAAGTTGAACTGTTCAAGGGGAATGTCGATTGGTTGCAACAGGTCAGGACGATTGCAATTGAATTCCATAACGACAGCAGAGCAGAATGCAGGTTTGATGACCTCATGAAGGAATACGGTTTTCGAGTAGTCGACAGCGGCTCCCATACAGTGCTGGCACTCAAGGACATCTCGCAGACCGCGAATTGAGATTTGTTTGACTTAGACCTCAGACCTTACAAATAGTGACACCAGATCCAGCAACGCAACCGTTTCCTGAGCAACGCCCCGATCCACCCGTCGAGGAGCGGAGACGAATCTGCGTCGTTGTTCCATACCCACCTACTATCTCGGAAACTTTCATCCGCGCACACATCGAGAAACTGCCGGCAGAAACTCTCATGGTCCATGGTTGGCGGCCGAGCATCGGATCGAAGACCCTGTTGCCATTTCACAACATCGCCCTGCACAAGGTTGGCCGAGTGCTGCTTGGCCATGGACTCGAACGTGAGATTACAGCGGCGTATGTCAAAGCTTTTCGGGCGTATGCGCCGCATGCGGTGCTGGCAGAGTATGGCCCGACAGGAGCCGTCACCTTCGAAGCGTGCAAGCAACTCGGCATTCCTTTGATCGTTCACTTTCACGGCTATGACGCCTACGTGCGTTCGACTCTCGAGGAGCACCGTGAAACGTATCCGCTGATGTTTGCGCAAGCCGCAGCCATTATCGCCGTCTCGCGCTCGATGCAGCGGCAGTTGATCTCGTTAGGCGCACCCGCCGGCAAGGTTCACTACAACCCATACGGAATTGACTGTAATGCTTTCGGAGGCGCAGAGCCGGGGAAAGCACCGCCTCTTTTTATCGCTGTCGGACGGTTCGTCGAGAAGAAAGCGCCGGAAGTAACTTTGAAAGCCTTCAGCCAGGTCCAGCGCAAGTTTCCTCGTGCGGAACTACGAATGGTCGGCGATGGACCGCTGTTCGAGAAGTGCAAGGCACTCGCTTCATCTCTGGGAATAGCGCATGCGGTGACTTTTCTGGGGGCGCAGCAACTTGCGGTTGTGCAAGCTGAGATGCGTAATGCTCGTTGCTTCATACAACATTCAGTCGAGGCTACGTCCGGCGACTGCGAAGGCACGCCGCTCGGAATTCTCGAGGCTGGAGCAAGTGGCTTGCCGGTTGTCGCTACGCGTCACGCTGGAATACCGGATGTTGTTATTGAAGGAGAAACTGGGTTCCTTGTGGATGAGCACGACATTGAGGGAATGGCCGCGCACATGCTGCAACTACTTGAGGAACCGATGCTCGCGGCCAGAATGGGCCAGGCAGCAAGGACCCACATCAGCACCAACTTCTCGCAGCAACAGAGCCTTGACAAGCTTTGGGCGATTGTCGAGTCGAGTATTATGAGAACGCCAACAATCCTTGATTCTCAATCTACAAGGACTAACTCGCAATGACGTAGCACAGCATCGCGCCCTAATCACAGATTGTTGTGTTCGTCCCGCGGCTGTCCAATCCCATACCGAAAAACGAGCTCACCACCGAGCCAACCTGAGATCGAGATCAGAATCACACCGGCCAGCGAAAGCAGAAACGGAACAGTGAGTCTGCGGCCCACGAGTTCACTGTAGCTGCCCATTCGCAGGAAAAGACTAATCGCAAACATCACAAGCGCTGCAACATTGAGCCGCGCGTGCCAGTTCGCAACTCTCTTTGCATCGCCATTCTTGATTGCCAGCCAATCGATGATGCCCGGGATCGCGGCTGCGATCGCCCCCAGGCACCCGGCTGCAATCATGAACTTAGCAATTACGAGCAGCGTCGGATGCCGCAGAAAATAGAAAAGAACATCGACCACAAATGACGTGGCCCAAAGAGCAAGCGGGAATGGAATCAGCATCGGATGGATCGGATGACCTGCGATGGTGGCTTTGCTTTTCATTGCAACACTCCTTTCGGGAATTAGATCGTCCTCGATCTCTCTATAACGATCCTTGCCTGCGAGGTCAGTGGCTGAGCACCAGCAGGATCAGTAGGACCACAAAACCAACGACCAGCAGCAGGCCGTTGAACTGCGGCGAGCCGTGGAATGCCTCCGGGATCATCGTTTCCGAGACCAGCGCCAGGATTGCTCCCGCCGCGAACGCCTCGACCGTCCCCCGAACCGCCAGCCCGGTGCCTCGGAACACAAGCCCGGCAACTGCCGCTGCAAGGCTGATCGACAAAACGATTCCGATCCACACGCCAAACACGTAGCGCGCGGACCGTCCCGCCTGCCGCATTCCGGCGCTGCTCGACAGGGCTTCCGGGATGTTAGCCAGGAAGAACGCCGTGACCGTCCCCAAACCGGGCGCGCCAAGCTGAAGCACGCTTAGTCCCAGCACCACGCCCTCGGGGACGCCGTCGAGGAACGTACCGGCCGCGATGGCCAGTCCACTACCGGGCTGCTCCTCTTCTTTCGGCTGCTCCACGCATTCGCCGCAGCGTTTTCGGTGTTGCGCGCCGCGGCGGGAGAGTAGCCAGTTAACGGAACTGAACACCGCAGCGCCACACAACAGACCGATGACCGCCCAGTGCAGGCTTGCTGCGCCACTCGCGTCGATCACCAGGTCTACCGCCACCACAGCCAGAAGCACGCCGGCTGCGAACGTCATCACGCGGGAGATGGTGGCGTGCTGAAGCCTTGTGTAGTACCCACCAACGGCCCCGATCAACAGGCCGGATGCAGACAGGAGGCCCCAGCCAGCCGCCTGCAACCAAGCAGGTAGTTCGACAAGCGGTCCGATCACCGTTTGATTCCCAGCGCGGCGATTTTCGATGAGAGGGTAGTCGGACGCATCCCCAACAACTCGGCGGCACCGTCCGGCCCGTAAATTTTGCCGCAACTCTTTTCGAGCGCTTCTACAATCCTCCGTCTTTCGAATTCGAGACGTTGCTTCCGCATTGAGACTCCAGCCGTCCGCGTTGGCTCAGTAGCACCTGAACTCGCGGATTCACCCAGACGGAACTGAAGTGGACCACTTCTGGCCAGGATCACAGCCCTCTCGATAATGTTCTGTAGTTCGCGCACGTTGCCTGGCCATGAATAGTGCGTCAGCTCCTGTAGGTTCTCCCGTGTCAGGACCAACGGACGGGAGTGCATCCGCTTTGTGGTTTGCTCGAGAAAACTGGCGGCCAGAATCTCGATGTCCTCCAGACGATCTCGCAGGGGCGGCACGTGGAGCGGGAAGACGCTGAGACGAAAGTAAAGGTCACGGCGAAAGCGGCCGCTTTCAACTTCTTCCTCGAGGTTCCGGTTCGTGGCTGCGAGCACCCGAACGCTCACCTTGCGTGTGCGACCTTCCCCGACGCGTTCAAACTCGCCTTCCTGTAAAACGCGAAGAAGTTTGGATTGCAAATCCAGAGGTATTTCTGCCACTTCGTCAAGGAAGAGCGTCCCGCCGTCGGCGAGTTCAAACCGGCCCACTCGGTCTCTCACTGCGCCCGTAAACGAACCTCTTGAGTGTCCGAAGAACTCGCTTTCGAAGAGCTCGTGCGGAATGCAGGCGCAATTTACCTTGACCAGCGCGCGGCTGCTGCGACTGCTGCGGTCGTGAATGGCTCGAGCAATCAGCTCCTTTCCCGTGCCTGATTCACCAAGGATCAATACACTCGCCTCGGTTGGAGCTACCAAATCGATTTGCGAAAGAATCGCATTCAAAGCAGAACTTTGGCCCAGCAGCCCGCCAAAATTTTCCTTCACTTCCGCCCTGAGATAATCGTTTTCCTGTTTCACTTGCTCGTGAAGCGCATGGATCTCCTCAAAGGCCCGCGCATTCGCAATAGACACTGCCGCCTGATCAGCAAACAGCCGCAACCACTTGAAATGTTCGTCAAGAAACTGCATGCGCCCGAATGCTCCGAGCACTCCGAGGGTTTCTTCGCGGAAGATCAATGGATGACCGGCAAAGCCGTGAATGCCTTCGCGGCGTATCCATTCGGGATGAGCGGTCAAGTCAGGATATAGAACTGCGTCTTCAATCAGGAACGATTCGCCGGTAGCAGCGACCTGGCCGACTTTTCGAACACCGAGTGGAATGCGACGAAACTCGCCCTCAATCCCATTCCACTCGCATCCGTCCACCTGCGATCGTCCCGCACTAGCCGCAAGATGCAAACAGCGCAACCGATCAGGGCATTCACCAACCATCGAACAGCTTGCGCAAATATCACCCGGCCCCATCAGCCAGATCCTGGCAAGGGCAAGATTCGCCCTTTCGACGAGTCCGTCGACAATCATCTTCAGAACAGTATCCACCGTTCGCACTTGGCTCACGGCCAGTGAAATCGACTGCAGCAACTCCAAATTCACGTCATCAGGGTACTGCTTTCCAGTAGTCGCAACAACGATTTGTCGTTGTAGTTCGTCATTGCGTGACGGCCATTCGTCATGTTCGCAGGTGCGCGCTTTGTTCAATCACGTGTTTACAAAGGTTCTGGAGTTGGCGCGGCAATTGCGCTTAGCGACAACGTAAACGTTGCCAAAGTGACGATGGCATGAATGTTAGACGTGAGGAGTAGAGATCATGAAACTCTTGGCGCTTACGCTCTCGGTGCTAACACTAATCGCACCGAATTATTTTCAGGCCGCACCACAGGCCGACAAAGATCTCGCCCAGCAGATCTTTGACACGATGGTCCAGCTACCGGGGAACAAACCAGGTAATCGGCTGGTCCATGCCAAGGGCATAGTGTGCCAGGGGACATTTGCCGCTTCGAAGGATGCTGCCGCAGTCTCAAGAGCGGGACATTTCAACGGCACCACCGTACCGGTCATACTTCGCTTTTCGGATGCGGCGCCTGATCCTGCGATCGCGGATAGCTCTCCAAATTCAGCACCACGCGGCTTGGCGATTCGATTCCAACTCCCGGACGGTACGGACACCGATATCGTTGCGTTTGCACACAATGGCTTTCCCGTCGGCACAGGAGAAGATTTTCTCAGTCTGCAAAAAGCCATTGTGGCAACAGATCCCACGAAGCCTCATCCCTGGCCTATCGAAGTGTTCCTGTCAACACATCCGCGCGCTTTGAAATTTGTGCAGGATCCAAAGCCAACTCCTGTCAGTTTTGCGACCGAAGCTTTCTTCGGCAACAATGCATTTGTCTTCATCGATCAAAAAGGCGTGAAGCAGGCGGGGAGGTATCAGATTCTGCCGGTTGACGGGCAGCACTACATTTCCGATGCAGACGGCAAAACCAACCCGCCTGATTTTCTGATTACTGAACTCAAGACACGGCTCGCGCAGAAGCCGGTGAAATTCCGGCTGCTTCTGCAACTCCCCAACCCAGGTGATGCCACGAACGATGCGTCGATTGTCTGGCCGGAAGATCGGAAGACAATCGATCTGGGCACAATCACGATCACGAGGGTGGACTCCAATAGCGATGCGACACAAAAGGCACTGGCCTTCGACCCTACACGGCTAACGGATGGAATCGAATTGTCCGATGACCCGTTGCCCGCTTTGCGGTCCAGGGTTTACAGGCTTTCAAGGATCCATCGTCAGTAACAAGGCGTCGTCCAGGTTAACCGACCATGACGACACAACAAACGATGAAAGGAGATCAAATGACTGATAACAAACAGGAGGATGGGATGTTCAGATGGGGCAGCTTTAGCTCGGTGTTTTTGCGGTATGCGCTCGGGCTGGGATTTCTTTCGGCGGTGGCAGACAGGCTCGGCCTGTGGGGAGCGTTTGGGCAACCGAATGTCGAGTGGGGGAACTTCTCACGCTTCCTTGAATATACGCAAACGCTTAATTGGTTTGTGCCGGCGGGAATGATCCCGTTGCTGGGAGTCATTGCCACTGGCGTTGAAATTCTCCTCGGTCTTCTTCTCCTCGTCGGCTGGCACACTCGCACCATTGCGCTGTTGACCGCATTTCTTCTGCTGACGTTCGCGACGGCCATGACGTTTGCATTAGGAATCAAGGCGCCCCTGAATTTTGCCGTGTTCACCGGGATCGGAGCGGCCTTGCTTCTTGCCAGTTGCAAGCGCTTCCCTTTCACCCTGGACCAACTGCTGTTCCGGCGGACCCAGGAATACGGATGACTTTAAGGATCGAAAGGAGTAGACGATGAACAAGAGAGTATTGTTTCTATCACTAACGTTTGGCAGCGTACTGGGGTTTAGCAGTGCACTAGCATTTAGCAACGTCCTGGCATTTCGCAGCGCTAATGTTCAGGCTGGAAAACCGACAACGCTGATGACCAAAGATCTTCCCGATGTGCCCGGAAAGGAAGGCATGATCGAGACCGTCGACTTCGCTCCGGGCGAAGTCTCCCAACCACATCGGCATAACGCAGATCTTTTTGTGTATGTCCTGGAAGGAAGCATCATTACGCAAGTGAAGGGCGCTAGCCCGCTGACAGTTCGCGCGGGCGAAGTCTTTTACGAATCGCCGACGGACATACACAGCGTGAGTCGCAATGCGAGTGAGACGCAACCCGCGAAACTACTGGTCTTCTATGTGAAGAAGAAAGGTGCTCCGCAGACTGTGTTTCTGAAGGAGGCGGACCAGTAATTTGCCTGTTACGATTTGGTGAGAAAGGCGCGCACCTCGAGCCCCTTGGTGCGCCTGCGGACTTCCAACTCGAAGTGGTTTGGGACGCCAAAATGTTAGGGCTTATGCACTTTCAGAGTGACTTCATAGTCTGAAGACTTAATGGCCGCATTGGACTCCGGATACGGTTTTAATTCTTTCAGGTTCAGCTCATACTCCAAATACCGCGAAGTTTTTGGATTGATGTTTGTATTCAACTCCAAATCTGCCGCCTTACCAGATTCTTTATAAACCTTGAGTAGAATTTTTGCGTTGCCAGCCCAAACGCAGGTAACACCTTTTGGGCAACGTGAATCTTCAGTAACCGAGTCAAATTCGATCTTCAAGCCTTCACTTGCTTTAGCACTCTCGCCAATCTTCAATTTGAATTCCTGGTCCAACACGATGACCCTCTCCCCAGAATGGGCCGCGATCGATGCAAACGCCAGTAGCAAAACGGCGAAGAAAACAGTCCGTTTCATGTTAGTGCCTCGCTTGATTGTAATAGCGCAAACGAGGTGACAGCCAACCGGCCATCACCTCGTTTTGCGGTCGGCATTACTACGCCGAGTTAGTTATCGTAGACAATCGCTCGGGTTGCCTTGTTCCAGATTTTCATCCGGAAAAGATCAACCCTAGCGACATCCCAGAATGTGCCGGAAAAATTGAACGGAGTATTTGTGTTGACTGCCGTTCCGTTCTTGTTGTGAGCAACATGGACCTCCAACGTCTCGACGTCCGTGTTTACTCCATTCGTGCAAGTGATCGTGATCGTATAAATACGACCGCTTCCACCACCCGAACGCTCTGCTCGTAGTTTCACGTGATGGGCATCCACGATTTCCCAATCGGGCGCCGTGTCGCCATCACCCGTTCCGTTAACAGGCTCGTTGCTGGTAACGCTAAGACTACAACTCGCGCAACCAACATCGTAATTAACGGTGATGTCCTGCATCTTGTGATTGGGTGGCCACAACGAAGACTTGCTTGTTGACGGATCTTCTATATCAACCGCCGGTATGGTCTCGCAGACCGGTGTCTCCGTGGTTAGCGTCAGATCCCAACCTCCGGCAATGGCGCCGGTATCAACGCCGGCATCATCAACGGCGTACAGGCTCCACGTGCCATTGGGATTTGTCCCGTTGAACACGGAGGCAAATGTAGCTACCCCCGCCGTAGCAGGAAATTGATATGGAGCGGCAGGCGCCGGAGCAGGAAATACATCCCCTGTCCCGATGTTGGTTGGCCTGAACATACCCGACACTGGCGTTCCGGCTGCAGGTATGATTGCTGCTCCGGCGTCGTCAAGTGTCCAGGTGATGTTCACAGCGTCAGTCCCGCCGATCACATCCGATAGAACAGTGAATTTCTGACCACCCGGCCCCACGAGCAATATATCCACGTCGCTGGGGAAGGTGTGGCTAAAGTTCTTAAGCGTCACCCGCACATTTGTCACTGTTCCCGTTAGACTTCCGACAATTATGTTGGATGGATAAGGATTCGCGGGTGCGCCAGTAGCGGCGCCGGTTCCGGCCCCAGGAATCACGATTGCCGTCGGGTTTGAGAGAGTTGTGGTGTTTGTGACCTTGGCTCCGACTGTGATCACGAAACTCACAGATCCCAAACTCGTTCCTGCGTCGTCGAGCAAGAATGTAGCCGTCACAGTGCCGCCGCAGACGATGGATGCATCAACTGCAAACGTAAAGTTTCTGGCAACAGCCGGACCTATCGGGCTAAGAACCCCATAGCTTTGTGGTCCGCTCAGCGGCGTTATACCTCCCGAAGCTTGCAACGTCGCGTTCAGGTTTGTAGTAAGACCGGAACCGATGTTCTTCAGTGGGAAGCTCATCGTCACAACCTCACCCGGATCCGGCGCTCCATTGCTACCGCACTCTGTTACGAGCACTGCCGGAGGAGCCGACTCGATCAGCGGAGTTCCAGCGACGCCGCAACAGAAGAACAACTGTTCTCGAATTTCGAGCTGGACACAACCAATCGTTCCTGTGTCGAGGGTTGCCGTATCGCTTACTCTCAGTTTCCAGATGCCGTTCATCTCTTTGCCGTTTAGGGCCGAGAGTGGAGTTTCAGGTCTAAACGATCCTGCGAAGGGAGCTACGCCGGCGCTGATTGGAGTTCCAGCCGCGTCGTCAAATACAGTTGAAACTCCGGAACAATCATTCGCCCCGGTGCCCATGTTATCGCCGGCACCTCCACGATTATTGGAGAGATTGACGATCGTGCCATCCGGTGCGATCAAGCGAAGTTGCAAGTCGCCGGTGAATGTGTGGTTCAAGCGAACGTGTACGTTAATGTCTCCGACCGGACCACTGTCAGTGACCGTGATCGGAATATCGACCGTGGAATTGTCGGCGATTGGTACCGCGAGGTTTCCACTGCTGGTAGTCACCGGTGCCAATATTCCGGTTGGGGTTCCGATCTGAAGAATAAACGTCCGAGTCACTGGACCCAGACTGCTATTGATCGTGACTTCAATCGGCAACTGGGCGCCGCAGGAAATCTCCTCCGGCACGGTAAAAGGAATGTTTCTCGTAACGGTAGCGCCGGCCGGGATGTTGCCGTAATTCACCGGGCCGCCACCATTAACGCTTGCCGTGGTCCCATCGATAGAAGTCGCGCAGAAAGGATTAGTCAAGGGTATGGACAACGTGACTGTTTCACCTGGATCCGCGGTTCCCAAGTTGTCGCACGAATCATTTGAAATAATTACGTTGCCTAAGGTCAGGTGCGGAGTATCAAACGCCTCGGTAACGGACGAGCCCGCGTTGACGCTCGCACTAAAGCCCATGCCACGAGACGCAAATCCGTCCCAAATCTGTAGTTCGTCAGCTCCTGCAAACCCGGCGCAGTCCGCGGCGAGAATGGAGTTGCGGCCCTGCAGCATGGTCGGATTGATTGGATCCAGCTTCATGCCGTCGGTGACGATCTGCAAAGCGCGTTGGTTACCGGTCGCAAAGCCCAGATTGGTAATGATGCGCGCCCGCATTTCCAGTAATGCCATGGCCCAGATCTCACCGAGGTTGTGAACCTCAGTTGCTCCATTGCCGGAAAAGTTAATCGGACTCTCTGGAAACGCGCCATCGGTGGTGTTGAGTTGAGCCGGATCGGTATCCGCGAAAGTTAGCGGGTTGTGCGGCTTGCCGTTGGTGCCAAGCGTCGTTTTCAGAGCGTAAGGAAAACGGCGAATGCCATAGTAATAGCTGTCTGTGCCAATCGGGCCGAGCTGCCACGTGGCGTATGGACCAGCCGGGAAAATGCCATTGATGTCTTCGCCGGCTGTTGAGAGGATGGCACGTGCGTAGAAATCGGACCAACCTTCACCCATGCCGACAGAAGTGGTGCTGGCAAGGCCGGAGGCGTTGGCATGAAGCCGATTCGAAGTTCCGTGTGTCAACTCGTGAATGACAACGTCGTGATCCAGATCGCCGTCACGATCGGGATTAGGCCCCGGGAAAATGAACATCTGCATGCGTGGCAGTTGGCCATCCGGGGGGGTTGCGAAGTTCGCGTTGTTGGTGCTCGCCGAATCCTGAGCTTCCGCGCGAACAAAATCGTTACCGAGACCGCCGCGGCCAAAATTGTCCAACTGAAAATTACGGGAAGCTTCAGTAAAGCCCAGTTGGTAGAGGATGTCGTGGTAACGGTTGGACCAGAAAAACAGATCGGTCACGATGCCGTTGCGATAATTGGCTAAGGTCGGGGCATCACCTGGTGGAGGAATTCCCGGCGGGGGATTGTACGGAAAGTCGAAAACGCGGAACGGAGATCCGATAGCACGTCCGGCGGGATCGATCCCGTTCGGCGCCGCGATATCGAGACCGGCATCCACGTTGTTGCCTGTTGTGGTGTTGACACCGTCCGGTATCCAACCGAGGTTGTTAAAAGCAGGGCCTTCACTGACTAATGTGAAAAGCGTGCGCGGAATCGCCGCGCCCTGTATGGCGGAGCCAGGTGTTGCGTTGCTTGGCGAAAGTGGCGCCGGACTGTCGTCGTTGTAAACCGAGTAGGTGGCTGTTTGTGTCTGATCGTTTGTGATGTTTTTCCGCCACAACAGATCTCCACCTTCCTCCGCGTCCACAATCAGGTAATAGGCCGGAGTGTCCTGCCAGAGAACCATGGACCATGCTTCGGTCACGACACCCGGTTCCAGCGGAAAATACTGGAGTTCAACTCGAATGTTATCGCCGAAGGGACCCGGTTCAAAAATCACGACGTTACCGTCAGCCAAGGTCTCTTTAACTACCAGACCGGCTGGGTCCACTGTCATGCCGATCGACTCGGCCGCCTTACTTACTGCCTCGGCGGCGCTGATTCGGTTTACCTTTACATCGGCCGAATTCACGGCACTTGCGAGCATCGGCGCCAGCCGGCTCACGGTTCCGACCAACTCACCTTCCGGTGTCAGGACCGCACGTACTTCACCCTGAAATACAGGTAGACCATTAATTTCCTGGCGCATTTCTACCCACGATAAATTGCCGGCTGGATTTGTGTAATCCCCGGTCTTCTTTAGTTGAGCGACCTCTCTTTGGGTCAACCCGTACATCTCAGCGTTGGTGCCAAGAAAATCCCTGACAATCTTTTCACGCGACTGATTAGAACGCTTGGTGAGAAACTTGTTGGCCCGGGTGCTGAAAACACTCTCAGGGGTTCTCAGGGCCTCTCCCATCACGAGGCGTACATCAGGCGACCTAGTTTCGAGCCGTTCTTTCGCGGCAGAACTGGTCTTCAATAACTCTTCGGTATGTTCTTTCTGCGTTGCGCCTCTTTCTCGGCGTCGAGTTTCAAGTTTCTCTTTTCCAGATTTGTCTTCGCGGATATCGAAATTAGCCGCGCCATGTTGTTTCCGTACAGCCGTTCCCTGGAAAGATTTTGGACCATAAGCGGCATTACTCCACACATGTGTTGGACCAAAACTTGTTACCAGAACAACAACAGAGAGCACGGCAAAAAGACCAAACAACAAGCGTCTTCTGTTCTTGCTATTCATTTGAGGCTCCTTAGAGGTTCGAGGACGATTTGTGCTCTGCCGCCCAGTTTCTTTTTGCAGAGCGTCTTGGGTCTAGAGATTTAAGAGGTTTCGAGGTTTCGAATAAATATGAACCAGAGAAGAGCTATGACACTCCCACTAAAAATCCAGCTTCTCCGGGTTCAACTACAAGTCCGCGAATAAACTATGACTTATATAACTGCTACACGGGCGATTGAGTATGGGCAGACGATATACCTGCCTTCCCAACCTGTCAATATGACGGCGTGGGCGGAGATTTCCAGGGGTGAGGATCGAATGAAGTTGGTTAAGTGTCTAACGACCGGCTTTGATGTCGTAGGCCCACAAGGTTCCGGCATCGCGAATGTAAAGTCTTCCGTTTGCGATCACCGGATGCGCATACGCAGCGTCCGAATACTGCTGACCCTGCGGAGGCTTCGGCTGATCCGGCGGAGTGAAGCGGCCCTTTTCCCGGTACCCGGCGGGAGTTGCCTCCACCAACCCGACGTCCCCTTTCCAGGCGTGAACATATAAAAGCCCATCGGCATACGCGAATGAAGATCTGCCGAGACTCTCGGCCTTCCACATTATTTTTCCCGTCGTGAACTCAACCGCAACTACCTTCTGCTCCGCCGGATCACTGCCATAAAGGTAGTCACCGATGAGCACTGCTCCGCCGAAACCGTTCGGCAGGCCACGCTCGAAGTAAACCTGTTCCGCCGCGACTCCGTTGCCATCCGGCTTCAAACGGACGAGGCCTCCTCCGATTGAAAGTGCTCCCGCATACACATGCCCGTCGCGCGCGACCGGAGTGAAAACCTGCGCCGGGCCCTTGACCACTTCTTTGTAGCGCCAGAGAAACTCACCCGTCTTCGCATCAACTCCGACGATGCCTTTGCTCAAAAACTGCACGTATTGTTTGCGACCGCCTCCCTGCACAACGATCGCCGACGCATAACCCGCCGGGTCGCCGCCCGGAACCGCCGATTTCCAGATCACCGCGCCTGTCTTTTTGTTCAGCGCCACGATCGTGGCCTCCGCACCCCCGGGAGTCACGATTACAACGTCACCGTCAACTAACGGAGACTCTGCATAGGCCCATTCGTGCGGCTGTCCACCGAACTCTTTTCGGAGGCTCTTCTGCCATCGAATCTTGCCGCTTTTTGTTTCGAGGCAGGCGAGGTCACCATCCGAGCCCAGGGCGTAAATGAAATTTCCGTCAACCGTTGGAGTTGACCGGGCTTTCGGGTATTTCGGGTTCTGATCCGGATTGCCTACGTTGCCGACGCGCGTGGTCCAGATGACTTTTCCATCCTGAGCTGAGAGGGCCTGGACAAACTCGTTATCCATGCCGCGATTACTCATCAAATAGAGCCGCGTTCCAACGACCGACGGTCCTGAATAGCCGTCACCGATATCGTTCAGTTGCCAGAGCAGTTTGGGTCCACCGGCCGGCCATTGTTTAAGGAGACCGCTCTCCTTCGAGATCCCGTTACGTTCCGGCCCTCGCCACTGAGGCCAGTCGGCAGTCGAAGTAGCCATGTGAGCGGGCGTTGTAACGGACACGGTTGTGAAGCACAAACAAAGCGCTGCGGTGGTAGTTAGTAATCTCGAAGCCATCTCTGCTCCTTCTATCCTGTGGGATGTGCGGGGGTATTACCGGCTGAAACAGGTACGCTGAGTTTTAAGGAATGTTCCTTCAGGCGATCTTAAGCGCTTACGTCCTTTTGAGTCGGAGGGAGAAGTAACTAATTCCCCATGTTTAGCGAGACTTCAATCGGCTTGTTTGTGCTTTTCCGATCTTTGGGATCAACGACTAGATAAACATGAGTAGGACTCCACTCTTGATTCTTGCTTATGCGCAACTCATAACGGCCGGCAGGAATATCGTCAAAACAGAACTCCCCATCCTTGCCGGTCCTGCAGGCTGCTAAGCGACGTTGGTCATCACTCGGTGTCGTCGTGCAACGATTCGGGTTATTGGGCTTCCACTCGCATAGAAGATAGTCGGGATGATCAAAGACCTCCACTAGAAGATCCTCTTGAAGTTCGTGCAATGGCATACGAACGACTCCCTCAACCCTTTGATGTACACCTGGCTCTTGGTAGGCGATCCATTCGTTACCGCCAACGCGCGTCGTTTCGTTAGAGGCGGCAGTTCGGCAATCACATTTCTTGGCGTGAATCGGAGCGACCAACAGAACCGCGAATACTATTAACCCGGTGATGACTTTCATTGTTGCTTCCTTTTTCCTTACCTGAGTTGAGCTGGGGCGACTCAAAAACACTTGCCGAATCGAGGAAGCAAGTGTAATAAGTCTGCGCGTGCATGCGTAACCAGAATCGGCGCACGCCAACCTCAATAATTCTTGCTTTAAGTCGTATAGCGTCAAACAGCTATGACAAACCAACAGTCAGACTCACCGCGATACTGGATTTTTAAAGATACCGTTGAACATAATCTCTTGCAGATAGACGGGGAATATGGCGAGCCGAAGCCGTGGATTGTTGAGTCCACTTCCCAAGTAAAGCTGTCGGATGTCGTTTATTTCTGGCGAAGAGAGGATTCGTCATACGTTTACGCGTGGGGAACCATCGTCACCCCACCAACTCCAGTCAGAAGCCTGTCTTCACCTGAACCACGCCTCGTGGTTCAGGCGAGATACCGCGTGGTCTTTCCAACCCCTGTCATGAGTCGCGAATTGAATGAAGATCCGGCCCTCAAGGCCCTGTCTGCGATCGGGCAGACTCAGGAAAACATCATAGAACTAAACAAAACGCAGGTCATAGCTCTCAACAAACTGATCCGCAGGCGAGACTCTGAGGCCCCGAGCGATCCACCTATGGACGGAGATGGAGACAATGGTGAGGAGCAGTCGAACGTCACCACCCTGGGTCAGGTGCTGGAGCTTTACTCGCAACGCCTTTCAATACTCAGCCGGCTTATCCTCGATCTGGCGGGTCAATTCGCCAATACCCGCGAGAAAGATCGCGACAGAGTAACGTCGAGCTGCATTCTGTTCGCCGCGGTTGAAATGGGATCTCCAATCAACCAGGAAGTTGATAACGCCTCAGAATTCCTCTTCTACTGGATGCATGAAAATGAAAGCCGTAGCTCCCAGTATAAACGTGCATTTTCAGAATTCCGGCGAAGTGCCGACAAAGAGGCAACGCGGCGGGTCGCAACTCTATCAGCTAACACCTTGAAGATTATTGAGACCGCGGCTTTGATCGCGAAGTTCGTAAGAAAGGGACCACGCACTCAAGAACTCAGGGTGATCTACGCCCGCGATCTAATCGGCGCCCTCCTTTTCACAATGGCCACGAACAGGACGTTGGGAGCCGCGCGCAGGATGGCCGCGACGGACCTTAGTATTGAAACACTCTGCAGGCATTACTTCGATAAGTTCATAGATCATGAAAAGAACCCCGATGACGACATCGCGCAGTGGCGCAAAGTGCTCATCGATCTGACGCTTCCGGTGGAGGAGCAAGCACCCAGGCCCCCGCTTGAGGTGAAACCCTCGCTCCCCAATATCGACGCAGACACGCCTTCAGTCAAAGTTGACCTGCTAAACATCACGCCTGAGGTGGAAGGCTTTGCGAAGATCATCGCCGCAGCAAACGTGAAGACGCCGCTCTCCATCGGTCTCTTCGGCGACTGGGGTTCGGGTAAGAGCACCTTCATGGAGCAGCTTCAGGCAACAGTGGAGAAGATCGCCAAGAGCGTAAGGGAGAAGGACGCGAACGAGGAGACGGCGTTTCTGGGCAACATCGTCCAGATAAAGTTCAACGCCTGGCACTACGCCGAAGCAAATCTCTGGGCCAGTTTAGTGAGTCACGTCTTCGAGAATCTCAGTTTCTCTGAAGCAGAAGAAAAGCAGAAGGCAGAAAACCGCAAGCAACTCTTTCTCGGAAAGCTGGCGAACACGCTGGCAATCCAGAAAGAAGCGGAGGCAGAGGTAAAGGTCAAAGAAGCGAATTACGAGATTGCAAAAACAGCTCTCGACGACGTCCAGCGCAACCAGGAGCTTGCGCGACTCGAACTTCGCCACGTTATGACACAAGGTGTCTGGCCACTCGTGAGCAAGTTCCTGAGCCAGAATTCAGAAGCGCAAAACCAGCTCAACGATGCACGCAGGGCGCTTGGCAAGGCTGGGATAACGGAAGAGGAATTAAAGCGGGAAATAGAAGCATCGCGAACAACGGCCGGCCGGCTTCAGTTGCGCCTTGCTTCAATCGCCAGCGATCCGTACCGCACTTTAAAGGTGGTCGGGATACTCGCCCTAATGATTTTAGTTCCGCTCATCCTAACCTACGCCGTGGCCCAATTCGCGAACAGCGGAATCATGGAGCGTGTCATAACAAACGTGACACCGATCATTACATTGATCGCAGGCGTACTCGGATGGTTGCGGACGAAACGTAAGAGCGTCAATTCCATTCTCGATACGCTGGATACGGCCGACCGGCAGCTCGACAAGATGTACGCCAGTGCCAAAGCTGAATTCGATATCGAGCGGGAGCGTCTTAGTACAGAGGTTGCGGAAAGGCAGGCCGAAATAGTTAGTGCGAAAAGGGACGTTGAGGACGCAAAGAAAGAGCGAGCCGATACGATCGCTGCTTTGAGAGAAATGGAGCCGGGGCGCGTGCTCGAAACATTCGTGCAAGAGCGTGCAGCCAGCACGGACTATCGGAAACTCCTGGGTGTTGTGGCCCTGATTCGTCGTGACTTCAAGCGCCTGTCAGACATGCTACGCGAACAGGGCAATGTCGAGCTCAGGCAGGCTGTAACAGAGATCCTGAAGAAAGACGAAGAGCAAAGAAAACTAGAGGCACAAACCGCGCTTGCGGACGGCACTGTGGTGGTAACGGTCTCGGCCGAGCCATCGCCGGAGCTTGTTGATGAGAAGTTGAAGGAGTACCGCATAGATCGGATCGTCCTTTACATAGACGACCTCGACCGCTGTCCTCCGAAGCAAGTGGTGGATGTTCTTCAGGCCATCCATCTCCTGTTGGCCTTCGAGTTGTTTGTTGTCGTTGTGGGTGTTGACGCGCGCTGGATCCGTCACGCATTGCGCGAACGTTATCCCAAAATGCTTAGTGAGGACTGGGACAACGGCGGCGCGCCGAAAGGCCGTAAAGAACGTGCGCCTAAGTTCGCGACGCCACGTGATTACATCGAGAAGATTTTCCAGGTACCGTTCTGGTTGAGACCCATGGACGACGACGACGCGCAAAGGTTGTTGGAGGGCCTAATACCGGTGAGCCAGATCTCATCAGGCATAGGGATTGAACACAACGTACCCGCTGATCAATCCGGCGCTGATGCTACTGCAGCCACAGTGGCAACGCAGAGTGGCGCGGTCTCCGGCGTTGCGGGGCAGGAGTCAGCCGAATCAACGATTTCCTCGGAAACAATCGATGGAAGGGATCGCGAGTCACAAGCAAATGAGACGGTCGCCGCGGCCGGGTCAAGTACTGAAGCGATTGTCGAGCAGTTCGAGTTTGGGCTCAAGCCCGAGAGCCTTCTACTTGATATCAATGAGAGGAATGCAATGGTCGGGCTGTCGAGGGTCATCGGCAAGACCCCGAGAACGTTGAAGCGGTTCGTCAACGTGTATCGAATAATCAAGGCGGGGCTTAATGGCAAGGAGTTTGAAGCTTTCGTCGGTACTGGCCCCGCGGACGCGCAATACAAGGCCGTGCTTATACTCCTCGCCGTTGCTTACGGCGCGCCCGATGTCGCGCCCACTTTCTTCCGAGCGCTCAAGGATGGACCGAAAGGAATGAGTCTCGAAGAGTTCCTAAGAGTGGCGCACCCCACCACCTTTCAACCAGCCAGGTCCCTCAATGAAGAGCTAAATGTATTTGTAAACGAATACGATGTGGATATGCCTCTTGCGATCTTTTGTGAGTGGTTGCCGGTTGTTGTTCGGTACACGTTCCAACTGGGTTCCCTGTCGGACGAGGTCGCCAATCGCGAAGCCCGCATAGTTCAGGGGAGAGCATGATTACTTAGGTAGATGTCAGCGGTTACTTTGGCAGAACAAACTGGTAATCGATTATCCCTTTAGCAAGGACAGGCCGGCCCTCAACGATATGGGGCTTGAATGATGCCCTGTATGCGGCTTCTACCGCGGCCTCACGCAGAGATTGCGACGCATTTCCCGGCCGAGCACCTGCTGAAATGACGCGGCCGGTTTCGTCGATAAGAACTGCCACATTCACAGATCCAGACCACCCCTGGGAGAGAGCCTCCGGCGGATAATACGCATCAGGCTTGGAAAGCAGTTGCTCGCCGATGTTGTTTAAGAAGATCGGCACTTGCTCAATAGTCAAATAGTCTGGACCAGTAATGTCAGCCGCGGCGGGTTCCCCCAGTGTTACGCTGACTGGCTCGCTCACGAATTTTGGACCATTCTTGTACGCCGTTACTTGCTGGAAAGGCGTGCCACCTCCAAGCTCCGGGACGAAGTAATGCTCTATTTCAAGATCCTTCCCCGGACGGTCAACCAGCACGTAGGCCGTAAAGCCGAGTATCTCTTCAGTGCGAGCAAACCTCGGATCGCGTCGCAATTCTTCACCAGTACGTATCGGACAGCCGGGCGCGTGATCGCTCTGTTTTATAATTCGTAACGTCTTCGAGTTTGATTGGTATACACCCTTGCCGCGCCGATAAAGAGTTGCTTGTTCATCATCTCCAGACTTGCTGACACTGCGCCAGTCACCATTCGACGACTCGTAACGAGTGGAAGTTGAAACACGAAGAATCTCACCCTTCGCGTCGTACTCAGTAAAACGAGTCACCAATGTAAAAGGAGGATATCTACGAGGCTGTTGGCCCATCGCAGCGGCGCACAATAGATTCGCCACGAACAGCGAAGCTATCAATGTCTGAAGTCTACGTCTCATTGTTTCCTCCTTCGTTTATTTCCTGTCTCGACGACATCATCCTTCTCCAGCAAGTTGGTGGTGCGCTCCGTAACACTAATCAATGGACCATCGTAGGCTTCGAGAGGCGCCGTCGAACTTGTTTCCCTCTCCGGCAATGATCTCGATCTTAGCGAACTGGCAGACAACGTCTTTTTCAGATTCTCTGAATAAAGCGCGAGCAAACCGGCGACGGAACCACCAAGAACTAATATCAGAAGCACAATCCCCGGCACAATGGGAATGCTTCCCGCAAACAACAGATAGAGAAGCCCGGTGAGGACGCTGAGTGCCATTAGCGTCGTGAAACCAAGTCCCGTTATTGATAGCCAACGTTCGATCTTTTTTTGCCGCTGTTGGAGTGTCTCCGCGGCCTCACTGGTAAGTATCTCTTCTGATTCCGATAGTTGTTCGGCGACGAGTTGTGGAACCTTTTCCAGACTGAACCCGCAGGAGCGACAAAACCTTTGCGTCACTGGAGCTTCAGTTCCACAGCCGGGGCAATGCATGGTTGGCTCCATAAATGAATCACTCCATAACCAAACGAGAGAGGCCGGACGTTCTCTTAAACAGAACATCCGGCCTCCCAGGAACCGTCCTTTGATCTGAGTCGGTCGCTATTAACGAGTTAATGGCGAACTTTATTGGCTCGGCTGTTCCACCGCCTTGAAACCGGTCTTGTTGATTACTTCACGCAGCTTGGTTTCGTCCAACTTTTGGTCGTCGTACTTGATTACGGCCTCGCCCTTATCCGAACTGACCTCTGCGGTTTCAACGCCCTCAGTTGCCTTGAGTGCTTTGGCAACTGATCCAGAGCATTTCGCGCACTTCATTCCCTCAACCTTAATGGTGACGGTCTTGGTGAAAGCCGCGGCGGTAATCACGCCGAGAGTCAGAACCAGAACACCACCGACAACAAGATTAGTGATCCGTCTTAACATTTCTTATCTCTCCTTCCCCGTTCTTCATCAATAGCGGCTTAATCTTTTCGTCGAATTCCTCGTGAAGAAGTATGCCGCTGATTATCTCGCTTACTTTGCCGTCGCGATTGATTACGACGGTTTGAGGCAGAGTTTCCTCTGAACTAAAACGCGCTTTAAGTTGACGTGTGCCGAGGATGATAGGGTAGTTGACTTTAAGGTTTCTAGCAAATCTTCGTACTCGGTCCAGCTTCTCGGGTGGGTAAGTGATCCCGATGATTTGTAAACCTTCTCTGGCGTACTCACGCTGGAGCTTTACGAGATCTGGCATTTCCGCCCGGCATGGTGGACACCACGTAGCCCAAAAGTTGATAAGAACTACTTTTCCCTTATGGTCGCTCAACCGCACGGTGCGCCCGTTAATATCTCTAAGAACGAATTGCGGCGCTTTCGCCTGCTGGCCCAAAACACTTGCGGCTGAGAAGGCGATCATCATCGCGGCAAACACAATTGCTTGTAGAGTAAATCGTCTCTTCAATGCTGATGACTCGTGCACCAAAATGACAAAAGCACTTTCCCAAGTTTGTGCGGCATGTGTACCTCCTTGTTAGCTCGCCGCTTCATCATAGGATTCATTCCAAGCCAGGTATTGGTCAAGAATCTCATCCAATTCGGAACTATCTAACTCGATTATTAATGCACCAAGTTTCAGGTGGCCACGTGCGATCGCTATCACTGCCAACAAAGGTTGCAAGGTCTCAGAGTCGGCGTTTTCCCGTAACGAAGTAAGGGCGAGTTGTTCCAGTTTCCGCCAAGCTACTTGATAATCATCACGCAGCCATTCAGGTAGCGGCGGATTGCTTTTGCGATGGCGCTCGACCTCAATCGTCGCCGTCAGCGCAAACAGATTCCAGTCAGGCAGACTGTCATCGAAAAGATCTACGAGTGCCGTGACGGTGGCATACGATGCCTCACCTACATCACCCTGATGATGTAAGTTATTCCATAACTCGTCCCAGACACTCGCGACGTCAACGTTAGCAGCTAATTTCAACAATGCAGGCCGAGGATCATACGGCACCCCATACCCACCAGCTAACGTCGCCCATTTTGGATCCGATAACAGCATCTGGAGAATCAGCGATTTCAATTAGCCTTAGCGAACACTTGGACCTTGTAGCTCAACCGCAGCCGCCGCGCGACCTATCACCGGCGAGATAATAAGCCAAAAGTAAAGACTCTCACGAGCTTTAGGCGCCCGCCTTTCCGACACCGCTCCCGAGTTATATAGTTACGCCCATGCGCGTGATGGGCTTCATGGAAAATTTGTTGGCGCTGGAAGCAGAAACAAAATACTTGTTAGCTGCGGACGGCCGTTCTTATGAACAAACATTGATGCAGGAGTTGTTGAGGATATTTAAGGAAGCTGAACTTCAGTTTGGGCCAAGAGATGCCTCATATCAACTGTCTATACCGCGGATTACCGAATGTCATAATTCGCGGACTTTCATTCTTCGGCCCCTTCGGATGGCCAGAATATATCTTAGCCGCGATTCCAAAACTAAGCCCTGGATTGCTTCATTAGAACTTGCTCATGAAGCGATTCATGTACTGAGTCCCGCAGCATTTGGCAGGGGTCCAACAATCCTGGAAGAGGGACTTGCGGAATATTTCGCCCAGAGATATGCGAATCGCGTTCATGGGCTTACGTTTGAACGGGGTGCTAATCCCAAAGCTGACGCTGTGATGCGCGCCGTCTCAACTCTTCTGGCTAAGAATCAATTCGTCATAAAGAATTTGCGAACTCGTCAACCGGTAATCTCAAAAATCGATGAAAGACTTCTGGTTGAAGTGGCTGGCATCGAGCTTAGTCAGGCAAAGTTTCTGTGTACCGACTTCCTGCGTTATTGGCGAACCTCGGCCTGAAGGAAGGATCGTAATGAAAAGTCAGAAATATATCCTCATCGTTCTCACCATTTTTGCCGCCTCAGTTCCCGTTATGGCGCAAGAGAAAAAACTTGCCGGCGCGCAAACAGTAATTGATAGCCCAAGTGGAACGGAATACATATCCGCAGCCGGACGGTTCAAGATCCGCTTTCCCGCTGTGCCTCAGGAGTTCGAAGGCACGAATGACACGAAGCTGGGACAAATCGCTTCGCACATTGTGATGGTTGGCACAGACGTTACGCATGCTGTGAACTACACCGACTATCCGATGAACATCGAACAACCAGAACTTGTAAAACGAGTTCTGAACAATGCGCGTGATGGCGGCCTCGCGCGTGTTGCTAAGGAGGAGCCCCGCATCCTATCCGAAACGGATATTTCAGTGGAGGGTCATCCCGGCAAGTTCCTGCGTGTGGAACTAAAAGGCAACGGGGTCCTTCGATACAAATTAGTAGTGGTAGGAAATCGAGTTTATGTGCTTACCGTCGGAACCCCAAAGCGTCCCGATGCTCAAGCTGAGTATGAGAAAATGGCCACCGCCTTCTTCGACTCCTTCAAACTCATAACTCCCCTGGAAGCCGATCTCGGCGGAACCTGGAAAGAATTTTCATCCGCGGAGGGCAAATTCAAGATTAAGTTTCCAGGACTTCCGTACCAGACGCCTCTCGAACTTTCTAATGAATTGAAGTTTCAGGTCGCCGGTTATCAATCAGCGGGTTCATACAGTGCGAGGTATAGGGAGTTTCCCGAACCCGTAAAGGATCCAGCAGCGTTAAAAATCTTCCTCGATAGGATGCGGGACGCCGAACTGGGATATTTAGAACAACGGGGCATCAAACCTAAAGTCCTTAGCGAAACCGACATTACCTACGATCGATACGCCGGCAGAATGCTGGTTCTGGAGCTGCCCAAATTGTTTTATCGCAACAAGACGATCGTAGTTAACAATCGGCTTTACGTACTGACCGTCATTGTTCCGAAAGCTGATGCTCAGGCGGTGGCCAATGCGTACGAACAGCTCGCAATGAGATTCATCGACTCGTTTGGTTTGATTCCCTGAAACGGAACACCAGTAACCTCAACCTACGCCCAGCGAGATCCGTAGATACCGGCATGCAGCGTATTAAGTAAACTCCAAATGCTCTCCAGGGCTCTTTCAACCGCGCTAATATCAATAGGAAAGCGAATTCCGGGACGCTCGAATTCATCGCGAAGCTCTAATGCCAGTTTGAATTCCTTCCAAGCGCTGCTATTGCGATCCAAAGGCTCCGTTGAAAGCTCTTTAAATAGATAATCAATTCTTTCATCAAGCGGTGGGGTCGGTTCTTGGAAACACACTTCGAACTGGTCAGTAACCAATTTCAGATACGCTTCAATCGCGCTAAAACCGATCACTAAAGCCACACGAAAGTGTTCGGAGGCTTGCGCCGGCGACGAATTCCTACGTCCCAACTCGAGATAACTATCTGCCCGGTCACACAACAGTCGACCACTGGAAAACGGAAAACCATAACTCTCCGAGTCATGGACACGGCTCTTGGAATCAAAACGTTTCCGCCGCTGTTCCCGATTCAGCACATTGTGTATCTGTCGATGCGTCTCGCAAAAATAGCCCTGGTTCACAGCTTCTTGCCCGCAACGAATGCACTTTCGATCGCGACGCTTCCGCAGTTGATAGCGACGCTGCCGAGAAATCGAAAGACCGGTGATCTCGTCGCTGATTGGCTTTGGCATCAGGAATTAGCGTGTCTTTACTCGTATCTCAGCGTCTCCAACGGATCGACTCTCGTTGCGCGTCGCGCTGGTAAGTAACAGGCGAGCAGAGTCACTCCCATCAGTAGCACGGTTACAACTCCGATAGTAAACGCATCGCTTGTCGTCAATCCAGTCAACATACTCGATAACAGTCGCGTCGCGGCGAGTGACACGGGAATGCCAATGACGGCGCCAATCACAACCAGCTTCATGCCCTGCTTTAGTACGAGAGCCAGAACGTTGTGTGCCTGTGCTCCAAGAGCCATGCGAATTCCGATCTCGCGTGTGCGTTGCACTACCGACCACGCCATCACGCCATAGAGCCCAATGACCGCCAGCATGAGAGCCAAAGCGCCGAGCGCTGTCGCTCCGTGTGACGCGGCAGACATAATCGTCTGTGCTCCGGCGATTTTCTCTTCCAACGTGTTAACGAACAGTCGCAGCACGGGCTCGACAGCATAAGCCTCACGACGCGCGAGATCTTTCAGGGCCGCGGCATCCGTCGTAGTACGCACCAGCACTGTCGTATCCATTTCGCCAGGCTGAGCGCCGGGAAGATAGACGATGAGCGGCGGGGTTTCTCCGGAGCTATACATCTGATTGTCACGTGCAACGCCGACTACTTGCGCCGAAGAAAAGATGCTGTTCGTCCCGCCGTCACGCACTGGCTCCTCGATACGTAACAGTTTGCCTAGCGCGTTCTCACCAGGCCAGAGGTTTCGCGCACTCGATTCACTGACGATGAGTACTGGCGTGTGTGCGTTTTCCTCATCCGTTGTAAACGCACGTCCGAGAACGAGCGGCGTACCGATCGTTTCGAGATAGGCGGAGGGAATTTCTTCAATCGGCACGTTGGAGTACTGCTTTGGACCAGCTCCGCCATGGTCCAACAAGGTGATAATACCGGGACCAAGAGACACGCGATCGAGGCTGACACTCTTCACGCCCGGCAGCACGGCGAGCCGCGTCATCAATTGCTGCTGAAAGACCTTCGCACGTTCCGCGTCATAACCACTCAATTCGAGGCTATAACCTACGGAGAGAAGGTTCTTTGCTTCATACCCCGGATCCGTTGCCAAATTGAGTTGGACGCTACGCAATAACAGTCCGGCTGGAATCAGCAACACAAAACAGATCGAGACCTGAGCGACAACAAGTGCCCCGCTCAGCCGCGATCGCGCTGAGCGCCCGGTCGCGGTTGCACCTTCCGACTTGACCACTCCGATCAAATCGGACCGAGTGGCGCGCAACGCTGGAACAAGCCCAAACGCGATGCCGCTCAATAACGCAAGCCCAAAAGAATAAGACAGGACGCGCCAATCCGGCGTGAGATCGATAGCGACTCGCATCATTTCTGCACCAGCGTAGCGCACGAAAATCACCGACAAAAACAGGTTGAGACTCCACCAGGCGAGCAGCACTCCAGCGACGCCGCCCACGATGCTCAACACCAAACTCTCGGTCAGTAACTGTCTAACTAGCCGCCAACGACTTGCGCCGAGACACAGTCGAACACCGATTTCTTTCTGTCCCGCGATCGCTCGCGCGAGTTGCATGTTGGCGATATTGAGGCAGGCGATTAGGAGGATAAGACCAGTGGCTCCGAGGACCATTCCGATAAACACCCACGCTTCGATTGGGAACTTGAGGTCGTTGATCGGATCGACGGCGATTGTTGTCTTTGGATCAGTGTTCGATTTCGTATCGAGTTGGCCCAACAGAACGTTCATCTCGGTGCGCGCTTCAGGCGCGGTGCTGCCTGGCTTGAGCCGCGCGTAGATGCTGAGCCAGGGAAAGTCGCGTCCGCCGTACCAGTCTCTCTTTTCAGAAGGGATGCCTTCGAAACGATCCGACGACATAGCACCACGCATCGCGAACGGCAGCCAGATGTCAGGCATCTCACGCCTGAGGCCAACGAACTCGGGATGAGTAATTCCGATCACCGTGAACGGTTTTCCATTTAACTTGATGCTGCTACCAACAAGCTGTGCCTCACTCCCAAAGCGGCGCTGCCAAAAGCCATGACTCACGACGACGACTGGATCACGACTGGGAACACTGTTCTCTTCGGCTGTGAAAAAACGTCCCAGATGCGTGTTACCACCAAGCGTCGCGAAGTAGTTTTCTGAAACGAAGTTTCCGAGAATCTCTTCAGGGTCGCTGTTAGGCCGGTTTTCTCCGAGAAGAAAACGCTCCTCTTCGAAGACGGCTATCACATCGGAGAACGATTGGTTGTGCTCGCGAATGTAGGCATAGTCGGGAAATGAAAACCGGTCCGTTCGCCGGGCGCCTTCTTCGGAGAAGAAGCGCACAACCGACTCCGGCTCCTTGACCGGCAACGGACGCAGCAAGAGGTTGAAGACGCTGAAGATTGCGGCGTTCACGCCAATCCCCAACGCGAGCGTCGCGATCACGACCACGGTGAAGCCCGGCCGCTTCAACAGACTTCGAAGGCTATATCTTAAGTCTTGAAACATAGGTGTGCTTTTTAGTTCCTCAAGTCATAAACGACTCGCAGTCTTCGCCATTAACAACGATCTTTCATGATCCTATTCAACGATAGTGGATCAGTGATATAAGCCTAAAGCTTTCTCTCGGAACCGCCTCGTGCAATGGACACTCAGTTGCCAACTGAAGACAACAAATATGAGCAAAGTTATCGTTATTGGAATCGGAGGCAGGGGGATCACGGCTATAGATCACATGATCAGTTCTGGGCTATCGAAAGTTGAGTTTCTAGCGATCGATACCGAGAGAGCTTCAGTAGATCGCTCCCTTGCTCCTGTCAGACTCTTCATCGGAACATCTGATACCAGCGGGGGGCCATCCGTTAGCGAGGTTTCCTTCTTCTTGGGACAACGAGAACCCGAAATCCGCCGAGCTCTGGAGGAAGCTACGCTGGTGTTCGTAGTGACCTGCTTGGGAGGTAGAACAAGCACCGCGGCAGCACCATTGGTTGCGTCAATCGCCCAATCCATTGGAGCGTTAACTGTGGCTGTGGTGTCCGTGCCCTTTGCATCAGAGGGCGAGCAACTTGCAAGACAGGCCCTTCACGGCTTGCGCGCCCTAAAAGAGTCGGACTGCGCCACCGTAATAATTGGTCCACCCAATTACTTGCGGCCTCGGAATTTCAGTTCAGTTGCTGCTGTGGAATATGAAGCTCTTTTTTTCCGAATGAAACGCTGCGTTCAAGCACTTTCTGACGTCACTTCGGTATACGGGCCATTCAACCTCTCGGTTGAGGATCTTGGTGATGTTTTTAGCGGAATTTGCTTTATGGGAATGGGTACCGGGAAAAGTCACACCGGAGGGAGACGCGTACCTCTTGAAGCGGAGAAAGAAGCAATTGGTGAGCTAATCTTTCAAGGGGGTAAGCTTGATGAAGCTCGAAGTGTTTTTGCGGGCTTTGGGATCACCAAGAATATGGGTATCAACGAGATCCAGACGGCAGTAAGTTTTTTGAGACAACGTTTACTTTCAACGACAAACTTGGTTTTTGGTGCAGTAGAGAATGCTGATGACACCGATGAATTCAGGATTACGCTAATAGCCTCAGGTTTCGAACTTGACAAGTTCGAACAGAGATTCTTGGCCGCCCTCACTGCCGGAAATAAATCAATAGGAGAATCTAAAAGTGACGAGGACAAGCCAGAGATCTTTGTAGTTTGGGATCCTGAAGTCGTCGCAACGGAAGATTATGCTTCCCTAATTGAATCGATTGGGGACTTGGTCCGGCTTGAAGGTGGAGTCGGCGTAAAGCGAATTCGAAATATCGAGATTGAAATGCCAGTCAGTGAGGAACTACTGGTATGAGCGACGATGGGTCCCCCACTGGTCCAACCAACGATGTTCCAATCTCTGTGGACATCTATGGAATTAAGGTCGAGACGATAAGCAAGCAAACTGACCTGGGCGATCCGGAGCCAACTACATGGTCTCAAGTTGCTCACCAATTGCATCGTCACCTGATGCGACTGGCAACTGCGCCAACGCGCTTGGTTGTGCAAGTATTAGAATCCGCTACTCAGTTAGTACGAGGAGTCGGTAGGTTGCCTAGTGCCGTTGCTCGGCGACTTGAGCACGCTCACTACGAAGCCGATAAACGAGAAGAGACTAAACAAATAGTCGCCCAAGAAAACACTCAACCGCGGCAACTACCCTCATCAACCGAAACCGCAACAGAGAACCTCGAAGTCGAACGAGCATTGAGGGTTATCGAGCGCATTCTTGCAAAATATGCCGCACAAGGCCTCGACGCCTACGTAGACTTTACTCCTCAAGGCAAGGCAGTGATCGTCATCGGGGCACCTCCAAACAGTTCGAGCGAAGTTCTGAAGGCAATCAACGAAGCCCAACAGGCGCTCTTATTAGAAGCTAGCTCTGAACCGAAGAGTTAAGTCTGTCTAGCGGCTCTTGATTGCTCAGCGTACAACAAAAATGAAACCAATCTTCTGGACCGCTCTGCCAAACGGTATAGTTGCCGACCAAAAGCAAGATCGTCCGGTGAGAAATAGAAAGTCGTACAAATGGCACACATTAGTCTTCCAAACGGTTTGCCCGGAATAACCGGGCCGCTGACCAAGTCCCGAAACTGCAAAACACCTGCGTGGTCTCGCGGAGGAGTTGCTGCGCGGGCCATCTTCGCTCACTTCCGCCGAACGCGAACTAATCGCCACCTACGTCTCGTCACAGAACGACTGCAATTTCTGCATGAACTCCCACGCTGCGATTGCCAGGCATCTGTATGGTCAAGATCGTGATCTGGTGGACCAGACGATCTCGAATTTTCAACAGTCGGATCTCAGCGACAAAATGAAAGCTTTGCTGGTAATTGCCGGTAAGGTGCAACAGGGTGGACGGCGCGTTACCGATGAAGACGTCGCAGCCGCCCGCGCGGCCGGTGCTGACGATAAAGCAATTCACGACACCGTACTGACCGCTGCCGCTTTCTGCATGTTCAATCGCTATGTCGACGGCCTGGCGACGTGGACGCCAGAGGATCCGGCTATGTATGAGCAGGGCGGAGCGGTGCGCGCTGAGAAGGGCTACTTGTACGTTCCGGGGAGCAATGCATAATCCGCAGCTCATCCCACTCACACGATCACGAACCGATCGCGACTCTACGAGTTCTCCGCCGGCCTTTCATTGGGAGGATTGGTACGCAGCGGTGGGCGGTCGCACGATCAGCATCGACGAAGTCAACCGCTTGCAGAAGTACATCCATCAGGAGCAGTACCCTCGATTCGATGGTCCAGTGGCAACGACCCGACGCGAGTTCGTGTCGCCCGCAGAGGCATCAGGACACCTCAAGGAACGCGAAGAAAGGCTCCAGATGACTTTACCTAGCCATTGACGTAAGCGAGGCCCGAAGATTCACAACAAAGGAGTGTCGCGGTTTAGACGTCAGCGCCTACTCGGTAAATAAACACCCAAGGGAGGTCCGTACTCGGAATGCTGGGGAGGTCAGCGTTGGTACTGTTCGGAAATTGCTTCGGGTCTTCGAACGACGCCACCTGTGTTGCGCTTCAGGGCAGCTTTTATAGCCTCAAGCGTCAGCGAACCTATTGGTTTGCGATTCTGAGCGATCACGCGTAACCAAGCTCGCCAGCCAAGCTGCGGAAAATAGATCCCTCGAAAAAACAGACGGGCAATGAGGTGACTGAACCGATATTCCAACGGGTAATCTTTACTTGCATCGATGACCTCCGCGTTTCGGCTCGGGCTGTAAGATGAAGCCCAGGCGAACTCTGTTTCGGTCCGGGCTTCAGCGATGGTCATCTTTAATGGATTGTGGGCCATCGCAAACGGCGCAAAATCCAACCAGTGTTTCGGCCGGGTTAGCCGGCCAGCCTTCTCAAGTCGAGCATAAAGCGGCGTCGCCGGAAAAGGTGTTAGTTGTCCAAATACAGGCAGGCCCGGCGGCCACGAGCGAATCTCATCCAGCGTACGTTTCGCTATGCCCATCGTGTCGTTATCCATACCAAAGATGAACGAGGTGATGGCGTAGACGTTTCGTTTAGCAAGTCTTTCCAGAACGGCGCCATACTCCGAAGGCTTACTGAAATTTTTATTTACATCAGCCATGTTGGCGGGATCGATTGATTCCATGCCGATGAACACCCATTTACCTCCCGACTCGGCAACGAGATCCACAAGCTCTTCGTCGCGCAAGAGGTTGGCACTAATCTGAGCGACCCAGGGAACCTGCGCATTAGCGGCGATGATGTCTCTCAACAGCGACTTCGTACGTTTGATATTTATCGCAAGGTTATCATCAATGAAGAAGACGGCAATTTGACCACGTTCACGTCGAGCCCGCGCTTTAAGCCGCAACAACTCTTCGACGACGCTCTCATTAGTGCGAAAGCGAATTGAATCACCAAAGAAACCAGTCACGGTGCAAAACTCACAACCATAAGGGCAGCCGCGGCCCGTTTCGACGGGGACAATATGAAACTTTCCCCAACCCGTTCCAATTCTCGACAGGTACGGTTGCATGAATGCCGGAACTAAATTGAACTGATCGAGGTCGAGCGTTTCCCATGGCACTGAAGGATACGGCTGCAACGTAGGCTTACGGTCAACTCCTTTTGCATCTCGCTCGGGCTGATAGACTTCTTTCAGTTCACCGCTGGCAGCATCGCTCACAATCAGTGGCCACGTTTCATCGGCTTCGCCCAGCGCAACCGCATCGGCATGCCGCGGCCCACCATCGCGTCCCAGTGCTTCGCCTGGAACTTCTGTGACGTGGGGTCCGCCGAACACGACTGGCACACCAACCGCCCGGATTGCGTCAGCCACCCGGTAAGCTTTCGCAATCATGCGGGTCATCGCGCCAATACCAACCAGGTCGATCTTTTCGCTCCTGATGAAGTCAACCAACTCGGTATCGGTCATTGCGCGGGCATTGCCATCAAGAAGCAAAACGTCGTGCTCAGGCGGCGTTAGCGCCTGAAGCAAGAACATCCAGAGGTGCGGCATGAAGTTGCGAGTCACCCCGTTATCCGGGTTATACAGAAGTATTCTCAAAATGTTTTCTCGACTAAAAACTGCTCTCTACGGGCGGACGATTGAGGTTTTGTTAATTAGGAAGGAGCGACACAACCTACTTAAGGGAAACTATGATTGAATTAAATGATACATCCTGACAAATTAGAGAGTTGACTATAACAGAAAATCTGAAAAGTTGTGATCGTCTCGACTAATATAAGTCACTCGATGCATCGCGTTAGTACGCTCCCGTACAGTTGGACTAACTCGCGCGTGCCTCGATGATGTCACCAATGCCGGCAACCACAAGCCTGGCGTCGTCCAACCAGCATACGGCAGTATCCCAGCAATAATGGCGGGCGCATATATCCCT
>Ga0307505_10000135_pt1 | contig 90884 bp, 81 predicted proteins | sample 23_S_MG_FD_202183 | JGI IMG/M metagenome (GOLD analysis project Ga0307505, IMG submission 202183) | Soil microbial communities from Populus trichocarpa stands in riparian zone in the Pacific Northwest, United States - 23_S | ecosystem: Environmental > Terrestrial > Soil > Riparian zone > Trees... | reverse complement strand
TAAGCAGCACGACCTCTTCTTTTTTCGTCAGTTTCAAACCGAGCCAAATGCCGAGACCAGCAAACAGCAGCGCGATCAGTCCGCCGTAGATCTCCAGGGAATGCTCCACGACCAGAAAGCGAAACTCGATCAGCTTAAGGATGGCGATCAGCGCACCACCCGTGAGGCCGTAGATTAATCCGTGTATGAGTGTCTGCCGCTTCATTGACTCCTAACAAATTAGTTGACAGTGGTCGGTCATCAGCCTATACTCCTAAAAACTTAGGAGACAAGAGATGGCGCGTCCGAAAACCGAGAACCTGACCCCGCTGGAGCTTGAGATTATGCACGTGCTGTGGGAAACCGGACCCGCAAATGTCCAGACGGTGCAGCAAAAACTCAAACGCGAGCTCGCCTACACCACCGTTCAGACGATGCTCAATATCCTCGAACGAAAAGGCAAGGCGAAACGGACGCTGAAGAACCGCGCCTATTTTTATAAACCCGCGGTAAGCCGCAAACAGGTGATCGGCAAACACGTCAGCGATGTGGTCGATCGGCTCTTTGGCGGTTCGGCTGAAAGTTTGGTGATGAGTCTTGTGGAAACCAAACATCTCACGCCGGAAAAACTCGCACGTCTGCAAAAACTGGTCGAGAAACGCGGCGACCAACCTCAGGAGAAGTCAGATGAAAACAAGTAGCCAACTCCTGCTGACGTTTCTGTTGAATGCCGTCTGGCAGATTGCCTTAATCGCGGCGCTCGCGAGTTTGGGCGCGTGGTTGTTGCGCCGATCGGCGATACGTTTCCAACATTGGCTTTGGGTCGGAGCGTTGTGCTTGAGCGTGCTGGTTCCGGCAGTTGCCGCCGTCGGTGAGTTGGCGAACGGTTCAACGCTGGCTGTTGAAACGAGCTATGAGCGACAATTGAGTAGTCCGTTTGCTAGCGGTCAAATAACTCCCTCGCTCGAACGCACCCCGGCGGGCTTCTCGAGTTCAGCGTTTCAGTTGAGCCGCAGCGCGGTGCTTGTTCTTCTCACGGCTTATTTCCTCTTCCTCCTTTACCGAATTTTCAGACTCGCACAGGCTTGGTACACGACGCGGAGAATTCGCAACTCCGCAATCGAGATTGACCCTGACGAAGATCTTCTGGAGATCATTCGCCAGTGCGAGATGCGTCTTAACCTTGAGCCTGATCGCGTGACGTTCAGCCGTTCGGAATCTTTGCCGGTGCCGGTCACGGCCGGCCTGTTTCGTCCGGTGATCATTCTACCTGTAACACTGCTCCACAAGGGCGACACCGATCTGCTCACGTCTGCAATAGGTCACGAATTCATTCATGTAGCGCGGCACGACTACGTGCTCAATTTCTTCTACGAACTCCTCTTTTTGCCTGTCTCGTTTCATCCCGCGGCGGCGTTGTTGCGCAGCCGGATCAAACAGACGCGCGAACTCTGTTGTGATGAGCTGGTGGCGGAGCGAATTCTAAACGCGCAGGTTTACGCCCGCTCTCTCGTGGCCCTCGCCAGCTCAGCACCACCTCTGCGTAGGCTCTCTGTTACGACAACCGTAGGCATCGCCGATGCTGACATTCTGGAGGCCCGTATCATGTCATTGTTAAGTAAACCGAAACTGAACCGACGCTGGAAGAAGTTATTGCTGGTGGCCGTGTCGTTGTTGCTGTTGATTCCGTCCCTCGCGGCAGCGGCTTTTGCGATGCGCTTCGAAGTCGCGCCCATCCCACAGGACCCGACGCAGCAAGAGAGGGAGTTGAAAGAGAAGTCGAAAGCTGATTCGGAAATGCGTCGCGAGGCGTTCACGCTTAACGACCAGGTCAAAGAACGAATGGCGCGCGATCCGCGTTTCCGCGAGGAAGTGGAGCGCAAACGGGAAGTCGAGATGGAGATGCGCGCGTTAAAGCAAGCGGCGCTGGTGCGTCTTTCGCGCATCACCATGGACCAGGCGATTCAGATCGCCACCAGCCAGTTTCCGGGCAAAGTCCTTAATTGCAATCTGGACGCTGACCGTTGGGAAGAGCCCGGCAAGTTGGCGAAGGACGGCGTTGTTTTTTATGAAGTAGTCATCGCAGATGAGGTTGTTAGCGGAGGTGTCACGCGTGTCGCCGTGAACGCCGTTGATGGCACGATCCTCAAGAGCGGAAAAGAACTCCCGCGCAAACGCAGTCCTCAAAACGATTAAACCCACTCTTTTTCAAATCCAGGGTCTCTGTGGCTTGCCACAGAGACCCACACGGTAAGTCCTCTGTTTACACACTCCAGCCCCTTTCTGTAGACTGACTCGCCAGTTGGAATCCTCAAGCGTAGTAGGAGAATTGACAAATGTTTTCCCCCCGCAATGCCCAGATCATTGCTGTACTGCTGGTTCTTTCGTTCGTATTCGCCACGCCGTCAATCACCCGATCGCAGTCTCCGGCTAAAGTACCCAGTGCGTCCAAAGACGCGGCCAAAGAAAAGCCCGCCGGCGATAAACCGAAGCGTGATTACTCGCAGGAAGCTGTCGTCGTCGAACAGTTGAGCACCGGTTATCGCTTTGAACGCGACGGCACGGGTCAACGCGAGTTGAGTCTGCGCGCCAGGGTGCAAAGCGATGCGGGTGTCGAAAGATTTGGTCAATTGGTCTTTGGCTACAGCTCGGCCAACGAAAAGCTCGACATGGATTTTGTGCGCGTGCGTAAGGCTGACGGCACTGTCGTCAACGCCGCCACCACCGACATTCAGGATCTGACTGCGCCGATCGCTCGTGAGGCGCCGATCTACACTGACTCGCGGCAAAAGCACATCACTGTTCCGGGTCTGCGTCCAGGCGACGTGATCGAATATCGCATTGTTTGGACCATCCACACTGCGCTTGCGAAAAACCATTTCTGGGTCGAACACGATTTCATCAAAAAGGGAATCATCGTGCTCGACGATCAGTTGACCGTCAACATTCCCGCCGCGAGCAAAGTCAAACTCAAGACTGATCCCGAGTTTGAACCGGCGATCAAGGAACAGGACGGCCGGCGCATCTATTCGTGGAAGCACGCGAGCCTCCAGACCGCCAGCGAGGAAGAGGAAGAACGAAAGAAAAAAGAAGAAGCCGCAGAAGCTGACGAAGAAGAGGAGAAGGAAGATGAAGACGAGATTCGTCCCGACGTGCAGCTAACGACCTTCCAAAGCTGGGACGAAGTCGGGCAGTGGTACGCCGATCTGCAACGCGATCGCGTCGTCCCCGACGAAAAGATCAAAGTCAAAGCCGAGGAGATCATTAAAGGACGGACCAGCGAAAAAGAGAAGGCGCAGGCGTTGTATGAATACGTTGCGAAGAACTTCCGCTACGTGAGTCTTTCACTGGGCCAGGGCCGTTACCAGCCGCACTCCGCTACTGACGTGATGGTCAATCAGTACGGCGACTGCAAAGACAAACACACGCTGCTCGCTTCAATGCTCGCGGCGACGGGACTGCGCGCGTATCCGGTGTTGATGAACTCCGCGCGCAAGATCGACGTCGACATGCCTTCGCCCGGGCAGTTTGATCACGTCATCAGCGCGATTCCCTTGGGCAACGAAACGCTTTGGGCTGATACGACTTCGGAAATCGCGCCGGTTGGATTGTTGTCGCCGCGGCTGCGCAACAAGAAAGCGTTGATGATTCCCACGAGTGGTCCGGCGCGTTTGGAAACAACACCGGCGGAACCGCCGTTTCTCTCGTCCGAACTCGTGACCCTCGAAGGCACAGTCGACGATCTCGGCAAGGTCACTGCGAAAGCGAAACTCGTTTTGCGTGGCGACTCGGAAATGTTCATGCGTTACATGTTTCGCCGCACGCCGAAGAGCAACTGGAAGGCCCTCGGATTTTATCTCGGCATGGCCGGAGGCGTTATGGGCGAAGTCACTGATATAAACATCAGCGATCCAGCCGATCTGACAAAACCGTTCGAGATCGAATTCAACGTTACAAAGAACGACTTTCTCGACTGGTCCAGCAAGAAGCTCAAGGTTGAGCTGCCGTTTCCGCCGTTCCGCTTGCAGCAGTTTGGCGGGCGGAAGACTACGAGCAAGAAGCCGCTCGAACTCGGACCACCGATCGACGTCTCCTTCTCGTTGAAACTCACGTTGCCGAGCAAGTATCAGGCGCGACTGCCGCTGCCTTTGAAAGTTGCACGCGACTACGGCGAGTATGCCGCAAGTTACAAACTCGAAGGACAAACCTTGATTGGCCAGCGTTCGCTTCGCCTTCGCCAGCGCGAACTGCCTGCGGAACGTTTGCAGGATTATCAGGCGTTTGCCGCCGCGGCGCGCTCCGATGCGGCGCAAACGCTCGCGCTCGAAACTGACGTGGCCGGCACGCCTGCCATACCCGATTCAGCCAAGACTGAAGATCTGATACAGGCGGCGCAAGCTGCTTCCGGTAATCGGAACTATGTGGTCGCCGAACAACTGCTGCGGCGCGTGTTGGAAAAAGAACCGAAGCACAAGACCATTCGCCGCAATCTTGGGTTTGTGCTCGCCGAACAGCGCAAGTTCAAAGAGGCGGTCGAGGTTCTGCAAGAGCAGACGAAGATCAATCCGTACGAAGATTACGCTTACAACCTGCTTGGCCGTGTTTACTGGCGGCAGCAGGATTACGCTAACGCGGAGCAGGCGTTTCGCAAACAGATTGAAGTGACGCCGTTGGACCGTTATGCGCACGCGAACCTGGGCCAAATGCTGGTTGAGTGGCGCAAGTATAAAGAGGCGGTGCCCGAGCTCGAGCAGGCCATCTCGCTCACGCCGGAAGAGGAACTGCTGCACGTGAGTCTGGGCCGCGCTTATTTGAACCTCGGAGAAGACGAGAAGTCGATCAAGGCTTTTGAAGAAGCGCTCAAGCTCGATCGCAGTCCGCTGGTATTGAACGACATCGCTTACTACCTCGCGGTGAAGGGCGTGCAGCTCGACAAGGCGGTGCAATACGCGGAGTCGGCAGTGACGTCGGTGGCGAACAGTTTGCGCAATGTCGAGGCGGGCAATTTGACGATGGACGATCTGCGCAACGTCTCGTCGTTGGCTGCATATTGGGACACGCTCGGCTGGGTTTACTTCCAAAAGGGCGATCTCGACGCGGCGGAGAAATACCTCAAGGCTGCGTGGATACTTCAGCAGCATAGTGAGGTGGGCCATCACGTAGGCGCGGTCGCCGAGAAACGCGGCAACAAGCAGGAAGCGATTCGCTTGTATGCGCAAGGCGCAGTGGCGGAGCGCGTCATGCCCGAGGCGCGTGAGAGTCTGTTGAAGTTGACGACTCCGGATTCGATCGAGAAGTTGTTGGAGACGGCGCGAAAAGATTTGCCGTCCTACAACAAGTTCGACGTCGGCCAGTTCGCGCCGGATCTGAAAGAGTCTGCTGAGGCGGAATTTTTCATCGTGCTCGCACCGGACGCTTCGCGCAATGCGCAGGTTGTTGACGTGAAGTTCATCAAAGGCGCGGACAGTTTGAAGCCTTTGGGTTCGCAGTTGAAGTCGGGGAAATATTCCTTAGTCTTCCCCGACAGTTCACCAACCAAGATCGTCCGTCGCGGCACGTTGCTTTGCCTCCCGAAACCGGGGCAATGCACCTTCACGCTCGTGAGCCCGGATCTGATCACATCCGTGGATTAAGCTACGCCGCTTTGACGTCGCGCAGGGGCTCTTTGCCGAGCTCCTGCATCAGAGTCGCGAAGCCGGGGAGATCCAGTGACTGTGGACCATCCGAAAGGGCGCGCTCGGGGCAGGGATGAACTTCGATCAGCAAGCCGTCCGCTCCCGCGGCTGCCGCGGCTTTTGACATCGGCGTGATCAAACTGCGCAAGCCGGTTCCATGCGAGGGATCCGCGAGCACCGGTAAGTGCGACAGTTCCTTGACTAAGGCCACGGCCGCCAGGTCCAACGTGTTTCGTGTCGCGGTCTCAAACGTCTTGATCCCACGCTCGCACAAAATCACGTTTGCATTTCCACCCGACAACAAATACTCCGCCGCCAGTAACCACTCTTTCACTGTCGCCGACGGGCCGCGCTTCAACAAGATCGGCTTCGACACCGGCGCCAGCTTTCGCAACAGCGAAAAGTTCTGCATGTTGCGCGCGCCCACCTGCAGGATATCCGCATACTCCGCGACGATCTCAACATCCGTCTCGCTCATCACTTCAGTAACGATCGGCAACCCCGTTTCGCGGCTCGCGTGTTTCAAAAAGCGCAACGCCTCGACACCCAATCCCTGAAAATCGTACGGCGAGGTGCGCGGTTTATAAGCTCCGCCGCGCAACATGTCAGCTCCCGCTGCTTTTACCGCATGCGCGGTCTGCATCAGTTGATCTTCCGATTCAACCGAACACGGACCGGCGATAACGACGAGCTCGTCACCACCGATCTTCACTCCGCGCACGTCGACAACGGTGCGCGCCTGGCGCAACTGACGGCTGACAAGCTTAAACGGATGCGAGATCTGAATGATTTCCGCAACGCCCGGCGCCGCGCGCAGCGCCTCGACCTCCGAACGCCGGTTACTGTTACCAACAGCGCCGATAACAGTGCGTTCTTCACCGTGAATAACGTGTGCTTGAAAACCACACTCGCGAATGCGATCGATGACGTGGTTAATTTCTTCGGAGGTGGCGGTGCTGGTCATGTTGACAATCATGATTCCTTGCCTTTCATTGCTAGTAAAACAAAGCGGGTAAAGTTTTCGGGCCGATCCTGAATTGATTCGCGAATGATTCGTGCGCCGTAGAGTTCAGCCGCGCGCCGTCCGGCGATTGCCGCGCGTGTTGCGTCTCCATGACGAACGATCTCGGCAACGCTGCCGGCGGTGTCATCCGCGTCGATGGGTTTGAGGCGGGGATGTTCTGCGAAAAAGCGTTTGCACTGCGCGAGCGCCACGGGATGCGATTGCACTGTGTCGATGTTGGTTAACATGGCGTCGAGACAACCGATGAGGTGTTGCTCGATCTGAATCTCCACCTCGTCGAGCGCGCGCAGCGGGCTGCGTTGCAACAGCTCGAGTGAAGCGTGAACCGGGCCGGCGATACTGTTCGCAACGGGCGCGAGAACGTAATCCGCCTCACCATTCTCAACGCTGCGAAACAGCGTTTCAAATGTTCGTTGCGGCACGAGCTCGATGTCCGGGCCAAGCAGTTTCAACGCAGCCTCTTCGCTGAACGCGCCGCGCTCGCCTTGAAACGCCACTCGTGGTTTGTGCTCCAATGAATTCACGAGACTTTGCGGCTCCTCACGAATTCGGCTGCCGGCGAAACGTCTATCTGAATCCTGCGCGATTCGCGAATGATGCGCCGGAAGAGTTTGTGAACTGCGCGATCGTCGAGCGGGCCGGTGTTGAGGTGTCGCAAACGCGTCAACACATACTGCTCGCGGTCGGGATCGCAAAACGGCACGTTTTGGGCCTTCTTCAACGCACCGACTTTGAGCGCGAGACGCGCCCTGACGTTCAAAAGCCGAAGCAATTCAGCGTCGACCTCGTCGATCTCGTTGCGCCAATGCTCTATATCCATCATGACCTCTCCGTCCAGGGCAACAAAAAAAACCAGCCGCGACTTTCAGGATCGCGGCTGGCTCGTTTGAAGGTGTTGTGCTTGCTTTTAGGTTCTCAGCACATCTTTTTCGCACATCGCCGGTCCGCTCTCCCCGTAAAAGAAGGAGCGGAACGTAAAGGCGAAGTAGAAAAATGTGCGCGAGTTACGCATGACGAGGCCTACTATAGGCGCACGTGAAAAAGCGTGTCAAGAATTTTCGCCAGGAAGTAATCCCTAAGTCGGAGCGCGGGCGGCTCGCCCGCTGCTTGGCAGTCGCGCCCCGCATGGCTCCCAGTGCGGGCAAGCCGCCCGCGCTCCGGCTTCGACCGGATTACGGAATTAACAAGAGCTTCCCGGTCGTCCGCCTGCCTTCCAGATCGCGATGCGCCTGCGGTGCTTCAACGAGCGGGTACGCCTTGTGAATTCGCAGTTTCAATTCTCCCGCTGCGATCCACCCAAGAACATCACCCGCGCGCCACTCGAGCTCATCGCGCGCCGCAGTGTAATGAACCAACGTCGGACGCGTGATGAAGAGCGATCCTTTCTGCGACAACTTGATCAGATCAAACGGCGGCACCGCCCCACTCGATCCGCCAAACAGCACCATGTAACCGCGCGGTACGAGCACGTTGAGCCCTTTCTCGAAAGTCGCTTTGCCCACGCCATCGTAAACAACGTTCACGCCTTTCCCGTCAGTTAACCGCCGCGTCTCAGTTTCAAAATCTGCTTCGGTGTAGACAATGCATTCATCAGCGCCGGCATCGAGCGCGAGTTGCGCCTTCTCCTTCGTGCCCGCCGTTCCGATCACACGCGCGCCGATCTTCTTCGCCATTTGGACCAACAACGATCCGACGCCGCCGGCGGCCGCATGAATCAGCGCTGTCTCGCCGGCTTGCAATTTGTAAGTGCTGTGCAGCAGATAGTGGGCCGTCATGCCCTGAAGCATCGCCGCTGCCGCCTGCTCGACATCCAAACCGTCAGGAATCTTCACAAGACGGCTCTCAGGCACCGCTGCATACTCAGCATAACTTCCGAGCGAACCCGTGCACGCGACGCGATCGCCCGGCTTGAACATCTTCACTTCGCTGCCAACTTCAGTCACCACGCCCGCACCTTCCTGTCCGTTTATGAACGGAAGTTGCGCCGGGTAACGACCCTCGCGAAAGTAAACGTCGATGAAGTTCACACCCGCAGCTTTGATCTGCACGACAGCTTCATTCGGCTTCGGTTTTGGTTCCGGAACGTCGACGAGAACGAGCACTTCTGGCCCGCCTGTTTGGGAGACTTGAATTGCTTTCATAGTGAAGTGATTTTGCCACAGATCGTGTTAATCTGTGGCCCCTATGAAAAACGCAAAAGTATCTGTCCTACTCGCTGTCGCGCTGACCTGCGCTTTAGCGCAGATATCCGTGGCCCAGATCAAAATTCCGTACGAGACATACAAACTTCCAAATGGTCTCACGGTGATAATGTCGATCGATCGGACCACGCCCACGGTCGCGGTCAATATCTGGTATCACGTCGGTTCTAAAAATGAGGCGCCGGGCCGCACCGGTTTCGCGCACCTCTTCGAACACGTGATGTTCACCGGCTCCGGTCACGTCCCTTACGGGCTGCACGACAAGCTCACGGAAGGTGTCGGCGGCGGTAACAACGGCTCGACCACCAACGACCGCACCAACTACTACGAGACCATTCCGTCAAACTATCTCGAAACCGCGCTGTGGCTCGAATCCGATCGCATGGGTTTCCTGCTCGACACTCTCGACATCGCGAAGCTCAACGCGCAACGCGACGTCGTTAAAAACGAGCGTCGCCAGAGTTACGACAACCAGCCCTACGGGCGCGTGAGCGAGATTTTTTCGGCGGCGATGTATCCGAAAGGGCATCCGTATTCGTGGCCGGTGATCGGCTCGATGACTGATTTGAGTGCCGCATCTGAAGAGGACGTCAAAGCGTTTTTCCGGATTTACTACGCGCCCAACAACGCAACGCTCGCGATCGTCGGCGACTTCGATCCGGCACAGGCGAAGACTTGGGTACAGAAGTATTTCGGCGATTTGAAGAAGGGTGAACCGATCGAACGGCCTTCAGTTGCGGCCGCGAAGCTCGATGCAAGCAAGCGACTCGTTTACGAAGATCGGGTGCAAGTGCCGCGGCTGTATCTGCAGTGGCCCACGGTTGGGATCAAAAACAGTGACGACACGCCGCTCGCGGTGATGAGCTCGATACTTTCCGGTTCGCGCACTGCGCGGCTCACAAAAGCGCTCGTCTACGATTCGCAGTTGGCTTCGAACGTGTTTGCGTTTCAAAACTCAGCCGAAGACGTCGGCGTGTTTCAGGTGGTCGTAGTTCCGCGCCCGGAGCACACGTTGACTGAATTGGAAGCCGCAGTCGATCAGGTGATTCAGAAGTTCATCGCTGAAGGTCCAACAGCGGAGGAGTTGCAGAAAGCGAAGAGTGGTTTGGAGCTTAATTTCCTGCGCGGTCTGGAATCGAATCTCGGCAAAGCAAATCAACTGTTGGACGGCGCTGTGTTTTATGGCAATCCCGGGCAGTTCAGTGTCGATTATCAAAAGACGCTGGCGGTGACGGCGGCCGATGTGAAGCGCGTTGCGGCTTCATACCTGTCTCGCTCGCGCATTGTGTTGAGCGTGGTGCCGAAAGGTAAAAAGGATCAAGCTTCGAAAGCAGCCGAAAGCGAAACAGTGACGATGCTGACCAAACAGAGTCGCGGAGGTAGATCATGAAACGACAAAAACGACTGCTTGCGTTCGGCGCTGCATTAGTAATCGCCCTGGCGAATGTTGCTGCGGTAGCTCAGCAAACGCTCGATCGGACGAAGGCTCCCACGCCGGGAACTATACCCGTGTTGCGTGTGCCGACCTGGACCAAGACGCAACTGTCCAACGGCGCTATGTTGATCGTCTCGGAGAGACATAGTCTGCCGCTGGTGTCTTTTTCGATCACGTTTCTCGGCGGCTCGAATCAGTTTGAACCCGCAAATCGTCGCGGCGTGTCGTCGATGACGTCGTCGATGTTGACTGAAGGTACCAAGACGAGAACCGGCGATCAGCTTTCGGACGCGCTGCAACTGCTGGGAACTAACGTCAGTGCGGGCGTAGGCGCTGAAGAGGGTTCGATCGGTTTTCTTTCCACTGCGAAAAACTTCGACGCGGTATTGGCGATCATGTCTGACATGATGCTCAATTCAACGTTTCCGGAGGATGCGCTCGAACGGTTGCGCGCGCGCACGCTCGTCAACTTGATGCAAGCAAAGGATCAGCCGGTAGTAATCGGCGCGCAGGTGTTCTCCCGAATTCTTTACGGCGATGCCCATCCCTACGGCCAGCGTCCGACTGAAACGTCAGTCAAAGCGATCACGCGTGATGATGTGGTTGGATTTCAGAAGGCTTATTTCCAACCCGGTCGAGCGATCGTCACCGTGGTCGGCGATGTCAGTCCGGCGAAGGTCAAGGCGTCAGTTGAAAAAGCTTTGGCAGGATGGTCCAAGGGCGGCGATAAACCGTCGTTTGACTATCCGAAAGTACCGGAGCTGCAACCCGCAAAGATTTATCTCGTCGACAAACCGGGCGCCGCGCAGTCGGTAGTGAACATCGGTTTGCCGGGACCGCCGCGAAACACACCCGATTATTTCGCGCTGCAAGTGCTCAACACGATTCTCGGCGGACAGTTTCAGTCGCGGCTGAATGCCAACATTCGCGAGCAGAAGGGCTACAGCTATGGCGTGAATTCGGGATTTGGTTACGGTAAAGGACCGGGTCCGTTTCGTGCCGGTGGTTCGATCTTTTCCGCGAAGACCGACGCTGCGCTGATCGAGTTTATGAAAGAGTTGAAAGGCATCGTGAGCGAGAAGCCGATCACGGATGAAGAGATCAAGACGGCACAGGAATCGCTCATTCAGGGACTGCCGCAGCGGTTTGCGTCAGTGACGGCGATTAGCAGCGCGATCACGACGCTGGTCGTGCAGGGGTTGCCGGATGATTACTATCAGACTTACCCGAAGTACGTTTCGGCGGTGACGAAGGAAGACCTGGCACGGGTCGCGAAGCGTTACATCGACTTGCAGCACCTGGCGATCGTGATTGTTGGCGATCGGGCGTCGGTTGAAGGACCGTTGAAGGCTACGAACATCGCGCCGATTACGATGCTGGACATTGAAGGCAATCCGGCTACACCGTAGTCGTGGTTGCGTCGTAGTCGAAGACAGTTTGCACTACGCGTTGGAGTATGGGTTCGGGTATCAGCGAGAACAGGAATTTTAATGGAATTGTAGACTGGCCGACCGTTCCGTAGTAGCGAGAGTATTTTGTGATGGCTGCCGTGCGTTTGTAACGGCAGCCTTCATATTTTCGCAACGCCTCTTCCGTTGCGCCGTACTTTTGAAAACATCTCGCCAGCACCATCGCGTCTTCTATCGCGAGACAACCGCCCTGGCCCAGGTTTGGTGTCGTCGGATGAATCGCGTCGCCTAACATCGTCAGCCGCTGGTTGCCCCACGTGCCGGTTGGTTCGCGATCGAGAGCGGCGGTTGTGAGGATTCTGTTGGGTGGAGTTTCTTCAATCAGTTGCACCGCAGGGTGATACCAGTCTTCGAACAGGCGCAACAACTCGTCTTGTGCGTTTTCAGTCGGCGGGTGCTGCTGAACGGTTGAGTTTGACGCCGCCCACCAACCGATCCGTCCGCCTCCGACTGGTCCAATACCGAAGCGTTTGCCGCGGCCATGAATCTCGATGGCTGTCGTAGGTGGAATAGAAGCGGGAGTGGCGGCGGAGATTCCGCGCCAAACCGTGTAACCGTGATAGAGCGGCTCAGCGTCGCCGAGGAATTGCGCGCGCACGTCGGAGTGAATGCCGTCAGCGCCGATCAAAAAGTCCGCCTCGATTGAGGTTCCATTAGTAAACTTTGCGATGACTTTGTCGCTGTGCTGAGCTAGAAAGACGAGCGAGTGGTTCAGTTTGATCGAACTCGCAGGCAATGCGTGCAGGAGCGTGGACTGGAGATCCGCGCGGTGTAGAGCCACTGAGGGAAGGATTGAAAGCCCATTGATCAGGAAACCGCGTGAATCGAGCCAGCGAATCTCATTCATTTCACCGGCGTGCGCGCGGATCGTGTCTCCGAGGCCGAGTCGCTCGAGCACGCACATCGCATTGGACCAGACGGCGATTGCCGCGCCGACGTCAAGCAACTCCGGCGCCTGCTCGTAAACTTCTGCTTCGAATCCGAATTCTCTGAGGGCGAGAGCAGCAGTTAGACCACCAATGCCGCCACCGACAATCGCGATGCGCATCCGCGACAGAGTAACATGCCGGCAAGGCAGAGCCATGCCGCACATCCGGCGGCGAAGCCGTGGAAGGAAGTTGACCTAAGAACAGAGTCGCAGGTTGCCGACGCAGAATGGCGCGGGATGCGGGAGGCCGTTGCGGATCTGTTCGGGAGTGAATCTTCGTGTCGGTACGAGATCGTAGGGAACCGCGGCGGTTGGTGACGCCGATTCTGATACGCCTTCTGACAAAATGCGCACCTGAGCTTCCGAAACAAGCGGCACTTTCATCGTCAACTCAAACACTCGCGCCATTAGCTGATGACACCACACCGGCAACGGAAACATCAGCGGTTGCTTGTCAACAACTTCCGCCACACGCCGTACCGCTTCACTAAGAAAGATCTCCTCCGGCCCAACCAAAGCGATCGTCTGTCGCTTCAAACGGCGATCAATCAACGACGCGCGCATCACGTGAACCAGGTCTTCAACCGCCAGCGGACGCACTGTCTTCTCTTCAAAGCCGACGAGCGCGAACACCGGAAACGTGTGAAACGCGTGGCTGAGATGGTCGAGCATGTGATCGCCGCGCCCGTAAACCACACCCGCTTTGATGATCGTGTAGTCCAGGCCAGACTCGCGCACGATCTCTTCCGCCGCCCACTTCGACTCGTGATACGGCGAATCGCAATCGGGCCGTGCGCGCAGGAAACTCATCAACACGATCTTTCCGACTCCAGCGCGCCGCGCAGCTTCGACCACGTTTCGCGTGCCTTCGACGTGAACACGTTTAAAGGTCTCACGATCGACTTCCCGATTGATTCCCGCGCAATGTGCGACTGCCTGGCATCCAGCGAAGGCAGCCGCCAACTGATCCACATCGTCGAGCGACGCTTTGAATACTTCCTCCCCGGTGGAGCGTCGACCGATGCGAACGACCTCATGTCCTTCGCTGCTCAGCCGCGTTGCCAAGTGGCCGCCGATGAAACCAGTTGCACCCGTGATTGCGACTTTCATGATCCTGCTCCTAGTCAATCAGGTAATACCGAAACTCTTCTTTGAGAACTGAAAATGCCACCCGCGTTTGCCTCCAGCGCGTGAGGAGAAACACGGCCCAAAGCGCGAGATAGCCTATCGCCACGTAGCGCAACTGTGGAAACTTCAGCAACGCCGCAACCACCGGCGCATTAACGATCACTGCCAATGGCAAGAGCACTTCAGACTTCACGCGCGCGAAGAGAAGCACAACGCCGGCGGTGAAATGAGCGCACATGAGTGTCCACCAACGCCAATTAGTCCGCTGTGGCCCATCCGATTGCAGAATACCGATCAGCGCGATCGACGAGGCCATAAAAGAGACAGCGACCAGCGGTCGAAGGATCACACCAGTGAGAGCCGCAAACACTCCGAGCACTCTTCCGACCGGATCGCCTCGACGAACAAGCTCGTGCCACAGCCGCAGACGCGACCCCGTTACCACACCGATTCCGATGCCCGGAGCGAGAATCATCGCCAATGCCCACGGCTGTAGCTCCGGCGAAGGCAAAGGCCAACCAAAAACCAGCATGGTGGCAAGACAAGCAAGCGCGATCATCATCACGCCGATAATGGATCGAGACGCGATCTTCAACGTGTTACCGGCCATTTCAAAACCGGCCCAAATGAACAGGCCGATCGTGACCCCCACTCCCACTGCAAACACCAGCATGGCAGGCAAGATAAACACGTAGGCGAAGTTGCGCGGCGCTTGAACGAGAAGCACCCGCGCGAGAATGAGAAGGAAGTTCGCTGCGATATATCCGACTGCCGTCTGTGCCATGACCGTCGCGACGTTAGGCCGGCGTACGACCGGAGCCACATAAACACGCCGTTCACGAACCAAACGATCGATCGAAGTCGTTTCTGTCATCGCTCCTCCTTTTCGTCGTCGTCATCATCCGGTAATGCTTCGCGAATTTCTTCCACCAAACGCAGCGCCTGCTTGCGCAGCGGCCGCATGAACGGATTACTTGCGAGATGAATTAGTTTGTCGAGCAGGTCGACGGTGTGATCGATGAGTCGATAAGTACGGCGATGGCCGCGTGACGGATCGTGAATCCAGAACAGCACGATGCCCATTTGATAGACCCAAAGCAGGTAGGGCAGTTCAGCCTTGAGATCTTTCGGAATACGGGCCTTGGTTCCTTCGAGCACTCGTGCAAACAGCGCAATGCTCTGTTCTCTGACCGGATCCGACTCGTCAGAAAACGGATTCAACGGGCTCTCCGGATGCGCCGCGGTCTTGAAGAGCACGCCCGCAAAATGATGGTACGGCTTTGAGATTTCGATCCTCAGCCGCATCACCGTTAGCAGGCGTGCTTTCAGAGTGTCTTTGTTTTCCAGCGCCGGCAGCGAAGCCGCGAAATGCTCGTCGTGCAGGCGTTGATAAAACGCCTGGATCAGATACTCCTTTGAGCGAAAGTAGTAGTAGGCGTTTCCGAGCGACACGCCGGCCTTTTCGGCAATCGCGCGCATCGTGGTTTCTTCGTAGCCGCGTTCGCGAAAGATCTCGAGCGCGGTTTCGAGAATCAGCGCCTTTGTCTGATCGCCCTTGAGCGTTTTCGTTGCCTTCTTTTTGCGCATCGCCGTCATGAGACTTATCTACCCTCTTACCTACCAAGACCAGCGACTCGGCTGATCTGGTATCTGTTCTGCGATATTGCCGAGACCACGCGCTTCGTCGTCGGCAACAGTTCCGGACTGGCGAGCCGGTACGACCACTCGCGATAACGAGCCAGTGCCCACAGCACCATCAGCCAGGCTTTCGGGCCGAAGTAAACCGCGCCATCGGGGCTAATCACCGTCAGGTCCTGTTTGGTCAGATCGTGGTCGAGAAAAGGAAAGCGTTTGCGTGCTTCCTCCGACGCGCACGGCACGAAATTGAGCTCAACCAGTTTCGCTTGCTCGTTGAGCCACTCGTGCGAGCGGCGGCAAAGACCACAATCCGGGTCGTAAAGGACGGTTAAGGCAAACATCGCTTTCACGCCTCCTGCTTCACGGTGGTGAAGGAATCAGGTCCGACGGGTGGATGTTGATGGGCGACGCTGCGCCGGCGCATGCGGCTGAAGACGAACAGATTGAAGAAGTGCATGCCGCCGAGGACGATCAGCACCATTCCAATCTTGACCGAGAGGGCCTCGATGCCCTCCTGCGCGCTGTTGATTTCGTAGCCGAGCTTCAGGGCCATGGTGACGTAGCCCATGTTGATCAGGTAGAACCCGACCACGAGCAGGTGATTGACGGAATCCGCGAGCGCCTCATTGCCGTGGAAGACGTCGACCAGGAAGATACGGCCGTTTTTGTGGAGCGTATGGGCGACCCAGACAGTCAGGGCGATGCTAATCGCGAGGTAAACGAGGTAGGTGCTTACTACGATATTCATGGTCAGCCTCCTTAGCTGAATTTGAACACGTTCAACTGGACGCAGCGTACGCCTGTTCCCGGCGGGTGTCAAGAGAATTTTTGAACGAGTTCAAAATTAGTGTTTTAGAGTGTTTTGGCGAAGGTGTGTTATCGTGTGCGATGCGCAAGCAGCTCAGTTCACCCGTAAGGAGAGTTTAATTTGGCAGCAGAGGATCTTATTCCGGCGTCGGGCGTTATCATCGATAAGCAGCCCAACGCCTTCTTCAAAGTCCGCCTTGATAACAGCGAACACGTCGTGCTCGCAGCCATCTCAGGCAAGATGCGAAAGAATCGCATTCGAATTCTGGTCGGCGATCGCGTAAGTGTCGAGATGTCGCCTTACGATCTGTCTCGCGGCAGAATTACTTATCGATTTAAATAACACTATAAGCGGTAACTAGTCGCGCTCCGACGCGATTTCCGTGACGCTAGCAATAGCGGCGTGGTAGTATGCCTTCGTTATGCATGCCGATGTCGTTCTCATACGGCTACTGATCCCGGCATTTCTGATCTCAGCGGGAGCCATTCTGAAACCGATCGCCGATGATCCATGGATCTCGGCTGGTGCGGGCGGACTAATCGCGCTCTGCATCATCGTTTTTGAACTGCGTATCCGCCGCGCCACGCTCAAAACTCTAATCGGCGCCGCGGTTGGTTCCATCCTCGGCATTCTCGGCGCTTTTCTAATCGGTTCACTGATCAGCCGGCAGGAAGCGATTGAACCGGAAGACAAAACTTTTCTGACGTTAGCGCTGACATTCTTTATGGCCTACGTGGGCCTGATGGTCGGCGCTGCCAAAGGCGACTACCTGGATCTCTCGGCACTCGGCGGAATCTTCAGTGACAAAGTCGCGCGCCGCGACATGAAAATTCTCGACACGTCAGTAATCATCGACGGCCGCATCGCGGACGTTGCTGAAACCGGATTTCTGACTGGCAGTCTGATAATTCCGCAATTCATCCTGCGCGAGTTGCAGCAGGTCGCCGATTCGCCCGACTCGTCCAAGCGTCAGCGCGGACGCCGCGGACTCGACATGCTGAACCGTTTGCAGAACAACAGTTCGCTCGACATCCAGATCGTTGAGACTGATTTCCCGTCGGTTCGCGAGGTCGATCTCAAGTTGATCGAACTCGGCAAGCAACTCGACGCGGTGATTGTGACGAACGATTTCAATCTCAACAAAGTGTCGCAATTGCGCGGCGTCAGCGTGCTGAACATCAACGAACTGGCCAATGCGCTCAAACCGGTCGTGTTGCCGGGCGAAGCGATGCGCGTGTTCATCCTGAAAGAAGGCAAGGAATACAATCAGGGTGTCGCGTATCTCGACGATGGCACCATGGTCGTGGTCGACAACGCGCGCCGGCTGATCGGCAAGAACGCCGACATTGCCGTGACCAGCGTGTTGCAAACCACTGCCGGCAAGATGATCTTCGGCCGTCTCTGGGAAGAAGCAGAGAATGGCCACAACGACATTCACCGCACCAACGGCGGCTCGCGGCGGATGCGTGACTCGCGCAGCGGTCCGCACCCGGTACGTATCACCGACAGCGAACCCATCACGGAGAGCTGACCTACCGCGCCGTTTTCCGAATCTCCCTTCATGAACATCGCGATCATTGCCGCCGCCGGAACCGGATCCCGGATGGCAGGCAATCGGCCAAAACAGTTTCTGCAACTTGCAGGAACTCCAATAATCTTTCACACTCTTAAACCTTTCGAGCTGTGTGACAGCATTCAGGAAGTGATCGTGGTTTTGCCGGCCGAGGAGTCAGCGGCGTTTCTGGCGCTGGCGGGCAAACACGGATTGCGGAAACTTGCGCGTGTGGTTCCCGGCGGTGCGACGCGCGCCGATTCGGTGAAACGTGGTCTAATGTCGATTCGATCGGCGACTGCGGAAATCGTTGCGGTGCATGACGGTGTGCGGCCGTTCGTAACGGTTGAAGAGATTACCGAAACGGTTGAGACTGCGCGGCGCGATGGCGCGGCCATTCTGGCGACGCCGGTGACAGATACGATCAAGGTGATTGACGGCGATACCGTTGTAGAAACGCTGGCGCGGCAACATTTACGACAGGCATTGACGCCGCAGTGTTTTCGTTACGACCTGCTGCGAGAAGCTTACGACGTCGCGGACGTTACCGATCCGGCATTGACGGACGAGAGCGCGCTCGTGGAACGGCTCGGACACAAGGTGACGATTGTGGAAGGAAGCTCGAGAAATATTAAGATTACAACTCCTCGAGACCTGCAAATAGCGGAGGCATTTTTATCCACAGATTACACAGATTCTTAATCGGCGTAATCTGTGGATGGCATTTATGATACGGATCGGAATCGGCCACGACACGCATCGGTTAGTTGAAGGGCGGCCGCTCGTGCTCGGTGGGGTTCATATCAGTTCCGATCGCGGGGCCGAGGGACATTCCGATGGCGACGCGTTGGCCCATGCCATTGCCGACGCGATTCTTGGCGCGCTATGCGAGGGCGATCTCGGCGTTCATTTTCCGGATAATGATCCGCAGTGGCGCGGCGCCAACAGTTTGGATCTGCTTTCGCGCGTGATGTGGTTGGCGCGCGAACGCAGTCTCCACGTAGTTAACGTTGATTCGACGATTTTGTTGGAAACGCCGAAGCTTCGGCCGTATGTCGAAGCGATGCGTGAAAACATCGCCGGTGTTTTAGGAATTGATCCCGGCTGTGTGAGCGTGAAGGCAAAGACGGGCGAAGGACTCGATGCGGTGGGCCAGGGGCTCGCAGTTACGGCTCAGGCCGCTGTGCTGATGGAGAGCAACTAAGGAAGCAGCTTGAGACCACAGGACGTCATACGAAAAAAGCGGGACGGGCAAAGTCTATCGCGTGAAGAGATCGAGTTCTTCATCAGCGGAGTCACTAGCGGCCGGATTGCCGATTATCAAGTCAGCGCGCTGTTGATGGCCATCTACCTCAACGGCATGGACCAGAACGAGCAGCAGATCCTCACCGAGGCGATGCTCAATTCCGGGAACATTCTCGACTTCTCCGACATTCCCAAACCAAAAGCCGACAAACACTCAACCGGGGGCGTCGGCGACAAGACGTCGATCATTATCGCGCCTCTGGTTGCTGCGTGTGGCGTGTGTGTGCCGATGATCTCGGGCCGCGGCCTGGGCCATACCGGCGGCACGCTCGACAAGCTCGAGTCGATTCCCGGCTACAGCGTGAATCTCAGTGCGACTGAGTTCAAAAAAGTGTTGCAGGCAGTCGGTTATGCGATGGCCGGACAAACAGCGGAGCTCGCGCCGGCGGACAAGAAGATGTACGCGTTGCGCGATGCGACGTCGACGGTCGAAGCGATCCCGCTGATTGTCGCGTCGATCATCTCGAAAAAAGGCGCCGCGGGACTCGACGCGATGATCATCGACGTCAAGGTTGGCAACGGCGCGTTCATGCGCGAGGAGTCGCGGGCGAGAGAATTGGCGCACGCGCTCGTAAGCACTGGAAATTCGTGCGGCATCAAGACGCGCGCATTGTTGACCGACATGAACCAGCCGCTCGGGGCCGCGGTCGGAAATTCGTTGGAAATCAAAGAATGCATCGAGATCCTGCGCGGTGAAGCAAGCGAAGGCGCCGCACCGGTGCTCGATATTTCGCTGGAGCTTTCGGCGCACATGCTCGTGCTGGCAAATGTCGACGAGACGATCGAAGCCGCACGCGAGCGTCTCCAGAGTGTGTTGAGATCGGGCGAAGCGCTCGAGTGTTTACGGCGGAACATCGCGGCACAGGGCGGTGAGCCGCGGGTTTGCGATCAGCCAGGCGCGTTTCTGCCTTTGGTACGCGAAAGCGTTAAGGTAGAATCCCCGCGCTCTGGCTACATCACAAGTGTCGACACGACGGAAATTGGTCACGCGATCGCGGCAATCGGCGGCGGGCGCGTGCGCATCGAAGACACGATCGATCCCACGGTTGGCTTTATCTCCGAACTGAAGTTAGGCGAGCAGGTGAGGAGCGGCGAGACACTCGGCGTGGTTTACTGCGCCGACGAAGCTGCGGCGAAAGAAGCGGCTCGGCGAATTCAGGCTGCGTATCACGTCGGCGATGAACCGCCCGGCCAGGTCGAAAAACTCGTTAAGGAAATCGTCAACGAATGAAATACAAAGTTCTTGTCCTACTTGGATTACTGGGCGCGCTGACGTTAGCGTTTTCGGGTTGTGGCGGAACGGCTGCGGCCGAAGATCCTTCGAAGATCAAGGTCGGCATCGTCTTCGACATCGGGGGGAAGGACGACCGCTCGTTCAATGCGGCGGCGTGGGAAGGCGTGCAGCGCGCGGCGAAAGACCTGCCGATCGTTTTGCGCGACATCGAACCAGGCACACCTAACGCGATCGAGCCTGCCATGCGAGCGTTTGCCGAACGCAACTATGATTTGATCATCGGTGTCGGCTTTGCGCAGGCGCCGATCATGGAGCTGGTCGCAAAGGACTATCCGAACATTCAGTTTGCAATCATCGATGGCGTCAGCAAGTTGCCAAACGTTGCTTCGCTGGTTTTCAAGGAGCACGAAGGTTCGTATCTCGTTGGAATCCTGGCGGCCAAAGCATCGCGAACCGGAACGATCGGTTTTCTCGGTGGGATGGATATCGGTCTTATTCATCGTTTCGCCAAAGGCTACGAAGAAGGCGCGAAGTCGGTTAACCCAAACATCCGGGTAATCGAGAACTACGTGGGCGTCACTGACGGCGCGTGGAACAATCCGGGCAAGGGCAAGGAACTCTCGTTGGCTCAGATTGGCAAAGGCGCCGATGTGATCTTCACGGCTGCGGGCAATTCCGGTCTCGGCGTGTTTGACGCCGTCGAGCAGCAGGGAATGCAGAACGGGCGCGCCACGCATTTCGTCATCGGGGTAGATTCAAACCAAAACATGGTGAAGCCGGGCTTTGTGCTCACCAGCATGGTCAAACGCGTCGACAACGTCGTGTACGACATCGTTAATGACGTCGTGAACCATCGCTTCAAACCGGGCCTGCACGTTTTCGGCTTGGACAAGGACGGCGTAGGCTACGCGATGGACCAGTTCAACAAGGACCTCATTTCACCCGAAGCGATCCAGGAAGCCGAAACCGCGAAAAAGAAGATCATTGCGGGCGAGATCAAAGTGACGGACGCGATGGGAACTTAAAGAGGCCACAGACGAACACGGACGAACACTGACGAGCAGAAAATGTAATGGGTCCGTGTTAGTTCGTGTTCGTCCGTGGCTAAAACCTCTGAATGCTCGAACTCCGACAGATAACAAAACGCTTCGGCGATGTGCTGGCTAACGATCATGTCAACATCGTCGTCAAGCCCGGAACAATCCATGCCATCGTAGGTGAGAATGGCGCCGGTAAGTCGACGGCGATGCGCATCGCTTACGGGTTTTACACCCCCGACAGCGGCGAGATTGTCGTAGACGGTCAGGTGCGCGACATCAAGTCGCCACACGACGCGATCGCGCTCGGCATCGGCATGGTCCACCAGCACTTCATGCTGGTTGAGACGATGACCGTCGCGGAAAACATCGTTCTCGGCGCCGAACCCGGTTCTGCGTTCGCGCTCGATCTCAAAAGCGCGGCCGCGCAAATCCGGCAGCTCTCCGAAGAATTCAAACTCGCCGTCAATCCCAACGAGCCAGTCGAACATCTTTCGGTCGGCCAGCAACAACGTGTCGAACTGTTGAAGGCGCTCTATCGTCACGCGCGCTTGCTGATTCTCGACGAACCAACGGCAGTCTTGACTCCGCTGGAGGTGGAGGAGTTTTTCGGCATCCTGCGGCGTATGCGCGAACAGGGCAAGACCGTGATCATCATCACTCACAAACTCTCCGAAGTACTGGCGATCTCGGACGAAGTCACAGTGATGCGCGACGGCAAGGTTGTTGGTGGCGTGCAGACGAAAGACACAAACGCCGCTGAACTCGCACGAATGATGGTAGGCCGTGAGGTCTTGCTGCGCGTCGAAAAACCAGAGCCGCACGTCGGCGGTCCAGCGTTGGAATTGCGGAATCTTTCAGTGCTAACAGCGACGGGAGCCAAGCGGGTAGACAATTTGACGTTTGAAGTTCGCAGCGGCGAGATTGTGGGCATTGCTGGCGTCGAAGGAAATGGCCAGACGGAATTGATCGAAGCGCTCGCCGGCCTGGTCGAGCCAGCCCAGATCACGGGCGAGATTCGCGCGGACGGAAGAAACATCAATGGCCTGGGCGCGCGTGTGCGACGTGAACTCGGCATCGCGCACATCCCCGAAGATCGGCATCGTCGCGGGCTGTTGCTCGATTTCAGTCTTGCGGAGAATTCGATTCTCGGTGTTCATTACCGCCCGCCGATCGCCGCTTACGCCGGAAACATTTTTCTCGACGAAAACGCGATCCAGCGCCGCGCGACGGAGATTATTGAAGGCTTCGACGTTCGGCCGCGCAACGCCGCGCTGCCCGCGCGTGCGCTTTCTGGCGGCAACCAGCAGAAGCTGATCATCGGGCGCGAGTATCACGTCAATCCGAAAGTACTGCTCGTGTCACAACCGACGCGCGGTGTTGATATCGGCGCGATTGAGTTTATTCACCGCCAGTTGGTGAGTCTGCGCGATAAGGGCTGCGCGATCCTGCTGGTTTCGGCGGAGTTGGAAGAAGTAACCAGTCTTTCCGATCGGCTGTTGATTATTCACGAAGGCCGGATCGCGGGTGAAGTAGATCCAAAGGTGGCAACGTTAGAGGAGATTGGGTTGTTGATGACGAGAGGCCATTAACAGACGGATGAAGACAATCGCACGCGAACTGCTCTTTCCACTCATTGCCGTTGTCGCGGCTTTCATTGTCGGCGGCATTCTGATCCTACTCGTCGGCGACAATCCAATCGTTGCGTATCGCCTCTTGCTCGGCAGCGCGCTCTCGTGGCCTGACGGCATCGGTTACACACTCTTTCACGCGACGCCGTTGATCTTCACGGGTCTCGCCGTGCTCGTCGGCTTTCGTTGTGGTCTATTCAACATCGGCGCGGAAGGACAACTTTACATCGCGGCGTTTGCCACCGCGTGGGTTGGAATCACACTCGCGAATTGGCCGCCGTTGGTGCTCGTGCCGCTGTGTTTTGCAGCGGCGATTTTGAGCGGCGCGCTTTGGGCCGCGATCCCGGGCGTGCTGAAAGCGCGTTTTGGTTCGCATGAAGTTATCAACACGATCATGTTGAACTTCATCGCGGTCGCGCTCGTCAGTTACTTCACTCAGTATCACTACAGAGTTCCCGGCGATCCGATCATGCAAACCGCGACGATCGGTGAGGGGGCTCACATTGCTCGTTTCGGCCAGTTTGTTCCGGGCTTTCCGGAACGCATTCCGCTGAACATCGCTTTTCTGCTGGCACTGCTTTGCTGTCTGCTGGTCTACCTGTTTTTGTGGCGTACGAAGTGGGGCTACGAAATACGCGCGACCGGGAGCAATCCGTCTGCGGCTGAGTACGGCGGCATTTCGATTCGCAAACAGATCGTGCTGGCGATGGCTGTTTCGGGCGCGCTCGCGGGGATGGTCGGAATCAACGAAGTGCTCGGTTATCGCTATCGTTATTACGACGGGTTCTCGGATAACTACGGGTTCACGGGCATCGCCGTCGCGCTGCTCGGCCGCAACCATCCGGTCGGCGTGATCTTCGCAGCGCTGCTGTTTGCGATGTTGCAGCACGGCGGTATCTACGTCGACGGTTTTTCCGAGCACGTGACGAAAGACATCGTGCAGGTGTTGCAGGGAATCATCATTCTTTTCGTCGCCGCGGAATCATTTTTTAAGTGGCTGGTGGGCAGATCTGGATCATCGCAACGCTTGAGGGTCAACTGAATGAGAGACGTCTTCACACTTTCGTTAATCGCTTCGACGATCAGGTTGGCGACGCCGCTCGTGTTGGCCGCGCTCGGCGGACTGTTTTCCGAACGATCGGGCGTTATCAACATCGCGCTTGAAGGAAAGATGCTGGCGGGCGCGTTCACAGCCGCGGCTGTTACATACGCGGCTGACTCGAAATTGGGTATGGGCAATGCCAGTCCGTGGATCGGCCTACTGGCCGGAGTGCTGGCCGGACTCATTATCGCCGCGATTTACGCGGTGACTTGTATCAAGTTCAAAGCGGATCAGGTTGTCAGCGGTGCGGCGATCAACATCCTGATGATCGGCATACCGGGGTTTCTCGGTGGCGCGTTGTTTCTTTCTTCGGGTTCGACTCCGCAGATTCCCAAAGACCATCTGCTGCCGCAATCACCCGCTGTCATCGCCATCGCGATCCTCGTGTTGGTAGCGGCGATCTGGTATGTGCTTTATAAAACCCCTTTCGGGCTGCGGTTGCGAGCTGTTGGTGAGAAACCGGAAGCTGCTGACGCGGCGGGTGTCAGTGTCAGCAGGTTGAGATATTCGGGTGTATTGCTTGCGGGTGTTCTCGCGGGTCTCGGCGGTGCGTACTTATCGATCGGACAGTCGTCGTTGTTCACCAGAAACATGACTGCCGGGCGCGGGTTCATCGCGCTCGCGGCGCTGATCTTTGGTAAGTGGCGTCCGGTGCAGACGCTGCTGGCGTGTTTGTTGTTTGGCTTCACTGAAGCCGTGTCGATTCAAATGCAGGGTGTGTTTAAGTTGCCGTCGGGTGAAGATATTCCAGTACAGTTTATTCAAATGGTGCCGTACGTCTTGACCATCGTGGTGCTGGCAGGTTTTATTGGATCGTCGCGTCCCCCGCGGGCTTTGGGAATACCTTACCAGAAAGAGAAGTAACACATGGTCATGGCTGAGGGAGTGGCAGGCACGAGTCTTTACGAACGAGCTGAACATGCCGCGCGAATAGTTCGCGCGCGCACCAAACTGGAACCGCGGATCGCGATTGTCTTGGGTAGCGGTCTAGGTGGATTTGCGGATGAATTCGATGAGGCGGTTGGCATTCCCTACGAAGAGATTCCGGGGTTTGCGCTTTCCACTGCGCAAGGGCACGCGGGCCGGCTCGTGATCGGCAAAATCGACGAGGTTCCGGTCATGGCGATGCAGGGCCGGGTTCATTACTACGAAGGTTATTCTCTCGAACAAGTCACGTTTCCGATTCGCACTTTCAAACTGCTTGGCGTCAAGACGTTGATCCTGACGAACGCGTCCGGCGGCATCAACGTGCAGCTCAGCCAGGGCGCGTTGATGGTTATCAACGATCACCTCAATCTGATGGGCGACAATCCGTTGCGTGGTCCAAACGACGAACGTTTCGGTCCGCGATTTCCGGATATGTCGGCCGTTTACTCGCCTGGGTTGCAGGAGATCGTAGTCGAGGAAGCGAAATCGATTGGCGTGGAAGTGCGGCGCGGGATCTACGGTGCGTTGTCTGGTCCGAGTTACGAGACGCCGTCTGAGATTCATCTGATGCGCAATCTGGGCGCCGATGCGGTGGGCATGAGTACGGTTCCGGAAGCGATCGTCGCGCGTCACATGGACCTGGAGGTGCTCGGCATCTCGTGTATTACGAACATGGCCGCGGGAATCAGCGACGAGCCGATCAATCATGAAGAAGTGATGGCGACCGGCGATCGTGTGCGCGACGTGTTTGCCTTGTTGCTGCAGAAAGTTGTGGGTCGAATTCATAGTCGCGTGGTGTAGGTGAATCGTGAGTTTAATCATTGGCATTTGTGGTGGCACGGGCTCGGGGAAAACAACAGTTGCGAACCGCATTCTTGAATCCGTCAGCGCGAACGAAGTAGTTTTTATTCAGCAGGACTCTTACTATCGAAACCTCACCGATCTCCCGCTCGACTATCGCCACATCGCCAATTTCGATCATCCCGATGCACTCGACAACGATCTGCTCGTGAACCACGTGCGCCGCTTGAAAGCTGGTGAAGCGGTGGAGTTGCCGCTTTACGATTTCAAGACGCACACGCGCATGAACGAGACGCGTCACGTGGACCCGAAGCCGATCGTGATCGTCGAGGGCATCTTGATCTACGCCGATCCGCGGTTGCTCGAGCAGATGGATATTAAGGTGTTTGTAGATACGCCTGACGATATTCGTTTTATACGCCGTTTGCGGCGCGACCTGGCGGAACGCGGGCGCACGATCGAATCCGTTATTGAACAATACATCGCGACGGTGCGGCCGATGCACATGCAGTTTGTCGAGCCGTCGAAACGTCATGCTGACGTAATCATTCCTGAAGGTGGCCATAATCTGGTGAGCATTGATTTGCTGAGCGGAAAAATTCGCGAGAGGCTGGCCAGCGCTTTAACTACTGTTGGAGGTTAACTTTGAGCGAAGACTTACAGCCGCTGATTGAGGCGGCGAAGGACGCGCGCGAGCATTCGGTAGCGCCGTTCTCGAATTTTCTTGTCGGTGCGGCGGTGAAAACCGCGAGTGGAAAAGTTTATACCGGATGCAATGTTGAAAGTGCGAGTTATGGTCTGACTGTTTGCGCCGAGCGCGTCGCGATCTGGAAGGCGTTGTCGGAAGGTGAGAGAGACTTTACCGAGCTCGCGGTCGTGGCCGATACGGAGACGTTAACGCCGCCGTGTGGAACTTGCCGTCAGATCATTTGGGAGTTTGCGCGGGGCGCGACGATCGTGTTCGCGAACCTGGCAGGGAAGAGCGAGATTTTTCATATCGCCGACCTGCTGCCGCGCGCGTTTGATGCGCGTTTTTTGAAGAAGGCCACTGAATAGTTCATCTATGCGAAAGCTTCTGCTTACTGTCTTCACGTTAATAGCCATGATTGCCACTCCACTTTCAGACGTCGACGCGCAAGGTCGACGGCGCGCTGTTGATCTACTCGTTTTGGGCGGCACGATCGTTACGATGGACCAGACGCGCCGGATCATCGACGACGGTGGTATCGCGGTGTCTGACGGGCGCATCGTGGCGATTGGACCACGGGCTGAGATCGAGCGTGGCTTTACGTCGCGGCAGCGTGTGAGTGCGGTGGGGAAAGTTTTGACGCCGGGGTTGATCAATGGCCACACGCACATTCCGATGGTGCTGTTTCGTGGCCTGGCCGATGATTTGGACTTGCAGGAGTGGTTGACGAAGTACATTTTCCCGGCCGAAGCGAAGAATGTTACCGAAGACTTTGTTCGTGTTGGTGCACGGCTCGGTTTGGCGGAGATGATTCGTGGTGGGACGACGACCTACTGCGACATGTATTACTTCGAAGACGCCATCGCCGATGAAACTGCGAAAGCCGGCGTGCGCGGAGTGCTCGGCGAGACGGTGATCGACTTTCCGGTTGCGGACAATAAGACCAATGCGGAAGCGATGACTTACGTTGAACGCTTTGTCGCGCGTTGGAAAGGACACGATCTGATTATCGCGGCAATTGCGCCGCACGCTCCGTACACGGTTTCGGAAGAACATCTGAAAGCAGCGCGTGCGTTTTCCGATCGCACGGGTGCGCCGATCGTCACGCACATTGCTGAAACGAAGCGTGAAGTTGAGGATATGGTGAAGGCGAAAGGCGCGAGTCCGGTCGCTTATCTCGATCGCATCGGGTTTTTGAACGAGCGTGTGATTGCGGCGCACATGGTGTGGACGCAGGACGGTGATGTCGCGATCCTGCAACGCCGCGGTGTTGGTGTCGTACACAACCCGCAGTCGAACATGAAACTTGCAGCGGGTGTGGCGCCTGTGCCGCAGATGTTAAAGGAAGGTGTGTTGCTCGGCTTAGGCACTGACGGTGCGGCTTCAAACAACGACCTCAACATGTGGGAAGAGATGGACACGGTTGCGAAGCTGCACAAAGTGTTCACCGGCGATCCGAAAGTGATCTCTGCACAGCAAGCGTTTGAGTTCGCGACGATCCGCGGTGCACAGGCGCTGCATCTGGAAAAGGAGATTGGCTCGCTGGAGGTTGGGAAGCGTGCGGATCTTCTCATCATCAACCGCGACACGTTAAATCAGATACCCGTCTACAACATCTACTCCGATCTCGTCTACGCCACCAAGGCGTCAGACGTCGAAACCGTAATCATCAACGGTCGTCTCGTCATGCGCGACCGCCGCTTATTGACCCTAAACGAAGCCGCCGTCAAAGCCGAAGCCCGCATCTTCCGCGACAAGATCATCAAGAGCGTCGGAAGTTCCGGACAACAGTAAGCACGAAACTGCGTGCTTTCCCCGTTCCTAACTCATAGACCAACTGGTCTATAGACATTTTCCTGATCACGCACTAAGATGCCGTCCTCCACTCCCCTGGATCGGTTCCATACCTAACCTGTTCTTCGCAGTAGAAGCTCGTAAAGAAAGAGTGCCTCATGAAATCTGTCCATCTCCTCCTGGCTGGAATTCTGTTCCTGGTTTTCACCACGGCAAAAGCGCAAAGCGTAACTGATGGCTCAACGCCGTTGGGTCTAACACCCGGAATGCCGGCTGGGTCTTATCCGCTGAGCAACCTTGATAGTGTGAACCTGTACAACGGCAATCTGGGATTTCGCTTGCCGCTCCTTAGTATCGGCGGACGTGGCGGGGTCGGCTACGCAATGACCTTGCGGCTGGAACAAAAGTGGGTTGTAGACAAAGAGGTAATACCGGGCGAGCCAACGATGTACTACTCCAACGCTAACTGGTGGACTCTTGATGGATTCAAGCCTCTTTACAGTGTTGGTCGTCTCGAGACGCGACAAGGGGGCAGCAAGGAATATAACCTTCAATGCGGCCTCGGATATATACACGTATGGACCTTAACTCGCCTCACGTTTACGGCGGCCCGACGGCACTGAATACGAGCTTCGCGATCAATTAACAAACGGCCGGCCCGATCATCCGATCTGTGCGCCGTTAAACCGCGGCCGAGTGTTCGTCACGAGCGACGGCACCTCGGCGACGTTCATTTCAGACGCTGACGTCACTGATTATCTTTACGACAATCCGGCAAACGCGCCTCAATCGGGATACCTGATGTTGCGCGACGGCACGCGCTATCGAATCAACGGGGGTTTAGTAACGTGGATGCGCGATCGGAATGGCAACAAGTTGACATTCACCTATGCGTCGCAAACCCCGGTCAGTATCACTGATTCGCTCAATCGACAGGTGACGATTACCTATGGCAGTCCAGGCGGTTACGATGAGATCACCTTCAAGGGATTTGGCGGTGCAACACGTTCAATAAAGATCCATTTAACTAACCTTCAATACGCACTGCGTTCGGATTTCTCGCTGAAAACGTAAGGCGTAAAGAATTGGGTTTCCGAACAACGCAACGCTCAAGCTCCCGCAAAGCCGCGGGTCGTGGATCTACGTAAGGACAAGAGTATTGCCGCCCAAATAAAGAAGGACATCACGGATGAGGCGAAACCACTTCCGAAAGGTCAAACTCCGGTTCTCACAGAAGTAAGAGCTTACGTCGGCGAAACGTCTAATATTGAAAACGGCGGATACATCGATGGTTATGGCAATGAAGCTACGGGTTTCACCGGAACGGTGGTACCGGTCGCTTATGTCGCACTTGATCAAGGCGGCAACATCATTCAAGGAAATGGCATTGCGGTAGGAGAAACGGTTGAGACAAAGCAAGGTGACGCGCCTCAGACAAGTAATGAACTGGCGCCGACGCCTCCAGGAGGAGTCTATATCGACATCCAGTCAGCGAAATCCACTTCACAACTAACCGTGCTAAAGCAAAACGTATTTATAGGTCAGTTTCCGCCGGTCCCCAATACCCCAGCTACTCATCTATTCAGGGTCGGGCCGACTGAAATCGTGAAAGATGCAAAGGCGGGCACAATTTCTGTTAAGCTTGGTCCAGCCCGCAAAATAAGGTGACTATTATGTTGAAACTAGCATCCTGTTTGCTGACTATCTTTCTGGTAAGTAGTTCCCTCAATGCTCAAGTCGGCGCCGATTCGCGCCGGCAAAAGGACTTGGCCCTTCGTCAGGTCGAGAATGTACGGATCAGAAAACAAACTGTAGGGGCGCTGTTGTCGGAACTGTCGTTGTCGTACGGCATCCCCATAGGGCTTGAGGCTGCTCCATCCGATACGCAACTCGGCAACTACCATCTTGATTTCAAAAAAGGAACACTTGCTGAACTCCTAACACAATTCGTTACCGAGAATGATCGATATACCTGGAAAATCAACGAGGGAGTTGTGAACGTTCTTCCCAAAGCAGACTCTCGCGATTTTTTGTTGCAGAATCTGCTGGAAACCAGAATCAACACCTTTCAAATCAAACCGGAAACAAGCTGTTCCAGTCTCGCCGAGTCGTTAATTGCAACACCAGAAGTGAATAGATTGCTGGTTGCATCTGGAGTCACCTACCGTGAGCCCAGCTTTAGTGGTTTCTATATTCCTCAAATCGGACGCGAATTTTCGCTGAATGTATCAGACAACACGTTGCAATCGGTCCTGAATGGCGTGGTTAGTAAAAGTCCAACAGCCAAATTTTGGGTTCTCTCACGTAACAGTGATGGAACGTTATCTCTAGGTCTAGCGGCCACACATGAAGCTATGCCACGCGACAGGAAATTCTCGGGGCAGGATTTTGGAGAGACTCCTCTGAGGTAAAAACTGGGACCTCTTGCCTCATTTGCCCTCTCCGGCCATAATAGGGTCGGCAAAATGATAAAAATGTAAGCGAGCGTTAGGCTCGCTTTTGTGTTCCAGGAGTCGAAACAATTTGACGCTTTTTTACAGTTATCGCCCCTACATCCATGGAATCCTCCCGACAATTCTCCTCCTAATCGCATCCGTCTCCGCGGTCGGGCAGTCGACCGGCTCCAGCGAAGAGGCCGCAACCAACTCCGTCCTAACCCGTATGGAACGCGCTCGCGCGCTTGCCGCGGTTCATCAGCTTCAGCCTGCCGCGACTGAGTTGGAAAACGTGCGCGCTTCAGTCAAAGATGTAGCTTTGCGGAACGTTGCGACGTTGATGTTGCTCGGGATCTACCTGGAAGACGGTAACTACGGACGCTCTCAATCTTTACTCGAAGAAACTTTTCAAGCACGCGCAACGCAGAAAGACGAATCACTCCGCACTTACTTCGCCGCTGCCGGCCAGACAGTAAACGGCATCAGAACGCATCTCGCTCGTTATCGCAGTTTCGGCCTCAATCCGAGCGACACGAATCTCCCGGCCGAAGCGGCCACGGATCTGGAGCGCGTACGCGGTCTGCTGGAACGCGTCATCGCACAAGCAAACGAGATTTCAAGAGAACCGGGCCGCAGTTACGAGTCACTTGCATTATTAGAAGACGTGCTCAGCCTGCGCACGTCGCTGGCGCGCAATGACGAGGATCGCGCGAAATGGCAGACGGAATTCCTGCTGGCCAGAGAGAAAATGGCCGCGTCGCAGATACAGGTCGCATCGCTCGGCCGCTCGTCGGCTCTCGATGGTGTCACCTCCAGAATTCCCAATCCTTTTGCAGCTCCGAAGGCTGACGCGACACAAAGCCCCGCACCCACAAACACTGCTCCGGCAGGGACGCCGAGCCCTCAACCAACGACCACGGCCACTGCTGAGCCACAACTCATCAGCACCGGCTCTTTGAGCGGACGCGAAAGCAAACGTGTCACGCCGAATTATCCGTCCGCGGCCAAGACCCACAACGTCACCGGCACTGTGCGCGTGTTTGCCATAATCGACGAAAACGGCAAGGTTTGGGTGACCAACTCAGAAGGCCCGCTACTGCTACGGACAGCGGCTGAAGAAGCAGCTCGCGGCTGGATGTTCCCACCGTCCACTTCCAACGGCAAACCCGTGCGGCTCGCCGGCTATCTCGATTTCGAGTTCAAACTCTAACAAAATCGAGCAAATCCATGACAAAAACGACCGCCTCTAATCTTGACTAAAAAGTAAGGATTAGGTTAAGCTGCCCGCGGTTAATAAGTTAGATGAAGATCTCGGCTCAAGAAGAATACGGTTTACGCTGCCTGCTGCAGTTGGCGCGCGCTGAAATCCTGGGCGAATCGCTGACGCTTTCGCAAATCGCCCAACTCGAAGGAATCTCTTCCGCCAACGCCGGGAAACTGATGTGGATTTTGAGCAAGGCCGGGTTGGTTCAGTCGACCCGCGGTATCAAAGGCGGCTACTCGCTGGCGCGGCCGGCATCGCAGATTCACCTCAACCAGGTGATTAGAGTTTTGGAAGGCGAACCAGCCGAGTCGCACTGCAAGAGTTACGCGGGAGTGCTGGACGCGTGCGTGCACACCGGCGACTGCGGCATTCGCCCGGTGATCGTCGAGTTGCACCAGATTGTGGATAACGCGCTCGCCGACATAACGCTGTCGCAGTTGTTGGGCACTGAAGCAAACGTTGATGCCGTGTTGCATCAGATCCAAGGGGCCAAACCAAAGGACAATCGAGTTTAGAAGATGGGTACAGCAGAACTTTTAAGCAAACAAGAATATAAATACGGCTTCGTTACAGATATCGAGTCGGATGTGATCCCGCGCGGTTTATCGGAAGACACGATTCGTCTGATCGTCGAGAAGAAGAACGAACCCGAATGGATGCTGGAGTTTCGTCTGAAAGCTTTTCGTCACTGGTTGACGATGACGGAACCGAAGCACTGGCCCAACATCTCCTATCCGGAGATCGATTACCAGAACATCATTTACTACAGCGCGCCGAAACAGAAGGCGACCAAAGCGAGTCTCGACGAAGTCGATCCCGAGTTGCTGCGGACGTTTGAAAAACTCGGCATTCCGCTAACGGAGCAAAAGCAGTTGGCGGGCGTCGCGGTTGATGCCGTATTCGACTCGGTTTCCGTCGCGACCACCTACAAGGAAAAACTGAAGAAGCACGGCGTGATCTTCTGTTCGTTTACGGAAGCGATCAGAGACTATCCGGAGCTCGTAAAGAAGTATCTGGGTTCGGTCGTGCCGACCAACGACAACTTCTTCGCAGCGCTGAACAGTGCGGTCTTCTCGGATGGCAGTTTCTGTTTCATTCCGAAGGGCGTTCGCTGTCCGATGGAGCTTTCGACCTACTTCCGTATCAACAACGCGGATTCGGGACAGTTTGAGCGCACGCTGATCGTTGCCGAAGAAGGTTCGCACGTTTCATATCTCGAAGGCTGTACCGCGCCGAAGTTCGATCGCAACCAACTGCACGCTGCGGTGGTTGAACTGGTCGCACTCGACGACGCGCAGATCAAATATTCAACCGTGCAGAACTGGTATGCGGGCGATGAAGAGGGCGTTGGCGGTATCTACAACTTCGTCACCAAGCGCGGCAAGTGCGCCGGAAGAAACTCGAAGATCTCCTGGACGCAGGTGGAAACGGGTTCGGCGATAACGTGGAAGTATCCGTCGTGCATTCTGCAAGGCGACAACTCGATCGGCGAGTTTTATTCAGTCGCGTTAACCAATCACGCGCAACAAGCCGACACCGGCACGAAGATGATCCATCTCGGCAAGAACACCCGCTCGACGATCATCTCCAAAGGCATCGCGGCAGGGAAGTCGAACAACAGTTATCGCGGGCTCGTGAAGGTGATGCCGAAAGCCGAAGGCGCGCGCAACTACACGCAGTGTGATTCGATGCTGATCGGATCGAGCTGCGGCGCAAACACGTTTCCGTATATCGAAGTGATGAACGACAGCTCCAGCGTGGAACACGAAGCATCAACCTCGAAGATCAGCGAGGAGCAACTTTTCTATCTACAACAGCGCGGCATCTCACAGGAAGATGCGGTGTCGTTGATCATTAACGGTTTCTGCAAGGACGTTTTCCTGCAGTTGCCGATGGAGTTTGCAGTCGAGGCAACGCGGCTGTTGGGTCTGAAGTTGGAAGGTAGTGTGGGGTAAATGTTAGAGATCAGAAATTTACATGCCGCGATCGACGGTAACGAAATTCTTAAAGGCATCAATTTAACGGTCAAGAAGGGCGAGATTCACGCCATCATGGGCCCAAACGGCTCGGGCAAATCCACGCTCGCGAAAGTGCTAGCCGGACATCCGCAGTATGAGGTAACGAAGGGCGAGGTCATTTACGAAGGCCGAAACTTGTTGGAGCTGGCGCCTGACGAACGCGCTCGTGAAGGCGTGTTCATGGCGTTTCAGTATCCGATTGAAGTGCCTGGCGTTTCGAACGCCCAGTTTCTCCGGCTCGCTTACAACGAAAAGCAGAAACATCTCGGCAAAGAAGAGCTCGATCCGCTCGAGTTCAAGGATTTGCTGAAAGAGAAAGCAAAGGTTGTCGAGATGGATTCGAGCTTCATGACGCGCTCGGTCAACGAAGGCTTCTCCGGCGGTGAAAAGAAGCGCAACGAGATCCTGCAAATGGCGGTGCTCGAACCGAAGCTCGCGGTGCTCGACGAAACAGATTCCGGTTTGGACATCGACGCGCTGCGCGTGGTTGCGGGCGGCGTGAACAAACTATTAACTCCCGATAATGCCATCATTGTTGTTACTCACTATCAGCGACTGTTGAATTACATCGTGCCGCACTACGTGCATGTGCTCGCCGGTGGCCGAATCGCGCGCGAAGGTGGGAAGGAGTTGGCGCTCGAACTCGAGTCGAAGGGTTACGACTGGATCACGACGCCGGCGAAAGACGCGGTTGGCTCGGCAAACTTGAACGCGGCGAATTAAGCAATGGTCACTGAACTCGCTAAAACAGAAAATAATTATCAAACTGCGTTTCGCTCCGTGCGCGAATTGAGTCCGACAGTTCCGTGGTTGGAACTGGTGCGTGCCAGCGCGATGGATCGTTTTGAGCAGCTCGGGTTTCCGACAGTCAAGGACGAGAACTGGAAGTACACGAATCTGGCGCCGTTGGCGAAGCAGAGTTTTGTGCCTGCTAGTCGCGGCGACAAGGTTTCGATCGATCCGGCTCGCTTTGTTTACCCGGAAACGAAGAATGCTCATTTGGTTGTGGTGAACGGTTTCTTTTCCGAAGAGCTTTCCGACAAGACCGGACTCGAAAACGTTGTCGCGGTCGACCTATTAACGGCCGTCTCCGATGCGCGTTACAACAAGGTCGCGCGCGCTTATCTCGCGCGAAATGCGGGTTACCACAACAACGGACTCGCGGCGCTGAACACTGCGTTTTTGCAATCGGGCCTGTTTCTGTTAGTCCCGAAGAACGTGAAGGTGGACGCTCCGATTCAGGTCACGTTTGTAACGGATGGCGAGACTGCGAGTTTTCCCCGGCTGTTGGTCGTCTCTGAAGAGCACAGTTCGGCGACGTTGATCGAGAGTTTTGTCTCGACCGGCGAGCAGCAATATTTCACCAACGCGATTGCAGAGGTCATCGTTAAAGAAGGCGCGCGGCTCGAGCACTACCGCATGCAGCGCGAGAGTGAAAAGGCTTTTCATACGTCGCTCACTTCAGCCGAACTCGGACGCAACGGCAGTTACGACACGACCTCGATCAATCTCGGCGGCCGATTGTCGCGTCACGACATTTCCGTAGTGATGGATAACGAAGGCGCTGAGTGTTGGGTCGACGGCTTGTATCTCGCCGGCGGGGACCAGCACACCGATACCCATTCGGTGATCGATCACCAGCAGCCGCATTGCAACAGTCATCAGTTGTACAAAGGCATCCTCGACGGCAACGCGCGCGCGGTTTTCAACGGCAAGATTTTTGTTCGCGAAGGTGCGCAAAAGACGGACGCGATGCAGACCAACAAGAACCTGCTGTTGTCGCCACAGGCCCGCGTCGATACAAAACCGCAGTTGGAGATCTATGCCGACGACGTCAAGTGCGCGCACGGCGCCGCGGTGGGCCAGATCGATCAGGAAGAATTGTTTTACTTGCAGGCGCGCGGGATCAATCCGGAGCTGGCACGCAGTCTGTTGACTTACGGCTTTGCCGAGGAAGTGATCGAGAAGATCAAGATCGATTCGATCAAGTCTCAGTTGGACGAGTTTGTGCTGCGTCAGTTGAACACGCAATTGGAGTAGTAATGGTACAAACGGCTGATTCAGTTGCCGCGACTAAGGTTTCCGATTCCTGGGACGTTGAACGTATCCGCGCCGACTTTCCGGTGTTGCATCAAACCGTTAACGGCAAACCGCTCGTTTACCTGGATAACGCCGCTTCATCGCAAGTGCCGCAAGTAGTTATCGATCGCGGCAGCATTTATCTCGAACAGGAACATTCAAATATTCATCGCGGCGTGCACTACCTGAGCCAGCGAGCCACGACCGCGTACGAAGGCGCGCGCGAGAAAGTGAAACGCTTCATCAATGCGCGTGAGTCGCGCGAGTGCATTTTTGTGCGTGGCGCGACTGAAGGCATCAACCTCGTGATGTACGGCTACGGCCGCAAGTTCATCGGCGAAGGCGACGAGATCATCATCTCGGCGATGGAGCATCACGCCAACATCGTTCCCTGGCAGATGCTCTGCGAAGAGAAGGGCGCGCGGCTGCGCGTGATTCCGATGAACGATGCGGGCGAGTTGCTGCTCGACGAGTACGACGGGCTGCTGAACGAGCGAACGAAATTAGTTGGCGTGGTCCAGGTCTCGAATGCCCTCGGCACGATCAACCCGGTCAAGCAGATGATTGCGCAGGCGCACAAGTACGGCGTGCCAGTGCTCGTCGACGGTGCGCAGGCTGCGCCGCACATGCCGGTCGACATGCAGGATCTCGATTGCGACTTTTACGTGTTTTCCGGTCACAAAATGTATGCGCCGACCGGAAGCGGGATCGTTTACGGCAAAGCTGAGCTGCTCGAAAAGATGAATCCGTTTCAGGGCGGCGGCGACATGATCAAGACCGTCACGTTTGAAAAAACGACGTACGCGGAATTGCCGAACAGATTGGAAGCCGGTACGCCGGCGATCGCGTCGCAGATCGGCTTGGGCGCGGCGATCGATTATTTGAATGCGATCGGCCGCGAACAGGCGGCTGCGCACGAAGCTGAGTTGCTGCGGTATGCGACCGAACGCGTCTCGGCGATTGAAGGCGTGCGGATCGTAGGCACCGCTAAAGAGAAAGCCAGCGTGCTGTCGTTTGTGATTGACGATATTCACCCGCACGACATCGGCACGATCCTGGACCAGGAAGGAATCGCCGTTCGTGCCGGTCATCATTGCGCGCAACCGGTGATGCAACGGTTCAAAGTTCCCGCGACGGCGCGTGCGTCATTTGCGTTCTACAACACGAAGGAAGAGATCGACGTGCTCGCGCGTACCATCGAACGTGTGATTGAGATCTTTAGTTGATTGGCCCATGTCTGAATTAAGCGAACTCTACCAGCAGGTAATCCTCGACCATAACAAGAAGCCGCGAAACTTTCGCAAGCTCGAGCATGCGAATCATAGCGCCGAAGGCTACAACCCGCTCTGCGGCGATCATCTGACGATCTATCTCGACGTCGAAGGCGATGCCGTGAAGGAGATTGCCTTTGAAGGCTCCGGCTGTGCGATCTCGAAGGCCGCGGCGAGCATGATGACGCAGGCAGTGAAGGGGAAGAGTAAAGAACAGGCTGAGGAATTGTTTACCGAGTTTCACTCGATGGTGACGGGCGAGCTTGACGAAGAAACTCAGGACAACAATCTAGGCAATCTAAAGATCTTCGCCGGCGTCCGCGAATTTCCGGTACGCGTCAAATGCGCGACCCTCCCCTGGCACACCCTCCACGCCGCGCTCAACAACAAAGAGCAGGTTTCCACCGAGTAAAGCCACAAAGAGGCACAAAAAGCACAAGAGAGAGGCAAGTCTTTGTGCTTCTTGTGCCTTTTTGTGGCTCTTCTCTGTGCAGCCTCTGCGTCGTCTGCGCCGCTGTGGTTATTCGTTCCCCACAAACTTTTCACCACCGGGCACAAGAGGAAAGACGCAGAGGCTGCACAAAGAAGCGCTAGGGCGTCACTGTTAGGTGCGCCGTAGTCGTTCCGACCAACACTCGATTCACATACGCTTCGAGCGTCAAGGTGTACAAGCCGGTGCAGGCGTTCTTCGGCACCGGGAACTGTATGTTCAGCTTTCGATCCGCTCCCGCGTTGATTGGCAATGGTACGTGGGTGTCGAGCACGGCGCTGCGACACGGACTCGTGTAGCGCACCACAAACGTGACCCAGAGTCGCTGCCCGGAGGTGTTGCTGTAGGCCAACTCGAGCTTCGCGTGCTTGCCACGCTTGACGGTGGGGTCTGACGTAGTGAGCGAGAGATTCAAGCCGCCGCCGGTGACAGTGAATGTTGTCGTAGCGGTGCGAGTGTTTCCAGCAGCATCGGTCGCGGTGATCGTGATCGTATGCGTGCCTGCTCCGACCATCGTTCCGGCAAGCGGGCTCTGTGTCAGCGTAACTGGTCCACAGTTATCGCTGGTGCTCGCGAGAACATTCGGGACCGTAGCCTGACCACTCAGGCCGGCGTTCACGCTTGTCGGCGCTGGCGCCGTCACCGTAGGCGCCGTGTTGTCGATTACGGTCACTGTCTGCGTGGCCTGCGTTGAATTGCCGGCGTCGTCAGTCGCGGTGTAGGTGACAGTTGTCGTTCCAACCGGGAAGATGTTGCCGGATGGAATGCCACTGCGTGCGACGCTCACGCTGCCGGCGTTGTCGGCAGCAGTGGCGTTGCCAAGCTGTGCGTCGGTAACGAGAGTGCCGCACGAGGTGGCGCCTGCGCCTGTGTTGGCGGTGACGTTCGCCGGCGCGGTAATCGTCGGGGCGACCGTGTCATTCACGGTGATCGACACTACGGCTTCAGCGCTCGTGGCCGGCGCGGCTGAGTCGTCGCCCGTGTCGCGAACGGTAAATCTGAAGCTGTCGGATCCGGCGAAGTTTGGACCCTGCGTGTAGCTCAAACTCGCGCCACTGCCGGACAACGTGCCGTGAGACGGGCTGGCCGTGATCTCAAATACCAGGTTCGCAACCGTGGTTTCGAAATCGTTGCCAGTTAACGTGATCGAAACGGATGTGTTGCTGTTCGTCGTGACAGACTGGCTATCAGCAACAGGCACATCGTTCACCGGATTGACGGTGATGTTCACGGTGGAAGTGTTCGAGTCGTGGCTGCCGTCGTTGACGCGGAACGTAAAACTATCCGCGCCGTGGAAGTTTGCTGCCGGCGTGTAGGTGAATGTTGGTCCGTCTCCCGCCAACACGCCGTTCGACGTCGAACTCACGATCGTGTAACTAAACGACGGCGTTTGACTCGGGCTCACCGCGTTCAGCGTGATCCCAACCGGCATATCTTCATCCGTCGTCGCGGCCTGATTCTCCGTTCCCGGCGGATTGTTTCCATCAACACCAGCCTCGATCGAGTTTTCGATCGCGTCCGGCACATTGGCGAAGAAGTCGTAGCCCGTAAGCGCTTCGACTGCATCGACCGTAGTCAGATACGCGTGCCAGTCGCTATTGATGCTGTTATCGTTGGGCATGATCACCGCGATCGTTCTCGCCCCCGCACTCACACGCGTAACGTCGTCGTCGCCAACTGGCAGCACCAGCACAACCTTCCACGTAAACGCCGGAACGGTCACGTGTCCATTGGCGATCGTGTTCGCGGGACCATTGTCACCCGAACCGCCAACACCTGCTGGACCAGCAACGATGTAAACCTCATTGGTCGTCAACAACGTCCGCAGGAAGTTTTCTAGATCGGCCCACGGTCCCTGGTTGTTGTTTGGCGCTTGCGGCACCATGTTCGACATCAGGAACGTCTCCTGATTGAGCGGGATCGACGCCGGATTATCGCGGTCGGCGTTCGGCGTCATGTGACCGCGATCGAACCCGGACGCAAAGTAATCAGTCGACTGCACGCGATACCAATCGGGCGACACAGCCGGATCGGCGCGGAACGTGTCTGTGCGCGGCAAACTGCCGGTCCAGCCGTTTTCCAGATGCCAACTCACCCAATTCGGCGTGCCTTTGTCGCGGTTGTAGGAAAGCGAGAACGACGGCTTCTCCATCAGGAAGTTGTTCGGCTGCGTCAGATCGACAACCGCATTCGTCGGGTTACCCAGCGCCAGGTGCACGCTTGACGGATGTGGCGCTGGTGCGCCTGCGGCAACGACGGTGAACGTCCACACGTGGTCCGCAAAGAGCGTGTCGGTGTTTGGACCAGCGTCGTCGAAATCCTGATCGTGAACGTTCGCATGCACGATCGTGACGGTACACTGCTCGCCAAACTGGAAGCTCGCGTTCGGCGTGATGTGATAACCCTTCGAACTATTGTACGAAGCCACAGTCGCGCTGTTGTGCGAACCGGAGCTCGTGCAGGTGATATCGAACCAAGAACCAACCACGTCAACCGGTTCACTGAAATCAACCGTGACGGTTGCGTCATACGGCGTGTTGAATCCGTCAGAGATCGGATCGGTGCCGGCTACCCATGGTCCAAGCTCGACGATCGGCGCAGTACGGCGCGGATTCGGCATGGCGGTCTGGAAGTCGTTGCTGTTTTGATTCGTGTCCTGCGAACCATTGAGCTTTCGGAACAACGCGCTGGTATTGCTCGGCGCAGGCGCACGCGCACCGCCCTCAAAACAACTGGCCGTCGATCCGTAACCGACGAAATCGACGATGTCCGGATCGATACCGTTCGGACAACTGCCACTCAGCGTATTCGAGTTATTGACGAGCGCGATCTTGCCGGTCGTTGCGCTCATGTTGATGTCGCCCGAAATATTCGCCAATACGGGCAGCGGTGCGCCGTTAGCGCCGCCTGATGCGAGCGCGACGAGGAAGTATTCACCCGGAGCGATCGTGCCGCCCAGCGGCTGTTTGTTGGTCCAACTCGTTCCTGCGGCGGACGCGTATTGCAACGACCAGCCGGCGAGATTGAACGAGATTCCGGTCGGGTTGAAGATCTCGACATAATCGTTTGTGAACGTCGCGCTGGAGTTTCCACCGCCACCGTAAAGTTGACTGATAACGAGATGGTCCACCGGCGGGGGTGGCTGCTGGACCGTCAAACTGATCGAGCCACTACCAGTGCGCGCCTGCGCGTCGCTGATCGAGAATGGCAGCGACTTTGCGCCCGGCGAAGTGAGCGATACAACGACAGCCGTGTGAGTAAACACGTTGTCGCCTGCGGCCGTGTCGCCGCCGCTTAGACCGTCGTCAAAGAACTGCTGATTCGCAGATCCCCCAATCGCAGAAAGATCGCCTGTAACTGTCAGACCCGTGCTCGAGGGATTCGTTCCCGGCGTGACCGCAACGGTTAGTGTTGACGACTCACCCGGCAACACGGAGTTCGGATTTGCGTTACCGACGCCGGACGGATTACTTGCGACAGCACCGCCGACGCCCAGGATTGAAACGTTGTCGATGGCCAGCGCCGGCGCGTTGGTCGACGTGCTGCCGGTATTAACCGAGTAGTTCCAAACGAGAAAGATATTTGCGCCGTTAGCAACGGCGACGTTCAGTGTCTTGTTGCTGACTGAAACAGTCGCGCCGGGAGCATTTGCAAATCCACTGTTATCCGCGTCGGACGCGAAGCTGGTGAGAAAGTCCGGTCCCGCATTGGTCCATGTATTACCGTCGGGTGAGAAGAAGAGTTGATAGCGGAAGCCGGCCGGGTTTGAACCGTTGCGATATTTCTCAACGTCGTAGGAGATCTGGAGACCGGTCAGCGTGCTGCCGGTGTTGTTGACGAGTTGCGCGTAGAGATTACCGCTTACGGTCGCCGTACCAGATGAAAGAAATCCCGGTGCGCGATCGGAATTGCCCAGCGCGGTAGTGCCGGCGCCGAAGTTGTAACTGCCGTTCGCTGCATTCGTAGCTAAGTTGGCCCCACCCACGCGCAGTGTTTGATTGGTGGCTGACAGGAATGAGCTGATTGCGCGGGGCGTTGATGCCGTTGACAGACGAAAGTCTACCGGCAGGTTGGAAGGCGTAGGGCTCGACAACGGAATGCCCAGGCTGTCGAAGTTTTGCGTGTAAGCAACCGACGTGGAAAGAGAGATGGCAGCGAACGCGACATAGACTGAAACGAGTGCGACAACGGCGACGGTAACTAACACGCGCCACGTTCTGGTCAAGGCTGGTCTATGAGTTTTTTGCCGGCGGGTGCGGCGAAGCTTGGTGTCGGACTTACGCGCTAACATCGGTGGTATCCCTCCCAAACACTGGTGACGTTGAGACGTACTTTGGAGAGGTATACCGGCAGTACAAATTCATGGCCGGTAAGGGCCAATTCAAGCTTTTACCAGTTCAGCGGAGGGCGGGTCAATAAGCAAAAATGCCCTTTATGGGCCAATGACAGGATTCGAGTCAAGGTGACAAATGTCGGTCACCAGTTTCGGTCACTTTGGTGGTGAAATTTGGGGAAAGCCGCTGTGTCCTGACGGGCTTTTTGGGCCACCCGCCGAGACACAGCGACTTCAAGAATGGTCCTACTTCACCTGGAATTGGACCGTGTGGAGCACGGGATCAGTTCCGGCTGTGAAGTAGAGGTTGTAGATGCCGGTGCTGAGTCCGGTCGTCTTCAGGTTGAGCATGTAACGATCGCTCGTGAAGCGGAAGTTGTTATCCGGGTTCGCGTTTCCAGCGGTGATTACTTCACCGAAAGTCTCGCTCGACACCAGGCCCACTCCGACAGCGTGAACAACAATAGACTCAGACGAGACATTGTTGCCATTGCTGTCGCAGAGCTGGATCTTGATCGGATAGGCAGCTCCACTCTTCACCGCTTTCGCCGGATCGTATTGGAGACAGATGTTGAAGGTTACAGTCAGCGTAGCGGTGTCGCTGCTTGCAGTCGTAGTTGGACCACCACTGAACTCTCCGGTGATAGTCAACGATTGCGGCGCCGTTCCACCCGGCAGAATGTAATTCGCCGTTGCCACACCACCCACAACATTGCCAACAACCGGCAAGCCCACAACTACATTTGAGGAGTTGCGGACCGTGAACGTCACAGTGCCTTCGTTCACTGTTCCCGCCACGGCGCTTACATTCGCCGTTAACGTGACGCTCTGATCAGATGCACTGAAAATAGCAGTCGCGTCTGACACGGTCGTCGTTGTCGCGGCGTTCGGGAACTTGAGGTAAACGATCGGCATGTCGTGATCGGAGTTCCGCTCCGGCCTCGTCGCATCGTTGAGGAACAACGACCCCGGTACTTCAGGGAAATCTGCGTTGTTTCGCGCGATGTGATAACGCTGGACGAGCGAAGCCGCCACCGTATTCAGCAGCATGTGATCGAGTGCCTGCGGCGTACCTTCGAAGATGAAACTGTATCGTTGATCCGCCGGCAGCGTGTCCGTCAGGTTAATGAAGTCGGGATTGACGAGATCCGGGCTCTGGTCAACGACGATCTGATCGTCCGCGGTCGGAGTGCCTTTCACCGTGGCGATCGGATCCGTGTAGCCGTCGCTGAATTGATAGGCATTGTAATCGCCGATCGAAAGAACAGGGACTCCCGCGTTGTCTGTTTGCAAATTCTGCAACAGATCGGCAAGGAACTCACCCTGCGCCTTTCGCTTGGCGCGAACGCGTATGCCTTCGGCGCCGACAACCTCAACGTCGATAAACGAGCGGGTGTGATTCACAACAACGATCACCTCTCGTGGGTTGAGCGTCGCCGCGTCAACCGTCCCTCGCAACACGAGCGGCGGACGATCGTTGAGCAATGCTGGGTTGCCGTTGTTGGGATCGATGTACGTGTTGCAGTTCGCGGCCGTGCCGTCACAGCCCGCCAGTTCGATCTGCGTCACGCTATCAATCTGGACGCGCGATGTTTTTACGAGGAAGCCAACGTCCTGATCGGCGTCGCCGGCGTCACCGTCAGCTTCGATCAAGTGTGCTTCGTAGTGAACACCGGAGATGGCTTCGATTTCCGCGGCCAATGCTTGCAGACCGCTGAGTTCGAAAATCTCGATGGTGCCGATAACGTCTGGCAAGTGCAGCACGTCGCGAATCGCGAGTGCGGCCTTCTTACGCTGCGTGGTGGCGTTGTTGAAGTTTTCGATGTTGAAACCGGCGACGGTAAACTCTCCCGCCACAGGCGTCGGCACCGGCACCGCGCTCATGTTGGCCGTGGTGCTCGGCGTAGCTTCCGGCAGCACTTTGTAATCGCCGAAACTGAAATCGAGTGGACCAGTGATGTTCGAGATCGTCACGTTGGAAGTGACGGAGAAGACCGTCGAATCGGCCAAGCCGTCGCTGTCGATCATGATCCGTTCGGGGTTCTTGTCCCAAATCGGAATGCAGCAATCGGGCGTGCCCGAAGTCGGATCAGGCGGCACCGGCAAACCGGCTTCGATACCGGGCTCGCGCAATGGCCGCGCGACTCCGTCGAGCACAGTGAACGTCTCGCCAAACTCGTTTGTCGGCGCGACTGAGACGAGCGTGTCGGCGTGCATACGCATACCTTCAAAACGCTCGAGCTGATCGATCGGACCGGCAGGATTGAGAATGGTCGTCGTCAACACGATCGGCGCCGGTAACGGATTGCCGCTCGAGTTAACTACGACGTTGCTGTTGCTGGAAGAGATCTGAGTCAGGTTGAAGAATTCGGTCGCCGTTCCCGTGACGGTCACAGCGTCGCCGACTGCTGCTGATGGTGAAGCGCCAGTGAAAACAAAGATTCCTTCCGAAGTGTTCGGGTCGGCATCCACCACCGGATCCTGCATGAAGAAGCCGTTTGACTTGCGGGCGTAGACAACGCCGGAAGTGATTACATCAAGCCCGGCAAATGGCGATGTAGCTCCATTGCCCTGGACGTCATGAATCGCTGCGACTACCGCCGGCGGCGGACAGTTGTTTGCGCCATCGGGAGTTGGTGTGCGAGCGACGTAGGTGCTGGTGTTGCGCGCACCGCCGTCACCGTTTGGACAACGGCCAATGGAAGCAGTCGTGCTATCGCCGGCTCCACTCTCGTCTACTTGCGGTTGGCCTGCGTTCAGGAGCACGAGCAGTCCGGGGTCATCAGCGTCCGCAGTGTCATAGACGACTGCATCGCGCAAGTTCGCCGTAGTGATCGCTGTGTTCGTCGGGAAGTTGGTGGCGTTGGCTGCATAAAGCGCCACTGCGTCCGCGCCGTTTTGGAGCGTGTCGTTCGGGAAAGTCAGATCGACTCCCGCGACAGCAGCGTTGCCGATGGTGAAATACCCGGCGGCGTTCGTGCTGAAACCGTCGAGGTCGATTGCGCGGTACGACAGATCGTTTGAGCCGTTGAAGAAGACAACGACGAGACCGGTGAGCGATGTGTTACCCACACCGCCGTCGTAAAGTTCGACAAACTCCAGCGTGTCCGTGCCCGCCGTGTCGGAATCGAGCTCGTTGATGATCACGTTGTTCGCTACAACTGGCGGCGCGGCCGCGGTTGTGAACGAGAAGACGAAGGTTGCCGTCATCTGATCCGGCGGATCGCTGACGTCCTGGTCCGTGATCTGGTTTGCAACCACTGTTACCGTGCAGGTCGTGCTGAACGGCAAATCTACAGTTGGATCGAGTGTGTAGATTGTTGCCGGTGAACCACTCTGCGTGAACGTCTTTGGTGTTCCGGCCGGGCACTCAAGCGTGAATGCGCTCGCCGTGGCGTTTACGCTCTCGGTGAACGTGATCGTGATGTTCGTATCCGCTGCGATATTGATCGCGCCATTCGCGGGAGAGGTGTTGAGTACGGAAGGCGCGCTATCACCGGCGCCAAATGTCTGTCCTGTGTTAGGAGAATTCTGAGTGTGCGCAATCGGACCGGCCCACGTGAAATTACCGTACGTCGTGCCACTGCCTTGAAGCTGAAGCGATTGTCCCAAAGCGCTAGTGCTGGGCTCAGTAATACCGATGTCAGTGCAGGTGAGACCCAGCGCCGTATTGCTGGTCGCAGTAAAGGTTCCTCCGTAACAAAGGAACTGGACTACTGTGTTCGACGGATCGATCAACGCGATACCGTCGGGGTTGCCGTTTTGTATACCGTTTACAGCATAGGCAAGCGAGACAGTGCCGTAGCCACCTTGTTGCGACGGGATGGTGCCAGCTAGCGCATCGTTGTCGTAGCGTGCTCCGCCGGCGCCGTTGTAGAGCTCGATGCGCCAGCCAGTCAGGTTCGTACCCGCTGGTCCGGCAATCTCGATAAACTCGTTCGCGTCAGTGCCGGTGTTGTCGTAATGAAATTCGTTGATGAAGACAGTTGAACTGGAGCCGGGAACCGGCGCCGGGGCCATCGTTGCGACATACCTTCGTGAGGCCACGCTGACGAGTAAAACGGCTGCAATTGCAGCCATCACCACGAACAGAGTTCGTGAATAGGATCTCAAGGGGGCAAAAGTCGGCATAAGAAACCTTTCGTAATCAAAATAAATACAGCAATTTCCGCACGTTTATTGAGAGGAATACCGGAGGTACCTTGAGGCCGGCAGGGAAATGTGGGTGCCTTTTATCAGTTCTACAGGGGTGGGTCAAGCCGCAAAACTACGGTAATAGCTGCGGGCCAGAAGATTTCTCAAAGTCGTAACACGACATTCAACAGCAAGCTGACAACTGCCCTCTAGACAGGCATAATGCCTGCATCGGAGGAACACTTCTCGCCATTGATTATTCAGTCGATTGAACTGCGCGAAATCTGCCTGCCGCTGATCAACTTTTTCGAAACAAGCTTCGGCCGAACTACCGAACGCCGTATCGTGCTCGCTCGTGTGCGCGACGCTGACGGTGCTGAAGGTTGGGGCGAATGTACCGCCGGCGAAGGCCCGTTCTACAGCGATGAATGGACCGACAGCGTTTGGGACACGCTGCGCGAGTTTCTTGGTCCAATGGTGTTGGGCAAAGAGGTCAACGGCGCCGCGGACGTGTTTGCGTTGATGAGGCCCGTGCGCGGCCATCGCATGGCGAAGGCCACGATCGAGACTGCGTGCTGGGACCTCGAGGCTAAGAAGCTCGGCGCGCCATTGTGGAAACATCTTGGCGGCACACGGCGCGAGATCGCGTCGGGAGTTTCGATCGGAATTCAGGACACGCCTGAGATCCTGCTGGAGAAGATCCGTAAGGAAGTTGATGCTGGTTACCAAAGAATCAAGATCAAGATCAAACCGGGTTGGGATGTTGGCATCGTGGCGCGCGTGCGTGAGGAGTTTCCCGGCATACGTTTGATGGGCGACGCCAACTCAGCTTACACACTTGCCGACGTGCCGCTCTTTAAAGAACTCGATCGCTTCGACTTGATGATGCTCGAACAGCCATTGGCCCACGACGACATCTTCGATCACGCGCAGTTGCAGCAGCAGATTCAGACGGCGATCTGTTTGGACGAGTCGATTCGTACTCCTGAAGATGCGATACACGCGATTGCGTTGGGTTCGTGCAAGATCATCAACGTGAAGCTCGGGCGCGTCGGCGGACACGCGCAGGCGAAACTTGTCGAGCAGGTTGCGCGTGAGAACGACATACCGGTTTGGTGTGGCGGCATGTTGGAGTCGGGCATCGGACGCGCGCACAATATCGCGATGTCGACTCTGGCCGGTTTTAGTTTGCCTGGCGACGTGTCGGCGAGCGAGCGTTACTGGGAAGAAGACATCATCGAGCCGCCGGTCACGGTGAGTGCAAAAGGAACGATTACGGCGCCGGACGCGCCCGGTATTGGATTCAATCTTAACCTCCCGCGCATCGACGCTCTGACAGTGCGCCAGCAAACGATCAATTTATGACGGGCCAACTTATTTCAGCTTCTTTGGCGAATCGAATACTGAACAGGTTTCGCGAACGGCAGAGTGACATTGAGTCGTTCGTACGAGCGCTGGTGGAAATCGAATCGCCGTCTGGCGATGTGGAGGGTAGCCGCGAAGTTGTTGCTTCCTTGTCGTCGGCGGCCGCTGCGGTGAGCGGCGTTGACGAAGTAGAAGTCGTCGAGGTTCCGGGTTTTGGTCAACACCTGGTTATCAAAGCCTTTCAACAGCAAAGCGACGCCGGACAGATTTTGATTGTTGGGCACACGGACACGGTGCATTCGCGCGGCTCGCTGGAGCAGCGACCGTGGAGAAGAGATGGCGAGAGGGCGTATGGGCCGGGCGTGTTTGATATGAAGGCGAATTGCGCGCTGGTTATTGAAGTGTTGCGCACGTTGTCTGAGTTGAATGTGAAGCCGCGATTTGGCGTTAGTGTAGTGCTGACTTGCGATGAAGAGGTTGGCAGCGCGTCTGGTTGGCCGGTGATTGAACGGGTTGCGAAAGCGCAAGACGCGCGTTGCGCGTTTGTGTTGGAGCCGCCTGCGCCCGGTGGCCGCGTGAAGACCGGAAGAAAAGGCACGGGAATTTACGCGATCAAGGTCGAAGGAAAAGCCGCGCACGCGGGTTTGGAGCCGGAGAAAGGCGCGAGCGCGATTCTCGAGTTAGCGCGGCAAACGGAACGGCTGCATGCTTTGAACTCATCGGGCTCGGGAATCACGTTGAATGTCGGCGTGGTTCGTGGCGGCACGCGATCGAATGTCGTTGCGGAGCAAGCGGAAGGCGAGATCGACGTTCGCTTTGCGACGGAAGCAGAGTCGCGAGAGATCGAACGCATTCTTTCGACGCTCGAGCCGGTCGACGAGCGTACGAAAGTTTTTGTTTCCGGTGGAATCAACCGGCCGCCGCTCGAACGCACCCCTGCGGTTGTTGAACTGTTTGAAAAAGCGCGAAGTGTTTCAGCGTCTCTCGGCTTTGATCTCGGCGAAGCGCAGGTTGGCGGTGCGTCTGACGGAAACTTCATCGCGGCGCTGGGCATTCCGGTCCTTGACGGCCTCGGTATCAGTGGCGACGGCGCGCACGCCGTTCACGAACACATCGAGGTCGACGACATCGCCCGCCGAGGCGCTTTAATAACTGGTTTGCTCCTGTCCGTGTAGTCTGTGTTTGTCTGTGGCCTATGTTGATTGCAACCTGGAACGTTAATTCAATTCTCGTGCGCATGCCCAACCTCATGCGTTGGCTCGACGATGTTAAGCCGGACGTCTTGTGCATGCAGGAAACCAAGTGCACGGACGACAAAGTGCCGGTCCAGATCTTTCAGGAACGTGGTTACCACTGCCATCTCTTCGGCCAACAGTCGTACAACGGCGTCGCAATTCTCACGCGCGGCGCTTGCGAGACGAGTCATCGCGGCTTTCCAAACGACGACGGCACTGCACAGGCGCGGCTGATCACGACCAGCTTCAACGGCATCAACATCGTCAACGTCTACATACCGAATGGACAAGCGGTCGGCTCCGAGAAGTTTGTTTTCAAGCTCGGCTGGATGCGGCGACTGCGTGAGTTCTTCGATGCCACTTACAACAACACAACCCCGACTTTGCTATGCGGTGATTTCAACGTCGCGCCGGAAGAACGCGACGTACACGATCCACGGCTCTGGACGGGCCGCATCATGTTCAGCGAACCCGAGCGCAGTGCGTTGCAGGACATTAAGGATTGGGGCTTCACAGACGCGTTTCGTCTGCATACGGAAGAAGGCGGGAAGTTTACTTGGTGGGATTATCGCGCGGGCGCCTTTCGCCGCAACCTGGGACTGCGTATCGATCATATCTGGATCACAGATTCACTCGTCCCGCGCAGTGTGAAGACCTGGATCGACATCGAGCCACGAAAATGGGAGCGCCCTTCAGACCACGCTCCCGTAATCGCAGAGTTTAGTTAAGCCACAGATAACACGGATTAGTTTGAGGTCAGTTCCGCGGTCTTCTCGGTAATATCCTTTTGTGCCCACTCGTTGTCGCGGCTCGCTTCACCGGCCTTCGAGCGCTTCGCCGCTTTCATCTTTTGGACCAGGTCCATGTGCGTTGAGAAATAGGGCAGACTCTTGCCGACCATCTCCTCGACAGTTTCAAAGCTTTTGTCGGTCATGAATTTTTCGACGCCTTCTTTCAGTTCGTCGATCATCTTCACGCCTTGCAGCATCACGCCCGTGCAAATCTGCACTGTCGAGGAACCGAGCAGCATGAACTCGAGCGCGTCGTGAGAATTCTCGATGCCGCCAATACCGCTAATGGTGACGCCTTCCGGAAGTCCGAGCGCGAGCTGACTCACCATGCGCAACGCGATCGGCCGCACGGCCTGCGCGGAATAACCACCCGGAACACAATGACCTTCAACCGTCGGCATCGGCCGCAGCGTGTCGAGATCGACGCCAATCACTGACAGGATCGTATTGATTGCCGAGATGCCAACCGCGCCGCCACTCACCGCAGCCAGCGCAGGTTCGCGTATGTTGGTGATGTTCGGCGTCATCTTGGCCCACACCGGAATTTTCGAGACCTCGGTCACCCATCTCGTGACTTCCTGCGTGAGATCCGGATGCTCGCCCATTTCCGAACCCATCTTGCGTTCAGTCATGCCGTGCGGACACGAGAAGTTGAGCTCGAAACCGTCAACGCCGGTGTCCTGGACCATGCGCGTGAGCTCCTGCCAGCGGCTCTTCTCGTACTCTTCCATGATCGAAGCGATCAGGATGTGATTCGGATACTCTTTCTTGACCTGGCGAAACTCGTCGAGCCAAACATCGATCGGGCGATCCGAGATCAGCTCGATGTTTTCAAAACCGATCACTTCGCCGGTGCGGCGCGAACGGAGTTTTCCGTAACGCGGCACGACGTTCACGACCTTTGCGGATTCCAAGCTGACCGTCTTGGCGACAGCGCCACCCCAACCGGCGTCGAACGATTTGGCGAGCACGCGCGCGTTGGTTCCCGGCGGACCCGAACCCAACACAAACGGGTTGGGGAACTTCATGCCGTTGACGGTGATGGATAGATCCATAAACAATGCTCCATTCAATCCACAGATTACACAGATTTATTTCTGGGTAATCTGTGGATGGCTTTAGTCTGCTACGAGTGAACCGTACGTGTCTGGTCGGCGGTCACGATAAAACTGCCACGTGTTTCGCACTTCCCGAATCTTGTCGAGATCGAGATCCGCGACTACGAGTGCGTCTTTGTCGCGCGGCGCTTCGGCGAGAAACTGTCCACGCGGATCGCAGAAGTAACTCTGTCCGTAAAACTCGCCGATGTCCCACGGCTGCTCGTGTCCCACGCGATTGATCGCGCCGATGAAGTAACCGTTCGCGACCGCGTGTGCCGGTTGTTCCAGCCGCCACAGATATTCTGACAGCCCGGCCACAGTCGCCGAAGGATTGAACACGATCTCCGCGCCGTTCAAACCAAGCGCGCGTGCGCCTTCGGGAAAGTGACGGTCGTAACAGATATAAACGCCGATGCGCGCGTAAGCAGTATCGAAACACGGATAACCGAGATTGCCGGGACGGAAGTAAAACTTCTCCCAAAAGCCGGGATTGACGTGCGGAATGTGGTTCTTCCGGTACTTGCCGAGGTACTTGCCGTCAGCATCGATCACCGCGGCGGTGTTGTAGTAAACGCCGGTGATCTCCTCTTCATAGATCGGCACGACGATTACCATGCCGTGTTCTTTCGCCACTTCCTGCATCAGCCGCACGGTTGGACCATCGGGGATGCGTTCGACTGCTTCATACCAGCGCGTCTGTTGTTCGGCGCAAAAGTAAGGCGTCGTAAAAACTTCCTGCATGCAGATGATTTGCACGCCTTGTTCGGCGGCCTGCTGCAGAAACGTCAGGTGCTTTTCGATGTTCAGACGTTTGATCTCTTCAATCGGCGCGTCAGTCGGCGCTGCATTTGTACATTGAATTAATCCACATTTAACCGTGCGTGGCATTCATCGGCTCCCTTCGTGCATCGACTCCCTTCGATGCGGTCAAAACGTAGTATATGACGAATCCCAAAGCAAAAGTAACGAACCATGCATAAGTATAGAGGTGGTCGAAGAAGGCTGGATTGCTGACCTGACCGCCGGGCGTCGACGCTGCGCGCAGGAAACCGGGCACGACCGGAGCAATAGCAACAACCAGCGCCACCATCGCGCGCCAGTTGAAGCCGCTGCCGTATGAATACGGGCCGTGCGGATCAAACAAGCCTTCGAGATTCAACTTTTGCTTTCGGATCACCCAGTAGTCGCAAATCAAGATGCCCGCAATCGCGCCCATCAGACCTGAATAACCGATCAGCCAGGTGAAGATGTAAGCGCCCATCGAGCCCATCAGTTTCCACGGCATCATCAGGATGCCGATCACTGCCGTGATTAAACCGCCAGTAACGTAAGAGATCCGTCTTGGGTTGAGATTTGAGAAGTCGTTTGACGGAGAAACGACATTTGCCGCCATGTTCGTCGTGAGCTGCGCGGCAAAGATCACGGCGGTCGCGAACAGGATGATCAGCACGTTGTCAAAACGCGCCATCAGGTCCACTGGATTCGGAATCGCCACGCCGTAGATCAGGAGCGTCGCGCTAGTCACGGCAACGCCGATGAAAGCAAACGCGGTCATCGTCAGCGGCAGTCCCATTGCCTGGCCCAACATCTGCGACTTCTGCGAGCGGGCGTAACGAGTGAAGTCGGGAATGTTGAGACTCAGCGTCGCCCAGTAACCAACTGAAGCCGTCAACGCTCCGGGAAAGATTTTCCAGAACTCGTTTTGCTGTTTTTGCAGCGCCGCTGATTCCGTTAGCACACGGCCCAACCCGCCGGCCCGCCACGCGGCCCAAACGAGAAGGACCAAACCCCCGACGAGCAACAACGGCGCAGACCACGTTTCGAGATACTTGATGCCCTCGACGCCCTTCAGAATGATGAATACCTGAATCGCCCAGAAGAGGAAAAATCCAAGCCAGGTGTGCAGTTGCACGTCAAGGATGGAAGTCGACAAAGATCTCCAAGCGGGGAACATGTAACCAAACAACGCATCGAGCGCAGTGCCGCCGATCCACGTCTGGATACCAAACCAACCGCACGCCACGATCGCGCGCAACATTGCGGGCACGTTCGCGCCTTTCGTTCCAAACGCAGCGCGGCTCAGCACCGGAAACGACACGCCATATTTCGTGCCCGCATGCGCGTTGAGAATCATCGGAATGAGCACGATCGTATTGCCGAGCAGGATCGTGATCATCGCCTGCCACCAGTTCATGCCGGCTTCAATGAAACCACCGGCCAGCGTGTAGGTCGTGATAACGACGCTCATGCCGATCCAGAGTGCGGCGATGTTCCAGGTGGACCAGGTGCGTTCTTTGATTGTGGTGGGGGCTAGATCCCGGTTCCAGAGCGGGCTGTGGGAAACGTCGGTTTTGAGTTCTACGAAGTCGCGTTCAGCGGGGGAATCAGTTGTCATATTGGTCTGGTTAGGGAGTTGCTCAAGAGTATGCGTGGCCTAAATTGCCACGCATGTGCCGCGTTTTAAGAACTTTCCATCACCCGCCTTGCCTTTGTATTCGTTTTTGTCGACGACGACCTTGCCGCGCGACAGCACTGTTTCGACGACGCCTTTGATCTTCTTGCCTTCGTAGGCGTTGTAGTCGACGTTCATGTGGCTCGTCTTCAGGCCGAGCGTTTGCTCCTTGTTTGGATCGAAGATCACGATGTCGGCGTCAGAGCCGACGGCGATCGTGCCTTTCTTCGGAAACAGGCCAAACATCTTCGCGGCCGCGGTTGAAGTTAATTCGACGAAGCGGTTCAAGCTGATGCGATTCTCAACCACGCCGCCGTTGTAGATCAGCGGCACGCGGTTCTCGACGCCGGGCGCGCCGTTGGGAATCTTGGTGAAGTCGTCTTTGCCGAGTTCTTTCTGTTCTTTCATGCAGAACGGGCAGTGGTCGGTGGAGATGACCTGGAGATCGTCCATCTTCAAACCTTTCCACAGCTCTTCCTGATTCGACTTCTCGCGCAGCGGCGGCGTCATTACATACTTCGCGCCGTCGAAACCGGGTTCGTCGTAGTTGTCGAGCGAAAGAAACAGATACTGCGGACACGTTTCGGCAAACGCGGGAATGCCGCGATCGCGCGCCTGGCGCACCTGGTTGAGCGCCTCGGCGCACGAGAGGTGCACGATGTAAACCGGCGACTCCGCCATTTCCGCGATCGCGATCGCGCGGTGCACGCCTTCTGCTTCGGCGATGGTTGGTCTGGTCAACGCGTGATACTTCGGCGCCGTGTGGCCCTTCTCGAGTGCGCGCTTGATAATCTCGTTGATGACGATTCCGTTTTCCGCGTGCATGCAGATCAGCCCGCCGCGCTGGCCGGCAGCGGACATCGCGCGAAAGATCGTTGCGTCGTCCACGAGGAACACACCGGGATACGCCATGAACATCTTGAAACTGGTGATGCCCTCGTCCATCGCCGTGTAGAGCTCTTCTATTTGCTTGTCTTCGAGCTCGGTGGTGATCAGATGGAAACCGTAATCTATAGCGGTTTTGCCTTCCGCTTTCTTGTGCCAGTTATCGATGCCTTCGATGAGCGACTGGCCTTTGTACTGCACGGCGAAGTCGATGATCGAGGTGGTGCCGCCGTGCGCGGCCGCGATGGTGCCGGTGCGAAAGTCGTCGGAGGCTTCAGTGCCGCCGAACGGCAGCTCCATGTGCGTGTGTGGATCGATTCCGCCCGGGATGACGAGTTTGCCGCCGGCGTCGATGGAGTTGTCGACCTCCATGTCGAGGGTCTTGCCGATTACGGAAACGCGTTCGTCTTCGATCAGGATGTCAGCGGTGTAGTCGTCGACGGCGGTAATGATGCGGCCGTTTTTGATCAGAGTTTTCATAGGCAATCCACAGATTACGCAGAGTTAATTAGGTGTTTTAAGACAAGGTTTAGTAGCTGCGCTGTCGGCAGCGCGGCGCGCATCGACGTTGGCGTTCGCGCCCGGAGAGATTTTATCGGTTATGCAGATATCGGTGGGAGTTATTTTAGCGACCGCGAGATAAGAGGTTCGCTGGTCGGGTTTGTCGGGATTCTCGCTCGCGTTGTAGCGAATGATCAGTGCCGTAGGTAAGAGCTTGCCGTTCTGGTTTGTCATGCGCCACTCAGCCTTTGGTCCGACACTGGAGAAGCCGCCGCTGATAACGCTCCAAAGGTCGAGAGAGTGCTTCGTGCCTTTCGGTGTGTTGACGATGATGTTCTGGCGCAGATCGCCTTCGAGTAGGGTCAGAGAATAGCCGGCGACACCTCGACAAAGCCCTTCGTAGTCACCGGCGCCGGTGGTTTCGATCTTGATCGTGCGGCACTGTTTGTCGTCGAGCGGGGTGTACAGGCTACGGTTCTGCGCCACGGATATGGAGCCCATTAACAAAGAGAACGCGATCAGCAAGACCACTCTCAATACAAGTTACCTTCTCGTTTACGGCCAGTGTAATCGACGTAAACGACCTTGAGATCCGTGTAGAAATCCAGCGCCGTCGAACCCTGCTCGCGATCTCCGATGCCGGTGCCTTTGATCCCGCCGAACGGCACGTGTGCTTCACCACCTGTCGTCGGTGAGTTGATGTGCGTCATGCCGGTCTCGATGTCGTCGACAAAGCGAAAGATGCGCGCGGCGTCGTTCGTGAAGATTGACGACGAGAGTCCGTATTCGCAGTCGTTCGCCACTTCCATCGCGTGATCGAAATCGCGCACGCGCAGCACGGACAACACCGGTCCGAAAATCTCCTCGCGAGCGATGCGCATGTCGGGTGTGACGCGATCGAAAACCGTCGGGTGCACGAAGTAACCTTTGTCGAGCCCCTCGCCGTCCGCGCGCGAACCGCCGCAGACGAGTGTCGCGCCGTCTTCGCGGCCGATGTCGATATAACTCAACACAGTCTTGAACTGGTTCTCATCAACACTCGGGCCCATCTCGGTTTGCGGATCGGCGCCCGCGCCAAGACGCATCGAATCAGCGCGCTTCGCGAGCCTCGAGACAAACTCATCGGCGACCTGGTCCACGACCACCGCACGACTCGTCGCAGTGCAACGTTGTCCTGACGAACCAAACGCACCCTGTGCTGTCGACTCAACCGCCAGATCCATGTCTGCATCTTCCAGCACGACAACCGGATTCTTGCCGCCCATTTCACACTGAACCTTGGCGCCGCGACGAGAAGCCTGTTCGTAGAGTCGAATTCCGACGCCGTTCGAGCCGGTGAAAGAGATTGCTTTCACGGCGGGGTGACTGATGATCTCGTCGCCTGCTTCAGAGCCCGATCCGAGCACCAAATTCAGCACGCCTGGAGGAATGCCCGCGGCTTCGAAGAGTTCGGTGATGCGCACGGCGGTGGCCGGCGTGATCGATGCGGGTTTGAAGACGACAGTGTTTCCCGCGACCAGCGCGGGTGCGATCTTCCAAACCGGGATTGCGACCGGAAAATTCCACGGCGTCACGCACGCGACGACGCCGATCGGTTGTTTGATCGTGTAAGCGAAGTTGAGTGGCAGCTCGGAAGGGATTGTCTCGCCGTTGAGACGCCGCGATTCTCCCGCGCAGAACTCCGCGACGTTGATCGAGCGCTGCAATTCACCGCGCGACTCGGCGATGGTTTTGCCTTCCTCGCGAGTAAGCAGTTGCGCGACCTCTTCCTTGTTTTCCTCGAGCAGCCGCGCGGCTTGGGCGACGATGCGTCCGCGCGTAGGCGCAGGCGTTGCGCGCCAGTCGCGAAAGGCGTTGGCGGCGGCTTCAACTGCCGCGCGAGCCTCGTCGCGTGTTGCCTGTCGCACGGTTCCCAGGACGTCGTCTGTGTTCGCCGGGTTGATGTTCGAGGCTGTGCGCGTCGAAGCCGATTCAACCCATTTGCCGTTGATAAAATTGCGGTAAGTATCCATAAGAGTGCTGGAATATATCATGTGGTATAAGAGTTTGCATGACTTTGGAGCCGCGGAGTATTCCCCAACTTTTGCAGCAGCAGGCCAGCGCTGCGGCTGAGAAAGCCTTCCTGTTTTCAGAGGCCGACAAACGGCAATTCACTTATCGAGAGTTCGAACAGGCGGTTGGGCGTGCGGCGGGAATGCTCGCGGCGCACGGGATCGGCAAGGGCGACGTCGTGAGTTTGCTTCTGCCGAACAGTGTGGAATATGTCATCGCGTATTTTGCGTGCTGGCAGCTTGGCGCGCTCGCTGGGCCGGTGAATGGACACCTGAAGAAGCAGGAGATCGAATTTGTTGTTTCAAATTCCGAGTCGAAGTTGATGTTGGTGAACTCGGAGTTTTTGCCGGTGGTTGAGTCGATTGAGATTCCTCGAGTGGTGTTTGATAACGAGAGAGAAGTGAGCCACGGATTTCACGGACAAAGCACGGACAAAATCACAACAGAGGGCGACGCGATAATCATTTACACGTCGGGGACGACTGGGAAACCGAAGGGGTGTTTATTAACGCACGGTAACGTCATTGCGAACGCGCGGCAGATCAGTTCGTGGCTCGGGTTCACTGAAAACGATCGGCTCCTCACGATGATGCCGCTGTTTCACATGAACGCGGTTTCGGTGACAACGATGTCGGCGCTCTACGCGGGCGGTTCGACGGTTGTGAGTCCCAAGTTTTCCGCGTCACGTTTCTGGAACATCATCTCGGAGTATCAGATCACATCCTTTGGATCTGTGGCCACAATGTTGTCGATGCTGCTGAGTACGTATCCCGACGGCGTGCCGGAAGGATTGAAAACCGATCAGTTGCGGTTTGCGATGTGCGGCTCAGCGCCAGTGCCTGCCGAGATTTTGAGACGCTTCGAAGAGACGTTTAATTGTCTCGTCGTGGAAGGTTATGGATTGTCGGAATCGACGTGCCGTTCGACTTTCAATCCGCCCGACGAACGCCGGCGTCCGGGCTCGTGCGGTCTGCCGATCGGCAACGAGATGCGCGTGGTGGACGAAGAAGATCGAGACGTTCCCGAAGGTGAGTTGGGCGAGATCGTCCTGCGCGGTGAGAACATCCTGAAGGGTTACTTCAAAAACGAAGCCGCCACCGCGAACGCGTTTCGCAACGGCTGGTTTCACACCGGCGATATCGGCTATCGCGACCCGGAAGGCTTCTATTACATCGTCGATCGCAAGTCAGACATGATCATTCGCGGCGGCGAGAACATCTATCCGCGCGAGATCGACGAAGTGTTGTACCAGCATCCGCAGATTGGCGCGGCCGCGGTGATTGGCGTGTCCGACGAGTTGTACGGCGAAGAAGTCGCGGCGGTGGTCGTGTTGAAACCCGGCGCGGAGATCTCGGAGCAGGATGTTATCGAGTTTTGCAAAGCGAGACTCGCGGACTACAAGTGTCCAAAGACAGTTCGCTTTGTTGAAGACATTCCTAAAGGACCTACTGGGAAGCTGCTGAAGAGGGAACTGGCGCAGTTGTTTCGCTAAGGCAATCCACAGATTACGCAGAAACACCTTAGGCAGAAACACTCTTCGAACTAATCTGCGTAATCTGTGGATTGCTATTTTTCGTCCGATCCATCAGCCACGCACCCAAAAGCCACAGCGCGCAGATGCCGACCATGATCGGTGAAAACCACTTACCGTAAACGCCGTCAGGCGAAAACTTCTCAGTCGCCAGGTGGAGAAACTCGCTGTTGGGCAGCATTCCTGTTTCAGTGAACTCGTGGAATGAGTAGATTGCTACCTGGACCATGAACAACAGCAGAAAAATACTCGTGACCTGGAAGAAGCGTCGAACATTAATCAAATGACCAAACTTGGCCCAGCCAATTGCGAACGCGATTGCCGCGGCTAATCCGAGCAGCGCGCCGTTGATGAGGTTTGGATCTTTAACCTGCATCAGCATCAACGCGGTTTCCATTCCCTCACGCACGATCATCAGGAAGGTGAAAAGAAACACACCGAGCACGGCCGCAACGCGCGAGCTCTTCGAAGAGACCGCACTCAACCGTTCGCGCATTTGTTGCTGAATTTTCGGTCCGCTGCGCCACATGTGAATGACGAGCGAGCCGACCAACACGACCGCCACGGCTCCAAGCACCGCCTCACGCAAAGCCTCGTTCGCAAAGAACTGATTCACATAGCCGCCAATCGTCGCGCCAAACAACCCGTTGGCGACGCCTTCGTCGATGCCGGTATTCAGGACATAGGCTATCGCCCCGCTCGCCGCGAGAGCTAGGACAATGGCGACATAAACCGGAGTATTCAACCACTTATGGCCTGATTTGCGGAGATAAGCGAGTATGACGGCGACGAGCAGGAATGATTCGAAGCCTTCGCGCAGGACGATGATGAATGAGTTCAACATAACGCGCCGGAGTATAGCCTAGATGAAATCAGTTTTCAATTTCATTTTAGAAAACGGGACCTCCTCGTGAGAGAGGTCCCGAAACCACAGTTATCGTTGATTCATGGTGCCGGTCATCGGTCGCATCGGCATCTGAAGCTTGCCGTCGGCACCGCTGGTGAGCGCGAGAAACTGTGAATCCTGTCGCAGCGAGTCAAACACCGCGTCGACGCGCGCTTCCATCATCTCCTTCTCACGCACCGCCTGATAGCGTTCATAGCGGAAGAAGTGACGTTGCAATAGCGCAAGCGCTTCGCGTTTGTGACCCGTCTGCGCGTAGATCGCGGCGAGATTGTACGAAGCAGGAAGCAGATTGCGATTCGTGCGCGCGATTTTCAAGGCCTCATCGCCGCGTCCGGAAGCAGCCATGAACACCGCCGCGAACACGAGGTTGTAAGGATCTTTCGGATCGAGCGCGAGTGCTTTCTGAGTGTAGAAGTTGCCCTTTTCCAAGTCGCCTTCCGAGTTCCAGTAGACCGCGAGATTGCGATAGGTCAGTGCCAACGGAAACTCTTCGGCTGCCTGTTCCATCAACCCGAGTCCCTTTTTGAACTCGCCGTCGTGAATCGTCATCTTGCCGAGTCCATGCAGTGCAACCGCACGCGCGATCGCATCGGCAGGCATGTTCAGGATCTTATTGAAGACTTCGCGCGCCTTGTCCCATTCGCCAGTGTGATGACGATAGAGTTCGCCGAGATAACGCAACGGCGTCGGATCAGCCGGATCCATCCGATGAGCCTGCGTATAAAGTCGCAGCGCGGTCATGTAGCGTTCGGCGTTCTCCGCGCGCAGACCCTGTCGCATGACGGCTTCAATGCGTGCGCTCTGAACGCGATCGAAAACGGGCGTCACGCTCGGGATACTGCCGATCTCTTCAACGCCGAGTTTCTTCAGTTCCTGCTGGGCCGACTTCGCCTTCTTCGGGAAGAGACACTTTTCGTCGGCGACGGGTTTGAGCATCGCGATCGCACCGTCTTTGTCGCCGGCTTTGGCTTTCTCTTTGCCGCCTTTCAACTGTTCGTCGAGCGCCGTCTCGCGTTGCTTCATCTCGGCGTCAACGGCTTTCTCGACCTGGTCAACTTTGAGTTTGCCGGCAGTGTTCTCGACTTTCTTGATCGGAGATCCGTCGATACCGGCCAGCACTGCGACTGGCAACGCCGAGTCGCCGATGATCTTTTGCAACTCCGGCGTCTTTGCGTCGGCGACGGTCATAGTTACGCATTGCGCTGAGTACAACGTGAGAACACGTGACTTGCGCAGACTCGATTTCTCGACCTCGTCGTTGTTCGCCGGGAACCAGTAAAGCACCAGGCCTTTTTGCGGCGCCTTGCGGGCATCAAACATGTTCCACGGCACGTTGTAAACCGTAGGCTCCGGACCCGACGAACTCCGGGCGCCGCCACCAACGCCGCCGGTGCCACCGCCACCGCCGCCGCCACAGGTGGCCCAAACAGGCGACAACGAAAACAGAACGATCAGGAAACTGGCGAGTGCACGCGAAAGTGATGTGTTCATAGTGAGTGTGCCTTTCAAGATTTCAATGAAGAGATTCTTCTGATCTGCGTTCAGTATGGTCCCACGCTTGGTTCGTCTCACGTTCGGCCTGGGATTCTTCGAGGTATTTCCCGAGGGCGTCTCGTAAAGCTCGAATCTGTTCCTGAGTCAGCAGCACGGATGCCGATTGCTGGCCTCTGTAACCGACACTGAGTTGTACGAGCTGTGGGGGATACGCTGAAAGTCTCACAATTCCGTCGGCCGAGCGTCGACCAACCTTCAGTTCAACGTCCCTTCTTTTGCCCATTGGTAATTCCGTTCGTGGGAGACGAATTGTGGAATTTATAGCACAACACATTGCCGAGTGACAGTTGATCCGGTATGGTTTACGCCAAACATGAAAATCCTACTAGTGAACCCGGAATTTCCCGACACCTACTGGAGCTTCCGGTATGCGTTGCCATTCGAAGGCAAGCGCTCGGTGTTTCCGCCGCTTGGCCTGTTGACCGTTTCGAGTTTGCTGCCGACTGCGTGCGAGCGCCGGCTGGTCGACCTGAATGTCGAGCGGCTCAAAACGTCGCAGCTCGAGTGGGCCGATATGGTCTTCATCACGGGCATGCTGGCGCAAAAAGAGTCGCTGCATGAAGTGACGGCGCGCGCGAAGAAACTCGGCAAAATGGTTGTACTCGGTGGCCCGTACGTCACCAGCACGATCGAAGAACTCCCTCACGCGGATCACATTTTCCAGGGCGAAGCAGAAACGACTCTACCGCAATTCTTCGAAGACCTGGAACGCGGCGAGGCAAAGCGCACCTACAAAGCACCGGAGCGGCCGCCGATGTCGATCACGCCCGTTCCGGATTTCCGTCTCGCGAATATGAAGAAGTACAGTTGCATGTCCGTGCAGTACTCGCGTGGCTGTCCGTTTTCCTGCGAGTTTTGCGACATCATCGAGATCTACGGCCGTGTGCCGCGCACCAAGAGTAATCAACAGATACTCGCCGAGTTCGACGCGTTGAAAAGTCTCGGCTGGCGCGGACCGTTATTCATCGTCGACGACAACTTTATCGGGAACAAGAAGAACGTGCGGCAACTGATGCCTGACATGGTCGCCTGGCAGAAAGAAAATGGAATGCCTTTCTCGCTGCTGACGGAAGCGAGTGTGAACCTGGCTGATGATGATGATTTATTGACGTCGATGAAGGACGCCGGTTTTCGCCGCGTGTTTCTCGGCATCGAAACTCCCGTTGCAGAGAGTCTCAAAGAAGCGCAAAAGCCGCAAAACCGTGGCAACCTGCTCGACTCCGTGCGCAAGATACAAGCACACGGCATGGAAGTGATGGCCGGTTTCATCGTCGGCTTTGACAACGATCCGGAAGATATTTTCGAACGTCAGATCGAGTTCATCCGCCAGAGTGCGATTCCAATGGCGATGGTCGGCATGCTCAACGCTCTGCCCGACACGCAACTGTGGCGTCGGCTCGAGCGCGAAGGCCGTCTGCTCGGCAATGACGCCACCGGCAACAATACGTTGTCGTCTCTGAATTTCATTCCGCGAATGGACGCGGAAAAACTTCAAGCCGGTTACCAGCGAATCATGCGCACGATTTACAAGCCAAGCGAGTACTATCGCCGCGCGCTCGATTCGCTGCAACGCACACCTCAGGAAGTGCCAGAGGCGCACCAGTATCACGGCTTCAAAGCCGTCAAAGCTTTTCTGCGCATCGCGATTCACCTCGGCGTGCTCGACGCGGAGCGGCGTGAGTTTTGGCGCTTCTTCATGAAAGCGCTGCGCACCGATCGTGATCGAATGACGGACTTTCTGCGTCATGCGGCGATGGCCTACCACTTCCGCAAGTTGACCGAATCGCACTGCTATACGTGATCAGCTTTGCCAAGCCACAAAGAAGCACAAGAGGCACAAAGGTTTTCCGCAACTTCCTTTGTGCCTCTTGTGCTTCTTTGTGGCACCCATGCGTTGAGGCAAGCGAAACGTGATTTCCCGTAATTCTGCGTTTGCAGCTCTCAGGCATCGCGACTTCCGCCTCCTCTGGCTCGGCCAAATTGTGTCTGTGACGGGATCGCAGATGCAGCTCGTCGCAATCAACTGGCACGTTTATGTGTTGACGAAGTCGGCCCTCGCGCTCGGTCTTGTGGGGCTGTTTCGCGGCGTGCCGGTAATTCTTTGTTCGCTTGCGGGTGGTGTGGTTGCGGACGCCGTCGATCGAAAACGGCTCATGATGGTCACGCAAAGCGTGATGCTGGTCAGTGCCGTACTCCTGACTGCCACGACCTTCGCCGGCATTCAAGCTGTCTGGCCCATTTACGTGTTGAGCGCCCTGGCTTCAGCCGCCAGTGCCTTCGACGTTCCCGCACGTCAATCGCTGATGCCGATGCTCGTTCCATTGGAAGATTTTCCTAACGCTGTCACTCTCTACATGATCGTTTTCAACGTGGCGACGATCAGCGGTCCAGCGATCGCGGGTGTGTTGCTGGCGGAAAGCGGCCCGGCGTTGATTTACGCCTTCAACGCGATTTCGTTTGTGGCTGTGATCATCGCGTTGCTCGCGATGCGCGCGAGCGGCAGTCCCGAATTGCAGGTCTCTCGCAAAGAGGCATTGAGCTTCGCTGCACTCAAAGAGGGTCTCCAGTTCGTCTGGCGCACGCCAATCATGGTCCAGACGATGACGTTGGATTTCGTCGCGACGTTCTTCGCGTCGGCGACGTTGCTGCTACCGATCTTTGCGCGGGAACGGTTGGACGTTGGCGCGCATGGATACGGACTGCTGGCTGCTGCGCCCGCGATCGGATCGGTAATCACTGCCTTTTTGATGGCGCGTCTCGGAACATTGCAGCACCAGGGACGGATCGTTGTTTGGGCGGTTGCGGTGTATGGAGTTGCGACAGCGGCCTTCGGTGTTTCGACTGCGTTCTGGTTTTCTTTGGCGATGCTTGCTCTCACTGGCGCGGCGGACACGGTCAGCACTGTGCTGCGGCAAACGATTCGACAACTCGTGACGCCGAACTATCTGCGCGGACGCATGACCTCAATCAACATGATGTTCTTCATGGGTGGTCCACAATTCGGCGAGTTGGAGGCCGGAGTGTTAGCGGCGCTCATCGGAGCGCCGCTATCGGTTGTTGTTGGCGGGTTATGTTCGACGACCGCCGCGGCAATCACGGCGGTCAAGTCGAAGAGCCTGATGCGATTCGATATCTCAGACGTGAAATCTGAGATTACAGTACGGTGATCTGGTTATCGACCTGCTTGACACCCTTCACCTGTTTCACCATCTGTTCAATCTGCGTTTTCAACGTATCGGTTTTTACGGTTCCCAGCAGCGTTACTTTTCCATCGAGTACAGTCGCGGTAATGCCGAGAGTCGAGAACGTCGGATCGTCCATGATCCGCTTATCGATCGCGGATTGAATAGTCGAATCGATGTTTGCCTCGGTGCTGCTGGTGATGCCACCGGCTGGTGGCGTGACGATGATCGGAGCCGGCTGTGTTGTTACCGGAGCCGGTTGTTGAATGATGACCGGAGGCTGTTGCGCCGGCGCAGGCTGTTCGACGACGGTTGTCGTTGGCACCGGTGCCGTTGCCGCGGTGTTCTCAGTTGTGGGCTGAGTACTCATCCAGAAGAGCACCAGCATAGTGATCAATGCGATAGCGACTACGACCAGCACGCCCACCATGCCCGCCGAGATCCCGTTGCGATCGTCAGACCGAACCGATTGTGAATGGACCACCTCGCGCCGCTCGGTCGGTGTTTCCACTACCACACGGCTTTTCCGTGCCTGTTCTTCATCGTATGACATTAGTTTGCCTCCATTGGTTATCAATCAGCTTGTCAAAATTTACCCGTGCTCGACCTTCAGCGGAGAGCACTGTTCCGGTTAAAACTAGTAAGGTCCAAATAAGTATGAAGATCAGTACTCTCTTCATGCCGCATCCCTCCTTGCGAATCCCTCCTGTGACAAACTGCAGAATGGCAAACTCCATTCCCGACCTGAAATTGTGGTTTTATTGGGCAAATCTCACGAAACGTCGTGCTCGCTTGTTCCGATACCGTACGCTTGATACTTTGTCCTTGTAAGTAATGACTACTGCAATCGTTCACCATCCAATCTTCCGAGAACATGACACTGGACCCGGACACCCGGAGACTCCATCGCGCTATCAAGTCGTGATGGACGCGCTGCGAGGTGATGCGGCGTTATGGTCGAGTCTCGTGGAAGTGCAGGCGCGTGAAGCGCCGCGCGGCGACATTCAAGCGGCTCACTCGCCGCAGCTCTACAAGCACATCGAACGTGTCGTGAGTGAAGGCATCGGTTATCTCGATGCGGACACAACGGTCTCGCTACGTTCGTTCGACGCTGCGAAGCACGCGGCGGGCGCGCCTTGCCAGGCCATTGACCTAATCATGAAGGGCGAGGTGAGTAACGCGTTCGTTCCGGTGCGTCCGCCCGGTCATCACGCGACTGAAGAACGCGCGATGGGATTTTGCTTGTTCAATAACGTCGCGGTGGCGGCGCGCTACGCGCAACAGCACTATCCCGAGATCGAGCGTGTCGCGATCATCGATTGGGACGTGCATCACGGCAACGGTACGCAGGGAATTTTCTACGCCGATCCGTCAGTCTACTTTTTCTCGTCGCATCAGTATCCGTGGTATCCGGGTACCGGAACGCGTGGTGAGAAGGGAACCAGCCGCGGCCTGGGTTACACGATGAATCTGCCGTTGCGCGCAGCGACACCGGCCGTCGAACAAAAGCGTGCCTTTGAAGCGGCGCTCGAGGAGATGTCGACGAATTTCAGTCCTGACTTGATCATTATCTCGGCGGGTTTCGACTCGCATATCGGCGATCCGCTCGGGCAGTTGCTGCTCAAGGATGAAGACTTCGTCACTATGACGCATGCGGTGAAGCAATGGGCGGCGAGTAGTTGTCAGGGCCGTCTCGTTTCCTGTCTCGAGGGTGGATACAATTTAGAAACGTTGGGTGAAACTGTGCGGGCGCATGTTGAGGAGTTAGGGAGATAAAGCCATCCACAGATTACACAGAAGTTCTTAACCAGTTCTTGGGCGGAATCTGTGTAATCTGTGGATAACGATGTATGTCTGAGAAGCGAACTGCAAAGCCAGAACGGGTGTTTTTGATCGACTCGATGTCGCACATCTTTCGTGCGTTCTTCGCGCCGATGCAGAATCGCGCCGCGCCGCTCACGACCTCGCAAGGCCAGGTCACGCAGGCGGTTTACATCTTTACGAACATGCTGCTGAAGCTGCTGCGCGAAGAGCAGCCTGACTACATCGCATGCGTGTTTGAATCGCGCGAGAAAACGTTTCGTCACGAAACCTTTGCCGACTACAAGAAGAACCGGCTCGAGATGCCTGAAGATCTGTCGAGCCAGATGCCCTACATCTTCGAGGTTTGCGACGTGCTGAACATCGAGGTGATCAATTCGCCGGGTTATGAAGCCGACGACGTGATCGGAGCGCTCGCGAACAAAGCCGCAGAGCAGGGACTGCAAGCCGTGATCGTGTCGAACGACAAAGACATGTGCCAGCTTGTGCGCGATCCGTTGGTCGTTTGCATGCGGCAAAATTCGCAGGTCGTAAAACGCAAGGAACCCGTGCCGCCGGTTGAGTGGTGCGATGAAGCGTGGGTCGAGAAGAAGTTTGGCGTGACTGCCGACAAGCTCGTCGATCTACTAGGCTTGATGGGCGATTCGATCGACAACATTCCGGGCGCGCCTGGCATTGGTTCGAAAGGCGCCGTGCAGCTCATCCAGGAGTTTGGCTCGATCGAGAATGCGCTGGCGAACTGGGAGTCAGTGAAGCACAAGAAGTATCGCGAGTCGCTGCGCGACAACGCCGATCTGATCAGGCAGTCGCGTGAGCTGGCGCGCATTCGCATCGATCTCGAGGTTCCACTCGATCTCGACAAGATCAGGACGCGTCCACCGGATCGCACGGCCGCGTACGAACTGTTTCATCAGTTGGAATTTACCCTACTCCAGAAAGAATATGCGGATGCCGCAGTTCAACGTCCCCCGACGACGCAAGCTGAACACAACTATCGCGTCGTACAAACAAAGAACGATCTGAACAATCTCGTCAGAACTCTGTTTGACGCAGAACACCTCGGCGTCGCTATTGCAGATTCAACACCGGCCGGAACGGGCGAACAGGAGTGTTTCACCGAACTCGACGCCACACGCGGAATCGCGTTTTCAACCAGCGCGGGCGTCGCGGCTTATGTTGACTTGGAAAAGTTTGAAGGCGGAGCCGATCAGGCGATCACACCGTTGCGTGAAATACTTTCGAATGGTTTGGTGGAAAAGTCGATTCACGACGTGAAGCGAGCGGTGGGTCTGCTCGATCGTTTCAACATCACGCTCGAAGGCGTGAAAGACGACACGTTCCTCGCGGCTTACTTACTCGATCCCGCGCGCACCAAGTACGAGCTCACCGATCTCGCGCGTGAAGCACTCGGCATCGAGAACGGCAACGCGCCTGCTGTTAACTGGTCAGAAAGCGCGTGGCAAACAGTCGTCGCTGCCGACCTGACCGGGCAAACCGCGCGCGTGTTGCGCGAACGCATACTTGAAAAGAAACTCGAAACGATCTACTCCGAGATCGAGCTTCCGCTGGCGCCGCTGTTATATCGCATGGAACGCGCCGGGTTGAAAGTCGATCCGAAAGTGCTGACGGATCTCTCGAACTACATCGGTACGGAGCTGCACAAACTCACCATCAAGATCTACGAGCACGCCGGCCGTGAATTCAACATCGGTTCGCCGAAGCAGGTAGGCGAGGTGCTCGGGGATCTGAACATCGACCTCGGGCGCAAGACCTCGACCGGACGCGTTTCGACCAGCAAAGCGGTGCTCGAAGAACTGGCGCAGCAATACGAGTTGCCGCGGCTGATTATCGAGTATCGCGAGCTCGATAAGCTGAAGAGTGTTTACACCGATGCTTTGCCGCACCAGATTGCGACTGACGGCCGGATTCACTGCCAGTTGAATCAAACGGTCGCTGCGACCGGACGTTTGTCGTCGAGCGATCCAAACCTGCAAAACATTCCGATTCGCACTGAGATGGGCCGCCGCATTCGGCGCGCGTTCGTCGCGGAAAAGGGAAACAAGATCGTCTCGGCTGACTATTCGCAGCTCGAACTGCGCCTGTTGGCCCACATCACGCAGGACCCGGTGATGCTCGAAGCGTTTCAGAACGGTGAAGACATTCATGCGCGCACCGCACGGCTAGTCTTTGGCGCGCGGACCGACGAAGAACTTCGCGAAGCACGGCGCTTCGCAAAGATCGTAAACTTCGCTATCGCTTACGCGATCGAGCCTTGGGGATTGTCGCAACGCGTCGGCATCTCGCGGCAGGAAGCGAAGAAGGTCATCGAGGATTACTACAACACGTACAAAGGCGTGCGCCGTTACATGGAAGAGGTTCCGGTGCGTGCACGCGAACATGGTTACGTGCGCTCGATTTATGGCCGCATTCGTCCGCTGGCCGGCATCGCCGATCGCAACGCAAACATCCGCAAGGCCGCGGAACGCGAAGCGATTAACATGCCGATCCAGGGCACCGCCAGCGACATCGTGAAGATCGCGATGCTGCACGTCGATGAAGAGTTCAAGCGTGCGGGGCTGGCAGCGCGGATGTTGATGCAGGTGCATGATGAATTGCTGGTGGAAGTGCCCGACGCGGAAGTTGAGAAGGTAACGGAGATACTCAAACGCGAGATGGAGTCGGCAGTTTCGCTCGACGTGCCGCTGATAGCTGATGTGGGCGTCGGTGAAAATTGGATGGACGCGAAGCCCTGACGAGCTCGATGCAACCCGCTGAAAAGAAACCAGAAGTCGTTTATCGGCGCAAGCCCGATCCGCATGCGGCACCGGCGGAATCGGCGGTTGTCGCGGATCTGGCGAAGCGTGCGTTTGTGCGCGCGATCACGCCGTTGATTATCGGGTTTTTGCTTTTGCTTGGTCTTATTTCCGTGTTGGGCTGGCGCAGCGCCAACCAGATGGAACAGGTTGGGCAAAACGCAAGTTTTCGAATAACCGAATACTTCAAGCTGCAAAACCTGCTGGTGGAACTGCGGCTTAAGCTGGCTCAGCTCGACAACGAGATTCGTATTCGAAATACCGCCATATCACAGAAAGGGTTGAGGCCGCCGTTTCCCTTCAAAATCGATACTGCTCGGGACGACCTAACGACAGCAATTGCGGTGCTGGATCGCAATCCGGTCTTCCAGGATCCGGGCTGGACTCAGCTCCGAACTGACCTTGAAAAATACGTGAAGTTGAGTGAGGACTTGGAACGCTACAGTGTTGACGGCCGCGATCAGTTCGACAAAGTTATAGCTGATATCGCTCTTCTATTCGGTCAGTTACAGACGGAACAGAGCCGGGTTAACAATGACGTCCTTGAGTCACAAAAGAATGCTCGGCGGTCCATACTGATCTGGAGTTTGATCGCACTCGGAGCGGGCGCGCTCGTAGCGGCCGGAACGATCTGGCAGGTGCAGCGCCATTTTTGGCTGATGCGCAGCAGTATGTTAGAGGCCCGCCGCGAACGTATCTTCACCACTCAGCTTCTCGAAGGCATGGTCAGCGCAGTGGCGGCGATCGACGAAGAGGATCGGATTCGCAGCGCCAACGCCGCTTTCTTCCATATCTTTCCTGGTGCAAGCATCGGCGCGTCAGTACTCGAACGGTTTGCGCCCGACGATGCGATGAAGCTGCTCGAAACAGTCACCGCTATCCGCGTCACCAAAGCCACCTACCACGGCCGGCTAGTTGCGCTGGTCGAAGATGAAGACAAGTCCTTCGACGTTTACTCATCACCGCTCGCGATTGACGGCAACCGCGGCCAGATTGTGCTTCTTGTCGACGCTACCGAAGCAGCCGAATCTGAACGCACGTTGCGCCGCAGTGAGTCACTCGCCGCCGTCGGACAAGCAACGACACAGGTGGCCCACGAAATCCGCAATCCGCTCGGCAGCATCCGTCTCGGTGTTTCGATGTTGCGCGACAGTGTGAACAACGATCAGGAGGCGCTGAACACGATCGAGCTCGTCGAGCGCGGTATCAAGCATCTTAACAAACTCGTCGTCGACGTCACGCAGTTTTCGCGGCAGAAAGCGCTGGAGCGTTCGGCGGTCGATCTGCACGAATCGCTTGAACGCAGCATCGATCTCGTCAGCGACAAGATTCTCGAGAAGAACGCGAACGTCGAAAAGCTGTTCGCGCGGCGGGCGATCATCGGGCAGTGGGACCCGTATCAGTTGCGACAGGTTTTTGTAAACGTAATCGCCAATGCGATCGACGCAAGCGACGAGAAGGCATCCGTGCGAATCTCGACCGAGTTGTTGACCTTCGACGGCGATGGCAACGGCCAGCCGCGCAAGCCATACGCGCGGATCAAAATTACCGACCAGGGCAGAGGCATGGACAAGGTGACGCGCGATCGAATCTTCGAGCCGTTTTATTCGACGAAGAAGCGCGGCACGGGGTTGGGTTTGGCGATCGTGAAGCAGATCGTCGAGCTACATGGTGGAAAAATCAATGTTGCGAGCGAACCCGGGAAGGGATCGGAGTTCAGTATTGACCTGCCTATTTAAGCCACGGACTTTCACGAACAAACACGGACGGCTTTCTGAGCAGCGTAAATCGTTTGCTCAATGATGGCGTCGGTGTGGGCCAAGCTCACGAAAGCTGCTTCAAACTGCGACGGCGCCAGGTAAACGCCCTGTTCCAGCATCGCATGGAAAAATTTTGCATAGCGTTCGCGACTGGATCGATTCGCAGTTTCCCAATTCGAAACGGGCTCGTCAGTGAAAAAGTTCGTCCACATCGAGCCGACACGATTCAATACGGTTTTAATCCCTGCCTCGGTCGCTGCCGCTGATAACCCATCACATAGTTTGCGAGACGCGTTGTTGAGCTGTTCGTAAACGGCTTTGTCGCGTAGGCGCCGCAGCGTGACAAGTCCTGCCGTCATCGAAAGCGGATTTCCTGACAATGTGCCCGCCTGGTAGATCGGGCCAGCGGGAGCGATGTTGTTCATCAATTCGCGGCTTCCGCCGTAAGCGCCGACTGGAAGACCACCGCCGATTATCTTTCCCAATGTGGTGATGTCAGGCGTGACGCCGTACAGCTCCTGCGCGCCGCCGCGCGCAAGGCGAAAGCCCGTCATTACTTCATCGAAGATCAGTAAGGTGCTGTTTGCTTTGGTGAGCTGGCGCACTGCTTCGAGGTAACCCGGTTGCGGAGGCACGCAGCCCATGTTGCCGACCACCGGCTCGATAATTACAGCGGCGATGCCTTTGTGCTCCGCGAAGACCTGTTCGAGTGCAGCGGTGTCGTTAAAAGGGACGGTGAGTGTGTTCTCGGCGAGTGCTGCGGGAACGCCCGGACTGTCGGGCAAGCCGAGTGTTGCGACGCCCGAGCCGGCTTTCACGAGCAGGCTATCGCCGTGACCGTGATAACAGCCTTCAAACTTTACCAACTTCGTGCGGCCGGTCACGCCGCGAGCAAGGCGAATCGCCGACATTGTGGCTTCAGTGCCACTGCTCACCATGCGCACCATCTCGATGGACGGCACTGCGTCCACGACTTCCTGTGCGAGATTCACTTCGAGTTCGGTTGGCGCGCCGAAGCTCGTGCCGCCGGCGGCCACTTCCTGCAAAGCCGCGACGACCTCTTCATCGGCGTGGCCCAGGATCATCGGACCCCACGAACCGACGTAATCGATGTAGGTCTTTCCGTCGACGTCGGTAATCGTCGCTCCGCGCGCAGACTTGATAAATCGCGGCGTCCCTCCGACCCCGCGAAACGCACGCACCGGCGAGTTCACGCCACCCGGAATGAGTTCAATCCCTTTCGAAAACAGTTCATCCGATCGCATGGCAGGAGAATATCAAACCATCCACAGATTCCACAGATTATCTGTGTAATCTGTGGATGGCCTCTTTGGGTTCGACGGTGATTGACTTGAAACGCGAGAGTCGCACGAGGCCGTGCGCGGAGCCTTTTGGTTTGGAGAGAAACTTTCGCGGCGTGTAGTGAATGACGACCTTCGAATCTTCGCTAGCCTGGCTGAAGCGTCCGGCGAGTTGGGCCGCTTCGACGATCGTGCGATGCGGGATCTCTTTGCGTGTCGGGTTACGCACAACGACGTGCGAGCCGGGATAGTCGCCGGCGTGCAGCCACAGATCGTTTGGTTGGGCGACCTTGAAAGTCAGGTGGTCGTTGTCACGCGCGGCGCGCCCGACGAGTATTTCATAACCATCGGTCGACAAGTAACGGCGCACGCCTGGAATCGAGGGCGGCTGTTTAGCTTTTGTTGGGCGAGGAGGTTTTGCTGTAACGAGCGACGTCAGCGCCGTTTCATCACGTTCTTCAATGATTTTTTGAATCTCTTCTAACTGGCGATTGAGCTGCGCTATCTCGCGGTCAATCTGCACCATTCGCTCCGCGATCTCTTCCCGGGCACGTTTTGCTTTGCCGTACTGCCGAAACCGGTGCCCTGCTTCATCTTGTAGTGAAACCCTTTCATCAATCTCGATCTCAACTGATGGCGCTCCTTCGGCGTAGTAATCGATTATTTCTACTTTGTTGCCGTGGCGTTTGGCGGTCGAGACATTTGCGAGCAGCAGATCGCCGATCCGTTTGTGCTCTTCAGGATCGCCGTGACCTGCAAGATCCTGCTCCAGGTTCTCTTTGAGCTTTTGTTTTTGGCGAAGTGCTTTTAGCAACCGCGAACGAACGGCGTTCGCACGCGAATCGAATTCGCGGGTTTGATCGAGGGAAGAGAAATACGCATCAGCGAACTCTGAAGGCGAACCGGTCGCTTCCGGAAAATCCTCTTCAACACGGATTTCACGGACAGGAGGAGGCAGATAAATCCCTTCAATCCGCGTTCTCAACGCGCCTTCGATTTGATTCAACTCGTCCAACAAAAACAAGTCCGCGGTTCTTCCGGTAAGCTGCGCAACCAAAGTCTGAGAACCAAAACCTAACCGGACGATCCGATCAGCCGGCGCCTTTTCAATCACCGAAACGGGTAGACCGCTGAGTTTCGTACGTAGCAACTGCCCAAACGGGCCAAGGTGAACGGATTGCTTTTCAAGTTCTTTTTGACGGCGCCGGATCAAATACATCCGCGGGCTCGCAGGCTCTACGGTCACAAACAAGAACGCCCCGCGCAAGCCGAAATCAAACGCAAATGAAACCGGACTGAGTTGAAATATCTTTCCTAGGTATCTGCCGGTGAGGTTGGTCTGAAGCTCTACGACGACGTTCTGAAGGAGTTGCGGGTGCACTTCAAGTTATGACAACAGCGGTTCGCGTGAATCGATCGTGCGCAGTGTAACCTTCGCGGCTGACAAGCGCGTAGAGAATACCCAACGCTGTCGCCAGTGAAAGCAAATAGAAGAACGATCGGCCAATTGATTGCCCACCCGTTGGAATCAATCCCGTCTTGGTATCGATCACGCGCAGCGACAACATGCGCATTCCCAACGTGCGCCCGGTCAACGCCGTCGTCAACGTGAGATAAAGAAACGTCACGACAACAAGAGAACCACCGAGCACGCCGAGCACGCGCGTGTCGTGAAAGTTCAGATTGCCGGTTAGATAAAGCGCGCCCGCGATCGGCGAAGTAAACAGCGCGCAAATGATCAGATCGACCACGGCGGAGACCACGCGGCGAAACGCGGAAGCACTCCGGCTGGTCAGATCGTCAACGCGCACGTTGCGGGCAATCGAATCCAGGTAGTTGAGCGCCGGATCGTTCGGATCGTCGCGAATCAGGCGCTTTGGTAGTTGCTGGATTTCGGTTTTTACTACGATTGACTCGATGGGTGGTGGCACCACCACGAGATGCGTTTTTTCCACCGGCGGCGGTGTTTCTTCGACCGGCGGTTCCGTTTCAAACTCGAGTTGAATGGTCGGGGGAACCGTCTCGTTCATGATGTTTTCTTCTCGTTCCGGCGCATAAGCGACTGCGGTCGCGAGTGACGTCCTCGGTATACGAGTTTCAACTGGAGCGCTTTGGTGCGCGCGCTCGATTCTCTTTAGGGCGGCGGCGACGAGCGGATTGATTGCCGGCGCTTCGGTTGGCGGTAAAAGTTCGAGTTGCGGCGGGTTAATGGCGGTTTCCGTGCGTTGGCGCTCGGCTTCGGCGGCTTCACTCGCAGCCTCGCGCGCACGTCGTTCCTGCACTTCACGCACTCTTTCGCTCAGTTCTTTGCGCCATTCAGGCATGGAACTACGCGAAATACCCGGAAATTCGATGAGTGTAGATTTTCGTTCCGGGGATGAAGTTGGGGAGTCGCCAGTTGCTTTCATTTTTCGGTTAGGTAGATAAACCGACAGGACTCGGGGCCACCACGTCGACCCACTTCGCTTTAGTGCGAACGCGACGCATCCTATCAGGAATAACTTTAACTGGTCAACGAGAAAATAAAGCAGGCGTTGAGGTTGTGCGTTTGGGGATCGAGCAGGAGAGTTTACAGCGGCGTGCGGCCGGCGAAGCCGGCGTCGACGTCGTGCCACCACTCGAGCTCGTCGCCTTCGCCCATTTGCCAGCAGAGCAGGACCACGCGGCCGTCGCGAAGCGATGGAAAATCGATCAGGCCGCGCTCGAAATCCTTGAGTTGGACCCCGAGAATCTCCAACTCAGCGATTCGGCCTGTTAATTCAGTCAAAGCAGTCGCGTAAACAACTCCAGCGGAGATACCGCCGCCGCCCTTTTCCGCGGCCTCGGACGCTTTTTTCGCGTCGTCGCGGTAGCGTGAAACGTTCCGGTGGGCCTGCTGAATTTTGCCGACAATCGTCCTGACGCTCGGTAACAGAGCGTTGGCTTCCTGGATGGTGAATAGTTTCATCGCTTGGGACGCTAGTGTTCGTCAGTGATCCTGATGAACTCGGTGGCCGCCTCAAACTCGGCAGCTTCCTCCTCGTCGATCTCCGTCTCTAATACCACTCGCATCGCCGTTTGAAAAGCGTCAGGCTGCGACTTCGGCATCTCCATCTGGTCCTGGAGATAGTGTGGCTGCAGATGCTCGTGCAGATCGCGCTCGTCGTAACGCGGCGAATGTGACATTTCCTTCCGTACTTTGTCGGCGATCTCTCCTAGATCGATGAAGTAGTCAGAGACGTCGATCAGCTTGGGCGCGGTGTTTGATCGGAACCCGGCAATCTCCACGCGACAACCTTTATACGCAACGGCATTCACGGCGTAGACAAAATCTTCATCGCCCGACACGAGCACCGCGGTGTCGTACTTACCCGCGAGCGACAACATGTCTACGGCGATCTCCACGTCGAGATTTGCTTTGCGCGTACCGTCGTAAAAGGTTTTCAGTTCCTTTTGAATTACGCGAAAACCATTGCGGCGCATCCAGAGCAGAAAGCCCTGTTGGCGCTCGGCGCCGACGTCGACGCCGGTGTAGAAGAAGGCTCTCAACAACCGGCCGTCGCCAAGCAACACCCGCAACAGTTTGTTGTAATCGATATCGATGTTATGGAACCGCGCTGCATGAAAAAGATTGTTGCCATCAATAAAAACCGCAACTCTTCCGCGATGACCTAACTGCCAGGAAACGTTGTTAGTAGGATCGAAATTGTTGTTGTTGTTCATATACCCGACTCCGCAAATACCCCTTGGTTGATTTAAGAGAATGCTTTTTCATTGTTCGCCGGTCAAGTAACGAGGTCCATCTGCGCGTCTTCAGGCCACTGCGAGCACCTGGTCCGACATCGCATCGAGATAGACCGTCTTCATGGGGCCGTTACTGACTTGTATTTCCCAGGCTAAATAAAGCTGTAAACCGTCACTCTGATCGTTAGCAGTCCGCGCATAAACGACTAATTCGCGCGCCGTTAAAGCCGCATTCGATGGAATCGTAAACGTCTGTTGCTGTCCGCTGGTATTACCAATAACGACCGGTTGCCTCCGGATGTGGTCCACCGCCTGATCCGCGTTGATCTTGGGAGTCAGACCAGCCAGCGCCGCTTGAAGTCGATCCGCGTTCGGAATGCAATTGCTCGAAAGAGAGACCACTTGCCGGTCCGAACGAAAACGAATAACAAGCTTGCCGAATTCGCCGCGGAGCGGATAACGAAACGGTCTCTGTTCGTAACGAGCAACTTTGACTCCCGACGCTTCGTCGGTTCGTTCCACGAGGGAGAGTTGGTTCGGATCGGCGCCAATCAGTGGACGCCACTCGTTAATAAACCTGCGCAACGATTCTCTGATCTGTTCTTCAGTCTGCGGTTCACCACCGACTTTCGGCAGCACGATCGGTCCCGCGTTCGCCGGCAGACCTTGAATCGTTCCGGTAAAAGGATTCAGGTTGGCTTCTGTCCTGTCCGCGAGCCCGTAGTGTTGCGCCAACTGAAACCACGCGACTGAAGCCTCTTCGAGTCGTGCAGCCGGATCGGCCAGGCCGATCGGATATGGCGGCGTGTTGGACCGTGGTCCGTCTGCATCAGGTGGCTGCAACGCAGCGCAAGCACCACTCGCAAATGCTGCAATGATGATGAGCAACGTGATCGGGTGTTTGCTGATTGTGGTCTGCGTAAACATTATCTCGCCTCGGATTTTACGGCTCGTCGTATAATCAAAATACTTGGAGGACCTGTTGCCTAAAGATAACGAAAACATTCGTCTGCCTTTGATTGGACCAGTAGAACCTACAGAGCCACAAGGTTTTACGCCGGACCAGATGATAACTTGCGATGAATGTTTGCGGGCAAATCCTCCAACGCGCATAAACTGTTTGTACTGTAACGTACCTTTGCCCGCGACTGAATCGGCGGCGCGATTGCGCAGGCCTCTCCTGCGCCGGCCTGAGAAACATCAACTGGGTTACAACACGATCTTGTTGCCCGAGAGCAAGACGTTTTCGGTGGAAGCAATCAGTGAAGCAGCCACGCTGCTTAAATTGAAAGAACCTGATCTCGAGCGGATATTGGCGGAAGATGTTCCGTTGCCGCTCGCGCGCACGGCGAGCCGTGAAGAAGCGGATTTGATTCTGAACCGTTTGCAGGAACTTGGCTTTCGCGTTGTGACGCTGGTTGACGAAGGTTCTGTGAGACGCGTGAAGGCGCTGGCCTTTAACGAGCCGCAACTCGTAATTAATCCGCCTGAGAAAGATGGCGTAGCTGTGTCGTGGTCCAACATTCTTTTGCTCGTGCCCGCACGCTTAGTCGAGAAGCGTGTGGAGGTGAAAGAGGTTAAGAGCCGGCGCGCGGAGAACGAGATACTCGACGCGAGTGAGTTCTACAGTGATGAGGCTGTGATTGATATCTATCTATCGACACACACCGAAACGTGGCGTGTGAGCGCGAACGGTTTTGACTTCTCGTGTCTCGGATCGGTAAAGGCGCTCGTCGCGAATGAGAACATGACGCGCTTGCAGCGCCGTTTGGTGACGCAAGCCACGAATGCACGCTTCGACGATTCTTACAACCGTCTGCGGCCGGTCCTAGATCTTGTTTGGGGACCAGAACAGGAAACGAAATCGAGCGGCTGGCGCCGTGAACGCCCGGGCAAACTGAGTCTCGGCATGGCGACAATCAACAACAATGAAAGTCAGTTCACACGCTATTCGCGATTGCTTTATTACGTGACGTCACAACCGCCTGGATAAACGAACATGACGCGCAACGATGAACAGAACATGGTCTACGGCGTCAATGCAGTGCTCGAGGCATTGCGCGCCGGCAAGCGGCAGATCGAGACGATCACGATTCTTCAAAGCGCACGGCCGGATCGTTTGAGAGCCGTGCTGGATCTTGCGCGTGAGAAGGGTGTGCCGGTGCAACGTGTGCCGCGTTTGGATCTGGACCGTTCGCTGGGCGAAGCGCGGCATCAGGGTGTGGTCGCGCGAATTGCCGCCGCGCATTATGCCGATGCTGATGATCTGTTGGACACATTGGCGGCAAAGGTCGGCACGCCCGATCCGCCGTTGGTGCTCGGCTTGGACGCGATAGAAGATCCGCGCAACATGGGTTCGATGGTACGCACGGCTGAGTGCGCGGGAGTTCATGGTGTGTTTATTGCCGAACGCCGCGCGGTAGGTTTGACCGGCGCTGTGGCGAAGGTTGCCGCTGGGGCCTTGGAGTACGTGCCGGTCGCGCGAGTGACGAACCTCGTGCGATTGATAGAGCAGTTGAAAGAACGTAACATTTGGGTTGTTGGCGCGGCTGCGGAAGCGAAGCAAACGTACACCGAATGGGACTGGACGCTGCCTGCCGCGATCTTTCTCGGCAACGAAGGACATGGGCTGCACCGGCTCGTGCGAGAACATTGCGACACGCTGGTGCGTATTCCCGTGGTCGGTAAGTTAGACTCCTTGAATGTCTCGGTAGCGGCCGGTGTACTGCTTTACGAGGCCAGGCGGCAGCGAAATTCACTTTCGAGAGGCTAAATCGGATGTTCTGTCCTAAATGCGCAACGCAGAATCTCGATGGCGCGAGTTTTTGTCGCACCTGTGGAGCAAACATCAGTCTCGTGCCGCAGGCGTTGACCGGTCAGATGATACAAGCGCCGCCTCCGGCTGAAGAGGTGCTGGACGAAAGTTGTAGTACCCGGCGTGGACGCAGACGAGAACTGACGCTCGATTCGGCGTTCAAGAACATGTTTATCGGCGTCGCGTTTCTGCTCATCTCGATTGCGCTGTCGCGAACGATCGGCGCCGGGTGGTGGTTCTGGATGTTGATCCCGGCGTTTTCGCTGATGGGCACGGGCATCGCGCAGTACATTCGCATTAGAGACAAAGAAAAGCGCATGATGATGGGGCAAACGCGAATGCAGCCGGTGATGCCGTATCAGGAGCCGCAGGTGTTGCCGCGCAGATCGGATGAGTTGAGACCGCCGGTGCCGAGTGTGACTGAAGGCACGACCCGCCATCTTGGAGTTGAAGCACCCACGAGACACCTCGAAGCTCAGGAACGAAAATAGAGTGCGCGTTTGTGTGCCTGTCTGCGCGAAGACTTTTGCGGAGATGGGGGGGGCGTACGCGCGCGCAAGCGCGATCGGCGACATCGTCGAGCTGAGGTTGGATTGTCTTCACGATTTGGATTTTGAGATTGAACGGTTCGCAAGCAAGCTTTCCCGCCCGACTATCATTACCTTCAGGCCATCAGAACAGGGCGGTTATAGAAACTTGACGCGCCGTGAACGAGAGGCTTTTTGGGCAAGGGATTTAAAAGCCGATTTGTTATGCGATATCGAAGCTGACCTGGTTGTTGAGTCTTCTTTTGATTGGCCCCACGTTATCGTCTCGCATCACGACTTCAGCGGTGTTCCTGATGACCTCGAAGAGATTTACGAACGACTCGCGGCTACGCCCGCGCGCGTTGTAAAGATTGCCGTGCAGGCGGATCAGATCACGGATTGTATTCGCGTCTTTCATCTGTTGGATCGAGCGAGCAGCGAGCAACGTGAGTTGATCGCGATCGCGATGGGCAATGCGGGAATCGCGACGCGCATTCTTGGACCATCGCGCGGCGCGTATCTGACTTATGGTTCGTTGGAAGATACGAGTGCGACTGCGCCCGGACAGGTAAATGCACGGCAGATGCGTTCGGTTTATCGAATCGACGAGATCGATCGCGAGACTATGATCTGCGGGTTGGTTGGAATGCCGGTGATGCACTCCGTTTCGCCGCACATGCACAACGCTGCGTTTGCGACGGCAGGCGTGAATGGAGTTTATCTGCCGTTGGAAGTGCGTGACGTCGAGTCGTTCGTCAAACGGATGGTTCATCCCAGGACGCGCGAGTTGGACTGGAACGTGCGCGGGTTGAGTATCACTGCGCCGCACAAGTCGAGCGTAATGGAGTTATTAGATTGGATCTCGCCAGACGCGTTGGAGATTGGTGCGGTCAACACAGTCGTAATAGATAACGAACGGTTACTTGGTTACAACACGGACGTTCACGGGTTTATAAGCCCCTTACGAGAGCGGTTCGGATCGTTGAAAGGAATGCGCGTGGCGGTGATTGGCGCAGGCGGCGCAGCGCGCGCTGCCGTTTGGGCTCTTAAAAGGGATCAAGCGAACATCACGCTATTTGCACGCGCTCCAATTAAAGCCCGATCGTTGACCGAGAACTTCGGGGTTCAATGTGAAGCGTTGTCGACGGCTTCGTTTCGCGGATACGACGTTGTGATCAATGCGACGCCTGAGTCTCCCGCTACGGCCGCGCAACTCGCTGGCGCGAGGCTGGTTTACGACCTCATTTACAACCCAATCGAAACCCAATTTTTGCAGGAAGCGAGCGAGGCGGGTTGCCAAACGCTTGGTGGGCTGCCGATGCTCGTTGCCCAGGCGCGCCTTCAGTTTGAGCTTTGGACCGGAAAAACCCCGCCCGCCAGCGTCATGCACGATGCAGCCTCAGCCGCTCTGAGACCGTGATCGTTCCTTGTTATACTGAAACCGCAGTGGACGATCGCTACAGCAGACAAATCCTATTCAACGGCATTGGAGAAGAGGGACAGCGCAAACTCCTCGCAGCGCGAGTCCTAATTGTGGGCTGCGGGGCACTCGGTTCCGCGCACGCCGAAGCGTTGGCCCGCGCGGGCGTCGGCCGCATACGCCTCGTCGATCGCGACTTTATCGAACCTTCAAACCTCCAACGCCAGACGATGTTCACCGAACGCGACGCCGAAAAACGCCTGCCGAAGGCGATTGCCGCCGCGAACCATTTACACGAGATCAACTCCGAAATCGAGGTCGAACCGCACGTCGCGGACGTCAACTACTCAAACATCGAACAGTTGATCGAGGGCTGTGACGTCGTCGTCGACGGTACCGACAACTTCACGACTCGCTATCTCATCAATGATGCTTGCGTGAAGCACGAAACTAACTGGGTCTACGGCGCGGCTGTCGGTTCCTACGGCGTCACAATGACGATTCGCCCGCAGCAAACCTCCTGTCTCCGTTGCGTGTTTGAAGAAGCGCCACCGGTAGCAAGCGCGCCGACCTGCGACACTGCAGGCGTGATCATGCCGATCGTTAGCGTCGTTTCCGCGGTGCAAGTCACAGAAACTCTCAAACTGTTAACCGGTCACATCGAAGACCTGCATCACTCGCTGATGCAATTTGACGTTTGGCGCAACGAGTGGCGCAAGATCTCGATTGGCGCTCCGAATCCGGATTGCCCATCCTGCGGCCTGGGCCAATACGAAACTCTCGAACCAACATCAGTAGAATCTGCGGCCGTGCTCTGCGGCCGCGACGCAATTCAGATCTCCCCATCGCAACCAACCAGCATCAATTTCCAATCGCTAGCCGAAAGACTTCGTTCGGCCGGCGAAGTCAAATTCAACGAATACCTGCTGCGCTTCAAAACCGGACCATTCGAACTCACGGTCTTTCAGGACGCGCGCTCGATAGTTCGCGGTACCGATCAGATCGCCACCGCCCGCTCGCTCTACGCCAAGTACATAGGAAACTGACCAAACAATGATCACCAAACAACGAAGAAGCATCCCCCTCACCCCCATAGCCACCGTCATTCTGCTCGTGCTTTCTGTTTTCAGCGGCGCACGTGCCGGACAACCGGCTCTCTGGGAAACCAGTGGCCGCACCGAACTACTCAGGGGCGATGCTCGGGGCGTGTCGATCACGGATACGGGCGTAGTGATGCTCGCGCCGAACCTCAACGAGGTCTACAACACGCAGCAGACCTACGTTTGGTCCAGCGCAATCGATAGCCAGGGCAACGTTTATCTCGGCACCGGTCACGACGGCAAGACTTTTAAGATCACTGCGAGCGGCACGGGCTCGCTGTTGTTTGACGCGACAGAGCTCGACGTCACCGCGCTGGCAATCGGACGCGATGGCGTCGTCTACGCCGGAACGTCGCCCGATGGCAAGGTCTATCGCATCGGCGCAGACGGCAGAGCAGACGTCTACTTCGATCCCGGCGATAAGTACATTTGGTCTCTCGCGGTGATGTCTGATGGTTCGCTCGCGGTCGGCACCGGCGACAACGGCAAGCTCTATCGCGTGCGCAGTGCAGGCGCGACGCCGGAAGCGTCTCTGCTCGTGAACACGAACCAAACGCACGTCATTTCGCTGGCAGTAACACCACAAGGTGATCTGATCGCGGGAACAGATTCAGGCGGATTGGTGCTGCGCGTCTCGCCAGAAGGAAAAATGTTTGCACTCTTCGACACGCAACTCCGCGAGATTCATGCGTTGGCTCCTGCCGCCGACGGTTCGATCTACGCGCTCGCGTTGAGTGATGCCGCGGCCACTTCGCGCGCGCCGTCAACGCCCGCTGTCTCGCCACAACCGTCAGACGGCGGCACGCCAACAACTTCGGTGACGATCACGGCGATCGACGAGAGCGGCGTACCGATTCAAGGTCAAGGCACGCAGACGCGCAGCCGCAGCGACGTTTCAAATGCACGCAGTGCTGTGTTTCGCATTCTTCCCGACGGCGCGACCGATGTTGTTTGGAGTTCGCCGACAGTCACCGCTTTCGCTATCGCGCCATCATTGCAACCCGGCAGTGTTTTGATCGGCACCGCCGACAAGGGACGCATTTATTCAGTCACGAACGACGGGCGCGACACACTACTGCTCCAATCTCCGGAAGGACAGATCTCGTCGCTGTTTGTGAAGAACAACCAGGTCTACGCAGCTTCGAGTAATCAGGGAAAACTCTTTCGCTTCAACAACGATCTCGTGAGTGAAGGCAGTTACGAATCACCGGTTCGAGACGCGAAACTGACAGCTTCGTGGGGCAAGATTTGGTGGCGCGGCACCGGCGCGGTTGAAGTGCAAACACGCACCGGAAACGGTGAGCGTCCGGATGCTACGTGGAGCGACTGGAGCACGCCTTATCGCAATCCGGACGGAAACCAGATTGCAAGCCCGCGTGCCCGCTTTATTCAATGGCGTGCGACCGTGCGTTCCGCGGCGTCGTCCCCGCCGGCGGCGATTGAAGATGTGAGCGTCGCCTATCTGCCGCGCAACGTAGCGCCGGAAGTGCTCTCGATCAGCGTGTTGCCGATTGGCGTCGGTTTGCAGCAGATGGCCCAGGTCGGGGTGGATCCCAACGTCGAATCTTCAGGACTGGATCCATCAGTGTTTGGACCAATCGCTCCGGTGCCGCCGCGCCGTTTCTATCAACGCGGTGCGCGCTCGTTTCAGTGGCAGGCGGAAGATCGCAACTCCGACACGCTCGAATACGCCATCTACTATCGCGCCTTAAACGAGCAGACGTTCCGCTTATTGAAAGACAAATTGCGTGAAAACTTTTACACGATCGACGGCGCGGCGCTCGCGGATGGCCGTTACGTGATCAAGGTCATCGTGTCAGACGCACCAGACAATCCGCCGGGTCAGAAGTTGACTGGTGAACGTTTGAGCGAGCCGGTCGACATCGACAACACGCCGCCGGTCGTGAAACTCGTAGGTCAACCACAGGTAACGCGCGATTCCGTGCGCGTGGTCTTTTCGGTTGACGATGCCACCGGAAAGGTGAAAAAGGCCGATGCGAGCATCGACGGCGCGGCGTGGATACCGGTGTTTCCCGATGACGGCATTGCCGACAGCGGGCACGAGACCTATTCCGTCGACTTCGGCTCACTCGGCCCCGGCGAGCATACGATATCGTTGAGATCCTTCGACGGCAGCGGAAATGTGGGGACTTTCAGTGTCACCGTGAAGCGTTGACCACTTGCACGATACGGTGCGAGACAACTCGAAACCGTGCGAAATTTTTGGGTCTGCTGCTAGACTTTCCGCGTAAAAACGCACTCTCGCAGCCGGTGCGTTTCTGGCATCTATCTTGCTGCCTCTGTGACCAGCGCGTCTCTTCTCCCTCCCATGCGCGCAATAGGCATGAGGAGGCTCAGACGAAAATGATGAGGTTGATGCAACAAATAGTGGTGGTGCTGGTGTTGGCCGTGATCCCGGTGAGTGCGTTTGACCAGCGCAGGGGTCAGGACAAGGACAAGCGGCCACCCAAAGAACCGGCGAGGGTGATTGAAAACCGGAAGGATAAACCACCTCCGCAGAACGATCGTCCTAAAAAGGACGATCGTAAAAAGCCGAAAAACGACTAAAAGGCCCGCGTTGATCCGCGGGCCTTTTGCATGTAAGGACGTTGCGTAGAGAGGTCTTGCCTGCGACGTCTCTTACTAGCTTGTTCCTGGTGTTCTTTGTTCCTCTGGTGCGTTTTCGTGGCCCTTTTTTTTGCGCTTCTCTCGATACATCACTTCGTCAGCCCGGGCCATCTGGTCTTCGATACTCCAGACCTGTTCGTGATCGATCTCAACCGCGCCGATGCTCAGTTCGATCTTGAACTTGTGACCGCTCATCTCGTTGTACTCGAACAGATTGCGCCGCAGCCGTTCGACGAGCTTCGCTGTTTCCAGGTCCTGCAAGTTTGTGACGAGCACAGCAAATTCATCACCGCCGAGCCGGCCGATGATGTCGCAGTCGCGAAACGTGTTGCGTAGAATTTGGCCAACCGCGGCGATGGCAGTTGAGCCGGCGCGATGGCCCAACGTGTCGTTGATCTCCTTCAGGCCGTCCATGTCGGCGTAGATCAGCAGCGATGGGTTTTTCGAACGGCGCGCAGTTTTTGCGTGATGTTCGGCGAGATTGATAAAGCCGCGGTAGTTGTAGAGACCGGTTAGTTGGTCCGTCAGACTCAAATTTCGCAACGCCTCCTCAGCGATTTTTCGTTCCGCGATCGCCTCTTCGAGTTCGCGCACTCGTTGTCTAAGACTTTCCTGCAATTCGAGAATGCGTCCGGCGGATTGCAGTCGCGCTCGCAGTTCGTGTGTGTCGAGAGGCTTTGTGAGGTAGTCGTCTGCGCCTGCCTCGAGTCCTTCGAGCAGATCTTCCCGGCGGTTCAGCGACGTCAGAAGGATCACGTGGATTGGCGAGTCAGTTTTTTCTTCGCGCAGTTGGCGGCAGATCTCGATGCCGTCGACGTCCGGCATGACGCGATCGAGAATCGCAAGCGAGGGTGCGCCCTGCGCGTGCAGCGCTTTCCACGCGTCGCGGCCGTTGCGCGTGACCACGACTTCGTGGCCCCACTTCGTGAGATTGGCGGTGAGGATGCGACACGAGATCGGATCATCCTCGGCGATCAGAATTCTCATGAGGACCTTCTCTTATGCTCCGCGTTGAGAATCTCTTTGACGCGCTCAAATTCGTTCTCCAGACTCAGCAATAATTCTGGTGCGGCAACGCTGTAGTTGTCCTCGAGGTGTTCGAGTTCGCCGGCGATTGCAGCCATTTGCAGCACACCGAGATTCGCACTGCTGCCGCGCAGGCTGTGTGCGGAGCGCCTGGCCGTGCTGCGATCCTTGTTAGCGATTGACTTGCGAAGCGTGTCGAACAGGCGCGGCACTTCGTTGAGATAGATATCGATCAGCTCGACTACAAAATCCGGTTCGCCTTCCATTTGCGCTTCGTCGTAAGTCGCCAGTACGGCGAGATCGACTGCTTGAGTTTCTGTGTGTGTGAGTGTCATTTAGTTCTCCATGTAATGGTTGAGCAACAGGCGGAACGTGCTTTGAAACTGATCCGTCGTGAACGGCTTCGGCAGGAAGATGGTGACTCCGGCGGCAAAGCTGTTCGCCATCAGTTTCAGATCGGGTTCCGAGGTGATCATCATGACCGGGATGCGCATGAGGCGTTTTTCCGTGCGCATAAAACGCATCACCTCGATGCCTTCGAGGTGCGGCATCATCATGTCGAAGATTGCGCCGCGAAAGTTGGAATCGCTTTTCAGCAGTCGATACGCGGCGCCCCCGTCGTTAACGACCACTGGCTGATAACCTTCGAGCGCGACAAATCGCGTAACCATGTGACGGATGATGGGATCGTCATCGGCAATCAGAATACGTCGCGTTTCCTTACGCGATTCAGTCGACATGCTTTATTTCTCCTCGTGCTAGATCGGGGACAATTAACGTTTTGACTGCGGCGAATCAAACCGGTGTGCGTTATGACGGCAGGGCATAACACCACAAAAGAGTGCTCGACGGCGGTGATTGCGCGCCGGCGACGAAGATCGAGCATGCGACGTGCCAAGACACCGCGTTATGTGTAAGCTGTGCATTTCGTTTCTTACTAAATATGACAAGCACTACTGTGGAGTCGGGGCCGCGTGCTTCGCGGGCAGGGATCATTCTTGCTTTTGCGGCGGTCTACATACTTTGGGGCTCGACGTATCTCGGCATTCGCTACGCAATCGAGACGTTGCCGGGGTTTTTGATGGCCGGGACGCGATTCTTCATTGCGGGAGCAATCCTTTTTACGTGGGCGAAGTTGCATGGCGAACGGATCGGATCGCTGACGCAATGGCGCCGTGCGTTTGTGATCGGCGCGTTGTTGTTGCTGTGTGGCAATGGTGGCGTGACGTGGGCAGAGAAGTACATCGCGTCGGGTTTGGCGGCGTTGCTGGTCGCAACTGAGCCTTTGTGGGTCGTGATGTTGAATTGGACCACAACGCACAAACGTCCTGACTGGAAAGTCTTCCTCGGCGTGTTCATCGGGCTCGTCGGTGTGGCGATGCTGGTCGGTGGCGGTGGTTTGAGTAACGAGGGGCAGCCTGTTTCGGCGATGAGTTTGGCAGGCGCGGGGGTGGTGCTTCTGGCGGGACTGGCCTGGGCGGGTGGATCGGTTTACGCGGCTCGAAATCCAATCGGAACGTCGACGTCGATGGCAGCGGGGATGCAGATGATGGCCGGCGGGAGTTTGCTCTTATTGCTGGCGTTAGTGACGGGAGATTTCAAACGGCTCAACCTGGCTGCGGCGTCGTGGGTTTCGTTGGGCGCGTTTGGTTACTTGCTGGTGTTTGGTTCGCTGGTTGGGTTTACTGCTTACAGTTGGTTACTGCGTCACGTGACGACCGCGCGCGCCGCGACTTATGCGTACGTCAATCCGGTGGTAGCGGTATTTCTGGGCTGGTTGTTAGCGAACGAACCATTGACGATGCGAATGCTGGTGGCCGCGGCGGTGATTGTCGGTTCGGTAGTCCTAATCACAACCTACGGCGGCGAGCACGCACCCTCCGAACAGGCCGCGCTTCACGACTCCGAGTGCCCCACACCCCCATGCGCGTAAGCTTAGTTGTTGAGCATCTCTTTCAATGTGTTTGCGAGTATTAGTGCAGGATGGTTGGGATCGACTCTGTTGCCGTCTTCAACGTCCCAGATCGCGGAAAGGACAGCTTGAGCGAAAGACCACTGAATTGCGCGTGTATGGTCCAGCGGGAGTAGAGCAGTCAGGATTTCGACGCGGCGTTCGATGGTGGCGCGGTTTGTGAAGAGCTCTGGTAGTTCGATCGGATTTCTGAGCAGCGCTCCGACTTCATATTCCAACTCACCCACAACACCTTTCGGATCGATCGCGGTCCAGCCGCGTTCGCGATCGAAGAGCACGTTGTAGTGTTGCAGATCGCCGTGCAGCAGCATCGTGTTCGTTTGCGACGACGCCAAAGCTTCATAAACCTGCTGGGCCTCGCGTACCAATCCGTGAGAAATTCGCTGATCGCCACTGCGCATGTAACGCTCAAATCCTCGGCCCCAGTCTGTCACGCTTGGACACTCGTCGGGTGGCGCGTGATTCGCGAGCCTTTCGATAACCTGCGCCAGAACCTCCGTGGCTTCATCGTCATTCCCACGTCTGACTAAACTGACTAACTGCTCACCAGGCTCAAGTCGCTCAACCAACATCGCGCGGGTCTCAGCTTCATAAACCCTCACGGCTCCGCTTCCACCGAACGCCTGCAACATCTTGCCCGCGTGGGCTTCATCGTCGACCTTCGTCAACTTAAGTACTACGCGCTGTCCGTCACGCACACCAAACCCTAACAGCGACGTTGCTGTTTCGCTGCTTTCGTCCAGCACCACATTCCATTCCGCCGCTTTGGCTGGCAGGCGATCCAGCGTCACGGTTTTAGAACTTTCATGGTTTTAGCAGTTGTTCTCGGCCGCGCTTGTCGGTGACTTTTACGAAGCTTCCGGTGTCGCGGGCGGAGATGTGGATGCCGCCTTCGGCGTCGTCTGACATTCCCAAAGCGGAACCGTCTTCCGCCGCGGTAAGCTTCACCACGGGGCCGTTCTTTGGATCTGAAAGACGTAGCAGCACTGTCTCCGGATAAGATTTCGAGTCGACTGTCACGGGAGGCTCCACTGAGATGCTAGCGCGGACACGTCCTTGCGTGTCGACGATCTCAAGCGCACGGCCACGAAGCACCGGCACCGCCTGTTGCGACGCGTTTTTAGAAGTCTGAAGTTCTTCCGCCGTGGCGCGGCGCAATTGCGCTAGCAGGAAAACCGTCAACGCGAGATTGATGATCGTCAAAGCGATTGCGAATCGTTGTGTTTTCATAGTTTTGAGTTCCTGCTAAATTAGACGCCCGCCATGAGAAAAATATTCCATTTCACTTTCGCTGTGTTAGCGTTCGTCTCGCTTTTTGTCGCTATGAAAGCTACTGCCCAAAACACGAACAGCGCCCGGTTTGAGGTTTCGTTTCCCGCGTCGCTCGACAAAGGACCAATCGACGGGCGGTTGCTGTTGCTGATCTCTACCAGCACCGATGGCGAACCGCGCTTTCAGATCAACGAAGACCTGAACACGCAGCAGGTCTTCGGCGTTGACGTCGACGGCTGGAAAGCGGGCGAAACAAAGACATTGGACCAGAGCGCGTTTGGTTATCCACGACGCAGCCTGGCCGAAATTCCGCCCGGTGAGTACACCGTCCAGGCATTGCTTCATCGCTACGAAACTTTCAAACGCGCTGACGGTCACACGATCAAACTCCCGATGGACCGCGGTGAAGGTCAGCAGTGGAACAGCGCACCCGGGAACCTCTACAGCACGCCAAAGCGTATGCGGATTGACGGCAACGCGCCGATCTCGATCGCCCTCGACAAAGTAATTCCGCCGATCGAGCCACCCAAAGACACGAAGTACATCAAGCACATCAAGATTCAAAGCGAACGGCTGACGAAGTTTTGGGGACGCCCGATGCATCTCGGCGCGTATGTGTTGCTGCCCGAAGGTTTCGACTCGCATCCCGAAGCGCGCTACCCGCTCGTTATCAATCACGGACACTTCCCGGCTGACTTCGGCAACTTTCGCGAACAGCCGCCCGATCCGAATCTCAAGCCCGAGTACAGCGCGCGCCTCAAACTCGACGGCTACAACCGCATCGTTCAGGAGCAGGCGTATCAGTTTTACAAAGACTGGACCGGCCCCAACTTCCCGCGCTTTATCATTATCGAGATTCAGCACGCGAATCCGTATTACGACGACTCTTACGCCGTCAATTCCGCGAACCTTGGTCCATACGGCGACGCGATCACTTACGAGCTGATCCCGGAGATCGAAAAACGTTTTCGCGGCATCGGTAAAGGCTGGGCGCGTTTTCTTTACGGCGGTTCGACCGGCGGTTGGGAAGCGATGGCCGTGCAGATGTTCTATCCTGACGAGTACAACGGTAGTTGGGCCGCGTGTCCCGATCCGATCGACTTCCGCGCATACACCGTGGTGAACATCTACGAACACGAAAACGCTTATTACGCCGATTCGAAGTGGAAACGAATGCCGCGTCCCGGCAAGCGAAACTATCTCGGCGAGCTTTCGGCCACGGTCGAGGACATGAACTACATGGAGCTCGCGCTCGGAACGAATAGCCGATCCGGCGGCCAGTGGGACATCTGGCAAGCGGTCTATTCACCAGTCGGCAGCGATGGATATCCAAAACCGATCTGGGACAAACTGACCGGCAAGATAGATCGTTCGGTGGCGAACTACTGGCGCGAGAATTACGATCTCAGCTACATCCTCAAACGCGATTGGGCCAAGCTCGGGCCAAAGCTCGCCGGTAAGCTCAACATCTACGTCGGCGAGGCTGACAACTACTTTCTAAACAACGCGGTCTATCTCGTCGAGGATTTTTCGAAAACGGCGAAGAACCCGGCGTTTGGCGGCGAGATCGATTACGAACCGCGTGCGGAGCATTGTTGGAACGGCGATCACACGCGCCCGAATGCGATCTCGCGGCTCCGTTATCACCAGTTCTTTGCGCCGAAGATCGTGGAGCGCATCACGAAGAGCGCGCCGCCGGGAGCGGATCTTAAGAGCTGGAGATACTGACCTCGGACTACACAGATTGCAGTCCTTTCATGATCGCAGTGTGCGTTTCGAGGATGTGGTTTGCCTGCTCGACGTTTGGCGTGAGCGACCAGTCGCCATGATCCCAGGTGCCGCCGAGAATGATGCCGTCGCGGCGCGGGAACATGTAGCCGCTGCTGAGGTAGCAGTAATCGATCTCCGGTTGCGGCAGCAGCACTTCGAGTTGACCACGCACGGGAATCAGTTCTTCATCAGCAAACAGTTCGCGCGATCCGAGTCCGGTGCAGTTGAAGACAACCGGCTCCGGCAGCCGCGCGATCTCGCGTCGATTGCGAAACTCCTTCACGACAACTCTTCCGCCCGCGATGTAAAAGTCGCGCAACAAAGCGCTGAGATAGATCGACGGCTCGATCAGCATCGTTGAGTACTGCCGTACAAGAGGGAAGCCGAAATAGCGCTGCGGATCGCGATGAATCTGTCTCGCGGGATAGAGCGCGTCGCCGCCGGGAAGTTCACGCTCGAGCGACATTTCGCTGCGCAAGAACTCGAACGTGTCCATCCAGCGCACGCCGTATTCTGGTCCAACCAACAGTTGAAACGCACGATTCGAGATCTGGCAGGCGCGGCGAAACTGATCGTTGAACTTCGCGTCGACTTGATCGTGTTCATAGACGGAAGTCGGCGCCCACGACGCGCCGGCGATGTTTGATGTTGTGTCGGGCGGCAGGGTCTTCGCATAGATCGTGACTGTTCCGGGTCCGTTCTGATACCGGCGTTGCAACAGGCGCGCGGTTGAGAGTCCACTGACGCCGCAACCAAGAACAGCGAAACGGCGTGCGCGAGACGTGGCCGGAGAGTCTCGTACGAGATCGACGGCGAGCGACGCCGTGCCCCATGAAAGCGTGACACCGCCGCCGCCGTGACCGTAGTTATGGACCAACAGTTTGTTGCCGAACCGCTCAGCCTCCACGACGAAGCCGCTCGGCCGGTACGGCCGTAGTCCCACAACCTCACGAATCACGCGATCGCGAGAGACTTTCACTGGGGCAAACCGGCGCTGCTCG